>Ga0255047_10000588_pt1 | contig 29582 bp, 40 predicted proteins | sample JV7_2_1_MG_FD_183640 | JGI IMG/M metagenome (GOLD analysis project Ga0255047, IMG submission 183640) | Seawater microbial communities from Jervis Inlet, British Columbia, Canada - JV7_2_1 | ecosystem: Environmental > Aquatic > Marine > Inlet | place: Canada: British Columbia | collected 2016-10-06
CCCGGCCATCCCTATCGCCAGCTCACGTGAAAGTTGGATGACATGCGTGTCGTTGCGACATTCGAATCGCCGCTGCTGACCGATCTCGTAGCACAACACCCCGTCGTCGCCGATCGGGTAAAGGGCTTCGATATCAGCAATCGGGCCCGTCACGTCGGGATCGGGACACGGGCTCTGCGGTTCGGCCTGTGGCGCGATCGGCACCGGACACGTTCGACCCTCGATGAACGCCATCTTGCGGGTGAGATAGTCGCTCGCCGCCCATGTGCCCACCGCCCTGTAGTGCACACCGTCGGTCACGAACCACTCGACCCTGTCGGCCGTGTACCCACCCCAGTCGGCGAGTATCACATCGGGATAGTTACCGGTCGCCAGCAGGTCCCTGACGATCTGATTGTTGACGGCGAAGGTCATGTGGTTGGCGATCGAACCCGGCGCCACGTAGTCGACATCGGAACGCATCGTCCACCACAGGATCGTGTCGTAGCCAAGACTTCGGGCGCGGTCGACAATCGCATGGAATGATTCGGCAAAGCTCTGACTGCCGTCGTTGTACCCCGTGGCCACCACCAGCGTCGTGTACTTATCACCGTGGAACCCGAGCGCTTGGTAGGCGGTCGACGGGATCCGCCCTTCGCGTCCGAAACACGACGGGCGGTACAAGCGACGGCACGACTCGAGATCGAGCGTGTGCTCGAACCCGACGATCGCCGTGTCGGCCCGCGGAACCCAGCGCAGCGCTGATATCGCTGAATCGCCGATCAGCACAGTGCGGCGCTGGGGGTCGGCCCGAACCGCCGTCTCGCTCGGCACCCCGGCGGGCCCGACGATCTGGGTCGCTGCAACGGCAGTACCGGCAGCGGCGATGGCGAACGCCGCGGCGATCGCTATCAGGCGTCTGCGGACAATCGTCAGCATCGTGCAGTCACCGTTCGAGCACCCCTGGAATCGCCGAGACGAGATCGCTCGCGACGAGGCCTGCCTTGCCAGCCAGCGAAGCCGATTCTGCGTGAATCCAGGCACCAGCGGCAGCGGATTCGGCGGCCCCGACGCCCTTGGCGAGCAGTGTACCGATGATGCCCGACAGCACATCGCCGGTCCCAGCGGTTGCCAGCCGTTGGTCGCCGTTGGTGACCAACCGGGTCGGCGCTCCGGGTGCAGCGACCACGGTGGTCACACCCTTCAACAACACGACACAACCACAAGACTCGACCAGGCGCTCGGCTGCTGCGATGCGATCGGGCCCCGGCCGCGAACCCGTCAGCAGAGCAAACTCACCGTCGTGCGGCGTGAGGATGGTCGGCACCTGACGCTCGATCAGGAAACCCGGCGCGCCCTCGTCGTTCCACGACATCGCGAACAGTCCATCGCCGTCGACCACGACCGGCACCACCGAGTCGAACACGGTGCGGACGACGGACGGCACGGTGTACTCCTCGCGACCGAGCCCCGGACCGATCACCAATGCGTGAAACCGATGTAGGTCTGCGAGTACTTCGTCGGCCCAGTCGAACGGTGGCAGGCGGCGGTCGATCGCCTCGATCGGGGCGAGTGCTTCGATACCTGGGCTCGACAACGTAACCATCCCTGCGCCAGTTCGCTGGGCTGCGGCCGCCGCCAGGTGAGCCGCTCCCGTCATACCGGGCGAGCCGGCGACGATCCGTACTGCGTTGCGCCACTTGTGGGCGGTGCGCGGTCGCGACGGAACCCACCGTTCGACATCGGATCGATCGACGATCGTGATCGAAGGCTCGCCGACATCGAGACCGATGTCGACCACCTCGAGCAGGCCGACCACGTCGGGGCCGCCACCGAGCACGTGCCCCGGCTTGGCTGCAGCGAAGGTGACCGTCACGTCGGCGGCTTGCGTACCGCTCGCAACAGCGCCGGTCAACGCATCGAGCCCGGTCGGGACGTCGACGGCGAGCACGCGAGCGTCACCGACGAACGGAGCCTGCCATGCCCCCTTGAAGCCGGTGCCGAAGGCGGCGTCTATCACAAGATCGAACCGCGGTAGCTCGGAGGGGCACGCGTCCGCTTCGTAGACACGCACCTTGACGCCGCGTTGGCGCAGCCGTTCGGCGGCGACGCGACCGTCGGCGCCATTGTTGCCGTGCCCGGCGATCACCGCCACCGTGCGACCGTAGGCCCCTCCCAACAGATCGAGCGCACACCGGGCCACCGCAGCGCCGGCGCGTTCGATCAGCAGATCGGCGGGGTCGGGCGCGGCGGCGTCGATCGACCGCATCTGCTGTGGTGTAACGACCGGGATCACAGCGAGAAGGTTACGGGTTCGGGCGCGCTCTGGGTGATCACTCGGCCACAACGTAGGCGACCGCCACGAGGTCCGAATGGGTCAGGCTGAGGTGCCAGCGAACCACTCCGGCCGAAGTGGCCAACTCGGCAGCCCGGCCGGCGAACGCAAGGCGGGGCGCTCCCGACTCGGCCCTCTCGACCCACACCTCGTGGAATCCGAATGCCCCGAGCCCGACACCGAGCGACTTCATCACCGCCTCGCGAGCGGCAAACCGGGCGGCCAGCGATGGCACAGGATCAGCCTTCGGGGCGACATACGCCAACTCGGACGCCACGAACAGCCGCTTGCGCATCGATGGGGTGCGCGCCAGTGAGGTCCGGAACCGCTCGATTTCGACAACGTCGACACCGATCCCGATCATCGATGATCAGCTCCGCCACCGGTCGGCAGCATCGGAGATCGGTTCGATCAGCAGATCGGCGACCGACAGCTCGGCCAGCAGCGATTCATCGAACCCGCCCTCGGTCTCCGACACCCAGTCGACCAACCGATCGAACCTGTTGTCGTACCCCTGGAGCACACCCCGCATGACCGCGGCCGGCAACCGATCGTGCAGGCGAACGTGCAACAAGGTGATCCCGGTACACGTGTCGGCCTTCACCTCGGGTACAAAGATCACCGTGCGCTGATCGCGCCGACCTTTGGCGACGAGTACCTCGCGGGCTTCAGCGACACGATGCTTGGTACCCACCAGCCGGGGGTCGTCATCGACACGGCTAGCGAGATCGCGGGAGATACCTCCCCGATCGACGATCGCGATGGTGTCGCCGTCGATGCGGTAGCGGGTGAAGCCGACGACGTCGACGATTGCGGAGCTGAGACCAGCGAGCACCTTGAGCGTGCGGTAGCTGAGGACGTCCCTACCCGCACCCGCACCCAACGTGGCCTGCACCAGCAGGCGGTCCAGCACACCTTCGTCGCTGCGGGAAATCCCCACCGTGACCGTCTTGGCCTGGTGCTTGATGGCGTCGACCGGTCGGGTCAACTCCTCGATCCCACCGGTGAGGGCGGCGACGACGGCATCGATCAGCGTTCCGGGTGTGCCCACCTTGCCCGATGTCGTGGCATAGGCCTCGACGGGGTTCGGCGCCAGCAAGTCGCGCAAGAGGCTTACCAGGCGAACGGCAGTACTGGCCTCGAGATGACCGTCGTACAGCCGTTCCCGCAAGTGGTCTTGAAACGGCCGCACAATATTGGCGGCCTCGGAGCGAACAGCGGCCAGGACGCTATCTCCGTCCGGCTGCTCGGCGACCGAATGTTCGATCAGCTCGCGCATCTCACGCAGCGGGCGTGCCGAGGCGTCGATCGCTAGTGCAGCCTCGTACCCAAACAGGTGGCCGACCATCGCCGACAGCACAAACCCGAGCGCCGGGTCGACCTGTGGAACGGCGATCGTGGCGGCGGCACTGAACCGCACCTCGCCCTCGTCGGCGATCACGATCGCAGTCGCCTTGTGAGCCTTGAAGATCGCTGTCTCCTTGGCGACATCGTCTGCCGTACTGCCCTGCAAGCCGGCGGCACAGACCAGAATCAGCGGCTCACTGGAAAGGTCGATGTGCTTCTTGTCCTCGGTGACATCCGATGCGATCGACTTGTAACACAGCTCACTGAGCTTGATCCGAACCTCTTCGGCAGCGATCAGGTTGGGACCACTGCCAACGACCGCCCAGTAGCGCTTGGGCGGGGCGAACCGTCTTGCGGCCTCAGCGATCTCATCGCGCTTGGACAGCACGGTTCGCATCGCTTCGGGAAGCGAGCGCAGACCGGCCAGCAGCTCGTGACGACGCTGATCGCTGCCGATTTGGGCCACCTCGGTGATCGCACAGGCAAGCAGCGCACCCGCCGCGACCTGGGAATAGAACGCCTTCGTGGAAGCGACGCTCATTTCGACATCGCGCCCATCGGACGTGTACAGAACCCCGTCGGCCTTGTCGACGAGGTCGCTGGCACGACGGTTGACGATGCCGATCACGGCGGCGCCGCGACCCCGCAACAGATCGACGGTGCGATTTGTGTCGGTCGTGGTGCCGCTCTGGCTGACGGCGATCGCCAGAGTGTCGCTCATGTCGAGCCGCAGCTGGAATCCCGACAACTCGGTCGCCACGATCGCGTCGACGTCGAGCGCCCCACCGCACAGCTCGTCGAGCAGCATCGCCGTGCTCTGCCCGGCGACGGCAGCGGTGCCCTGACCGATCACCCGGATGCGGGTTATCCGTCCGTCGGCTAGCCGCTCGGCAATCGACGGGACGAGTGCTCGATCACCGACAAAGGCATGCAACAGCCCGTCGCGTTCGACGATCTTGGAGCGCAGCGTCTTGTGCAGGCTCTCGGGCGCCTCGCCGATCTCTTTCAACAAGAAATGGGGTGCATCGCCGCGATCGATGTCGCGCGTCGTTACCTCGGCGATCGTGATCTCAGATGCTGTGACGGGCAGTTCGGCACCGTCATAACCGATCCGCAACACTCCTGCCGGTTCGCCCGCCGAGGCGCCCCGCAGCACCACGATCTCGCCGCCATGTTCACCGTCGAGACGCAGATAACGATCGGTCTCTTCGACCACGCCGTAAGGCTCGCTGGCCACGATGTAGCAATCATCGGCGAACCCGACGTAGAGACCTTGTCCGCTGCCGCACAACGCGAGCATCAGTGCGTCGGGTTGGTCAGCGCTGATCGACCCGATTGCGACCGATCCCTCGAACGCCGACACCGTGCGTCGAAACGCCTCGACAAGATCTGCTCCGGCGGCCGCGTGACGTGACACAAGGGTCGGGATCACCTTGGCATCGGTGGTGATGTGCTGATGGATCCGCAACTGATGGTCGACCCGCAGGTCGGCGTGGTTGTCGACGTCGCCGTTGAGGGCGGCGACAACGTACGGGTTGATACCCGCCGCCGGAGACTGCTCGAGTTCGTCGCTGTTGAGAGGGTGCGTGTTGGGTTCAGAAATGATGCCAACACTCGCCCAGCGGGTGTGGCCCAGCACCGAGATACCGACATCGGGGGAAGCGACCGACCGTCGCAGCAGGTCGTCGTCGAGCACCGCCGCCCGGAGCGCGGCGGTGTTGTCCCCCAGTTCACCGATCTCGGCGGCCGCCTTGTACACGAATGACAGCACCTCACCCGACACCCGGACCGACCTCGACTGGAATGTCGGGTCTTTGCCACGTTCGTCGATCAGGTTCCGTACCACCGGGTCGTCGAGGTCGAGCGCATGCTGTTGAACGAACACATGGATGCCGGCCGAGTCGCGCCCGCGAACCTCGAGTCGGTCGATCGCCGACAACGACCGTTGGATCGCCAGATAGGCGGCGACCGCGCCTTCGCTCGCATCCCGGCCTGCGAGTGCGGACACCTCGCGAGCCGTGCGCAACCGGTCGTGACGGACCGCCCACAAGACGTCGCGCAGGGCGATCGCCTCGACACTCAACCGCTCGAGCTCGTTGGCGTCGTAATGGCCGGACTCGAGCAGCAGATCAAGATCGCTGACGTGATCGTCGAGCCGGTCGAGCCGGCCTACGATCTCAGCCACCAATTCGAGGTGGTGGGTGAGAGCCAGCACGCCGGGAACGCCGCTCAGCATCGCGTCTGCAGCAGCCACATGCCCGGTGACGGCGACCGGATCACCGACCGCGCCAACCGCTGCGTCGAGCAGCGCCAAGACGTCGGCCTGGCTGGGAACGGATCGCGTCGCTCGACGACTGATCACCCCGACGATCCCGCACATGGAGCCTCAGGCTACCGATCCACGGCGATCGTCGCTGATCTCAGGCGAGCGCAAGGCAGGGGCTGGGTCGGCGTGTGAATCAGGTCGAAAGGTCCGGATGGGCGCGCACGACCGCAGCCAGGTGATCGGCGATCGATTGCGCCAGATCGGCGGTCGGGGCCTCGACCATCACGCGGACCAACGGCTCGGTACCGCTGGGGCGCACCAGAATCCGTCCCGTCGATCCGAGCGGCTCGGCCGCCTCAGCAATCTCGCTGACCAACAATTCAGCGACATCGAGCCGTTGTTCGGCGAGTCGGACGTTGACGAGCACCTGTGGCAGCTGGGTCATCGCTTCGGATGCGAGTTGTGACAACCGACGGCCTGATCGCTGCACGACGTCGAGCAGCACGAGCGCCGTCAACAATCCATCGCCGGTCGTGGCGAGTTTGGTGAAGATCACATGGCCCGATTGCTCGCCGCCCAGCGAGTAGCCGCCGGCCGCCAGGGCCTCGAGCACGTACCTGTCGCCGACGCCGGTCTCGACCACTTCGATACCGGCCTCGCGCATGGCGTGATGGAAGCCGAGATTCGTCATCACGGTCACGACGACCGTGTTGTCGTGGAGCATCCCTCGCTCGCTGAGGTCGGTGGCACAGATCGCCATGATGTGGTCGCCGTCGACCACGTCGCCGCGATCGTCGACGGCGATCAGCCGGTCGGCATCTCCATCGAGGGCGATTCCGACGTGTGCGCGCTCGGCGTTCACGACGGTTTGCAGCCCAGCTGGATCGGTGGCGCCGCAGCGGTCATTGATGTTGATGCCGTTCGGCTGAGCGTTGATCACGGTCACCGCGGCGCCTGTGCGCTGAAACACTTCGGAGACCAGATGTGAGGCCGCACCATTGGCGGCGTCGACGACGACGCGTAGGCCGTCGAGGCGACGGCCCTCGAGCACCGTCATCAAGTGATCGACGTAAGCGCCAGAGGCATCGCCGCGACCGTGGATAGCCGCCGGCTCACGACTTGACGTCCCCAGCGTGCTCAAGGCCGCCTCGATCCGAGACTCGACCTCGTCGGGAAGCTTGGTGCCTCCCTGAGCGAACAACTTGATGCCGTTGTCGAAGTAGGCGTTGTGGGATGCAGAGATGACGGCACCCATCGCACCCAACCGAGCTGCCTCAAAGGCGACCGCCGGCGTGGGTGTGACCCCCATCCGGTGCACCTCGACCCCCTCGGACGCCAGACCGGCAACGAAGGCTGCCTCGAGCATCGCCGTCGAGCGCCGGCTATCACCTCCGACGACAGCGATACGGGCGTCGAGGACACGAGCTGCGGCACGCCCGAGGTCGAGCGCAAACGACGCTGTCAGTTCGGTATTCGCCCGACCACGGACCCCATCGGTGCCGAACTGCACAGCGAGACCTGTTGCCAAGAGCGCTGATCAGCGCTTGGTGAACTGAGGTGCCTTGCGGGCCTTCTTGAGGCCGTACTTCTTGCTCTCCTTCTTGCGGGAGTCGCGGGTGAGCAGACCGGCCTTCTTCAAAGAGTCACGAAGCTCGGGGTCGAGCTCGACCAGCGAGCGAGCGATCGCCATGCGTAATGCGCCGGCCTGACCGCTGACGCCGCCGCCATGGATCGAGGCGTCGACGTCGTAGGCCTCGAGCGCATCGGCGACACGAAGCGGCTCGGCGACGACCATCCGCTGTGCATCGGTCGGGAAGTAGACATCGAAGGCGCGGCCGTTGATTGTGATCTGGCCGGTGCCGGTGCGAAGTCGAGCGCGAGCAACGGCCCGTTTGCGTCGGCCGGTTGTCTGGGTGAGCGGAGTTGCCATGACGGTTCGTTTCCTCGTTCTCAGCGCTTGATTTCGAACGGCTTGGGTGCCTGTGCGGTATGGGGATGCTCGGGGCCTGCGTAGACCTTGAGCTTCGTCATCTGCTGACGGCCTAGTGGGCCCTTGGGCACCATGCCGCGCACCGAACGACGCACGGCATCAGCCGGCTTGCGATCGAGCAGATTGGCGAACGTCTCACTTCGGATGCCGCCCGGGTAACCCGAGTGACGATAGATCTGCTTGGTGGCCGCCTTGTCGCCGCTCATGATGACCTTGTCGGCGTTGACGATGATGACATGATCGCCGCAATCGATGTGCGGCGCGAAGGTCGGCTTGTGCTTGCCGCGCAAGATGCGAGCAACCTCGGTGCACAGGCGGCCGAGAATCACGCCCTCGGCGTCGACCACGTGCCACTCACGTTGGATCTCACTGACTTTCGGGGTGTACGTCTTCATCGAAATACGATCTCGCAACTTCTCCGCGACGTGTTCGCGGCCAGGCAGCCCGAAGCAACAGACTGCAAATGAACCGGGTAATGATACGGGCCGATAGGCACGCACGGCAACGTGACGCGCCAGGCGATCCCAGATCAGTTCGGGCGACCGCCGATCATGTCGAGCCTGGCGACGCCTCGGTCGCGTCCCAACGCTCGCCCTCGTACCCGACGTTCCACAACACGAGGCCGGTCGGTGGCGCTACGACTCCGGCTGCAGAGCGATCCTTGGCGGCGAGGATCGACGGCAACGCCGCCGGATCGATACGACCGAGGCCAACGTCGACGGTAGTGCCGACGATCGATCTCACCATCTGATGACAGAACGCGCTGCCGGTGATCTCGAATCGCAGCAGCGGCGATCGATCGATCGCCGCCCACGACAGGCTGTGGAGGACCCGAACAAGACTCGGCGGTGGGAACTGCTCGGGCACCTTTGGTCGGCGACAGAACGACGAGAAGTCGTGCTCGCCGTGGAGCGCCGGTAATGCCGCTCCCATGGCATCGAGATCGAGCGGGTGCGGCACATGCCAACTCGTCGTCGCCAGTAGCGGATTGGGAGCCGGGTGATTCCAAACGTGATACCGGTACTGCCGAGAAGTCGCCGAGAAGCGGGCGTCGAAGTCGGCCGCCGCCCATTCGGCCTCACGAATCGAGATCATCGGAGCACACAGCTTGTTGATTCGCCGCGCCAGAGCTGCCAGATCGGTATCAGCCGGCAGGTCACCCGACAGCACCTGCCCCCACCCATGAACCCCGGCATCGGTGCGCCCGGCGACGGTGAGCTCGACCGGTTGCCTCAACACGGTCGTCATCGCCTCGTGCAGATCCCCCATCACCGTCCGCACCCCCGGATTCGCGGCAAACCCATGAAACTCAGTGCCAAGGTAAGCAACGACAAAACGAGCCCGGCCCAAGCCAGACCCGTTCGATTCAGAGTTGCTCGCCGTGCCCATCAACCCGCAAGTGTCGCACCGATTACCGACAACCGACAGAAATCAAATCCCTTGTCCTCGCCTCTCGTCTGGCGATCAGATTCGTGGAGTGCAAGGCGCAGTGAACCCGAGTTGCCTTCGGGCAACGAGCGGTGAGACGCAACGCAGCGATCCGCGAATCTGGCGTCAGACGAGTTCGATGCGAGCCATCTTGGCGTTATCACCCGCACGCGTGCCGAGCTTGAGAATGCGGGTGTAACCGCCATTGCGCTCGTCGTAGCGGGGGGCGACTTCGTTGACCAGCTTGTGGGTCATCTCGCGGTCGCCCAGGTAACCCTGGATCTGGCGGATGCGGTGGATCCGCATCGGGCCGTCCTGGGCCTTCTTGGCCTTGGTGATCAGCTTCTCGGCGATCGGCCGCAGAGCCTTGGCCTTGGCCTCGGTCGTCGTGATCGCTTCGGCGGCGAACAATGACGCGGCGAGATTGGCCATCATCAAGCGTTGGTGCTGGGAGCTACCGCCGAAGTTGCGGGCGCGGCGTGGGGTTGCAGGCATGAGAGTGTGCTTTCGGCTTTTTGGTGAACTGGACGATCAGACGCGCAGCGACAGGCCGCGCTCGTCCAGCTTCTCCTTGACCTCGTCCAGACTCTTCTGGCCGAAGTTGGTTATGTTCAAAAGGTCGTCTTCGGTCTTGGTGAGCAGTTCGCCGACCGTGTTGACCTGGGCCCGCTTGAGGCAGTTTCGGGGACGCTCGGACAGGTCGAGGTCCTCGATCGGAAGATCCAAATCGGGCGAACTCGTGGTCGTGTCGATCTTCTCGCCGAGCTCGAGGCCCTGGGGCTCATCGCTCATCGACGCCACCAGCTCGGCAAGCGCTTGGAGCGTGGCGCCGGCGGAGGCGAGTGCCTCCGATGGGGCGATCGAACTATCGGTCTCGATCTCGATCACGAGGTTGTCATAGTTGGTGGCCTGCTCGACACGGGTCGGCTCGACATCGAAGCTGACTCGGCGAACCGGGCTGTAGATCGCATCGATCGGGATCACACCGATCGTGCGGGTCTCGATCTCGCGTTGGCTCGATGCGTAGCCGCGACCCTGCTCGACGGTGAAGTCGATCGCCAGCCGGGCCTTGCCGTTGAGCGTGGCGATCGGCAGATCCTTGTTGAGGATCTCGACGTCGGACGGGCACTCGATGTCACCGGCGGTGACAGCGGCCGGTCCACGCACATCGAGGCGCAGGTTGACCGACTCTTCGGACGTCGATGTGAGCACGACATCCTTGATGTTCAAGATGATGTCGGTGACATCCTCGACGACACCGGTGATGGTGTCGAACTCGTGAAGGGCCACATCGAACCGCACCGTTGTGACAGCTGCGCCGGGAATCGACGACAGGAGGGTACGGCGCAGCGAGTTGCCGAGCGTGTGGCCGAAGCCGGGCTCGAGCGGACCGATCGCGAAGCGCTGCTGATTGTTGCTCTCCTCGCCGAGTGCTTCGACGGAAGGGCGCTGCATGACGAGCATGTGCTGCCTGGTCCTTTCTGAGGTTATTCGACTCTGGGTGTTCGGCTGATGACGGTGATATTCGGTGATGTTCGATGAGACGGTGCTCAGGCCGCTTGGCGAGGACTACTTGGAGTAGAGCTCGACGATCAGCGACTCGCGGACGGGCACATCGATGTGCTCGCGCTGGGGCAGGTCGCGAACGGTGATCTGCTTGCCACCGTCGCCAGTCTCGAGCCAGCCGACGAGCGACCGGTCGAGCACATCGATGTTGTGCTGGATGACGATCATGTTGGCGGCTTTCTCACTGAGCGAGACAGTCTCGCCCTTGCGGAGGCGGTAGGACGGGATATCGACGCGACGGCCGTTGACCAGGATCAGGCCGTGGTTCACGAACTGACGGGCCTGCGGACGGGTCGAGGCCCAACCGGCGCGGTAGACCACATTGTCGAGGCGCGTCTCGAGCAGGATCAACAGGTTCTCACCCGTCGCTCCGCTGAGCCGGTTGGCCTCGTTGTAAGTCTTCTTGAACTGCTTCTCGAGCACACCGTAGATGTACTTCGCCTTCTGCTTCTCCTGCAGCTGGGCGAGGTACTCACTGCCGGCGTTGCGGCGGCGGGTGCGGCCATGCTGGCCCGGTGGGAACGGGCGACGGTCGAGTGCGCGGCGACCCTTTTCGTTTTCGAAGATGTTTGTCGAGAGGCGACGCGACAGGCGCACCTTGGGACCTGTGTAACGAGCCATGATCAGCCCCTCCGCCGCTTGGACTGGCGGCAACCGTTGTGGGGGACCGGGGTGACGTCCTTGATCGACGTGACCTCGATGCCTGTGTTCTGAATCGAACGAACTGCGGTGTCGCGACCCGAGCCCGGGCCCTTGACCTGCACTTCGACCCTCCGAAGACCATGCTCCATGGCGGCATTTGCGGCGCGTTCAGCAGCCTGCTGGGCGGCGTATGGAGTGCTCTTGCGGCTGCCCTTGAACCCAACGGCACCCGATGACGCCCACGAGATGACATTCCCTGACGTATCGGTGATGGTGACGATTGTGTTGTTGAACGAACTCTTGATGTGCACGACGCCCGTCGACACATTCTTGCGATCGCGCTTGCGTGGGCGACGGCCGCCCGGCTTGGCCTTTGCCATGGATTACTTCCTCACAGCCTTCTTCTTGTTGGCCACCGTACGCTTCGGGCCCTTGCGAGTACGAGCGTTGGTGTGGGTGCGCTGACCGCGGACCGGCAGCCCCTTGCGGTGGCGGATGCCCTGCAGACATCCGATCTCGATCTTGCGCTTGATGTCGTTCTGAACGTCACGGCGGAGGTCGCCCTCGATCGTGAGGTTCTGGTCGACATACTGACGGATCTTGTTGACCTCGTCTTCGGTCAGGTTTGAAACCTTCGTGTTGCGGTCCAGTCCGAGTTCGTCACAGATCTTCTGCGAGGTCGTCGACCCGACACCGAAGATATAGGTGAGCGAGATCTCCAACCGCTTCTCGCGGGGAATGTCTACGCCGGCGATACGTGCCATGAATACTTGCTCTCTTCTTTGCTCTCAGCCCTGGCGCTGTTTATGGCGCGGGTTTTCACAGATGACTTGGACGCGGCCGTGCCGACGGATTACGCGGCACTTCTCACACATTTTCTTGACGCTGGGTCGGACCTTCACGACAACGCTTCCATTTCTCGGTTCACTTGTATCGATACGTGATACGGCCTCGGGTGAGGTCGTACGGGGTGAGTTCCACCTGAACTCTGTCGCCCGGGAGAATGCGGATGTAGTGCATTCGCATCTTGCCGGATATGTGGGCCAACACTTTGTGGCCGTTCTCCAGTTCGACACGAAACATTGCATTCGGGAGCGATTCGACGATCGTGCCTTCCAACACGATGGCGTCTTCAGATTTTGCCAGGGGTAACTCTCCTCGGTATGAGCTGGACATTTGCCCTGCCCAGCGGATTACGAACAACGATCTGTGCACAGACCGACTAGCAATGCTATCGGGCCCGAGCGCGATCCCCAATGATCGAGTCCGCCACTTTTCGGTCTTCTGTGGTATCGCCTCCCGGCGATCCTGAGGGCACGCGTGCTAGACGCGAATGCCCAGCGTGGACCACCTATCGGCGGGCCTCGGCAACGTCGGTCAATCGCTTGAACACATGATCGGGATGGCCGACGCCATTGATCACGGCAAGCGCTCCCCGACTACTGAAGTACTCGATCAACGGCGCCGTCTGTGATTCGTAAAGATCGAGCCGACGATTGACCGAATCTGGCGTGTCGTCGGCACGCTGTTGCACGTCACCACCGCACACGTCGCAGATCCATGGCGATGGATCCTCACCCGCCGTGTGGTAGTTGGTGCCACAGTCCCGGCACACCCGCCGCGAAGAGATCCGCTCGACGACGATCTCGCGGGGCACATCGAGGTCGATCACCACGTGAATCGGCTTTTGTGCAGTGATCTCGTCGAGCGCCTCGGCCTGGGCAACCGTGCGAGGGAACCCGTCGAGGATGTACCCACGGGAGCTGGCGTCGGGCATGTCGAGACGTTCTTCGACGAGGCCGATCATGATCTCGTCTCCGACGAGGCCGCCGGCGTCCATCACCTGTTTGGCAGCCTTGCCCCACTCGGTGCCTTCGCCGGCAGCGGCGCGCAGCATGTCACCAGTGGAGATGTGCGGCACCACATAGTGGCGCGACAAGCGGACACACTGCGTTCCTTTACCGGCACCCTGCCGGCCGAGAATGATGAGGCGAGCACCCGGGATCATTGATCCTGCTCAGCTGATGGTGTCGATGTTGTCGCGAGGTGTCCGCAGCACCAACGATGGAAGCGCCAACGTATGCCAACAGCATGCGCCGGAGCGGGATGGATAGGAGCGCAGGCACGACCAAGCAGCGATCATTGACGACGAAGCAGCCACTATTTCAGGAAGCCTTCGTAGTTGCGCAACATCAGCTGGCTGTCGATCTGGCGCATCAGCTCGAGTGCGACGCCGACCGAGATCAACACACTGGTACCGGCGAAAGCAAACGAGTTGACGTCGGCCGCCCACAGCACGAGATACGGGAAGATGGCGATCATGGCGATGAACACGGCACCCGGCAAGGTGATCCGGTTGACAGCCTTGCCGAGATAATTCTCGGTCTGAGGACCGGGACGCACACCAGGAATGAAGCCACCTTGCTTGCGGATCTGGTCGGCTTGGCGAACCGGATCGAAGGCGATCGAGTTATAGAAGTAGGCGAAGGCGATAATCAACAGCGCAAAGATCGTGACGTAGACGATGTTCTGGCTGTTGAGGATGTACTGGTCTACGAACTCTTGGATCTGGACGCGAATCCTGTGCCACCAGTTGTCACTGTTGGGGTCGGCGTTGCCGAGGAAGCTCGCCATGATCGCCGGCAGCAGCAGGATCGAGCTGGCGAAGATGATCGGGATCACACCCGACTGGTTGACCTTCAACGGGATGTAGGTGTTCTGGCCGCCCATCATGCGGCGCCCGACGACACGCTTGGCAAACTGCACCGGAATTCGGCGTTGGCCGAGTTCGACGAAGACCACCGCCACGATGATTCCGAGAGTGACCAACACCATCACGACAAACCAGAAGACCTTGTTGACCTGCAGGATCGAGTAAAAGCCGCCGGGCAGGGACGCCACGACGGATGCGAAGATGACCATCGACATGCCGTTACCGATGCCTCGCTGGCTGATCATCTCGCCCATCCACATCAGCACTGCGGTGCCGGCGACGAGACACGGAATGATCAGATAGCCGCGCGGCCACAGGCCGTCGGGAAGCAACGGCACCGACGGTGCCTGCACGGCCGAGAAGAAGGCGGCGCCGCCACCGGTTCCGAACAAGAACACGAGCACCGTGGCCTGCAGCGTGGCGAGCGCGATCGTGACGTAGCGGGTGTACTGCGTGATCTTGCGCTGGCCGACCGCGCCCTCCTGCTGGAGCTCTTCCAGCTTGGGGATCACGACACCGAGCACCTGCATGATGATGCTGGCTGTGATGTACGGCATGATGCCGAGAGCGAAGATCGAGAACGACTCGAAGGCACCGCCCGAGAACAGGTTGAACAGTCCAAGCGCACCGTCTTGGGCGCCCTCACGTAGCTGATCAATGGCGAGCGGATCGACGCCGGGGACGCGAATCGCGGCGCCGACTCGGTACAAGCCAACGATCATGAAGGTGAACAGGATCTTGTTGCGAAGATCTGCGACCTTGAAGATGTTCTTGACGTTCGACAGCACTGGCGACTAATCCTCTTGGTTTGGGGGCGGGCCGCAGGCTAGCAGCGGCTCGCCGGCCTCATCGGGCCACCCGAAGGCGACCCGAATGAACGGCTCAGCGGTTCGTGAACTGGTTGCCCTTGGCGGCGGGGCGTCCGGCCTTGCCCTCTTCCTTGAACGGAAGCGTGATCAACGTGACCGAGCCACCTGCGGCGGTGATCGCAGCCTCGGCTGCTTTCGAGGCGCCGTGGACGTGGACATCGAGCTTGGTGGTCACCTCGCCACGGGCGAGGACTTTCACGAACGCGTCCTTGCGGACGATGCCGTGGGCGACCAGAACCTCAGGCGTGACCTTCGACTCACCCAACTCGTTGAGAGTGTCGAGGTTGACAGCCGAGTACTCGACGCGGAACGGGTTGGTGAACCCCTTCAGCTTTGGGACCCGCTGCTTGAGGGGCATCTGGCCACCTTCGAAGCCGCGAGCAACCTTGCCGCGACCGCGCGAGCGCTGGCCCTTGGTTCCTCGGCCGGCAGTCTTGCCGCGCCGGCCGCCGGTACCACGACCGACTCGTGTGGCCTTCGCCTTGGAGCCTGGGGCTGGAGCGAGATCGTCAACGCGCATGATCAGTCGGACCCTTTCTCGTTCTCGGTGACCTCGATCAGGTGTGGCACGCGATGGATCATGCCGCGGATCTCTGGCCGGTCGGGCAACGTGTTGCTCTTGCCGATCCGGCCGAGTCCGAGCGCACGCAGCGTGCCACGGGTCTTCGGCTTGGCACCGATACCAGATCTCACCTGGGTGACGGTGACTGTGTTCTCACTCATTGGAGCTCCCGGTTTGGCCAGCAGCCATCTGCTTCTGACGCTCGTTGTAGGCGTTGAGCAGGCCCTTTGGCACGAAGCTCTCGGCCGGGATGCCGCGCCGTTTGGCGACCTCGTCGGGACGATGCAACGACTTCAGCCCAGCGATTGTGGCGCGGGCGACATTGATGTGATTGGCCGAACCGAGCGACTTGCACAAGATGTCGTGGATGCCGGCTTCTTCGAGGATGATGCGGGCGGCACCACCGGCGATGACACCGGTACCGGGGGCCGCCGGCTTCATGAGGACTCGACCGCCGCCGGTTTCACCGATCACCGGGTGGATGATCGTCGAGCCTGCGAGTGCAACGTCGAACAGGTTGCGCTTGGCCTCTTCGGTGCCCTTCTGGATTGCCAACGGCACCTCTTTGGCCTTGCCATAGCCGAGCCCGACGCGGCCGTTGCCGTCACCGACGACGACGAGTGCCGTGAAGCTGAATCGGCGGCCGCCCTTGACGACCTTGGCGACACGATTGATCGTGATCACCCGCGACTCGCGCAGACCACCCTCGTTGTCGTTCGAGCTGTTTTGACTGTTCGGCTGATATGCCATCAGAACTCCAGACCTGCGGTGTCGTGGTTGACGTTGCGGCTTCGGCGATCGCCGCTCTCATTGCACATCATCAGAACTCCAGACCTGCCGTGCGGGCGGCTTCGGCGATCGCAGCGACGCGACCGTGGTATGCGAACCCACCGCGGTCGAACACGACCGTGGTGATTCCAGCGGCCTTGGCGCGCTCGGCGATCAGTTCACCGACGCGGGTCGCGGCGGCGACGGTGCCCCCACGCCCGAGCGAGCGCTGCTCGGCCTCGACGGTCGATGCGGCGGCCAGCGTGGAGCCGGCGTCGTCGTCGATCACCTGAACCGAGATGTGTTTGTTGGACCGGAGACGGCCAAACGAGGCCGGCCGGCGGTGCCGTGCACCTTCTTACGGACCCGACGGTGGCGGCGGATCCGGCCTTGACGGCGTGCCTTGGCGATGTCACTCATAACTGTTACCAATCGATTCCTTGGTCAATTCTCTAATCACTTCTTGCCGGCCTTACCGGCCTTGCGCAGGATGCGCTCGCCGGCGTACCGAACGCCCTTGCCCTTGTACGGCTCCGGCTTGCGGATGCTGCGGATGTTGGCGGCCACTTGGCCGACGACCTCTTTGTCGATGCCGGTCACGACGACCTGGGTCGGCACGGGGACCTCGAATGTGATTCCCTCCGGAGCGGCCACGTTGACCGGGTGGCTGAAGCCGAGGTTCAAGCGCAGTGCGTTCTGACCTTGTGCTTCGGCTCGGTAGCCGACGCCCACGATCTCGAGCTCCTTCTTGAAGCCATCGGTTACCCCGATCACCATGTTGTTCACGAGGCTGCGGGTCAGGCCGTGGAGGGCCTTGTTGCGGCGTTCGTCGTTGGGGCGCACGAATGTCAGCGAGCCATCTTCCTGGGTGATTTCGATCTCACCTGGAATGACGCGGCTGAGGGTGCCCTTGGGACCCTTGACCGTCACGCTGCCGCCGGCGACGGTGACCTCGACGCCATTCGGGACCGCAACGGGTGTTTTTCCGATTCGAGACATGGATCTACTTCCTCACCAGACGTAGCAGAGGACTTCGCCGCCGACGTTGCGCTTGCGCGCCTCGCGGTCGGTCATCAGCCCATGGCTGGTGGATAGGACGGCCACCCCGAGGCCGCCGAGCACTCGCGGCACGGCGCTGGCCTTGCGGTAGACCCGCAGACCTGGGGTGGAGATGCGACGGAGGCCCGAGATCGTGCGATCGCGTTCGTCGGAGTACTTCATCTCGATGGTCAGGGTGTCGCCGGGCGCGGCGCCCGAGGGTGCCACACCGAATCCACCGATGTAGCCCTCGGTTTCGAGCACCTTGGCTAGCGCCACCTTCTGCCTCGACGATGGCATACGTACTTCGTCGTGCATCGCCGTGTTCGCGTTGCGAATACGGGTCAGCATGTCGGCGATGGGATCAGTCATCATGTTGGTTCCTCCCTCACCAGCTCGACTTCGTAAGACCGGGAATCTCGCCCGCGTGCGCCAGCTCTCGCAGGCAAATTCGACACAGGCCGAACTTCCTGAAGACCGAGCGGGCGCGGCCGCAGCGACGACACCGCGTATAGCCGCGGACCTTGTATTTCGGCTTGGCAGCAGCCTTGTTGATAAGTGCTTTCTTGGCCATGTCTCTTCTCGCCTACTCGGTCACTTCTTGCCGCCGTGGTGGGGACCACGGCGCTTGATCTTGCGGGGGGCGTTGTCAGCGTCAGCACCCTTCTTGAACGGGAACCCGAACGCACTGAGCAGCGCCATGCCGCTCTCGTTCGTCATTGCTGTGGTCACGATCGTGATGTCCATGCCACGCTGATGATCGATGCTGTCGACATTGATCTCGGGGAACACCGTCTGGTCGTTGAGACCGAACGTGTAGTTGCCACGCCCGTCCCATGAGTGGGCCGGGAGACCGCGGAAGTCGCGAATACGAGGAATCGCCACGGCCAACAATCGGTCGTAGAACTCCCACATGCGATCGCCGCGAAGCGTCACCTTGGTACCGATCGCCTGGCCCTCACGAAGCTTGAATGCTGCAACCGAGGTCGTCGCCTTGGTGACCACCGGCTTCTGGCCGGAGATCAAAGTCAGCTCGTCGACAGCCTTCTCGAGCAGCGACGGCTGCTGAGTCGCCCGACCGACGCCCATGTTGATGACGATCTTGTCGAGCCGCGGGATCTGCATCTCGTTCTCGATCCCGAGGTCCTTGGCCAACTGGGCCTTGATCGTGTTGTTGTAGCGCGACTTCAGTCGCGGCTGTGTTGCTGTGGGGCTCATCAGACTTCCTCACCACTCGGGCGTGCGATCCGGACCTTCTTGCCGTCGCTGTTCTCGGTGTAGCCGAGACGGACGGTCTTGCCCTTGTGCAGGTACATCACGTTGGACACATCGATCGGCAAATCCTTGTCGATGATCCCGGATTGTTCGTTGGCACGGCGGGCCCGCTGGTGCTTGGACGCCGTGCTGACACCGGTGACGAGTACTCTGTTGTGCTTGGGCATGACGCGCTCGATGACGCCTTCCTTGCCCTTGTCCTTACCGGTGATTACGCGTACGTGGTCACCTTTACGCAGCTTCATGTCAATTCCTCCTCGGGGCTGCGCCCCGAACCGATCGACGTCCGGCTCGCTGGCGCTCGCTCGGTCGTCCTGCCATGCCGCGCATGTCAGATCACCTCCGGTGCGAGCGAAACGATTCGCATGAATTTGCGGTCACGCAACTCACGGCCGACCGGGCCGAAGATGCGGGTGCCGCGGGGTGTGAGGTCGTCCTTGATAAGCACGGCCGCGTTCTCGTCGAAGCGGATGTAGCTGCCGTCGGGACGACGCTTTTCCTTCTTGACTCGAACGACGACGCACTTGACGACCTCGCCCCTCTTGACTGCTGCGCCTGGGATGGCGTCTTTGACTGTGGCCACGAAGATGTCACCGATCGAGGCGTAGCGACGGCGTGTGCCGCCGAGCACCTTGATGCAGAGCACTTCTTTGGCGCCGCTGTTGTCTGCAACCCGAAGTCGCGATTCTTGTTGAATCATGCTCGTACCTCGCATGATCCATGAATCGCTGCAACCATGATTCGCTCTCTTCGTTCGCTCATGAGTATTACCTCGCCCGCTCCAGGATCTCGACGAGCCGCCAGCGCTTGTTCTTGCTGAGCGGACGGGTCTCCATCACACGGACCTTGTCGCCTGCGCCGGCATCGTTGGCCTCGTCGTGGACGTACAGCTTCTTCGAGCGCAAGATGAACTTGTTGTACCTGGTGTGACGAACGCGGTCGGTCACGGTAACGACGATGGTCTTGTCCATCCCCGCCGAGGTGACGACGCCTTCGCGTACCTTACGGTTATGACGCGCCGTGTCGGCGTCGGCATTTGGAGTATCGATTTCGCTCATGCTCTCTCAGCTTCCGGACTCGAGCCGAGCTGTCGCTCCGCTCCCCTGATGTCCGCTCGTGTCCTCAATTAATGACGTCGGGATTAATGACGTCGGGATTAATGACGTCGGGATGAATGCTGTCGGGCTCACTTTCGGCTCACCCTTCTGCCTCGGCCGCAACGATTTCGCGTTCGCGGATGAGGGTGTTGATGCGTGCGATCTGTCGACGAACCTTCTTGATCTCAGCGGTGTTCTCGAGCTGGCCCGTCGCGTTGCGGAAGCGCAGATTGAGCGCCTCATGCTTCGTCTCGCGCAGCTCTTCGACCAGTTCTGTCACGTCCATCTCGTCCAGCTTGTGCTTGCGTGCCATCTCAGATCGTCTCCTCACGCGTGATTACGCGCGCCTTGATCGGCAGCTTCTGGATCGCCTTGTTCATGGCAGTCTTGGCAAGCTCCTCGTCGGGATACGACAGTTCGAACAGCACGCGGCCAGGACGGACCACGGCCACCCAGAACTCGGGGTTGCCCTTGCCAGACCCCATCCGGGTCTCGGCCGGCTTCTTGGTGACCGGCTTGTCGGGGAAGATATTGATCCAGACCTTGCCACCGCGGCGGATCGATCGGGTCATCGCCACACGGGCGGCCTCGATCTGACGAGCGGACAACCAACCAGGCTCGAGCGCCTGGATTCCGTAGTCGCCGAAATGTAGCTCGCTGCCACCTTTCGTCATACCGCGAGTGCGGCCGCGGTGGTGCTTGCGATGTGCGACTTTGCGAGGCATCAACATGATGTGCTCCTTGACGTGCTTTCTCGACCGCGCTCAGTCGTCCGCACGGAAATGCGGAGTCTCGTGACCCTCATGGGTCTGGCGGGCAATGGTCTCTTCTTCGTCGAGCAGCCTCTCGAGTTCGGGATCGGCGTCCTTGAGCAGCGGCTGTGTCTCGGCCTCTGGCGTCTGATCGCGGCGAGGCGCTGCCGATGACACGACCTTGCGGGGGCCCTCGTCGGCGGTCTGACCAGAGGTCTCGCCGACCGCCATCGCGGCCTCGCGAGCGATCTTGTCCTCGTTGGCCGGCTTGTACGGCAGGATGTCGCCCTTGTACAGCCACACCTTCACTCCGACTCGGCCGTTGGCGGTCTTCGCCTCACGGAAGCCGTAATCGATGTCGGCACGCAGCGTGTGAAGCGGGACGCGACCCTCGCGGTACCACTCGGTGCGGCTCATTTCGGCACCGCCTAGGCGACCCGAGCATTGGACGCGGATGCCGAGTGCCCCGGCCCGTTGCGCGTTCTGCACCGCACGCTTCATCGCACGCCGGAAGGCGATCCGATTGGCGAGCTGATCAGCGACACCCTGAGCGATCAACGCAGCGTCGAGCTCGGGGGCCTTGATCTCAACGATGTTGAGCTGAATCTTCTGGTTGCCGGTGATCTTCGTGATCATCGTGCGTAGCTCGTCGGCCTGGGCCCCACGACGGCCGATCACAATCCCTGGACGGGCCGTGTGTACATCGACACGCAGCTTGTCGCGCGTGCGCTCGATCTCGATCCGGCTGATCGCAGCCGACTCGAGACGCTTCATGACCGCCTCGCGGACCTGCCAATCCTCCGTGAGGTACTGCTTGTACTCGCGCTCGGAGAACCAACGGCTCTTCCAGTCGGTGCTCACGCCGAGGCGGAAGCCGTACGGGTTGACCTTCTGACCCATGAATCAGTCCTTGTCCTTCTGCGCACCGGGCTTGGCAAAGCCGGCCGCTTCAGCGTTTTCCTCAGTGTCGAACCACACCGCGGCCTTGGTGACCTTGTAGTACCGGCTGTCGGGGGTGTGATAGAGCATCGAATCGGCGTTGCCCTTGATGGCGTGCGACTCGGGGCCATTGCCATCAGCGTCGGGCTCGACCGAGCCGGCCCATTGGGCGGGCTGATGGTCGCCACTGGCAACCGCTTCACTTTCGCTGCTCGACTCGTCGCCGGCGCTTGCCTCTTCGGGTACGTCTTCGGCCTCTTCGGGTGCGTCGTCGGCGTCTTCGGGTGCGTCTTCGATCGCCTCGTCGGCGTCTTCGATCGCCTCGTCGGCGTCTTCGAGTGCGTCTTCGAGTGCGTCATCGATCGCCTCGTCGGCATCGATCGCGTCGATGCCGGCCTTGGCGTCTTCGGCGCGTTTGCGGCTGCGCTCAACACGAGCACGGCGGTTGGCGGTGGCGTCACCGCTCGAACCCTCGGCACGGGCCTGCACGATCTCGATTCGATCTTCGCTCATGCGAGCGAGCACGACCGTAATGTGACAGGTGCGCTTGCGGATACGGGTCGCACGACCGCGAGCACGGGGACGGAAGCGACGCAACGTCGGCCCCTCGTCAGCGAAGCAGGCCAGCACGAACAACTCGTCGGCGTCGGCGATGAAAGCGCCGCTGTCGGCGTCGGTCGCGTTGGCGACGGCGCTGGCGAGCACCTTGCGGATGTCGTGAGCGATCGAACGCTCGGTGAACTGCAACACCTCGTCGGCGCGCTTCACATCTAGACCACGGATCAGGTCGAGCACGACCCGGGCCTTGTAAGCGGATGACCGCACATACTTGGCGGTGGCCTTTGTGCCGTGGCGCTCACCGATCACGGTGGCGCCCTCGTTCAGCTTCGGACCGCGCATTATCGACGTGCTCCCTTTTCCTGCCCGGCGTGGAATCTGAACGTACGGGTCGGGCTGAACTCACCGAGTTTGTGACCGACCATCGACTCGGTGACATACACCGGGACGTGCTTGCGGCCATCGTGGACCGCGATCGTGTGGCCGACCATGTCGGGGATCACGGTCGAGCGACGCGACCAGGTCTTGATGACCTTGCGCTCGCCTGCGACATTCTGCGCATCGACCCTCTTGAGCAGGTGCTCGTCTACGAACGGGCCCTTCTTGAGACTGCGTGACATAACTTCTCTCCCCTGCCTCAGCGTCGCCCGCGACCGGAACGGCGACGACGGACAATCATCTGCTGACTGGCCTTCTTCTTGGAACGCGTGCGGCCCTCTGGCTTGCCCCACGGAGATACGGCGGGACGACCGCCGGAGGTACGACCCTCGCCACCACCGAGCGGGTGGTCGACCGGGTTCATCGAGACACCGCGGGTCTGAGGCTTGACGCCCTTCCACCGGTTGCGGCCGGCCTTACCGATTTTGACGAGCTCGTGCTCACTGTTGCCGACCTCGCCGATCGTTGCCCGGCAATCGATCGGCACTCGGCGCATCTCGGTCGACGGCATCCGCAACGTGGCGAAATCGCCTTCCTTGGCGACCAGCTGAACAGCGATGCCGGCCGAGCGGGCTACTTTGCCGCCCTGACCGGGCCGCAGTTCAACGTTGTGCACGATGGTACCGACCGGGATGTAGCGCAGCGCCATGGCGTTGCCGGGCTTGATGTCGGCGCCGTGGCCACTCTGCACTTGATCGCCGACGTCGAGGCCTTTGGGGGCCAAGATGTAGGCCTTCTCGCCGTCTGCGTAATGCAAGAGGGCGATCCGGCAGGTGCGGTTCGGGTCGTACTCGATACTGGCGACCTTGGCCGAAATGTCGTCCTTGACGCGCTTGAAGTCGACGATCCTGTAGCGCTGCTTGTGGCCGCCACCGCGGTGGCGCGAGGTCTTGCGACCGTACGCGTTGCGACCGCCGGTCTTGGACTTGCTGGCCAGCAGCGTCCGCTCGGGCGTCGTCTTGGTGACCTCTGAGAAGTCGGAGGACGTCTGGAAGCGGCGGGCTGGGCTGGTGGGTTTGCGTGAACGTATCGCCATGATGACCTCAGTTCTCGAACAGCGGGATTTCGCCCGCCGCCAGTGTGACGATGGCGCGCTTGGTGTCGGGCTTGGAACCGCTGCGATTGGAGCCGCGCGGTCGGGTGACTTTGCCCTTGCGATTGAGGGTGTTGACCTTGAGCACCTCGACGCCCCAGATCGCCTCGATCGCATCACGGATCTCAGGCTTGCTGGCGCTCGGATGCACCTTGAACGTGTAGACGCTTGTCTCCATCAGGTCGTAGCTCTTCTCGGAGACGACCGGAGCCAGGATGATGTCGCGTGGGTCCTTCATCACTCACTGTCCTTTTGAGGGTCGGTGCCGGCCGCAGCTTCGCTTTGGCCGCTCGCTCCGTCCGGCTCGGCGCCGGCGCTTGCCTCTTCTGCCTTGTTCTGCGAGGCCGGACTGGCCTTGTTGTCGCTCTTGGCCGGCGGCGCGGACGGCAAGACCGACTGCGTGAACACGATGTACTCATTGCAGAGCACGTCGTAGGCGTTCAGCTCGCCTGGGGTGATGAGCTGGACCTCGGTGAGGTTGCGGAAGCTCAACGCCGCCGCCGCATCGTCACGACCGAGAACGATCAGCGCCTTGGCGTCGATACCCAGACCCGCGAGCGCCGCCTTGGCGAGCTTGGTGCTAGGCGTGTCGATGCCCCAGCCGTCGATGACGATGATCTTGCCCTCAGCGGCACGATCCGACAGCGCCGAACGCAGCGCCAGGCCGATCATCTTCTTGGGGGTCTTCTGGCCATACTTGCGGGGCTTCGGGCCGAGGGCCACGCCACCACCGCTGTAGTGCGGAGCTCGGATCGAGCCCTGGCGGGCGTTGCCGGTGCCCTTCTGGCGAAATGGCTTGGCGCCACCGCCGCGCACCTCACTGCGAGTCTTGGTGCTCTGCGTACCCGCCCGGCGGGCTGCGAGCTGGGCGGTCACGACCTGGTGCATGACCGGAACGTTCGGCTGGATTCCGAATGTCGAGTCATCGAGTTCGACCTTGCCGGCATCCTTGCCGGCGACGTTCTTGACGGTGATCTGAGCCATCTCGATCAAGCTCCCTTCACAGCGGCCTTGACGGCATTGCGGACGGAGACGACACCACCGGTGGGGCCCGGAACCGAGCCTTTGATGAGCAGCAGGTTGCGCTCGGCGTCGGCGTCGACCACCTCGAGGTTGAGGGTGGTGACCTGCTCGTGGCCCATGTGACCGGGCATCTTCTTGCCCTTGAACACACGACCGGGGAACGAGCAGGCGCCGACCGAGCCTGGCGTGCGGTGAGTCTTGTGGACACCGTGGCTGGCGCCCATGCCCTTGAAGTTGTGACGCTTCATGACGCCGGCGAAGCCCTTGCCTCGGCTGGTCGCAGTCACATCGACGAGGCTGCCGGCGGCGAGTGCTTCGACCGTGATCTCTTGGCCGATCTCGAAACCGTCGACCGAGTCGAGACGAAGTTCGACCAGACGCTTGCCGGGCTGGACGCCGGCCTTGTCGTAGTGGCCGGCCGCCGGCTTGTTGAGCTTCTTGGCGTCGCGGTGCCCGTAGGTGACCTGCAGGGCGGTGTAACCATCGCGTTCGGTCGTCTTGATCTGAACGACGCGCATCGGTTCGACACGGAGCACCGTGACGGGGACGACCTTGTCATCCACCCACTTCTGCGTCATCCCGACCTTTTCACCGAGAATCACTGTTTGTGCCATTGCGGCTTCCTTCGAGTTGATCGAGCCCTCTCGGGCTATCCACTGATACATGCCCGATGCGATTGACGAGCCTGCGGCTCTCACGCAAATGCTCCGCTGCCTTGCCAGGCGAGCGGAGCACTCGGTCAAGTTGTCGCCGTGAGGTCCCTGCCGGCTTTGCTGATTGCTAGGCCGGATCAGGCTCACACGGACATCGATTGCGAACACTTCGTTGTGCCAGACACTCTCTGAACACAGCCATGAAATGATATCGGCGCCGGTTCGCCACCGACAACCAGCTGGGGCGATCTCCAGAAAAGTCTTAGGACTCTTCCCAACCGTCGCCAACCGCCTATCGGCGGGCCCCTCAGGACTTCAGTGGATACGCGTCAAGAAGCCCCTGTGGACGAGCGACATCCGGCGATGCAACGACGAAATTGTTATGTTTCCGGGCGGTTGGTCAGCACCACAGTCAAGGTGAGCTGCTCGCCTTGCCGGTTCACGACGATCTTGACCTCGTCGCCGGGTTCGTGATCGCGAATCGCGGCGACCAGCCCGGCGGCGCCGTCGATCGGCTTGTCGTCGACGGCGATCACGATGTCGCGGGCCTCGATTCCTCCAGCGGCGGCTGGAGTTCCGTCCTCAACCTCACGGATCACGGCACCCTGACCGCCATCGGTGCGATCACCGAGGCCGACCCCGAGAAAACCCTCCTGGCGGCTGATCCCGTCAGCCTGGCGCCGTAACGATTCGATCACCGGGATCGCCTCGGCACCCGAGATCGCAAAACCGATATTGCTGGCCGCGGTGGTGCTGTCGCCGCGAGCGACGGCCGTGTTGATGCCCACCACTTCGCCCAAGGCATTGACCAAAGGGCCACCTGAGTTTCCCGACGAGATAGCGGCGTCGGTTTGGATCAGGCCGTCGAGCGCGCCACGGTTTTCGGTCTGGATCGTGCGCTCGAGCGCCGACACGATGCCGAGCGTCACCGATGGCGCACCATCGAGATCGAGAGCGAACCCGATCGCCACGACCTCGTCACCGATCCGTACCGACTCGGGCTCAGCGAATGTGGCGGGCACATAGCCACTGCCACTGATACGCAACAGAGCCAGATCGTTGCCGGCGTCCACCGCGAGCAGCGTCGCCGAACGTGGCTCGGTCTCGCCGGCGAGACGCACCCGGATCGCGGTTGCGTCGGCGACGACATGTGCATTCGTAACGATTTCGCCATCAGGCGTGACGATCACGCCGGTGCCGATCGAGCCACCCGTGCCCAATGGACCCTCTATATCGGCGCTGATCGTGACGACGGACGGGGCGACGAACTCTGCCACGGCGGCAACGTTGATCCGCGGCAGATCGGAATCTCGTTCGGGTCCGAGATCGAGCGCTATGTTCGATGCCCGTTGGGGTGGACTCGGGTCGCGATCGAGCCGCTGGTAGATCGCCGCACCGGCAAAGCCGGCGCCGACCATCGCGATTGCGACGGCGGTGGAGAACGCCACTCGGCGCGCCCACTTGCCTGGCTGCCCGGGGGGCGCCGACGGAAACGGCGGCGGCGAGGTCAGCGACGTGGACTGCATAGGCGAGACCCCGACCACCGGCAAATTGGGCGTGAGTTCGATCATCGTCTCGGGCGGCGCCAGAGAGTCCGGTCGGGCAGCATCTCCGCCCTGGTCGACGACGGCGTCAGCCGTAGGGCCCCACCGCGCAGAGGGGTTCCGGCCGGGGTCGGAGGGGGGAGGTAGCGAAGTCACGGTCCTTGGTCTATCAATCATGAACGAATTCGTCACCGCGGCTCGGCAACGATCTCAGGTTGTTCATAGGTGGGAACCACTTGCCGGGCCGCAGCATTTCGCGGCGATGTCCGGCGATCGACCCAAACAACCCGTGTCGCCGACGAACTCTAGCCTCGACCATCGTCGCCAGATTCGGACCCGCTCGCGCTGCTGGTCGTGGATCGGCCTCAGCAATCGCCTCGGTTGAGAGGGGCTGTCTGGGTCAAGCCCGCTCGGATCACTGAACGTGAACGGGTTGACGACTCGAGGATTTACGGCTGCCCGGTGGTGGTGACGAGCGGGTCGACGCCGATGAACGATCCCAACACCGGGTCGTGGTAGCGGTTGTTGAGGTAGACGAGGTAGTGACTTCAGCAGTGGGGTCGTCGTATTCGTCCTCGGGTAGTGCTGCGCCTAGCCGCTTGAGGCATCAACCCAGTGTCCGACACCGGACTGACCAGCGTTGGTCATCTGCGTGGGTCGCTGTGCTGCTTCGTTGGCATGACCCGTGTTGGCCAGCGGTCCGAGCCTGTACTGTGACGATATGGAGTTCACACGGATTACGTCTTCACCGGACAAGATGGCAGGCGTGCCATGCATCCGTGATCTGCGATTCCCGGTCGCCACCATCGTGGCCATGGTCGCCGACGCCATGACAACTGATGAAGTTCTCGCTGAACACCCCGACCTCGAAGCCGAAGACATCGCGGAGGCATTGCGATACGCCGCAGTCGCGGTTCGCGAGCGCGAACTCCCGCTGCGACTTCCGGCGTGAGGTTTCTCCTCGACCAGACCAGCCGCCCATCCTCGCCAAGCTTTTCGTAGGTGCCGGCCATGACGCTGTCCACCTCCGCGACGTTGGGCTATCGCGCTCCCCCGATCCCGTGATCCTAGAACGAGCGGCCGCCGAACATCGCGTCTTGGTCTCAGCTGACACTGACTTTGGTGAACTTCTCGCCCGGTCAGGCCGATCTACGCCGTCGATCCTGCTCCTGCGGCGCCAAGACCAACGGTCAGCTATCGATTTGTTCGACCTCATCTCGATCAACCTCGTGACGGTTCAAGAAGACCTCGACAACGGCGCAATCGTGGTCTTCGACGACACCCGGATCCGGATCCGGAACCTCCCAATCACAACCTGAGGTCAACACCACCAAACGGCGCCGTTGCTAACGCAGCCGAAGCAGCCCCAAGAGTTGAATCAACCGCTCACCTCGCAGCCGCGTATGCCCCGCCCGTCATGAGGCCCAGCGGGTCGACACCGATGAATGCTCCGAGGGTGGGGTCGTGGTAGCGGTTGTTGAGGTAGGTGAGGCTCACCCCGCCGTGGGCACTGTGGCGTTCGAGAGATTCCACCCGATCTGCTCGCTCCTTCCACAGTGTCGGCTGGCGGGGTCGCTGAACACCTCATTGCGCAGCACGACGCTGTCCGGCCGGGACATGTCCGAAGCCCACGAACTCGAAAGCTCTGGGATTCGTCCATCGGGCAATCGACCACTCGCCTCAACATAGAAACGGTCGTCGAACGTGGAGGACTTCTCTGATACGAGTGCGCTTGCAAGGAGTTCTTCGTTCTGCTCCACGAGAACCAAGCCAACCGGCGCCGGCTCGAGCGGATTCAGGGGAGCGATAACGTCGGCAGCACTCAAAGGAACAGCAGCCTCGTACCGGATCACCACCTCGTCAAGGCTCGAGTCACCAGGTGCCACGCCGACCGGCACATACATCAACGAAATCTCATCGACCGCCGTCGGATCGCATGGCGTCAGCACCATATACATAGACCCGTCTGAGGTCGTCAGCACGCCAGCACCCGAGCGTGACGGTAAGTTGGAGCCGCCCACGCACCCAACGACTAAGCACACCAACAGGATGAGGGGCAACACCCAAATCCGCCTCAGCATTCGTTCAGCAGCCGCCGTCTCGGGTGTGTCAGCTCTGCTGGATCTTGATCTCGATGTCGACGCCCGCCGGAAGCTCGATCCGCTGCAGCGAGTCGATCGTCTTTGCGTTCGGGTTGATGATGTCGATCAACCGCTTGTGGACTCGCATCTCGAAGTGCTCGCGCGAGTCCTTGTCGACGTGCGGCCCACGGATGACCGTGTAGCGATGCTTGTCGGTCGGCAAAGGGATCGGACCACGGATCGTGGCGTCGGTACGGTTGACCGTCTCGACGATCTTCTTCGTCGACTGATCGATGATCTCGTGGTCGAACGCCTTCAAGCGGATTCGGATGTTCTGGGCCATGTCACTGTTCTCGATTCAGGTTGATTCGACTGTTGATCCGGATGGTCACTTGATGATGTTGACGACGCGGCCCGCACCCACGGTACGGCCACCCTCGCGGATCGCGAACCGCAGACCCTCGTCCATCGCGATCGGCTTACCCAACTCGACAGTCATCTCCACATTGTCACCAGGCATCACCATCTCAGTACCCGACGGCAACTCGATCGTCCCCGTCACATCAGTCGTACGAAAAAAGAACTGCGGACGATAATTATTGAAGAACGGCTTATGACGGCCACCC
>Ga0255047_10000589_pt1 | contig 29568 bp, 32 predicted proteins | sample JV7_2_1_MG_FD_183640 | JGI IMG/M metagenome (GOLD analysis project Ga0255047, IMG submission 183640) | Seawater microbial communities from Jervis Inlet, British Columbia, Canada - JV7_2_1 | ecosystem: Environmental > Aquatic > Marine > Inlet | place: Canada: British Columbia | collected 2016-10-06
TGCCTCTGGTGCTGAAGCCTTCAAGTTCTTGCGTGTTGCTCAACTCTCAGTCGTCCAGCCCACCACAAGCGTTGCCGATGCGGTTAACGCTGTGTCCTCCGTGCTCAACTCCTATAACAAGGATATCTCCGAAACCGACAGGGTCACGGCCATCTGGTTCAAGACGATGGAGCTTGGTCGCTTCCGTCTTAACGAGGTTGCCAACCGTATCGGCCGCCTGACATTCTCCGCCAATGCTCTTGGCATCTCGTTCGAGGAGTCTGCGGCTTCCTTGAGCCTCCTGACACGTAAGGGCATCCCGGCTAACGAAGCTAGCACGTTGCTGATCAACGTCATCAACCAGTTGATCAAGGCTAGCCCGGCCTTGCAAGATGTCTTCCGCAAGTGGGGTGTTGGTTCAGGACAGGCAGCCATCGCTACCTTCGGGTGGGCCGGCACCGTTGAGAAGCTCTCGCAGGAAGTCGCTGGTAGCTCTCAAGAATTGTCAGCACTCTTCCCCGAGTTGCGGGCCTTCCGAGGGTTGACGGGTCTTGCTGCCAACGGTGCGGAGGAACTCGGCGAAGAGATCGAGAAGCTTACCGGCGCACAAGAGGACTTCAACAAAGCCCTCAAGGACACTACGGGCAGCGCCGGCTTCCGTGCTCAAGCTGCGTTCAACGAACTCAAGAACACGATGGCGGGGCTCAGTGACATCGCCCTCGCAGCAGGAGTTGTTCTCGGTCGGGATCTAGCGGATTCCTTGGGTCTTGGCACTCAAGCAATCAAAACCTTCACCAACCAAACCAAGTTCGCCCTTGAGATTCTTAACACTATCCAGAATGTCCGTGATGCTGCGAACATTGCACCGGCCATCTCCGACCCTATCGCAGAGGGGCTGAACGAATTCAAGGAGTCCATCGCCGCACGGGCGCAACTCACCAACAAGTTCGCTGCCTTTGTCCGTAAGAACATCAACGAGCTTCAAGATGCCAATGCCGGTAAGCTGCTCGAAGACAAGGAGTTCTTCAAGGCATCTCTCGAAGTCCGCAACGCCGCCCTCAGTAAGGAGCGAGGTCTTCTTGACAAGCAAGCAACGCAGCTTAGGAAGTCTGTCAAGACCACCAAGACACTCACCGACGAGATGCGGTCCTTGGTCGAGGATCAGTTCCAAGGTGCACAGCGCACGTCAGACCAGATCCGAGGCATCCTCTCTGACACCTTGGGCGAAGACGTCACGCGGAACATTCTTGGACGCGAAGACCAGCTTGCCATCCAGCGTCTGCAACAGCTACAACAAGATGCCCGTCAATCTGCGAAGGTCAATGACGTAGGTGCGCTTCGCACTGCGACCAACGCATCTGTCCAGATCCTTAAGGCTCAGCAGGCCCGCATCGCCTCTGAGCTTGGCAAGTTCAAGAAGAGTGACCTTAACAGCCCCGACAAGAAGGACGAGTTCCTCTCCCGCACCGCTGGCCTGCAAGACATCCAGCGGATCATCAACAACCTCAAGCGGGAAGAGTTCCAGATTGAGTTGCGCATCAGCAAAGAGAACCGGGAGCGCGCAGAAAAAGTTGTTGCTCTTGCTGAGCGTAATCGTATTGTCATCAAGGACATTGCATCAGAGCAGAAGCGACTGTTCAAGCTAGACCCCTCAACCTTCAAGACAATCGAAGAGGGTGCTCAGGCTTTCGACTCTCTTGCTGATGGCATCTTGGGCCGGACTGAGGCTGTCAGCCCCGCTGAAGCCCAGAACATGGCCCGCCTTGTTGCGGCGATGCGTGAAAGCTTCAGCATTGAACTGCAACGTGAGGTCGGTCTGAAGAACCTCACGCGAGCCCTGACAGACATGGGTGAGGCATCCAAGAAGGTCCAGTCGGATCTTACCGAGAATCTGGCAGTGCCGCTGCTGATCCAGTTTGCCAAGATCGAGGAACAGGCTCTGCGAACAGCAGATGCCATCGCTAAGATTCAGCCGGGACTAGGTATCGAAGCTGCTAAGGATCAGCTACGCGAACTTCGAGATGTCCAGGGTAAGAAGGGTGTCGGAGGTCTCAGCCGTGCCCTCTTTCCTGAGGTCAAAGCCACGAGCAACCCTTTCAGCCCCTTGCCGGCAAGTGGGGATGTTGCGAAGGACGCCTTCCTCAACGACTTTATCAAGACCTTTGACTCTAAAGAAAACCTCAAGATCCAAGAGACACGTAAGATCGCACAGAGGGCTGCCATCCAACGGGCTGAACAACTTAGGAACCAAGTCAAGGTGTTCAACTTTTTCTCAAGGATCCTCACAGGTCGCAGCCTAGCCCCTCTAGCTCAACCTCGCGAAGACCAAACACAGTTTCGCGCCGAAGGTGGCAGCATCTTCCAGCCACGAGGAACCGACAGGGTCCCGGTCATGGCGACGGTTGGCGAGTTCATCAACGACAAGAAATCCACCCAGAGGTTCTTCCCTCAGCTGGTGGCGATGAACGCAGGCAACGCCCCACAACCTATGGGGAACACAAGTAACTTCGGAGACATCAACGTCACAGTTCAAGGCTCTCGGACGCCGGAAGCTACTGGGCAGAACATTGGCCGCGCCTTGCGACGTGAGATGCGTCGCGGCATCACAAGACTATAAGGAGTATCATGCAGAGAGTTGACAGCATCAACCTGCGCGACCAAGTTCACGGCTCACGTGCTCGTCGTGCCGAGGTTGCCCAAGACATCCAACCCAGGGGTAAGTATCACGTCGAGCATTGGCGTGAAGGCAAGCTCATCGCCATCTACGATTTCAAGAATGGAATCACCAACGTTGGCAAGAACTACTTGCTCGGCACGGGGTTTCACGCTGAGGCTCAGATTGCCACGTGGTATATCGGGCTGATCAACAACGCCGGCTTCACTGCCCTGGCCGCCACGGATACGATGGCTGCTCATGCCGGCTGGACGGAGACGACCAGTTACAACGAGGCGACTCGCGTCGAGTGGACCGAGGGCGTGCCTGCTGCCCAGTCCATCACGAACGTCGTTGCCGTAACCTTCACGATGAATGCCAGCCTTACGGTCAATGGCATCTTCCTGAACAGCGTCAACACCAAGGGTGGAGCAACCGGAACTCTCTGGTCCACTGGCTCTTTCGCTGCTCCGGTTCCCGTTGTGAACCTGGACGAGCTTAAGGTCACCTACACTCTGAACGCATAAGAGTAGCAGATGCCCGCTGTAGTTGGAAACGGAACGATGATCATCGCCGAGCCGCGCGCCGCGGCAGGTGATGGCCCCGGTAACGGAGTCTTTCATCTCCTAGACGAGAACAATGGAAACATTGGCTCGTTTGGGGTAACAGACCTCAACGAATCCTTCTGCAGCGGCGCATTTGACTCTGCTGGAAATGCTTACGTCTCTAGTGTCCTACCATCAACAGGTGTGATCTCTGTAGGTAAATACAATGCCGCAGGTGTTGAGCAGTGGCATGTAACTGTTGACACTGATGCAGTCTCTGCCCTCGGTGACCGTGGCGGATACATCACAATCGTCCAAGATGTCTGCTACGTGTGGACGTCTGCTAACGAGATCCATCGACTCAACACTGCTACTGGTGCCAACAACGATGGTGCTGGCCCGTGGATTAGTTCTCCACGAGTTCCTCAGACTCGGGTGCCAAATCGCACAACTCATCGCGGCCGCCCCATCCTGGCCTCGTCAACAGCCAACCTCTACTTGCTTCAAGGCCGTAAGTCAGGAGCCTTCAGCGACCACAACTTCATGATCATTGACCGTAGCACAGGAGCAACTAAGCTCAACGTCTCGCTGTGGTCAACTAACATGGGTGGAGATGCCGACGACTTCGAGTCATGGGGTCTGACGGTTGATGAGAATGAGAACGTCTACGTTGCTTGGCATAGGAACGAAGATACTCCCATCCGTGAGACACGGATCAACAAATACAATGTCGGCGGCACGCTACAATACAGCAAGAACCACGACTCTCTCCTGTCAGCAGTCGGGGCAATTTGGTATGACCCCTCATCTTCCACACTGTTTGCCAGCCTGAACCCCGCCCAAGTTGATACTATCAACATTACTAATGGCAATATCATTTCAACATCTGCTTCAACGGGTCGAGGTAATAGTCTTACTTGGCTAGTCACGCTACCTCCGAGTGTGGGTGACGACTTCATCTTTGCTGAGACAGGGATTACCGAGAAACCTATCTGGCGGCACGAGCGTGTTGATGTCAGCAATAGTATTTGGGGAGGAACTGAACTTTCACTGACGGTGCAAGCGCAGCCCGTTGCTCAGATCTTTCACCAGTTTGATTGGACAAACGCACTCGCGGAGTTTGTGTCCGACACTTTGGCACTGTCACAAGTCATCGGCCTGAACGTCATCTACAACCGAACGGTTGTAGACACCCTAGCACTTACTGACTTGGTTGAGCGAACCATCGGTGGCTCTGTTACCGATACTCTAGCCCTTAACGATGTTGTGGCATTAACTGTTGACCGGACTATTTCAGACACCCTAGCCTTGACTGACTTGGCTGCTGCCACCACAGGCCGGCCTCAGATAGTTACCGACACACTCAACCTCACAGACCTTGCTGAGGCTGAGGTCATCCTCTCGATCGTCGACGCGCTTAACCTAACACAAGTCATCGCTCGAAACGTAATCTATAACCGGGAGATCATTGACACCCTCAACCTAACCCAAGGCATCCTTCAGCTAGGGTTGGAGTTGTGTAGTGGTGAAGGGTTCACACCCGTCCCCGCTCTAGGCATCTCCCCGTTCGTCACGTTGACCTTCCCGTTCGTGGCACCGGCACTAACCGTTAACCTACGAGTTCCTGAGTTCGGCAACATCCACAGGCTTGACCTGGGCACGGTTGTCCGGCGGAACAGGGGTGGAGCCCTCAAGGCTTGCCGGCCTGTCACGTGGCCGATGGTTGAGGAACTCCAACTCACGTTTGAGAACCTTTCTGATGCACAGAAGATCGCTCTTGCAGCCTTCCTCATCACATCGGCTGGGTTGGAGATCGGGCTGTTGGATCACGAGAACCGTCAGTGGAAGGGTGTCATCATCACCCCAAGCAACAGCATCACTCACGCTAACCCTGGGTGCAGCTTTGAAACAGGCTTCACCTTCCGAGGCAAGCTCCAACCATGAGCGTCATCTTCACTCACCCTTACGGTGTCAACACTCTGGTCTTGCGTATGCGCAGTCCAGAGTTTGGCGATGATGAAATCCTCGGCCTCAACACCCGGTTCAAGGTGGCGATGGACGGGACGGATTACAGCTATCGAGCCACCCCATCGAGCACGTCGTTCAACCTATCGTTCACCAATCTCACCCGACGTAAGGCGATGGAGCTTCGCAACTTCCTCATGACTTCCGCCAGTGAAGAGATTGGCTACGTAGGTCACGACGGTAGAACCTGGCGAGGTAAGTTGTTGATCGAAGCTGGTGAACTCATCACGGCTGGCACGGGACCTGGTGACGCTACGATGCGCAAAGAAGACACGAGCATCACTCTGCAATTTGAAGGCGAGTTGATTACGTGAGTCGGACTCTTACCGCTGCTGCAACGACGAAGACTCAGACTCCTTTGGGGACTGAGCCTATTATCCTTGTAGCCATCAGTTGGAACCAGTTGACCCCGCAGTATTATGCGGATAAGGACCTGGTTGTCGGGACAATCAACGCTGATGGTCGGCTCCTAGAGGTTGGCTCTATCAACACCGTGCAGAAGTCCATAGCGTCTGGGGCTGTTGGGATCGTCTCCATCACTCTTGACGACTGCGATGGAGTTATCAAGACTCTCCTAGACTCCACACCTATTGAGAACACGCCCATCACGGTCTATCAACATTACGAAGGTGGTGTTGAGGCTGACCTGTTCAAGCTGTTCGAAGGTGTCATCACCAACCCTATCGAGTGGTCAGAAGCCGAGCGTATCCTACGCTTTGATTCAGAGACTCGGGTGGACGACAGGGACATCGGCTTCAGCCTGACTTCTGTAGATCAGTTGATCCAGGTGTCGGCCATCGAGTCGCTGAAATCCAACCCAGACGCTACAGGTAAAGCCTGGCCCCTAGTGATGGGCACCCCTCTTAAGGTTCCAGTCCCGAAAGTCATTCGCTCATCCCAAGCCACCACGGTTCAACAGTTCGAGACTGGTGATGCGACGGTCACCGTTGAAGACGGCAGCGAGTTTGATATCGGGGAGATCTGCGACCTAGAGGTCAACGGTGCTCTCTTCAACGCTCGCTATGATGGAGCTAATGTCTTCACGATCCTGGCAGCCAATGTTGCCATACACTCCAACCTAGACATCACGGCCCGTGTTGTTGCTGACCCAGACTTCAACAATCCTAAAGCCTTCTGGTTGCTGAACTACGTCAATGACCCTGTGTCTCTGGTTGGGCAATTTGTCCACATCGCTGACACGTTGAACATTGACACCCAGATCAATTACGTGGAGTCGCAGGAAGGTAACAAGATCATCCTCCGCGACCCTTTCCAGAAAGCTGATGGTGAGTATACACTACTTGCTGCTGGGTTCCGGGTTACTGCCGCATCCAAGGTCCCGCTTGTGGGTTGGACCTTCACTTTCAATGAAGAGGATACAGCCCCTGACGGGTTTGACATCACCATTGTTGGTGGACTTGTCACAGCCTTTGGTTGGAAGATCGCTGCTGGCACTGTTCTACGGAAGTGGCTTGGTCCGGAGTATGTTGTTGCAACCATCGAGACCGGAACAGTTCGTGCCGTCTACGCTAAGCGGGATGGGGTCTTTACCCAGATTCCAGATGAGTTCTACGAAGTCACTGCCGGTGCAGCGTGGCAGGTCTTCAATCCCGTAACAGGCATCACTGAGACTTTCTACAACGACACACTTTTTATCCCCGTCACAGTTGTCAAGTTCCCTCGGCCACTGTGGCAGTATGACGGAGCTAAGTGGGATGTCTCCCAGTTCTATGTTACGGTGACTGGACCTGTCAACACTAACACTGCTGACCAGATCCAATATATCGTCGACACGTTCTCACTCCTGACGGCTGATGCTCCCAGCTTTGCGACTGTCCAGCCGCTACTCGCTGTCTACCCTAGCAACTTTGCCATACTGTCTAGGGAAAACTCCCTCGGCCTCATCGAGGCTATTGCCTGGCAAGCTCGGTGTGCCATCCTGGTAACTGACGGGACGGTTAAGCTCAAGTATCTGAGTGCCGAGCCTGCTACGGTGTTGACTGTTGATGAGTCTGTTGTCGAATACAAGTCCATAAGCCTAGGCTTCACGTCTGCTGAAGATGTTGTGACACGTCTACAAGGCGTCTACAAGACAGCAGGTGTTGAACCAGAGTTCACTTACTCCGTCGACACTAACGTCGCTAAGTATGGACTTCGTGAAGAGTCCGTCGACATGTTCATCTACAACGACTTGGCGTTGGTCAAGAAGAGCATCGACTTCTGGGCAACTAGGAAGAGTAATGTCTGGCGCATCGTCAGATTGAACAACTTTCTCCAAGCCCTGTCAACTGAAGTCTTCGATGCCTTAAGCCTAGCATTCGCCGATACCTCCCTACTAGGTATTGCTGCGATTAAGGGTATGGTTCAAGCCCATGAATACAACATCGGAGACGGCACTGTTGGGTTGGAGCTTTGGCTCCCCAGCATCGCAGGTTCCCTCTTGGTTGAAGCTGGTGCTTGGGTCAGCGATGTTGGAGATGTGTCGCCCACGGCAATTCTAACCGTGCAACAGGTTGATCCTCTACTGGTTACAATTCCAAAGAAGCGGACGAACAAGCAGTCTCCAGCCATCGTCGTCCGCGAGCTTAATCCAGCCACAGACCCTGCCGCCCTTGTTGCTGCTGGCACGCACTTGGTGGATGTCTACGACCACGGCTTTGACAACCCCGTCACCCGACCTAATGTCCCTGCTGACCTGACAAACCCTGCTGCCCCAGTTAATGACTTACAGCAAGTCTCAATCTTTGAGGTTGAGACGGACAACAAAGCTGTCGTCACCCAACAGACCTACATCCAGTCAGGTGCACCCAGCGCTGTTCTAGCCAACATTACTAGTGAAGTGGGTGCAGGTGTCTACAACTGGGCACTCCATCTTGGTGCAGGTCCGGCTACAGGTCAGGCTAGTGAACTGAACCTGTCAACGGGTATTATAGCGGGGACTAAGGTTGTCCTCCATCGAGTAGGTGCTGACTTCCACTTCTTCTTCCCTGTTGAGGACTGTCCTTAATGGCGCCTACGTTCTGGGGTCGATGCCCTACAGGGTTGATCAAGCGCACACTTACAGGGCTAGGTTCCAACTCCCTGTGCTGTGCTGTAGCTTGCACGGACTTCCCAATACTCCGAGTCAACTTTGGATCGGTTACGCCCGTCACAACTTTGGCAGCCCTCATCTATGATGCTTGGGCTGTTAATGTTGTGTTCAACATGGGGCTGCCAGCCACAACAGACAATAGAACGTTTCCACTCTTTTGGGATCCTATTAAATCCAAGCTTACAGCAAGAGACCCCGGGGATCTCTCAAGCCAAGCCACGTTTGAAGCGGAGTTCATTGGTATTACGGGCAGCTCGTTTGATTTTCGCATCACCCAAGTAGGCCATGCCCTGGTGGCTGGTGGTGCAATTTCAACGTATTCTTACCCTGCTGCTGCACCAAGTGTCTGTGGAGTATTGACATCTGGTCCAGCTAGGGAATGGACTAATGTTGCAGGCCCGTTTGTTTTCCAGGGAGAAGCCTGGACTGTCTACATGCCGGCAGCAAAACGTATAGGTTCGTTCTTCACCCTCTCAGGGTTGAACCCTGCACTCCCCGCAGGCATAGCTACTCTCAACTTCCAGACTTCTACAGTGCGAGATGGTTGGAGTCTTGGCGGAACTTGGGCAAGTCCTATCTTAGCAGGGCCTGGAGGGGACCACATCTACGAAATCTTTGTGCCGTTCCTTGGAGGGTTCCGTGGGATGACTGTCAGGCGCAGGCTTATTATTGGAGGGGTTCAGTCTTCTGCTGTAATTACTGAAGCTCAACAAGCTTCATCTACAGATTTCACGCGTAGAGTGTGGGGACCTGTTATAGCAACACCGCCTGTCACGGGGTCTGCTAACCTATTCGATGCCACACCTGAATTTACTAACGCAACTCTGACCGAAGGCCCATGATCCAGCAGATCCGTCAGGCTCCAGACGGCACGTTCTTCATCCCTAAGCCACACGCCCAGACTGAGGCGTTCATGGATAAGAACTACACGCGTGTTGGGGTTGAGCTTCGATGGTTGAAGAAGCCCAATATCTTCCAGAAGGCTAAGTCGTTAGCCGCAGCACTAGCATCGGGTCCAGCTAGTGAGTTGACCTTCGAAGCCCGGCTCGCTCATTGCATGGCGTGCGCTCAGGGTCTCAAGAAGGTCGGGGAAGATTTGTTCTGTGGCTTGTGCGGATGTGGGCGTCACCCCTTCTCCCGCCTACGCGTCAAGCTTAAGATGAAGGGAGCCGGGTGCCCACTCAAGAAGTGGTGAGCACCCAGCTTCAACCTACATCATCCGCATCATCTTCTTCCAGCACTGTGCCGTAGCAACGGCGTCTTCCAGTGCACGATGCCGGCGCTCACGAGGAACCTCCAGCTTTTTACAGAGCCACTGGAGAGTCACCTTGTTGAACGGGAACTCCTCAGCACACAGGTCAGCCCTGTCGTTGAGCGCCGTAGCCAAGACCATAGTGTCTCGGATGCGGCTGTCGAACATGTAAGAGAAGCTGCGGTAACCGAGCCAATCCTTCATGAAGTCGGCATCAATGCTGAGGTTGTGTCCCAGCAACATGATCCGCTTACCCGGCATCAACTTGAGCCTGGCAAACCAATCCTCAAAGAGCGTAACTGCCTGCCAAGGGTCTAGGCCCTCAAGCATCAGTGTCTCTTCCCGAATGCCGTTAACCTTCAGTGCCCTTTTGTCTAGGTTCTGGGGTCGCTTCATACGCATCAGGGTTGAGAACGGGACGACGCGTTGTGATGGCTCGTAGTTCGCGTCAAGAGGGCAGATAGCGATTTCAATCAGGTCGTGGTAGCCCGGCACCAAGCCTGACATCTCACCGTCGACAGCACAGAGTATGTTGCCGTTCAGGTGGATGAGTTCTGCTTCACCCCTCATTTTTGTAGACTCCGATGTGGACTTGGTAGCCGTAAGAGTTGGCGAACTTGATCAGGTCTTCGAGCGGCACGTAGTGGACACCCTTACCCTCTAGAGCGGGCTTCCACTCATCAGGGATCTCGACGTCAGGCTGCTCGGTAACCATCTTGTCGACTTCGACAGCCACCCGAGCTAGGGTTAGCTCACGGCGAACGTCATCACCCATACCCTTGGCATCGAGTTCCAGCATCATCTGGTCTACGGTTTGGAACCCATGATTCTTCTTCGCCGCTTCGAATTGTTCTTTGAGGCTCATCCGTATATCTTTTCTACGAGTTCTTGGCACTTCTTGAAGAGTTCCTTCTTGGTGCCATTGTTCTCGATGTAGAAGTCCCACTCGAAGTCTTCAGGTATTGCCTGATCAAAGCCCATCACGGGGCAGCCGTCACGCGTCACCTTAATGACAACACCACCTTCGTCGCGGATGGCTTCCACTTCATTCAGGGCTCGCACGTCGCGGATGATAACGGTCTCACCCATGGCGTGCTCGTAGATAAGTGCCTCAGCCCACACCTTAGGGTAGAGTTCACGCATCTTGGTGCCGACGCCGATCCACAGATCAACAATCCCCATACCTAGTGCGGGGATCATCTTGTAACGCTCTGTGGGGTTGTCTTCGAAATACTCCCCAGGCTCCACACCTTCGATGTGGCCAAACAGGTCGTAGGTTATCGCCTTAATAGGTGTGGCGAAAGAGCACAGCTTGATGTCTTTCAAGCCTTTGATGCGGAGGATGCTTGCGATGAAGCCACCACACGTGTCCTTACCCACACGACTCTGCTGCCCTAATCCAATAATCATAGTTTCCTTCCAACGGTCCACGCCCCAGCCGTATCAATGACTTCTAGGCCGCCATGGTAATAGATGTTAACGCCGACAAAGGTGTCAGCCTGTAATACAACCTGGTCACTAGAGCCTTGTTCGAAAGCGAACTGGAGTCTAGCACGTTGTCTGTCTGAGATGCGTAGTAAGGCTTCCTTAACCTTCACGTTGAGGCACCAGACGGATACCCGCCAGCTTCAACCTAGGACCCTTTGACTTAGTCTCCGAGAAGGAGATATTGCCGATGTGTCGGGTTGAAGACCCGTGAGGGTTTCCGCAAGGGAAGTGGGGAGGCATCTTCTTTGAGACTCTAATCTTAGACCAGAAGTCTGCTTCGGTGGGGTCTACCCAGTCTTGGAAGTGCATCCAGAACGTGCCGAAGGGAATGGTTTCACCCGGCACGTCGTAACACATATCCTCCAGGAACCGTTGCAACGCGTCTTGGTTGCTCCGCTGTAGAGCCAGCTTCTCGCTGGTCTCGATGATCGGAACGTTGAGACGATCGTTCGACGGTGGCAGGTCTAGGTTCAGGATGTGCTCCAAGAAGAACGGAGCCTCCTTCCGTAGAAGCTGCATCAACTGCTCTTTAGGGATCATGTTCTGAGGCTCTAGGGCTGGAACATGAACCATCGTGATACGTGAGTCCCCGTCGAAGATCGGCGCTGCGTCGTGCTCGTTTGCACAGTGAACGTAGTGACCGGTATTGACGACTTCGTAAGGTGTGCAGTTCTTACGGTGGATGCTGATCATAAGACTAGTTACCCAGTCCTTAATCTTGTTGTAAGCCTGACGATCGTTCTTGAAGTGGGCTTCCTCAATGACACACAGGATGCCACCCTCAAGCTCAGCGTTGAACTTCTCACCCTTACGTAGGGCGTTGTCAGCACGTCGAACACCTCGTGTCATCAGCAGGCCCAACGCCTCGTGAAGGATTGACTTACCTGCGTTCTGACTTCCGTAGAGGAAGAGGTAAGGCAACTGCTTCGTGGGGTGTTGGAACATCGACGCAATCCACAACAGCAAGTAGTCTTCACCTGACTTAATGTCGTTCGCTTTGAACCACCAGTTGTCAGGCTCAACCAAAGCATCGTCAAGTCCACTACCAATGTGGGCCAGGACCTTTCTCCAGCTTGGGAAGTCTCCAGGCTCTTCACTCGGGAGGAAGGCAAGCTGAGCCGCATCCCGATTCCACTTACGGTCGCCGGGGTATTCCGGTTGGAACGGCTCGTTGACCAGAGTCCATGGGCGGAAGATGTTCGACCCAATGATGGGCTCGATCTCCTTTGCAGGATAACCCATAGCCTTAAGAGCCGGCTTGATATGGGCTAGGGGTTCACAAGCCCAACGACTCTCAACCCGCACGACCCAACCTGCGTCATCACCTTTTGGCGTCGTGACGTGTCGAAGCATGTCATCGTGAATTCCGGCGTCAACCTCTTGTTGGTTGTTCTTCGCCTGCACCTGGAAGATGCGCTTCCACACCTTCTTCTCTTGGAGCCACCCACGCATGTCGCCACTAGGGTCGTGCTGAGTGTGTTCAATCTCAAAGATGAGTCGACCGTCTTTGTGCTGACGCAAGACAGCAGGACGGATACCTGCCCACCCAGGAACACTGATGTTGGCTCCCAGTAGGTTGGCAGCCTTCTCAGCTATTTCTGCACTGCGAAAGACGTAACCGCCCTTCTCGTTTTCGATGGCGCCGAGTGAGCGGGCTGCTGTCTGGAGGTCAGGGTCGCGGTTCAGGTAACAACGTGTCCACCCAGCCCCATCCTGATCCCAGGTGTCACTCTCGTTCACTCCAGGACTGAACCGACGAACGACCCAAGCACCCCGACGCATCGGGAATAGAAAGCAGTTGTGGTCGTTCGGGGCTTCAGTGCCCTTACTCATCGTGTCGTAGACACCGATAAGATTCAAAGCATCGTGGGCCTTATGGAGATGGTGCGTGTGGGTCACCAACATGTGGTGGTCAGAGTCCCACCAGGCTTGCGCATCGTTCTCACGCAACCACTCGATGAGTTGCTGGTGAGTCTTGTCAAGCCGGCACCTTGGGCGCTGACCCGTCATCTCGTCGAACAGTGCCTCCATGTCTGTAGGCTGGTTCTCGATGAATGCTGGCAGGTTCTTCTTCCGTGTGCCCTTGACCACCTTGACGTGATCCCGCCAGTTAGGCGGCACGTTGTCAAGAGTGACACCGGCTTTGATGAGTTCGAACCCATCATTACCTATGCACTTACGGTGCCAGATCCACATGTTGCCACCGCAGATGTCGACCTTCGAGCAGAAGTCGAACCCAGCCTCAGCACTCATGATGCCAAGGATCGCTCGCGCAAGTGCTGCATGTTCGTGGTGGTTGACAGTGGGGATGTCGTTCAGGAAGACGTAGAGGTGTAATCCCTTACCTCCACTACTCTTACGCACCGTCACCCAAGGGATGGCACAAGCAGTCTTCTGAACCTCAGCTAGTGTCTGCTCGTCAAGCTTCTTAGTGTGCTTGTCCGAGTGACCCACGATGCCGTCGAAGTCGAAGGCTACGAACTGGGATGTCTTCTCTTTGAAGTTCCATCCTGTGAGGCCGATCCCTTGAGCATGATGTTCTAGGGAGTAAGTCATCGGCAGGTGGCCGTTGTCTTCTGGCTCCGTCGATGCGTGTTTGGGTATACGGATGGGATACCACTTGCCTACACCATCAGTCCAAGTGCATCCTCTCCATCCTTTGTAGTCGCCGACACGGTCACCTCCATCCCTGGCGACGTTGACTTGGCACTCCATCTCTGCATCATACAGGTCGGCTAAGTCAGGCCGAGCTTTTGCATCAAGGAATCTCTTGATGGCTGTTGAACGCGTTGGTTGCATCGCATCTCCTGGTAGAATGTCTCGCCCTATACTACGGCAAAACTCGTGAAAATATGCCCAAATTATCTAACCCCTTGCCACATAAGGAGTTAGAGCATAATACCATATTACCACTGGCTTTGAAACTAGGAAAGAGAAAAGAAGAATGGAAAAGGTATAGAGAATAATGGTGCTCAAATGCTCAAAAGGTTTTCTGAGAATTCGCTTTTATTTTTGGGCCCGTTGCCGTAGTATAGGGTCCAGGGGAGGAGGCTGTAGGATGGGATGCAACCACCTAAGCCATCGACCCGGACTTTTAACAACCATCGAGGAGACAGCGTTAATGTCAACCACCCAACTGCTTCACGTCCCCGTCAAGAACATCACCGAGCGTCAGGACAGTCTTCGCGGCTTCAACCCCGAGAACGACGAATACAAGATGGTCCGTGATTCCGTCGAGCGCCAGGGTGTCATCACGCCCATCAGCCTCGTTCTCGCCTTCATGCCGGACGGTCGCACGCCGAAGACTGACGGCGACAGCGGCGCCCAGATCTACATCTTGGTTGACGGTCTTCAGCGCACCAGCGCCTGCCGCGACCTCGGTATCGAGACGATCCCCGCCCAGGTTCTCCAAAAGAGCGACGCGGATATTCTCTCCGTTCAGCTGATGGCGAACGCCAACCGCGTCAAGACCAAGCCTTCCGAGTTCACCGCCCACATCTGCCGGATCCTGGCGGCTGACCCCACCCTGACGAAGATCGAGTTGGCGGCCAACTTGTGCGTCTCGGTGTCCTTCATCGAGAACCGTCTGAGCCTCGGCTCGGTCGACGCTGACGTGGCGAAGCTGATCGACGCCGGCGACATCGTTCTGACGAACGCCTACGAGCTGGCCAAGCTCAAGCCCGAGGAGCAGCCCGACTACGCTCAGGCCGCCATGGACGACGCGCCGGCCATCTTCAAGGTCAACGTGCAGAAGCGTCTCAAGGAGATCCGGGATGCCAAGCGTGCGGGTCGTGATCCGAACGCCGTGCCCACCTTCGAGGCCGTCCCGCACATGCGGAACCTCGGGGAGTTGAAGACCGCCTTCGACGATGGCGAGATGGGCATGGTCGAGGACTTCGTGACCGAGGCGGGTCTGGCTGACGATGGCGTCGGTGCCGGCAAGGCGATCCTCAAGTGGGTTCTCCGGATGGACGACGAGTCCGTGGCGCACTACCGCGCCGAGTGGGAGGCTCGCCAGGCGAAGGCCAAGGCCGGCAAGGAGGAGCGTGCGAAGGAGCGTGCTCTCAAGCGGGCTGAGGAAGCCAACGCGGCTGTCGCTGGCCTCACTAGCTAGTCAGCCTGTCGACTGATGGTCGACGCCCCACCCACCAGGGGTTAGGTGTGACGGCTCGGAAAGACGAGCACTTGCCACTGAGGCCCTTGGCGGGCAAGGTTGGTCTAACCAACTAGAGTATGAGGTTCGAATCCTCACCTTGGCGTTTCTATTTTCTATTTTCTAGGATGTGACATGACAACTGATATGACTGTTCCCGCTGGCTTTGGTGCTGGCATCGCCGGTGTTGACGAAGCGCAAGAGAAGCGTCTCGCAGAGATGACCAAGGGTGGTAGTTGGCTTCCCCGCATCTCAATCATGAATGGCCAATCTGGCCTCGTTACTGAAGGGCACATGTCGGTTGGTCGACACGCGCTGATCTTCAGCAAAGAGCATCACGTCGACTTGACGAAGGAGTTCAACGCCCTCGTCTTGTGCTACCGTTTCAAAGCTCTCAGGTTCGAGGGTGGCGCAGCGACCAACGTCTACGACCCCAACCACAAGATGTTCGACGAGATCGTCAAGCTGTCTTCGGTCAAAGACTCGGGATGTTCCTACGGCCCGGAGTTCCTGATGTGGCTGCCGGAGCACGGCTACGCGACCTACTTCTGCAACAGTGCCACGGCTCGGAAGTCGGCACGACACTTCAAGGTCATCCTCAAGGAGTTCGCTGAGAGTAACAAGCTCCCCGGCGTGACCCTCAAGGGCGACCTCAAGAAGAACCCGAAGTTCAAGTGGTGGGGTTCCGATGTGTTCCCTTGCACGACGCCCTTCGCGGAGATGCCCGACTGGGACGAAGCGAAGAAGCAGGTCGAGAAGTTCAAGAACCCGCCTGCGACCGTCGCCGAGAAGGTCGAGTCGAAGGACGACGCCGAGGGTGGTGACCGCGACTAAAACGTAGTTGAGGCGGCCAGGCCGCACCCAGGATTCGTCTTGGGTGCGGCCACCTCTTTAATATGAACGAACTAGCACATCGCAAGCCCGACCCCGATGCCTTCCCAATCACCTCAAGTGAGGTTGATTGGAACATGCTGTTGATGGCGAGCAACCAGTTCTTTGGGCGTTCATTAACGTGCGGTCTTGACAAGTGGAAGATCAAGCCACAGGGTAAGCAAGCCTTAATCTGTGTCTTAGAGGAATTCAGGGAACCCGGCAGCAATCCGCATCACTCAGTTGACGCAGGTCCCCTCGAATTCCTGCATCAAAGCTTCCTGGTGCTAATACCTCCTACGGTGTTACTCCAGGTCGCTGCGATGCGGGAACTCGATTTTCTCATGCCACCAGAGTATGAAGAGAAGGAGATGGCAATCCTTTCAGGCACGTTGAAAGCCTGGCAAAAGACCATAACGTCCATCCTTACAGCTTCCAGTAGTCGCAAGGCAAGACAGCTTTTTGGTAAGATTGTCCTGCACTTTGAAGCTATGAAACTCAGTGGGATCTTTCGCTCCTTCACGAAAGTGGACGCGAGAGATGGCACTTTCTACCTAAAGAAGAAATAATGGAAACTCGATTCGAGTGGGAGATGAAGGGCGGTGGCTACTGGGTCCCCGTCGTTGCAGAGATCGAAGACGATCGCATCTACTTCAGCTGGGGCTTTGCTACCGGCTGGCGAGGGTTGAAAGACACGCTTAAGGCGATGGGCGCCGAGTGGCATGGTTACGACGAGCATAACCCCACTAAGCGATGGAGTCTTCCCCTCAATCAAAGAACGGAGTTCCGGCTCGCGCATCTCCTGCGCCACAAGCCCAGCCCGTTCAAGCTGTTCGACAAACCCCTAGAGCCGTATAAGGCTGTGCGGGACTACCTCAGCCCGGACGGGGTCATCTGCCCAGCTTACGACCACCAAGAGGAGATGTGGTCTCAAATCATCACCCGACACTTTGCTGTGTTGGCGTGCGAGATGGGTGTTGGCAAGACCCGTGCTGTTGCCGAGGCTATGGAGTATCTACTCTCCAAAGGCTTGATCGAGGTTACCGATATCATCTACGTTGGCCCACGGTCAGCGATGGAGTCTGTCAAGGACGACTTCAAGGAGTGGGGCTTCTGGTTCCGCCCACACATGATGACCTACCGGGGTCTTGTCAAGGAAGTCGATACCTGGGGTGAGGGTCGTCCGGCTCCCAAGTTTGTAGTCTACGATGAGTCGTCTAGGGTTAAGAACCCTAACGCTCAACAAGCTCAGGCTGCCAAGTATCTCGCAGACTGTATGCGTGCTGAGCACGGTGACGATTGCTGGATCGTGTTGATGTCTGGCAGCCCGGCACCTAAGAGCCCTGCTGACTGGTATTGGCAGTGCGAGATCGCTCGTCCCGGCTTCCTCCTCGAAGGCACGCATAAGAAGTTCATGGACCGCCTAGCCATCGTCAAGCGTGTCGAAGACATGAGTGGCGGTAGCTACCCCAAGCTGCTAGGGTGGCGTGACGCAGAGAACATCTGCACTCACTGCGCTCAAGCTGAAGACCACCTCGACCACGATGCCGAGGCTATCCTCTTTGGGAGTGATAACGCCCACGCCTACGTTAAAGCCACCAACGAAGTTGAGAAGCTGTATAAGCGGATGCGTGGCTTGGTTCTGGTCAAGCTGAAGAAGGACTGCCTGGACCTGCCTGATAGGGTCTGGAAGGTCTACCGCGTCAAGCCTACGCAGCGCATCTTGAACGCTGCTAAGATCATCACTCGCCGGGCTAAAAGCGTCGTGCAGGGGATGACCTTGCTTCGCGAGTTGTCTGATGGCTTCCAATACAAGGACCAAGAGACTGGCGAAGTCAAGTGCGAAGTCTGCGGTGGCTCAGGCAGGCAGATGGTCAAGTTCGATCCTGACGACCCTTGGTCACCTATCAGCGACGCAGCCCTCATCGCGGGTAAGAAGCTCGACGAGCGTGAAGCAGCCTGCGACGGGTGTAGCGGCATCGGGATTAAGATCACCTACGAGCGCAAGGCTAAGCAGGTTCCTTGCCCCAAAGAAGACATCGCTCGCGAGATCCTCGAAAGCCACAACGACATCGGTCGTCTCGTCTTCTTCGCTGCCTTCACCGGCTCTGTTGACCGTGTGCGTGACGTGTGCTTGGGTATGAACTGGCACGTCATCCGCGTCGATGGTCGTGGCTGGTCGGGTTGGTCGCCTAAGGGTGAGAAACCTATCAAGGGTGACCGTCAACATCTCTACAACGCCTTCCGTCGTGACAAAGAGAACTACCCTCGCATCGCTTTTGTTGGTCAAGCTGGAGCAGCCGGGATGGGACTGAACCTAAGCGCCAGTCCTACCGAGGTCTTCTACTCGAATGACTTCAACTTCGAGTCTAGGGTCCAGGCCCTTGAGAGGACGTATCGTCCCGGCATCGAGAAAACGTTGGCGCTGCTCCCTGAAGAGCATCGTAAGATCATGGTAATCGACATTACCCACCTCCCCACAGACCAACTGGTTCTGGACAACCTCAACAAGAAGAAGCGTCTACAAGCCCTGACGATGGGTGACGTCCAGACTGCTTTGGCCTGCGAAGAGGAGCGTGTAGATTGATGGAGGAGCAAATCTATAAGGAGTGTCGTGAGTCAGCCAAGTTCAGACGAGCTCTCGGCGGGTCAGCCATGATGTGCTTGTTTGGGGTGCTGGTGTGTGCGGGGTTCCTTACCTTTCGACACCTGAACCCTGTCGACCTCTCACCTGTGGAGGTTGATGTCCGGCACGCGTGTGCCCACGCGGAGTGCCGGAGTGGGCACAAACAGCTTGAGCGGGAGACGGAGTATGCCCCTAGTGCTGTTGTGATCCTAACGATCTTGTATTGTGGGATTGTAGGTGGGACAGTCTTCACCTCGACGATGGAGGGCTCTTGACCCGCGACCAGTTACAAGATGAGGGTGCAAAGATAGCGTGCGTCCTCCTCGGGGCTCTCATTTGCCTGAGCATTATCTTTAGCCAGTCGGCCCCAGCCCTACCAACACAGGTTCCTTGGACAGATCCAGAGCCAGTGAAGGACATCGAGGTAGTTGAAGAGCCTCTCCTGATACTACAGTCTATGCCGTTCCCTAGAGAGGTCTACGCGGAAGCGGACGAGGGCACCTTACGTGTGGTGCGAGATGACAAGATCCTCTTTACTGTCTACGACAAACTAGGCTGCCAAGGGCACGTTGAGCCGTCACACATCTGCGCCTGTGAGAACAAATGATCATCGAAATCGACGTCCACCCTGAGTCAGTGGTGTATGACACCTGCGAGGACAAGCGCGTCCGTCACTACGTCGAGCGCGTGACGGCGATGGGTGTCGTCCCGCCCCAATACTCCAAGATCGCCATCTGCGGTGCAGAGGTCAAGGAGCTTGTCCAAGAACATAGTGAGGAGATTTGCCAGGCTTGCATCGACAAAATGCGTAGCCGCTAGCATCCCATCCCTGGAAAATTAAAATAAAATATGTGTTGACATTGCCATATAGTAATGGTATACTGCACGTATCACTTAGTAGAAAAGGATGTGATGCAAATGATTCCTCAAGACATCGTCAAGTCAATTCTGGCAGCAATCCCCAACGGGCAGTTCTTCACGGTCATCTTCGAGAAGAAGGGTGACGGCGCCATGCGCCGGATGGTTTGTCAGAAGGGTGTTCGGAAGCATCTCAAGGGTGGTCCCCGTCGTGCTCCCAACCCCAACCTCCAAGGCGTCTACGAGCAGAACGTCGAGAACTACCGTTGCTTCGATACGCGACGCGTCTGCTACATCAAGGCTCGTGGCGTCGAGACTAAGACCACCGGTGGCTACGTTCACCTGATGGAAGAAGTCCTCAACCAAGGAGTCTAAGTGAAAGACGCAGTAGTTAAAAGCTGGCAGACGACCCTCGCAGGCGTCGGTCAGTTCATGGGCGTGGCAGGCACCGCCATCCACGCACACTTCGATGGAGATCCCACGACCGTTGTGGCGTGGGGTCTTCTGGCTTCCAGCTTTGCTGTGATGATCGGACTCATCACCGCTCGCGACAACTCGGTCAGTTCCGAAACGGCAGGCGTCAAGTGAAGTATCTCTTTCCCCTCATCATGATCCTCAGCGGTTGCTGTGCGACCATCTCGGCGGACTATGTCGAAGCCGACGCGGCGGCTTGGAAACATATTGATCCATATCTGGACGGATGGATCGATAACGAGCCGCTACTTAAGGCCCGTGAAAAGAAAGCCCTCCACGCCGTCAATGCCGGGCGTCGCGCACGCATTCTCCATGCGCAGGAGGAAATCGATGCTGAATCTAGCAGCGAGTAAGCTCGGCGAAGAGTCTCTTGAGTTCTTTCGGGTCACTCTGGCTGACGCTTGGGACAAGCTCAGCGACCTCGAAAAGAACGACATCCGTGATCTGTTCTTGCTAATGGCCGAGACCAGGCTCCTTGAGCTTGCCGGTCAAGACGTCGGCGACGCAGTCGCAATCCTCGAATCCGCTCTGTTGCAGTGGAAGGTGGCCGGCAAGACCATCATCATCGGGGCGTTCAAGCAAACCGCGCGTGAGGTCTTCGGCCTCGGTGGAGAGTTCCTTGGTGGACTCCTACGCGCCTTGATCAAAAAGGTCTAACGATGGAAACCCTCGGCAGTGTTCTCAATCTGCCCATGACCGATATCTTTGTTGACGAAGAGTTCAACTGCCGAGGGCACATCGTCCCGGTCCACGTCTATGAGTTGGCGAAAGATATTCGGGAGCATGGGCTCCTTCAAAATATCGTCGTTCAGCCTTGGGACAAGGACGGTTTCAAATACCGTATTGTGTGCGGCCATCGTCGATACATGGCTTACCGTATCAACGAAGAGACGCACATCCCCGGCACCGTTAAGGAGGGCCTGACCGAAGAAGACGCGATGGCCATGAACCTCTCGGAAAACCTTTGCCGGGAGGATCTCAACCTACTCCAAGAGGCAAAGGCCATCGAGAAGTTCATTAACTTCGGGTGGTCGACGAAGCGTATCTGCAAGAAGCTGTCCGTCAGCGAGATGTGGTTGCGTGCTCGGACGGCTCTACTCCAACTGGAGCCGGAGATCCAGAAGCGTGCTGAGGCTGGGTTGCTGACGCAGCACCAGATCATGGACATCAGTCGGATGCCCACAGCAAAGGACAGGATGGCTGCCACTCAGAAGGCTGTCAACCACAAGCTGGCAGGCGAGCGTAAGTCCCTGAAGCTGAAGGAGTCCAAGAGCGTCTTCACCAAGAAGCCTCGTGCAGTGGAAGAGATCCACGAGATGCAGGGGTTGGTTGCCGATGTCTTGGGTAACGGCCTGACGACACGTTTCGCAGCATGGGCAGCAGGAGTCATCTCGGATCGGGATTTCCACAAGGACATCCGCAAGGCTGCTGACTCAAGAGGCATCTCCTGGGAGTTGCCGATGGCGGTCGCTCCGCCCAGTGCCTGAAGCGATCGTGATCTATCAGGAGATCCCAGATAACCTGAAGATCTACAAGGTGACTGTCGACGAGACAGACCTCGGTATTCTAAAAACCTGCCACAATGCTTTGATCGGTGAGGAGATCGTTGAAAGCTTGGGGATGTGGCTTCTGGAACTTCTAGAAGCTAACGACCCCATATACTCCATGGAGGGAGGACTGACAGAAGGGTGGCCTGTCATCTTGAACGAGTTCAGTGGGAACATAGTTGTAACGGGGATTATGCTGTGAGAATGTTCGAGTGTTATTGGTGTAAGCGCGAGTTGGTCTGGTCCGACGAGCACCATCACATGACGAACCGTCGTGACTGCTGTAGGGATTGTTACAAGGATCCCAAGTCCACCTACCGTAAAATCTACGCCGATGCTGCCTCTGAGTCAGCAGAGTCCAAGCGCATAAGGATGCAAGGCTGATCTTTCTTGACTCCGAGACTTGTGGATTTGAAGGCCCCGCCGTCCTCCTGCAGTGGGCTGAGGACGGCGGGCCTGTGCAACTACACGATGTGTGGCTGGAGCCGGTCGGTAAGACTATCGACCTCATCGAGCGCATCATCCGTAAGGAAATCTGCGGATTCAACCTAGCCTTTGACTGGTATAAGATCGTCCAGATCTACACTACGTTCCTGCTACTTAAGGATAAGGATGCACCACCTAACATTCTTGAGTATGCACTAGCAGAACCCGAAGCACGTGATGGCCCTTGCCTCCGTCCTGCCGGCGCCTGTGACCTTATGCTTCACGCGCGTAAGGGACCTTACCAAAACACTATGAACCGTGCTGACATCCGTATTCGGCGCGTTCCAGTTCAACTCTCCTACATGCTTGCTGCCGAACTTGAGCAGCGTATCACCCTGAGCGACATCTTCTTCGCTCGGAAGAAAGACAAACATGCACGCCGTTGGCAAGTCGAAGACATTTCCACGACACGTGAGTTCAAGAACGTCGTGCTACGCTTTGCTCCAAGCTCAGCACTCAAAAACCTTTGCCTCGATGCAGGTATCGTCTCCCAAAAGGACGTTCTCACGTTCGGAGACATTGACGGTCCACTTCAAAAGGCAAAGCCCAATGAGTATGCCTTCGCACCTTTTGCCTTGGCAGTTGGAAACCCTGATGACTGGAACGGGGCGTGGCCGGAGGTAATCCAGACCCACATCAATCACTGGGGTTATGACGAGCAAGCCCGACGCTATGCGTATATGGATGTCGACCCTTGCACTCGGGGTCTCTGGCACCATTTCGAGAAGCCTGAAGCTGGTGACATCGACTCAGAGCTAGCGTGCCAGGTAGCTGCTGCCAAGTGGAAGGGTTACGCCCTCAACATGAAGGGCATCAAGTATCTACGTGACCTGTCGCTGTCAAAGATCGGAGACACCCCGACAGCACCAGCCAAGGTCATGAAGTATTTGATGGAGGTCCTCTATGAAGAGGAGCAGATCGCACTCGAAGATGAGCATGGTGTGCCCAGCACCAAGAAGGTCATCCTCGAAACTCTTAAGGAGTTGAAGGATGAAGATGGTGAAGCGCACCCCGTTGCTGTCAGGGCCAAAGATGTCTTGGACACTCGGGTCAACAAATACCTTGCCGATTTCTACGACAAGCTTATCATCGCCGGACGTCTTCACGCAAGCACGAACATCATTGGCGCACGCTCTTCTCGCATGTCTGGTGGTCAAGAGCGTGAGGGTAAGAAGTTCAAGAAGAACAAGAGCATCAACCCCCAAGGTATCAGCAAGAAGAAGATCGTCCGTGCACAGTTCCCTCTAGCGTTCACCAAAGGCATCACCAAAGCCTATGGGATGGAGCCCCAAGACGAGGAGCTTGACGGCGGTGACTTCATGTCGTTCGAAGTCGCCATTACCGATGCCTACTACGACGACCCTCAACTCCACGAGGACCTGACATCTTTCCAGCCTGACGGGTCCAAGACTAAGATCCACGCTGTAGTCGGAACCCTAGCCTACCCCGACAAGACGTATGAAGAGATCAAAGCGTCGTCGGGTTCTGACATCTTCGACTTCTACACTCGGGCTAAGTCAGCCCTGTTCGCGTTGATCTACTTCGGCAATGCTCACACCTTGAAGGGCCGTCTAGGCATCGATATCGGTGACGCTGAGGAGACTGAGAAGCGCATCATGCACCGCTATAAGGGCATGGGTAAGGGTCGTAAGCAGTTCGAGCGTGACTTCGTTGGGATGAAGCAGCCTGGCGGCCAAGGGACTAAGGTCTTCTGGGAAGATCCTAAAGAGTTCGTCTTGTCCATGTTGGGCTTCCCTCGCTACTTCACATCCGAGAACGAAATCTCTAAGAAGATCTTTGAGCTTGCTACCAAGCTGCCCAAAGAATGGCGCAACATGAAGATGCGTGTTCAGCGGCGTAAGCTCGAACACGGCGGGGACCAGACAGCATACGGGGCCGCGACGTCAGCGCTCTATGGGGCTGCCTTCTCCATCCAAACAGCCAACATGCGCGCTGCTGGTAACCACGTCATCCAGTCAACTGGGGCGCAGCTTACCAAGATTCTCCAGTATCGTATCTGGGAGCTTCAGCCCCGAGGTATTGGTGAGTGGTATGTGCGCCCGCTTAACATCCACGATGAGGTCATGGTCCCCCGTAAGAGGGGTCTAGGCCCTCAGATCAAGAAGATCGTTGACGACTTCGTGGAAGAGTTCAAAGAGATCATCCCTCTGCTGGGGATTGACTGGGGTCAGAACTTGGCAAACTGGGCGGGGAAATAATGCATCCACAGGTATTGGAGTTCATCCAACATTTCTCAGCCATGCGTGCCTCTGAGGAGCATACCTTGACAGGGTATGAGTCGTTAGCCCACCAGGCTGCTTGTCGATGGGTTGAGACGTGGTTCAACAAGAGCCGACAGAACCTAGAAGATGGGTCGGAGGAGGTGGACGATGGATCTGATTCAAATACTGTGTAAGGTTGAGGCCGACCTTGCTTTCAGTAGGTCCCTGTCTCGCATCCTCCGACAGAGTCACTTCATGGGTCTATGGGAGAAAGCTACGGAACGTGACCGTGGGCTACTCGTCGGACACATCGACAGGCGAAACAAGAAGGGCATCAACCAGTGGGTTAGGCTCCAGACACTCAAGGTCAAGGACTTCAAAGACTGGCCTGTTTCAAAACTACGCCCCTTTGCACGTGAGCTAGGGGTTCAAGAGTATCACCATCTACGCAAGGCCCAACTTGTGTGGCAGATTGAACGGAAACTTGATGCCGAAGCCGAAGAAGAAGCGGACTACCAGGAACGTTGTGCAAGTCGTGAAGCAACACAGCTTGCGCTCCAGGTTGAAGCATCTGGAACGGAACTACCGACAACTCCTTCAAGAGAACGCAATAATGATGCACACGTCGTCGATGACGGCGGCTCTTGCGAAGGCCCTAGTCAACAAAGGAATCGTGACGAATGAAGAAATCGACTTCGCCCTCCAAGACGTCCGTCAGCAATGTCTTGCGGGAAGCGCAATGGGACCCGAGAGCGACGGGGATGAGGGCTCCGATGGCTCAGATGAGTGCGAGCTATCTGACGGATCATGCGATCTGTCTGATCCAGCAGTCGAAGACGCTTCAGACAGGGGAGCCGTCGGGGAAGCTGGACACCCCCGAGGGGCAGATAGTGCTGGACGGGATGGTCCGGACGATGCTTCTCCAAGCGATGGGTGAGCTAGCCCTCGCTGTCGACAAGACGGATCGGGAGTAAGATGAGGCGTAAGTCGTTCAGTAAGAAGGGCCCAGAGACTATCATACGTGATAAGCTCATCCCTTACCTTAAAGCTAGGGGATGGTTTGTCAAGATCGTCCACGGCAATAAGTTCACTAGCGGCTTACCCGACCTCTTCATCGCGCACATCTCACATGGGCCGAGGTGGGTGGAGCTTAAGAACCCTGCAAGCTACCACTTCACCCCGGCCCAGAAGAAGACTTTTCCCGAGATGACTGAGCAGGGCGTTGGCATCTGGATCTTGACAGCAGCCAACGACGAAGAATACAAGAAGCTTTGGTCGCCGCCTAACTGGTATATCTACTACGGTAGGAGTAAGAAACCATTTTGAACTACGCAAAGAAACTTGACGCATCGTTCGTGCGTCGCTACGTATTGGCTGAGGTCCCTTGGGGACCTATTGGCTATGTGACCTACAAGCGCACATACGCCAGGCCCATCGAGGGGTCGGACCGGGTCGAAGAGTGGTGGGAGACCTGCTCCAGGATGGTGCACGGGCTGCTGGACCAGGGTCTAGCGGTCAGCCAAGAAGAGGCCGAGCAACTCTACCACTACTTCTTCAACCTCAAGATGCTTACGGGTGGTCGGGGTATCTGGCAACTCGGCACCAAGAACATCGAGACCATCGGTGCTGACAGCCTCCAGAACTGCTGGCATGTCACGTGTCATCGGCTCAAGTCGTTCTTGTTTGCCTTCAACCAACTCATGTTGGGTGGTGGCGTCGGCTTCAGCATTCAGGCTGAGCACATCTACAAGCTGCCTCCGGTGCGCTTCAAGCCTACGGTCAAGCGTGTCGACTCGTGGGATTGTGACCACATCGTCACTGACAATCGTGAGGGCTGGGTTGCTCTGCTCGGCAAGGTGTTCGAAGCCTTCTTTGACACTGGCAAGGACTTCTCGTATTGCACGCGTGCAGTGCGCGGACGTGGGACGGCTATCAACGGTTTCGGCGGGACTGCTTCAGGTCCTGAGATTCTGGTCAAGGGCATCAAGCAGATCGTCAAGATCCTTACCCACGCCTTCGGTCGTCAGCTAACGGATGTCGAGTGCCTCGATATCTACAACATTATCGGCTCCATCGTGGTGGCTGGTAACGTGCGACGTTCGGCTGAAATCGCCATTGGGGATTCGATGAGCATCGACTTCCTGAACGCCAAGAAGTGGGAGTTGGGCAACGTGCCAAACTGGCGGACGATGTCGAACAATACCGTTGCTGAGACGATGTTCGAGCGCCTGTCAGATTTGTTCTGGGGCAACTACAATGGTGATGGGGAACCTGTTGGTCTCTGTAACCTCAACGTCGCCCGAAACTACGGCCGTCTCGTCGATGGCAAGGGCTACCGTCTAGACCCTAGGGTCAAGGGAACAAACCCCTGTGGTGAGATCTTCCTCGAAGACGCGGAGTCGTGCAACCTGCTCGACATCTTCCTCCCCAACGTCAACCGCTCCGAACTGTTCACGGCAGCGAACCTGGCACTTAAGGTTGGAAAGACCATCTCGTTGGTGCCGCACTCTGATCCTGATACCCAGGCTGTTGTGGACCGGAATCACCGTATCGGTATCGGCGTCACGGGCTTTCAACAGGCGTTGCAGCATCGTGATCCCCGACTCTTCGATGCAGTCTACAAGAGCATTGAGTCGACGGACTCGTCATACTCAGCCCTGGTAGGGTGTGCGACGAGTATCAAGCTGACCACGGTCAAGCCGTCGGGCACCTTGTCCTGCTTGGCTGGAGTGACCTCTGGGATGCACGCTGCCAAGAGTCGTTACTACATCCGACGTATCAGGATGTCGGCTGACGATGACTTGATCCAGACGTGTCGGTCAGCGGGGTATTGGGTCGAGCCTCTCCTGAACATGGACGGCACGCACAACTACGAGACGATGGTCGTCGAGTTCCCGTGCAAGACGCCTGAAGGCACGGTCATCGAAGACGAGATGACGGCCGTCGACCAGTTGGAGACGCAGCTTTGGTTGCAGACACACTGGGCCGACAACGCTGTCTCGTGCACCGTGTCCTACGACGAGGAGGAGTTGCCCGACATCAAGAAGTGGTTGTCCAAGAACTACAACGAGAAGGTCAAGTCCACATCCTTCCTCAAACGTTCGGGTGGTGGCTACAAGCAGTTGCCTTTCGAGGACATCGAGGAGTGGGAGTTCAAGCAGGCCATCTCCAAGATCAAGCCCTTGGGTAAGATCACTACGGGCGGCAGTATTACTGGGGTCGAATGCACCTCCGGGGTATGTCCAGTCAAATGAAGATGATTGAGCAGCCGTCTCGTTGGTCGTGTCTCGCGACATCCTGGGCTATGGTCTTGGACGTCCCGGTTGAAGTGCTGTTCACCCTCGTAGGCCACGATGGTGGAGAGATTCTTTACCCAAGTAGCCCAGAGCCAGCGAGGCGGCGCTCTTTCCATCCCGCCGAATTCATCCACCCGGCTCTAGGTGCTGGGTTCGCTGTCGTGCCTGTCGAGCGCCGACCTTGTTGGAGGAACCCAGAGGGCGGTGTTGATTACGTCAAGCATGCTGGAGGTAATGATCGGATGATCGCGACCTTCATGTCTAGGTTTGATGGGGTTATCACTGGTGAAACCCCTCGTGGCCTGTCTCATGCAGTGGCTTGGGACCATCGAGCCCGACTGATTCACGACCCTAGCGGCGATTACCGTCAGAGAACTTACATGACCATCCACACGTTTTGGGCCGCAGTGCCCAGGGAGAAAAAGAATGGACGCAGTTGATACCGCGATGGAAGCCTGGTGGACAGCCAACAAGGCTGACATGAAGGTGCAGTTGGAGGCGGTTGTGGGCGACAACAAATACAAGTTGTTGTCCACGACCAAGACGAATGAGGAATACGAAGCGGCCCTAGGGGCGCGAAACATTCCTTACCACATCGCTCAGATGGCCAAGGGACTCTACTAAGGGGTGGCCGCCTCAACTATGAGAGTCCCGAAAGCTAGAGGACGAAGCATCGTCCATGATTTCAAAAACTTGCCGCCTGCTCTGACGCCTGAAGCGTTGGAGCAGGCGGTAGAGTCACATGATGTTGACGCCCTCATTCACGGGCACATGCGTCTGGCTCTACAAGTCATCGCTATCTACGGACAGAGCGATGACCTCATTGGTGCGGGCATGTTTGGGTTGGTGTATGCTGTCAATCGCTGGCCTGAAGTGCGGCGAGACAACAACATCTCCCCTTACATTGTCACGATCATTCACTCCAAGATCCGCGACCACCTAGACAATGACGATGTTGTTAGGATGCCGGGTCGAACACGTCGGCTGAAGAAAGCTGACCGGGTGAAGGTTGTTCACGATATCGATGTCGCCTGCAAGAACGGCGATGACCGCATTCACTTCAGGGAGATGATGTCCCTGGTTGTTAAGACCCCTCTAGAAAAGCGTATCGTCGAGCTACGTATGGAGGGGCATGGCGATGTTGAAATCGCCTACCGTCTAGGGTATACCCAGCCTCACATCGGCAACATCCGCAACCAACTCAAGAAACGATTCCTGGACCTACAATGAGAAAACCTGAATACTTGAGCCCGACGTCGATTGCCACCTACGTGGATGACCCTGAGAAGTTCTATCTCAAATACATCACGGACAACCGACCTCCGCGCGATCCTCAGACAAAGCCGATGTCGGTGGGTTCAGCCTTCGATGCCTACGTCAAGGCTTACCTGGTCGAGTGCCTGTTCGGTAAGGGCTCCAAGCCTGAGTTCGAACTCGATGCCTTGATGGTCTCTCAGGTTGAGGCCCATAACCGCGACTGGGCTTACGGTGCTGGCCTCAACTGCATGGAGCAATACAAGCAGCTGGGTGCGTTGGCTGACTTGTTGGCAGCCTTGGAGAAGTCCATCGTTGAGCCTAGGTTCGAGAGCGATCTCTACGAGACCTTCATCTTCGAAGGTGTGCCCATCCGCTTCCGTGGCAAGCCTGACTGCTCATTCGTGAATGATCGTGAGATCAAGATCATCCTTGACTGGAAGGTCAACGGCTACTGCGCCAACAGAACGACGAGCCCCATGCAGGGTTACGTCAAGCTTCGTGAGTCTGGTAAGCTGCCGAAGACCCACAAGAAGTGCACGATGGGCTTGGTCGACGGGGTCTTCATCAACACGGAGTATGGGCTGGAACTCTTCAACCAGTCTTGGGCTCGTCAGACGACCATCTACGGCTGGCTCGGTGGGTGTGAGGTTGGTGAGAAGTTCATCTCGATCATCCATCAACTGGCCTGCAAGGCTACCCCGACCAAGCCGATCATCAGGGTTGCTGAGCACGCCTCACACATCTTG
>Ga0255047_10000591_pt1 | contig 29468 bp, 23 predicted proteins | sample JV7_2_1_MG_FD_183640 | JGI IMG/M metagenome (GOLD analysis project Ga0255047, IMG submission 183640) | Seawater microbial communities from Jervis Inlet, British Columbia, Canada - JV7_2_1 | ecosystem: Environmental > Aquatic > Marine > Inlet | place: Canada: British Columbia | collected 2016-10-06
TGCTGATAGCCCGTAAGGAATCATTTAAACTGAACTTTGGTCGTATTGACGAGGAGGCGGGTGAGTTTCTCCGGTTAAACGGGTTCAGGGCATTCGGCTCTATGTCGGACGACATGCGTACTATCATGCAGAGCATTTTGGTTAATGGCGTGAAGTTCTCGTGGACCACTAAGCAGATCACTGATAAGATTTATGATGAGTTCGTGTTAGCCGGGTTCATAGGCATTGACATAAATAGCGCAGCAACCGGGCGCATAGCCGACGAGATAGCGGAAGCAATAGGCCAGACCGCAGGGCTACACAGGGTTGAGACTATGGTGAGGACAACTATATTTGAGGCGCTCAACGAGGCCCGGTATAGTACATTCACAGACCCGGAACTGGATGGATTCGTGGAGGCATTAGAATACTCTGCTATACTGGATTCTCGTACCACGAGAATTTGTAGTCATTTGGATGATCGTGTGTATCCAATAGATTCCGAGGTGTGGAACAAGTACAGGCCGCCCAATCACTTTAACTGCCGGAGCATACTTGTTCCGGTAACTGTTATAGATACTGACGTGGAAGGCAAAGACTCCGGGGCAGATTCCCGGTTTAGCCGACCACCGAGCATTAGCCCACAACAGGGGTTTGGAGGATAATATGCCACATGAACTAAAAGGCAGAGAGATTTTCGCCACAGGCAGCTTCAATGGGTTTACTTTTGATGAATCTGATTTGGATGATATCATCGCTAACTTTGAAGCGTTACCGAATTTTAAAGTGCCCTTGAAGTTTGGGCACGACGCCGACCATAATGATGGTCAGCCAGCCATAGGCTGGGTCAGTCGAATCTTTAAGCAGGGCAATAAGCTGCTTGCAGATTTCGTTGATATTCCGACAGTAGTATTCGAGGCCATTAAGGCGCAGCTGTATAGAACCATATCAGTTGAGATACTGCTGAACACTAAGATTGACGGGCAGCGCTTTGATCATGTGCTGGATGCCGTCGCTTTATTGGGTGCTGATAGGCCAGCTGTAGGCACCTTGTCCGACTTAAATGCTTTACTGGCTACGCGAACCGGGTTTGCCGGGGGTCATAGGGTGGCATTTGAAACCATAGCTGGGACTAAGGTAAAAAGTAAGACAAGCAGTTTCACGATTCCAAAGGAGGATGAATCTGAAATGGACAAGAAAGAAGTGCAGGAACTTCTCGACGCTGCCCTAAAGCCATTGAACGACGCAAATGTTAAGTTGACCGCTGATCTTGAAGCGGCCAATAAAACGATTGCCCAGTTCACGACTGATAAGGCAGATGGCGAGAAAACTGCGTTGGAGGAAAAGGTTAAGCTGGCCCGTAAGGCAGTCACCGATGTCCTCGACGCAGCCGTGCGTTCAAAGGCAATGAGCCCGGCAACTCGTGAAACATACGAGAAGCAGATTGGACTCAATGACGATGAGCGTGTTCTTGAAATTAAAGTGGATGACATTAAGGTTATGTTCAAAGTCAAAGACGCAGATACCCAATCTGGACTCCACGGCGACAATGAGGCTGAAGGCGACGATCCTGAAGCAGAGTTAATGGCTTTGACTCGAAAGAGCATGGCCAATACCCCTGGCACGGAGTTCGGTGTTGCTTTTAAACTCACTTGTGCAGCGAATCCAAAGCTGCATGTCGCATACTTAAATGCTAATGGGAGCGACTGATGACTGTTGAAAGAAATTATGAGACAATCACCGTTGTTGCCTCGCAGGATTTAAGCGCACACCAGTTTAAAGCGGCAACGCTGTCTGGTGGCGTGGCGAGTACTGCGGCCCTTGCGGCAGGCATTTTGCGGAATAAAGCCCTTGCCGGGGATCATGCGACGTTGATATATAAAGGCCAAATGAAAGCATTTGCTGGAGCAGCAATTAACTCCAACGCTTTGCTGACAGTCACTACTAGTGGCTTCATGGCTGCATATACGCCGACTGGTTCTGGTGGGCTGGGTGCCGTTGGTCGTGCTTTAGCAAGTGCGGGTAGCGGTGATATCTTTCCATTCGTAGCTGACTTCCAGTCAGCTGGCAACGCAGTCTAAGGAGGAAATGACATGCCACAATCAACAGGTCGTGACCTTCATCTTGATAGGTTGCTTTCACAAATGGCCATTGGGTTTATGGAGGCTGATACTATTGCCGGCACTATCGCGCCGACAGTACAGGTCGATAAGCAGTCCGATGCATACAGCATTTTTTCTCGCGCTGATGCTCTGCGGACTGAAGAGGACAAGCGCTCTCCAGGATCAGAAGCCAACAAGATCACTCGCACAATCTCTAGTGATACATATTACGCGCAGAACTATGCGCTGAAGTATCCGATCACTATTGAGGATCGTGAGAATGCTGATCCTGTTTATCGGCAAAACCTCTGGAACGATGCTGCTGCGTATGTAACACGTAAGTTGCAGTTGAGTTGGGAAGTGCGTGTTGCTGCCCTAGTCAACTTGACGACTAACGTGGGCTCAAGCGCAGGTGTTGCTTCTGAGTGGGATGCTGCGGCTAGTTCCGATCCAATCGGTGACTTAACGACTGCAATGGATAACGTTCAAGACCTTACCGGCACCCGGCCAAATCGGCTCGTGTTTGGCGGTAATGCTTGGCGTTCCCTGCGCAGAAACAATCAGATACTCGACAGGGTTCATGGAACCACGGCACCGCAAGGTTTCGCTACCAGACAACAGGTAGCCAACCTCCTGGAAGTGCCGAACATCCATGTTGGCGAGGCGTATCGTAATACAGCGAATGAAGCACAGGCTGAAACACTTAGCCGGGTGTGGACTGATAACGTGCTGTGTTGCTATACACCGGACTCACCTAGCCGTGATCTTCCGTCATTCATGTACTCGTACAGATGGTCTACTGGAGGCTTGCCGAATATGGCTGCTGAGCGTCATCCGTTCGATCCCAAGACTAAGACTGAAGAAGTCGAGGTTGGATACTACCAGGATGAAAAGATTACTGGTAGTGAGTATGCGTTCTTGCTTCTGAGCGTCAATTCTAGCACTTAATCGCTCTGGTGCTGGTCCCTTGGGGGACATGTCATGCCGACCTCTGTCCCCTGTTTTGGAGAAATAAAATGTTAATGCCATCTGGTTTAAGTAGTAAAGAAAGAGAAGCGTACATTAAGGCACAGCCCGATCCCACTCGCAAGATTAGCGCGACCAGGCGCAACAGGCATGTGGGTCTGCGTAACGCAAAGCCAAAGGTTGAAACGAAAAAGGCGAAGACAAGTGGCTCTGCGTCCAGTCGATAGGCAATCAGGTCGTAAGCGTCAGACCAACGAGCAGGATAAGACTAAACTGCGTCGTGAGAAGCAAAAGTCAGATTGGAACAACCGGAACCCTAACAGTAAATGGAAATAAATGGCTACTAGCCACCGACCAGGAGAATAAAATGCACATTGTTATACACGCGGGTGGAATCCCGTTTAATGGCGAAACGATCAAGGAACGGTCACTTGGAGGTAGCGAAAGTGCTGCCTATTATGTCGCGATAGAACTGGCGAAAAAGGATCACAAAGTCGTAGTGTTTACCGAGCACGAAACCGGAGGCGAGTGGGATGGGGTTACTTACATTCCCATGGGGCCGCGTGACCAGAACGCGCCGCTAGGACAGGCGTGGCACTTCTATTGCAACAATACTCCGCACGACATCAACATAGTCCAGCGGCAACCGGGCGCGTTCTCAATCCCCATCCAGTCTAAGATCAATCTGTGGTGGGCCCACGACATCGCGCTGAAACGACACAACGACGCATTCATGGCCCAGACTTGGGGCACAGATAAAGTTCTCCCAGTATCTAACTGGTTCAAGAATCAGATTGTGGACGCTTGGAATCCTGACCCTGACTTGATAGAGCCTATCCATAACGGCGTGGACTACTCTCTGTTTGAGCAGTTTACGTTGAAAGATAATTCATTGGCCTATGATCTTGATGATAGCGAGCAAAAGGCTGGGCCAAAGCCAATCACGATGATCTACTCCTCGCGCCCTGAGCGTGGGCTGGATAGGTTGGTGATGCCCGGCGGCATTATGGAACAGCTACTGGAGAAAGCACCGCACGTCAAATTAAAGGTCTGTGGCTATGAGCACCCGGTTCCGCAACTGGACCAGTTCTATGCTATGCTACGGGAAAGGATCGACCAGCTGCCAAACTGCGAACACATCGGAGCATTGACTAAAGTTGACCTTGTTAAACTTATGTGTACGGAAGCAGATGTTTGGTGCTACCCTACTGAGTTTGAAGAGGTCAGTTGCATAACAGCGATGGAAGCAATGGCAGCTGGTCTTTACATAATGACCACCAATACAGCCGCACTCCCGGAGACTATTGGTGATTACGAGAACTGCTTTATGCTGGGGTCACAAGATGAGGTGGTTGAGAAGTTCGTGGAGCGCCTATCCAATTTCAACAATAAGTTTAGGCGCAGACCACGACGCAACTACACGTGGGCTAATACCGCCAATGAGATTGAGGATGTTGTCGAGGACATTCTGCTAAAGCAAGATAACGCAGATGCTAAGGCAAGGCACTTCCTACACATCTCCGACATCGCTATGCTGGACTGGATGCCTAGTATGAGTATCGCAAAGCCAGATCGACCGATCCCGGAAGTAGTGCAAGAGGAAATGAAGCTGTATGACTTCCGTAATGATCAGGAAGCATACGCGAAGCACTATGCGGACGGTACTGAGGAAATGTATGATGGACCAAACTTCAATTATGAAGGCGAAGCGTTCATCAATCACCCCCGATTCACCCAAGTCGCAGTCTCTATAAGAGAACTGGAGCCGGGTAGCAGGGTGATCGACTACGGCTGCGCCCACGGCCATTTCACCAACTACCTCGCCAAGATGTTCCCGGAGATTGAGTTCACTGGTATTGACGTTAGTCCTGCGGCTATTAAGTGCGCTGAAGCTAAGATGAGGGAAATGGAACTGAATAATGTTGGTTATGTTCTTGGTGACTGGTTAAAGGATCATCCCAACCAAATAAATTGCGACCTCATCATCCTTGGAGAACTGCTGGAGCATGTTCCTGATCCTATTGAGTTCATGCGCGTCGTTCAGTCAGTAGTCGGTAGCGTTAAGGTAGTCATCACCACGCCATTCGGGCCGTGGGAAGCAGACTCATACGTTAAAGAGTATCCAAAGCGTTTCCACCTTCACCACTATGAGCGCCAAGACCTACAGGAAATGTTTGGGCATCAGGGTGACTTTGAGGTGTTGTGCCTCCCAGCTGGGCCTAATACATTTGGCGAGATACTGGGTTGGTACGTTACCACTTTTACAATGGGTTCAGAGAACACCTGCTTGCCAATCAACCGGATACGCAAATACAAAGAGACTGTGCCGTGGAAACAGACGGTCAGCTTCTGCGCTATTGCTAAGGATGCGCAGTATGATATCCCCCGGCTATTGCGTAGTGTGTCTTCGATTGTTGACGAGATAATTGTTGGGGTGGATGAAGGCACTACTGATGAGACTTGGGAAGCAATACGGCAACTTAATTTAGGCAACAGGTCGCCTAAACTGCCGATCCAAGTGTTTACTATTCCGTCGCCCACTGAGATAGGGTTTGATGCTGCTCGGAACCTCGTGATCGAGAAGGCAAAGATGCAATGGATTATGTGGGCTGATAGTGACGAGGAGTTAATTGGCGCAGAGCGTGTTCCCAAGTATCTCCGCAACAACGGCTGGAACGGTTACGGAGTTCCCCAGCATCACTTTGCTGTAGAGCCTCTAGGCGTACTGAGCACTGATTTCCCGGTACGCCTGTTCAGGCGCAACGATAAGGTCAGGTTTCTCGGAGTAGTACACGAGCACCCAACGCTCATCTCTGATATCAACAAGGGAGTAGGCCACGCGTGGGTCGTGCACGAGCTACACTTCACCCATCACGGTTACCCAACTGAGCCAGTACGCAGAGCGCGATTCGCTCGGAACATTAGCCTAATGGCTCGGGATCGTGAGGCCAATCCTGAGCGCATTCTCGGCAAGTTCCTCTGGATCAGAGACCTAGCCCTAATGTGTCGATTCGAGATACTGGATAATGGTGGTATGGTAAGTCCTGAGATGCGACACAAAGCAGAGATGGGCCTTGAGCTCTGGGAGAAAGTGCTTGATGAACACAAGGATCATCCGCAGACTATACGGATGGTGAAGGATCATTTGGAATTCTACGATACGCTTGTCAACGTATTGGACCAAGGTTTTACGTTTAGAATGAAGTTGGCAAGTGGAATGAGCGTGAATGCGCCGCAACTGTCTCAGATGCCTGAGTTGTCTGCGCGTTTTTTAAACAAAAGGCATCTGGATAAGTTTCTTTCAATCGTTATTGATAGTGAGGTCGAAAATTATGAGCAGAAATATCTCTGAATCGGAGGTAGCGGAGCAGTTTCTCGCATTAGAAGGCACGTTCATTCGCACAATTACCCGGGCGAATGGCGACGTTGACCGGAAGGTGCTCCCAAATATCGTAACAGCAGATGGCCTAAATCACTTGGCTAATAGGGCTATTGCTGATACGGGATCAAAGTATAATTGGCTGGCCATTGGTACAGCTAACTATACTCCCCATATCAACTCTCAAGAGATTCTGGAGTGTGATCGAAAGGTCGGTGCTGTAGTAGGCAATTCTTTCGAGTTGATCGTGGTTGTTGCTACTTGGGGTGGGTCGGCAGACTCGGTTGCGAGTAACCAGCTTGAGATGGCAGGTATTGCTAACCACCCGACGTCAGGTTCAGGTCACTACCTGAATGTGGCTAATGGCCTGAGTACTGTATTGGCTAACTCTGACTTCCTGCATCTGGAAGTACAGGTTCAAGTCGGCTCGCACGCAATACCATAATGAGTATTGGGGCGACCAGCCCCATTCTCTCAACTTGGAGGTGATCTCATGGAGTTCACTCGCAAAAACTATCTGGAGTTATTTCTGGATGGTCATCCCGTTATTGCAGACGGTCGTAGTAGTAATCGCCATTCCAATCTTGTTGAAGCTGGAGAGCACGCTGAACAGTATGCTGAACAGATTGGGCTGCCCGGTGAGTACGAGGTGCGAATTGATGGAGGGTTGTATTACGTGATTAGAGTTAAAGAATTGATCTTGGATTCATCCCTCGATCCTGTAGAACCCGTCGAAGCGCAAGCTGTATTCACTCTGGACAAGACTGCGTATGCTGGGAATGAACTTACCAATATCCAAATCTTCATAGATCGTTCAACACGAACTGATCAAGAACTGACTGTTGACTGGGCTGTTACTAATGCTTCGGTTATTCCGGCTGCGGGCACTGCTACGTTCCTAGTCGGTGAGTCGCAGGTATCTATCGTGGTTGCTGCGCAGGAAGTGGATACGAATGAGCTTGGTGATGTTACTCTGGCTAATCCGTTGTACGTGAGCGGCCCGGTATCTAATCCATTGCTCGGATCGCCGCAGACAGCTACCTTCTCAATCTTCGATCAATCGGTAGTATCAGATCAGGAGTTGCGTGACATTGGCTACCTATTGGTCAATGATTACGGGGCTGATCCTACCGGGATTGTCGATTCCACAACGGCGATTCAGAATTGTATTCTGGATGCGAGTACACAGGCAGGAAGCGCAACCCAAAAACGTCCTGTCTATTTTCATGCTGGTGCCGTCTATAAAATCTCAGACACTATTCGCGCCAATACCTATGATCAGGGTGACGCTATAACATGCCATGGCGGAAGCAAAGGCGCGTATCCAATCCTGAGGTTGGTGGATGGTGCTGCTAACTTCGGTGATCGACTTGATCCACGACCAGTCTGGGTACAACGAGCACATCATAAAACAACAGGTGATTTAGATTGGCCTAATTTCCCGAGCGATCCGCTAAACAATAGTGGAATCTACGCAGCTCACAACGGCAATCTATTTGGCCCAGAAGTTATGAACATCGAGATTGACTGCGGCGTTAATCCGGGCGCGTTTGGTTGGTATCTTCCAGCGGCACAACGATGCTTCGCGGCCAATCTTAGGGCAGATGCTACTAATGCGCTGGGAGGAATGTGGAATGCAATGGGCGCGAATTCCCCGGTAGTCAATGTTGAATTGATCGGTGGTGAGTGGGGATACTTTGACGAGATATTGCACAATGCTAGTGGCGAGTCTCCTTCTGGAACCTGTATTGTTGGGCTCAAGATCGTTGGCGATGAAAGAATGGTCGATGCTATTAAGTTTGATGGGTTTGTTCCTTGCACAATCGTTGGATTTGATATTACATTCCCGAATGCCGGCAGAGCAATTGAACGCGACAGCATGTCGTATAATACTGGCGCAAGTGGACAGTTCGTGTTTATTGATGGGATGTTTCGTTTGCCGGGTGGCGCGCAGATACTAGATAATACATTATCAAATTCTGCTGGCGGAAGCAAGCCACAATATTTCCGCAATTGTTATGTTACGGGCACTGATAACCTTATACAGTCTGGCGCTGAGGCTATGGTTACGGGTACGGGTACTTGGAAACGCATCAATGAGTATTCCTATTGTAACCAGACTTCCCGGAATGCCCCGGCTAGATTGTACGAAATGCATAATGTAATTGACGGTGTGATTAACCGTACGCCTGAAGCCATTATTGATATTGATAGCGACGTGGCTGCTCCTACAGTTGATTTTATTGCTCGACATACTATGGCATTCCCGATGCCTGATAGTGGTGCGTTCATTAACATCGAGGATCACGGAGCAGTATCACTTCAGACTAGCCATGGGGCAGATGTATTCGGTAATGGACTCTTTGATGAAGGCCCAAGTGCTGGCGTCGAATGGGATGAAGTTGCTACGAAGAATGCTGATGCTGTTGAAGCTGCGATGGCTGCCGCTGAACTTGCGGGACATAACCGGGTATTGGTTCCCCGGGGAACGTGGTGCATCGAACGCACTGTCAATATTCTTAAAGATACGATCTTCATTGGGGTGCATCCATACTTTAGCAGATTCTTTCCGCACGCTGATTGGCGTCCTACGTCGAACGTGTTTATGTTCCAGACTGCAGATGATGCGAGTGGTACTTGCCACATGGCTCATCAGAGTCAGATAAGTAGAGAGAAGGATGGGGTCAATGAAGCAATTGATGGCACCTATCAATTTGCTTGGTTCTCTTTTGTGCATTGGCGTACAGGTAGGCACTCATCTTCAGTCCAAACCCTTAAAGAAAAAGAATTTGTTTGGATTAACGGGGCTGGTTCAAATTCTACGCAAAGCGGCAGACGCTATTATCAGTTCACAGGTAATGCAGGAGGCAAGCACTACTCAATAACGCAGCACCAAGGTCGCTCGTGGAGTGGTGTTGATACTCGACAAATTCTCATAGAAGGCACAACTGAGCCATTGCACCTGTACGGTTGCGCGCACGAGTCCTATAAGGCTGGCTCGAAAGCTATTGCGTATAACATGGAGATTCGTAATTCCCAGAACGTCAGGTGTTATAGCAGTAAGCGAGAAGGCAGAGCGCCATCTGTGCGCATCTTTAACTCGCAGAATATTGCTTACTTTGGTCTAGGTAGACAGGGAGTTGGACACGATGAAGGTGGGCCTGATGTTGCTGGGATAACAAACTCAATTGTTATAATTGATGGGACTAGTGATAACGTAGTGGTGGCGCCAATCACAAGAGACTTCGATAACATGACTGAAAATTTCCCAGCACGCTATTTCGTTCATGAGGACATCACTGGTCTTGGTGGGCCATTTTCGGTTGAATGGCCAGAGCAAGTGGCGGTGTATAAACGAGGCGAACTGGATGATGCGGCGGTGACCATATGAAAATGAGAGTTGGACAGGGGTTCCTATCGGCCAGTGATGCTACTGCTACTGATATAACGTGGGCTGGTCTGGGAGTCCCGGATGCTTGTATGATCTTTGCTACGGGTGCGGAAGTAATCGACACAAACGATGCTCGTATGCAAGCCTGTATCGGTTATACGGATTTCACCACTGATGTATGTTGCGTGTTCTCCAATAATAATTCGAGTGTCCCGGACAACTATCATGGTATGCACAGTCGTGCTTTTGCTATGCCGCGATTCGATGCCGCGTCATTCAACAGGACAGTTGCTGTAACTGCTATCACGGACGGAGTTCGCTGTACTACTCTGGAAGCGGGCAATCCTTACGGATTCATGGTGGTTGCTTTCTTTGGCGGGGAGTGGAAGGCATTTCAGGTGATAAATGATTCTACTGCTCTAAGTGGCACGATTGATGTCGCACATACTTTGAGCGGTGAACCTAACCTGGGCTTCATAGGTTTTGATGAGATTAGCGCCATAGATACGATGGCGTCCACTAGCAGATGGTCGTTTGGAATGTTTACTAATAAGTTAGATGTGATTGTGCAGTATTGTATGATGCATTTTGCAACTGGTAATCCAGTATTCGCCAATGGGTTGATACACAATGACAAGGTCGGTGGCGGACTGAACAGTGGTGCTACGATTGATCAATCAATTAAACTTACTAGCGTTGATGGCACCAATCTTACGTTTACAGTTGAAGATAGCGCGATGACAGGCGATTCTTTTTGTGGCCTGGTCGGGCTGATTACTGAGGACGTTGATCTGGTACTTGAAAATTCGCCTGATTCAACATCGGTGGATTGGAATGTGAACGGCGCATCATTTTTGCCGCAAGGCGTCATTGGTATGATGAACGAGTTTGATATTATCAATGCCGGAGAAACAAACAACACGGCAGGCTTGTTCTCTTGTTTTGCTTTTGACAATGCGGGCACACCCAATAAACACTCCACAGCTTGGATGGTTGACGATGGTTCTGGTTCCAGTGGTAGCCCGACAACACAGCGGTCAGCGGACAGAGTTTCTGATGACTTTGTGCTAGTTACGGATGATGAATCATTGAACTACCGTTGGGCGAATCCCACTCTGACCGCTGATGGATTTGATGTTGCTAATGCGGATATAACTGCTGTGGATGTCGTAACGCACTTATGGCCAATGATGTTTATTGGCGAGGATGCTAGTGGGGTTGTGATTAACCGGGTGCTGACTTCGACCACTGCTATAACTGATCCGGTTCCGGGCACAATTCTACGGCAGAGGATTCCCGGGGATCGTGTCGAGTTATTGAGTGATGGCGTATTCCTTTATACGGCGCTGGGTCGGTTGCTGTTTGAGAATTTCGAGGTCAATGATGCTATTGTGCTGAAGGGCATTATTGACAATCAGTTATTGGAAACTTCTAATCTATCTGATGCCCTTAGTATTATGCGACAGGTTTTCCGGCAAGTCTCGACTGCCATTGCTGTAGGGGATAATGTAAATACTTCAGTGGCGCTGGCTAGGCTAAGCAGCGATTCACTGTCATCGTCCGATAGTCTCGCCCAATTATTAGAGAGGCAGCGAGTGGTTGGTGATTCAGTTTCATTGAGTGATTTTTTTAGTAAAATTGTTACTGTGGGTGAATCGCAACAGACGTTCGCGGTATTGCTGGAGGAGATATTAAACATAGAAGACACTCCGCAATTAGCATTCCATGGCATTAACAATCGAGAGTTTAGCGACACACTTTCGCTAAGTGAAGCCTTGACTTTGAATCACATCCGATACCGGGTAGCACTTAGCGAGGCTGGTGTTATTGATTCAGCATTAGCTAACGCAGTCAGGCATCAGCAGACTCTGGATACGTTAAGCAATACAGATGCGCTGGTTCCGGTTAGACGTAGGAATGTCACGCCATCAATAAGTCCATTAAGCACTAGCGATCTAACTGATCTATTTTCAATTAGAGACAGGAGTCTTTTTCTAAATCAGGATGAATTATCAGAGGTAGTAATTGATGATAATTCACTGACGATGAACGATGATATTCTCGTGACTCGAACTGCTATATTAAATAGCACATTGTCTGCGGACACCATATCCTTGGTTGATTTCCTTCGCGCTTCAAGCGGCACTTTGCTTCCCCCGGCTGACATCTGTATCGAGCATGGTATCCAAAATCAGTAATGGCTGACGTTTGGTATAAAACAGGGACATTTTTAGTACCAGCGTCCGGTACGACGGTCATATCAACGACCGATAAGGGCACCAATCCGTTTGCTATTCATGTCTGGTGGACTCACGCTGACGTAAACGACACCGAAGAATTATCAGCAACTATGGGCCATGGATTTGGCGACGGCACTGATGCCATCTCCATGTGCGTTACTGCTCAACACGCATTTTCAGAGAATCATCGTAACGGTATTGGCGCGGTTGGTGGTGCTGACAATATCATCAACATGGTTGATCCCAATGATGCTACTGGAACGAAGCTCGTAGTCGGCACCACAGCGGCGATGAACACCAACGATGTAACGATCAGTTACACGTTGTTCTCTGCCAATCGTATTGTTCACTATGAGATTTGGGGTGGCTTAGATGGTTCCGCTAACATCACCACGCGCAATGATAACTCAGCAACTGACTCTCCGCACTCGCACGGTTTGGGTTCTGTTCCTGATCTAGCCCTAATTCTGACGAATGGCCAAGCACATCCAGCCAGTTCCCAGCACAGCTTCTTATCTTTCGGTGCAGTCACCTCCGGCATTAACCAATGGGCATTGATGTCCTATTGGGGCGACAATAACGAAACTCATTCAGGTTCAGGTCTTGCTTCTGGTTTCTGCGCTGGCCAATATAACCTTGAGTATACCAACTGGACGAACGTCTGTACAGCAATGAGCTCGACCACCTTCACCTTTACGGGTGGTACTGGTGGTGATGATGTTTTAACACTCTGGTTAGACCTCGGTGGAATTGGCGTAGCTGTCGGTGATTTCCTGAAATCTACAACCGCTGCGCCGACTACTCAAACATTGCCTTCTTTCGGCTTCACGCCGATGGGCTATCATCTCGCCACCGCAGTCCGTGATCTTGAAACCATCAACGTACAAGGCCCGGGTGCGATCTTCCACGGTGCGTATGACGGTGATACGGGACACGCTTGCGGCACAACCAATGATGACGGTGGTACGGCAGATCGCGCAGCGTGGTCGCGTACCGGAGAAGTCCTATTTGGATCAGATAACCTAGATATTAGCGGAGTTCAATTCTCCGGTACGCCACAAGCAATTACTGATGCTACGGTTGATATCGAGTGGAACCCGAATACCACTGGCGCGACTGATGATGAGGTTATTGGCTACTATGCCTTTGAGGACACGAACCTTGGTCCAACGATTAATGAGGTCACCAAGACAGAATCCTTAGTGGTGGCTGATCCATCTACGCCGTTGCGCTTACGGGACAGAGAGCAAGCTGATTCGATTACTGCTACGGATGCTGACGAGCAACTACGATTAAGAGACAGAGGACAAGCTGACGCGTTGGCTCTGGATTATTCGCACGATACAATCCGCAAACGTACAGTAACGATACTGAATAATGTTATTGAAACGCAGATCATTGATAGTATTATTGCGGTCAAGTCCATAGCGCCTAATGCTGTATTGATAACGGATACAGTTGAAGTAACGGATGATAGCATTGAACTGCGGTTACGTTTCCGGGAGCAACTAGACTCTGCTGAAGTGGCTGATGCGTTAGAACGATCAGCACTTAGCCCACGCACATTATCAGACTCACTGGAAGTAACGGACGCTCTGGAATCACTAAGGCTGCGTGAACGATTACAGTCTAATGATTTTGCAGTTGTCGATGCTCTGGAATCACTAAGGCTGCGCAATAGGCTACAGACTGATTCCCTAGAAGCAGTTGATGCATCTGAAGCAATCAGGACTGGGACGCAAAATCGAATACTGTCTGACTCCGCAGAAGTAACGGATGACAGCATTGAACTCCGACTGCGAGATAGGGAGCAAGCTGACTCTTTAGAAGCAGTCGATGCTGACGAACAACTGCGTGAACGTAATAGGTTACAGACTGACTCCGCAGAAGTAACGGATGCTGATGACTTCTTCAAACTGGCTGACCGAAGTCTATCTGACTCCATAGCATTAACTGATCTTGCAGCGATCCCTGAGATTGGTACGGTACTAATTGATTCACTTGAAACGGTCGATGACCATATTGAACTCCGGCAGCGTATAAGAGTATTGCTTGATTCAATACCCGTTGCTGATAACATTATAACTTTGGTCGCTGGTAATAAGTTTGTTACACTTAGCGACGATGTCCCGGTAACTGATACTCACTTTGAACTCCGGCAGCGCATAAGCGAGCTACTGGATGCGATAGAAATAACTGACGCCGCAATAGCAGATAGGCATGGATTCAGTTATGTCACCACTAGCGATGATGCCCCGGTAACTGACAATCACATTGAACTCCGGCAGCGCATACGCCAGTTATTGGATACTGCTGAAGTTACTGATAATGTTATATTCGGAAAGTCTGGCATTCAGTTCCGTACTCTCGGGGATAGCATCGTGGTCGCTGACCCGCATGATGAACTGCGCGAGAGAGAACGAGTACAGACTGACGCATTAGCCACCGACTACTCGCACGACACGATCCGCAAGCGCACCGTTACAATACTGAATAACGTCGTCACAAATAGCATTACAGATGCCATCACAGCCATCACAGTAAAAGGCAGAAGCGCAGCTGACACTCTGGAGATGATAGATGCTGCTATAGAACTGCGCCATCGGTTCCGAGTGCTGCTTGATTCCTTCGCTGTAAATGATACTGCCCTAGCAGGGCAAACAGGGATCGAGATTCGAGTGCTGCTTGATTCCTTCGCTGTTACTGATAATGCTATCGCGCAAAGAATTTCCGCCGCCTTCAGGACTCTACTCAGCACGATTGAGGTAGTGGATTCTATTATCACCCTCCGAGAGCGCAACCGGATGCTGCCGGATGCTATTACTGTTACTGATAATGAAGACTGGTTCAAGCTAGCTGATCGGTTACGTGCAGATTCCATAGAGGTCAATGATGCTGAGGATTGGTTCAAGCTAGCTGACCGCACGATGTTTGATTCTATAGCCCTGACTGACTTGGCGTTGATCCCGGAGATAGGCACTATACTATTTGACTCACTGGATATGGGTGATGATAGTATAGAACTGCGTCAGCGGTTCCGGGTACTCGCTGACTCGCTAGTGGCCGTTGATAATGTTATCGCTGAAAGAATCACCACAGCAATCCTTACTGTCTTGACTGACTCGTTGGAGGTTAATGACTTCCGGTTTATGCTCCGGGATCGCAACAGGCTTGCTGCTGACTCGCTGGTTACTACGGATAGTGAGGACTGGTTTAAGCTAGCTGACCGCACGATGTTCGATAGCATTACGCTTACTGATCTTGCGGCTATCCCGGGAATTGGGACGATACTATTTGACTCATTGGTCGTTACGGATAACAGCATTGAGCTAAGACTACGGCCACGAGTTACTTCAGACATTCTGGAGATAGCTGATAACCATATCGAACTGCGACAACGGTTCCGAGGCCAGTCCGACGCAATCCCCGTTACGGATACTGACCTATCAGCAGCACATAGGCCAAGGTCACTATCAGACTCACTGGAAGTAACTGACGCGTTGGAAGGGCTGACGATACGCGCCCGGGTGCTGTTTGATGACGTTGACATTGTTGACTTCTCTTTCCCAACCTACTTCGCAGAAGGTATCCTTGTAATCTCAATCACCAAGACTGATACAATTGAAGTAACAGATAACATAGAGGCCAATTACATATTCCATATGGCTGACTTCGCAGTGACTCATGGTATCTCAGTATTGGATATTGATCACAAGGTCGATATATAATGGCCACTGGTGATTACATTATACGCGGCAATGCCTCGAACACGGATGTAATTCCGGCAACGGGCAGCGATCTATTATTAGAATGGCCAACAGCGATTGCTAATGTTGGTTCTGGGATTACCCATAGTGCTGGCGTTATCACGCTAGGAGAAACTGGGCACTTTTTAGTAATGTGTTCGGATCACGCCAACTCAGTAGACAATACTAATAACGAGCGCATTGCCTATAAGCAGACGTTGACTTTGGCTGGTGTGGAACTGGTCGAAGGATATAGCCACGCTTATATACGAAAGAATGATGTTGATTTGCTTGATTACATTACGTTTAGCGCAGCAATTATCAATGTTACTACAACCACCGGGAATGGTGATGAGTTAGAAGTTCGTTGCGCTCGAAATGACGACGTAATTTTAACTGGCCCGGTTAGGGTGGTTGATGATCGTGTTGGTATCACAATTATCAAATTGGATGATACATTGGGATATGGTCGTTACCAATCATCAGCAGTAACGGCTACCAGCGCAACGGATAATGTTCGCACGGTAATGAACATTCAGACTCAGGATGAGCAAGATTCACCATTCACCCGTTCAACCAATAATGTTGACATTGCTACTGGCAATCTAGTTCTGGCGGTCTATAGCATCAAGTCTGAAGATGCGGGCGCAGCAGGGCGATCTGAGTTTCAATCTAACCTATTTCTGAATGGTTCTGTTCTTGCTGGATCGTGGAATCATCAGTATTGCAGAAGTTCACAAGATGCCGGCTTTGGTGGGTCATCCAGTGTAGTTCTATTGAATCCGACTTCCGGGTGGGACGTCAATGTTGGTGTTGTTTCCCGGGAAGGTGGTGGTGAGGACTTTGAAGCAGCATTGCAATTAGTTGAACTCCCGGCTGGTGCTGAAGCAATTATTGTTGAAAGTGCTGCTGGCAATTATAATACGGCAGCGACAAACTTTAACTGGCCCAATGCTTCCGCTTATGAAGATTCAGCGGCATTTACCTTTAGTTCCGGGCAAACTAATATTGACGTAGATAATGCTGGTGATTATATTGCCATGGCATCTATGGGTGATTCTACGGATGCTGGTACCACGACAACACGAGCCATGCCCGCCCTTCAGTTCCGAATCAATACGACTGATGTTGAGCACGTAGGCTGTACGTCTTATCACCGCGCCAACGGAACAGCAGACCACTCAAGTTTATCTTGTGCGACATTGCTAAATGGCTTATCCGCTAACGATTCAATCCATTGCCGTAATGATCTTATAGGCAATGTCGGGGCGATCACTAACTCATCAGCACAATTTGCTGTTATTCGACTGTCGAGTTTAGCTGGTGGCCCGACAATCAACACCGTCACTCTTAGTGACAACGCAGTCGTAAGCGACCCGGCAGACTTCCTGCGGTTACGTGACCGGGAAACCTTGTCTGACTTTGCGGTAGATGATGCGCTTCTTAGTCTCCGGTTAAGATTGCGCGAGGCTGCTGACTCTATCACTGCTACTGATAATGACGTTAGCTTTAAGGTCGCTGGTCGAGAGATTGCTGATTCTTTGGTCGCTGTTGATAATGCTATCGAACTCCGTAAGCGAAACCGGATACAGAGTGATAGCGCAGTTGTAGCTGACTTTAATATAGAACTGCGGGACAGGACGCGACAACTGATTGACAGTCTGATAGTTATGACTGACTCAATCACCGGGTCGAAAATAAAACCAAGATTGGTCGCTGACTCTATTGCTGTCAGTGAGGACCACTTTGAGCTCCGGCAGAGATTCCGGGAACTGCTAAGTGCTATTGCTGTTGGTGATGATACTATCGGACTCCGGCAGAGATTCCGGGAACTGATTGAAGATGTCGCGGTTACTGATACCACTATCGCAGTTAGGATATCAGCAATCTTCAGGACGCTGTTGGATGCGATTGAGCTAATTGATAATCATATCGAACTCCGCAATCGGATGTGGACCCTACTAGACTCAGTTGATATAGTCGATAGCCATACTGAACTGCGCCATCGTAACCGGGAACTGTTTGATTCAATCGTAGTAATTGATAATGCTATCTCAATCAGGATATCAGCAACCTTCAGGACGTTGCTAAGTACGATTGATACCATAGATAGCAGCACGCCGCTACGGTTCCGGGACAGGCTCAACGCGGATGAGGCGACTGTACAGGACGTATCAAACACACTCCGGGAGCGAAACAGGCTATCACAGAACTCCCTGCTAGCAACCGATAGCATAGCCTCGCTCGTAGATAAGCCTCGGCTGTTGGTGGATACGCTTGATGTTGAGGGTGGCTTTATAGGACTGTTGAAAAGGGCTAGAATACTCACCGACAACCCAGCCATAACCGATAGCGTTATTGCTACGTACATTCGAGAGGGAGGTGCGCTCAACGATATATTGCTGATGGATCAGTTCGACGTATTTGATTTTGTTACGGCATTGAAGATTCAGCAACTTGTTAAACGAAATTTTCAGCATGACATTGAGAAACTAAATGTTGATCACAGCGTTGATAGACTCAATATTTTGACTAAGATTACGAGAGAGACATAATGGCTAACATGAAGAATGTTTTGGTTGGTGATACGTTCAAACAGATATTCATTGCCAGCGGCACCGATCCATCAGTAATTGTAGCGTCCATCGTTGATGGGAGCGAATCAATTGTGTCCTCGGGCGCTGGCGTGAATAGTTTGAATGGTCATTTCTATCGCAACGTATCTGGCGGTGTTAACACCCCCGGCTATTACGTCAGCCAATGGGATGCAACTATTGGTGGATTAGCATATAAACGTCGCAGACGGTTTAAGGCTGTACGTGGGGAGGTTGACTGATGGGCAGATATATTAATTGGGAGGATGTAATTGATCGTTACCCTACACTGGATACGCTTGGTGGCGCTGATGAACTATCCTCCTCATACATAGTTTATTCTGAAGCGTTTGTGGATGGACTGTTAGCGAATCATTACACCATACCCTTTAGCAGCAACAATATGATTATTCGGGACTTGTCTATTGACTATTGTTACTGGAGGGCTGCTCGGTTTAAGTTGGAGGATGCTACTGGAGTTAAGAGTTCATTCTTTGAAACGATTGGCATGATTAAAGATGGCCAGGTGGTGATGATCGACGACACTGGAACCCGAATAGAACAGACTAAGCAAAAGATCGGTCTACACAGTACCACGGAAAGTTACCATTCATCCTTCGGTATGCGGACCCCGGACCTCTGGCATATTGATCAAGACCTATTGGATGCCGAGGAGGATCGCAGTGGCTAGAGATATCATAGTCGAACCAATTAATGGTGGCGCTGATGATGCTAAGCGTTCTTTGCGGATCATCGCCAAGCGAATCAAGAACACAAGATCAGCGAATAGGAAAGTATCAATCTGGTTGGTGCGATGGGTGAATCAGAATTTCAAATCACAAGGTGGCAAGGTGGGCGGCTGGAAACCGTTTAAGCACGGAGGTAGACGGATGCCTGGTGGCGCGATTGACGCATCAGCAAAACTCCTACAAGATACTGGACGATTGCGAATATCGTTTAATCCATTTTTCAGTAAAACTGAAGCCGGCATAGGTTCAGGTTTGCGTTACTCCATAACTCATGAGTTAGGTTACCCACATCGTAATCTTCCGGCTAGACGGATGCTGCCTATCGCTAGTGACCCGGGTGTAATTGCCGGCATAAGGAAAATATATGTGGCCCACGTCAGTAAGGCATTGCGATGATTAATGTATCGACAATAATGATCCAGGTTCAAGAATGGCTTGAGACGGATTTTGAACTGGATGGGGCTACGGTTGAGCGTAGTGAGTTCGTGAACGAGGATGCTGGTCGCGCCCGCAACGGTTGGATTGGCATATACCGGCGCGGCGTTGACTATGATCCTCGTAATCTAGGAGTGCCGCCGAATAACTATGATGCTGATTTGTCCTTTGGCATCATAGCGCAGATGTCTAGGCTTGCCTCCGGGGCAGACTGTGAGGATGCTTTGGAAGCATTCACGAAAAGAATTATAGATCGAGTGGTCCAGATACCGCGTACCTATCTGGATCATTTTGCAAGCATATCGGTTGAGTATACATATCTGGAGGATGATCGAAAGACAATGTATTTTCAGGGTGCGATCATTACGTTTGAAGCAGAAGTTTCTTTTGAAGTTAAATAGGAGTACATGAAATGCCGTATGGTCAAGACGCAAAAGTTGGTCTTGCGTTCCAGAATAGTCACGATGTGGTGGTAACAGATATTGGTTCATTTTACTTGATGCCATTTGTAAGTGAATCCGTTACCCCTGAAGTGCCTGAGTTGCTTAGCCAAAACATGGAAGGTCGTTTTGATGAAGGCGAATCTTATTCTGGCGCGAGGAATGTTGGTGGCACTCTCGCTAACGAGGCACAGCCCGTTACTGTCGGTGTTTTGATGAAGGCTCTAATGGGCGATCCTGTAACAGTATCGAATTCAACTGCGCTTGGTGAGTTCTGGACTCATACGTTCAAGCCTCGCACTGCTGACTTCGATGTCAATGTTACTGGCAACCCGATGACGATGCATAAGAATCTGGCGGATGGCGGGCAAGTTCCGACATACAACAATTTGGTTGCAACCCGGTTAGAGATTAAAATAGCCAATGGTGAATTCCTTATGGCTACGGCGCAATTTACCGGGGGTGTTGTAGCGACTAAGCAGACCAGTGATACTATGGCTGCTGCTACTGGTAAGAAATGGACATGGGATGTGACTTCGCTTCAATTGGGTGGCGTAGCTAATACTGACTTTGGCGACATAACTATTGTCGTTGATGAACAAGCCACTGCTCGTTGGGTCTTGAAAACATCCAAAGACCCTGACCGAGTTAAGCGTGATGCCCGGCGACAGGTTCGAGTTAATGGAACGATCAAGTTTGTGGATCAAACTGAATACGATTTGTTCCTAGCCAGTACAACACAGGCTTTCCAGTTAACTATGACCGGGACTCAAGAAGTTCGATCTGGATTCTTTGACGTATTCAATGTCATTGTTCCAGCATTCAAGTATCTGTCTTACCCGGTTGAGTTTGCCGATCCATCCGAGTTACAGGTAACATTCGAAGGCAAAGGTGACTACCACGTTGGTTCTGCGACTAGCATTGCGTTCACATTAACCAATACTCAAAACAACTTCTAAATAGGAGATAGCTCAATGAGCAATTTTACACCACTGGTGAATAAAGAGTACGAGTATGATGGCGACAACATAAGCATTACATTCAGTAGATTGCTTCGTAAGGATATGCTGAATGTGTTGCCTGCTTTCCTTAAGCTGAACAAGGCTGAAGAAGGCAGTGAAGAGTATGGCGAAGCTGTCAATGAGGTCTTGAATAATATTGCTGATGTTCTCCCCGGGTACGTGAAAGAAATGTCCGGGCTGAATGATACTGAAGGCAATCCTATTGGGATCGAAACGGTTGTGAACGAGATGTATTTCATGCGGCTGTGTTCCTTAATTGCTTTGGATGTGATTTCAGAAAGTGGTGTCCCCGGGGGAAAAGCATAACGCTGCTCAAGCGTGCGGTTCGAGCAGCGGCCCGGGGTCACTATTATGCTGATGAAATCTTATGCGGATTCAATTGTTCATCGTGGCTCAGTCTTATGGAGGAGACATATTCATTTTCAAGGCAGGGGTTTCAGTTCAATGCCTGGCCTGATGGTGGGCCACTGATGGAACAGGAGCAATGTGTTGTGGAAATTCTGAAGATCATATTGGGCGAAAAGATCAAGGATATAAACGATGGCGCGAAATAGAATACAATTCCGTGTTGGGGTTAGGGATGACGCATCCGCTAATCTGCAACGGATAAGCAAAGAGACTGATAAGCTAGCAGGATCGTTTAAACGCCTAGCTGCTACGGCAATCTCACTTGCTTCCATAACTGAGATTGCTAGGTTAGCTGATACTTATAGACTGCTGCAGAATAGGTTAAAGCTGGTCACGCAGGGGTCTCAAGAATTAAAAGTCGTCACCAATGAACTGGTAAAAGTCTCTCTTAGAAGCAGAACATCGTTCCAGTCCACAGCTGACCTGTACGCCCGAGTCGCAAGATCGTCTCGCGAGCTAGGACTCAGCCAGCAGGAGCTAATTGACTTCACCGAGACTGTTTCCAAGTCGATAACAATCTCCGGTTCCACTGCCCAAGAAGCAGCGGCTGGTGTTATTCAGTTCGGACAGGCTCTTGCTAGTTCCCGGTTGAGCGGTGATGAGCTTCGGTCTGTACTGGAGCAGATGCCCCGGCTGGCGCAAGCTATTGCTGAAGGCATGGGTGTTGGTATTGGGCAACTCCGGGAGATGGGTGAAGCTGGTGAGTTGACTGCTACCAGAGTTCTGGCCGCTTTGAGAGATGCTGGTCCAGAGATACAAGCTGAGTTCGCTCAACTTGCCCCATTAGTATCGCAAGGATTCACCAATCTTAATAGCGCCATCACTATAACGATAGGCAGACTGGATGCTGCTGCTGGCTTTTCGGCATCGTTAGCTCAAGCGATGATTGATATTGCTGACCAAATAGAATTGATGGCGGATGCTTTAACTGGCACATTAGAGCCAACTGATGAAATGTCAGCGTCATTCCAGCGATTGGCAGTTGGTATTATTGGTGCATGGACAGCTTTCCAGATATTCAAATCAGGTTTCGGTATTGGTAGCAGCAGAATCGCAACGTCGATAAATGAAGCTGTCGGCGCTACCATGGCGCAACTAGCAGTGCTATTTGAACCCGGCGGCATAGATGAATTCCAAGCTATTGGTGACGACTTTAATCAACGATGGTTGGACATTTGGGCAGTCGATCCTATAGATGCTGAAATGGACGCCATCAGGATGCAAGTTATTGATGCGATGCAGTTGATGGGCGAAATCATGGGAGGTTTCCCCAGACTTGCTCCTGACTTCTTCAGCTTAGATGACTCTGATGACCCTGCTGGCGGCCTTAGTAAGAAGCAACGAGATGCTCAACAAAGGGCGACAGATCAATTACAAAAAATGAAAACGACGATTCTCCAGCAACACTTAGCATTTGAGATCGCTGCGGAAACTGGTCGTGACTATAATGCGGTATTGAACGAAGTTAAGATTCGTGCTGCTGCTGCTGCTGCTGACCTTGTGATTATGGGCGGCAACATAGTTGAGCTCAATCGCGCCCTTGAGGTAAAGCAGAATTTTCAAGCAGACGCTACAGCTTTAAACGCGATCCAGATGGAACTACACTGGTTAAAGGCTACCGAGAAAGCAGCATTTATTAACCTCCGGTTACAGGAACTATCCAAAGATGCTTCTTTTGAAACTAGAATTGCGTATGCTGAAGCTGCAGAAGCTATCTTTGATATGAACGAGAAACTGAAAGCAACGCAATCGTTTATGGAGAAGTTATCAGAGCAAGCAGCAAGGAACATTCAAGATGCCTTTGCTGACTTCTTGTTCGATCCGTTTGAAGAGGGCATCAAGGGAATGCTTAAAGGGTTCATCGACGTAGTGAGAAGGATGATAGCGGAGATGTTAGCATTCCAAATCCTAACGTCGATCCCGGGCCTCGGCACCTTCTTTTCGAAGGGTCTAGGTGCTAGGGCTGACGGGGGTCCGATAATAGCTGGTCAGCCAGTGCTAGTTGGTGAGAGAGGGCCGGAGTTATTCATCCCTCACGCCTCGGGCCGGATTAAAAACAACACTGCTACGGGTGGCTCCGGTGGAGAGATGCAATTTGTCACTAACATCGATGCCCGAGGCGCTGATCCCGGGCTTATCGCTCGGTTGCCGGGTATAATGGAACAGCGAGACAAACAGCTAATGTTAAAGGTGCAGCAGTTAGTTCAGACTGGGAGTGTATCCATATGAGCCTGATTAAATTCCCGACGCAAATCCCTCCAGCCCGACTCACGGTTGCTCTGGCCCGGGTGGATGAGACTATCCGTTCACCACTGACCAACGTCCAGCAGGTAGCCTCCCGGGGCAACCCGGTCTGGAAGTGGACTTATGAATACACGGACTTGAGTGATAGTGAACGTGACATCGTTCATGCATTCCTGATGAAGTGTCGCGGCTCGGTCAATACTTTTAAAGTCACTGACCCCGGAGACTATGAGCCAAAGGGTTCCGTATCAGACTGGATAGACGTATTCTCCGGGTATGGAGCATTTATAGCTGACGCTGGGGCTGATGATTCCAGCGTCAATTCTTGGTTTGCTAAAAGTCCTAGACTTGATGCCAATATTAATGAGGATGAATCAGTAAGGTTTGAATGGCGAAGGGTGACTGGTACATCTAACATTGGATGGAAAGGCCATGGCGGCGGCGTCCAAGTAAATTCATTTCAAGCAGGTGCGACCTACGTTCAGCGCATAAAGTCATTCAATGGAGTGGGCCCAAGGTCATTCAATTTTCAGGTTGGTTCTGATGCTGTAGATTTATTTGGCGTACAGCATGCACCAACCCTAGTGGCAAGTGATGATTCAATTACGGCACCATTCTATACGACAAACAATTCCTATATAGTCTACGTTCAGGATTCCAATGCTGGCCCTCCAAAAATTGGTGAGCATTTTTACTATGCTGACTACCGTCTACAGCGATGCGCTCTGATTGCTAACTCGGAACAGTTGCTAACTCGGTCTAATGATTTCGCTCATGCAGATTGGACCGCAATAAATCTTAACGTGGAATCTGGTTGGTGGGATGCTTCCCCGGTAGGAGTCAACAGTGGCGGCTGGAAAATTTATGGTAACACTAGCGTCAATACAGAGCACAGAATAACACAAGCCATCACTAAGCCTATGACTGAAGATATATATACCATGGCTTGTTATGCTAGGGTTACTGATTTTGATATGGGCGTATTATTCAGAATGTATGACTCAGTTAATAACGGCGTGACTGCTACGTTTGATGCTGCTAGCGGCACTATTCAGAATCTTAACAATGCTGGAGTAGGTTCACGGCCCCACGCTAAGGCGTGGCCTGTAGGCTCCAATACCTATCGTTGCCAATTATCTGGAATGGTATCTAGTCTGAATAATCTTTCTGCGTTGATATTTGTAGTAACTAGTGATGGCACGCAGCAATATACTGCGGATGGCTCTAGTGGTATAGAAATTTTTGGAGCATCGTTACGCAAATTCCCATACATGGGGCCATATATCGAGACTGGTGCAGCAGCTATCGTTGGTACGGGATCGCAAACTGGTAGCCGATTGATACTTGATGGGTTCGAGGCTGGCGATATATTAAAGGCTGGTCAGAGATTCGAGGTAGTCAATAGATTTAATAATGTTAACAGCAGTTACTTCGAGCGAACAGAGTTCAAACGTATTACCGAAGAAGTTAAAACGCACAGGGAAGGTAGCGCCATTATTGATTTCGATCCACCTATCCGTAATGCGCCTGTGCCTGATAGGTTTCCTGTACTGGCTTCATTTGTTGGCGAAACAATGCACAACCCGGTAATCTTTCACAATCCTGAAATGAAAGGCAGGTTGCTATCTGGGACAATCCAGTACACGGATAAGCCGCTGCGTGCTACTGATATTAGTTTCGAGGTACTGGAGGACATGACGGAATGACTGATCGTACTATAGATGCTGACCTGAAGGCTGGCGCTGAGAGTGCTGAGTTTAAGTATGTTGTGCTTGTTAAGTTAGCATTCCCATCAGGCACAGTCTACCTACACAACGGAGTAGGCACTCATTCCTTTGGCGGCTTTGATTATCTCGGAGTGGGAGGGTTTGGCGGCATAGATGTACTGGAGGATACTCTTGACCTAGTTAGTAAGCCAGTGACATTGACCTTGAGCTCAATTGTCCCGGAGATAATTGATGCGGTTAAGACTGACGATGTGTTTGGTAGGGATGCTGACTTGTATCTCGGAGTGTTGGATGATGGTTATCAATTGATCGGTACGCCTGATAACTGGTACTCCGGGCATATGGAAACAGTACAATTGATCATTGGGTCTGAGGATGGATTGGCTATTAGGCTACAGTCCCGGGCTAGTCGGCTGCGACTGCGGAATAACAAACGCTACACGCTGGAGGATCACCAAGTGGATCATCCCGGGGATTTGTTCTTTGAGTTTCTCCCGGCACTGATGGATGCTGAAGTTAGTTGGGCTGGTGAGATGGTGCGAACAGGATTCAAGAGTTATCAGAATATTGGTGGTGGCAGTGATCGTCCACCAGGTGGTCGTGGCCAAAGGAATCAAAACCGATGAAAGGTAAAATGAATAAACTGATTAACAAATTGTCTGATGAGCCTTTCAAGCACGGCTCTGCAGATTGTTTTACATTCACAAATGCTTTAGTAAAGGAATGGCATGGAAAAGACTTCAGAAAACTTCACCCGTATAAAAGCAAGTCAAGTGCACTTAGGTATATCAAAACACATGGCGGTATTGAAGCACTTACAACTGGTACATTGGGTTATTCTATTGCCCCTACTTCCTGTGTTGATGGCGATGTGGTTAGTGCTTCTGTCGGGTCTGGTATTGCTCTTGGCTTTGTATTTGCCGGTTGCGGGCTATTCAAAAGTGAGAAAACTGTACTCAAAATAGAACTGGCTAAATGTCGGTTGGGATGGAGCATTAAATAATGCCACAAGCAATACCAGCGTTCTTTGCTGCTATAGGTAATGCCCTGTTGGGCGCGGCTATAAGTGCAGGCATTTCCTACAGTACAGCATTTTTCATTATCTCTGTAGGAGCAAAATTAGCAGGGCTGGCACTGCTCGGCGCTATTGCTAATAAGCTAATTGATATCCCTGATCTGGATGATACAGCTAGGTCAAATCTGATCACTATCCGTGGAACCCTAGAACACCAGCACATTCTGTATGGCGAGACATTGATCACCGGGCCACTCTGGTATGTAAATACAGCCGGGACTCATAACCAATCTCTGTACCACGCCATAGTCCTAGCAGGTCACCAGATCGAGGACATAACTGACGTATGGTTGGATGATGAGATCATTCCTAATGCTGCTATTGATTGGGCTGGTGATGGTTCGGTAGATAGCGGGTGGTTGCGCGGTGATGTTGGCGAACAGACTACTGCTTACTTTGATAAGTTCCTCGGGCTGGATGACCAGAGCGCATCTGCAGATTTGGTTGCGGCATTCTCTGAAATATCATCACAGCACCAAGGCCGCAATATAGCGTGGTTCCTGGTGCGGCTTGACTTCTTTGATGGGCAGACTGATGTATGGTCTGGGGGTGCTCCCCGGAACTATAAAGCCTTAGCCAAAGGCAAATTAGTCTATAATCCGAACAGTGATAGCAGTCAAGCTTGGGGCACAGGGCCACATCGGGTCAACAGTGAGGCCACTTGGGAGTATAGCGACAACCCAGCATTGTGTTGGGCTGACTATATGATTGATGCTAGTCTCGGGTTTGGTGAAGACTCTGCTAGAATTAGGTACAACTACGTTGCTTCGGTTGCTGCGATTTGCTCTGCTTCTGTTGCAACTCCGAACAGTGCCACTACTGAACGGTTCCGGTGTAATGGCCGACTAAACACAGGGCATACCCATCAACAAAATCTGGAGTCAATCTTATCCTCAGGCAATATGACTATGGCTCTAGTACAAGGTCAATGGGTCTTGCGCGGATGGGAGTATGAAACTCCTGCCTTAGCATTTGATGATGATGACTTGCGCGGTGATATCCAGATAGCCCTATCATCAGCAGAGGAGAAGCGATACAATACCGTCAGGCCATACTTCATAGACAGAGACCGCAGGTACCAAGCACAACAAGCACCATCAGTTACCGCCAGTGAGTATGTTGCTCGGGATAATGCTGAAGTGCTACATAAAGATACTCAGTTGCCTATGACGACTGATGTATATATGGCGCAGCGGTTGGCCTTTGGTTTACTAGAACAGAGTGATTTGCAGCGTGAAGTAATCTATCCGAGCAATTTTAAGACTCTGGCCGTAGAAATCGGCGGCACCATTATGCTGTCAAATGCTAAGATGGGCTGGGTGAATGATACCTTCCGGGTGACCAATTATAAGATCAATGACCTGAAGGGAATTGACCTAGTGCTACAGGAGGATAACAGCGGCGCATATACTGATGTGGCTACGGGTGAGTACACAGTTAGCTCGCAAGGAGTCTACACCAAGAACAGCCCCGGAGTCCCGGCGCCAACCAGTTTCTCCGTCAACAATGTCCCGGAAGGCATAAGGCTCAACTGGACGCCAGCTGCTGCCCGGTTACAGGATGGCACGGAGATTTGGCGCAACTCAGTTAACACTTTTGATTCCGTTTTTGCTGAGATGATAGACCTTTCGAGAGTGTCTCAATTTTTAGATACACCTAAGCAGAGTGTGCTGTATTACTATTGGTTGCGTTCTAGGAACTTTGTTGGTGATGTTAGCTCACCGACTCCGCACCAATACTCGGGTGAGGTTGGGGTCTGGGCTGGGGATCATATAGGAGTCAATCATGATCCTAGTTTCGAGCAGACTAAGCGAGGGTTTGGTGATGCTTCATTCTGGTCCACCACGGGGTCATCCTTCACATCCGGCAAGGGCAGAACATCCTTTGAGGTTACGTCTGATGATCTAGGTAGCGGGGGCAGTCACATATTGGAAATAGATCAGATTACTGACCCGGGTTCTAATGGAACATTCGCTAAGACATTATTCAACAATAAGCTAGTGCCTATTATCCATGGCTCTGGTCTAGCTGTGAATGTTCGTTACCGGGTCACCAGTTACTCGAATGTGGAATCGACTTTTATTGAGTTTGAAACAGTCGGCAAAAAATCATTACATGTTCCCGGCGCTGGTACAGGTCTTTGGGCCTCGCAACTAGCGATACCTAATTCCATTGATTGGACAATATATTCTGACTTCTTAAACGTAGCCACTTTCTCTAACACAGCCAGTTATTCGTTTATGGGAACCAAAATAGAACACTGGACTTTCCAAGGCACAAGCGTCGTCAATACTACGCATCTTCACATCGACATCGACTGGGCGCTATGGCGCTGGGTGAACCCATGATCTTCATTTCCGCAGGACACCACCCCGGTTCCCCGGGCGCGACCCACGAGCGATTCATCGAGCATGATGAGGCAGTCATCTGGGCTGACACATTTGATATCAAGATGGGCATTGACTGTGTGATGGTGCCTCCCGGAACCCTACAATCCAAAGTAAACTTCATCAATGCCCGACTAATGAACGGTGATATTGCTATAGAGATTCATTTTAATAGCGCAATGAAAGACGGTAAACACGTAGGCCGAGGGTGTGAAACTCTATACTATCCCGGTAGCGAATCCGGTCTACACATTGCTCAGCTGTGCCAGCAAGCCTTAGAACAGTGTTTCCCGCCTTCCCGGGGAGTTAAGGAGGGTTGGTACAGGATGGACCCAAAGCGCGGCCCTGACTTTTTTCTCGCCCGAACTAAGTGTCCGGCAGTTATCATTGAGCCTGAGTTTGTACACCACTCAGAACTAATAATTGAGAACCGAGAGATTGCGATTGACTTATTAGTTGATAACTTAAAGGAATTTAATGATGGCTGAAGCTGATCTTATTCAATTTTTATCAAGTGGGGCTGATGCCGCTATGATCTTCTTTGCAGTTATTCTATGGAAAATAGATAGACGGTTGCTGACTGT
>Ga0255047_10000592_pt1 | contig 29456 bp, 43 predicted proteins | sample JV7_2_1_MG_FD_183640 | JGI IMG/M metagenome (GOLD analysis project Ga0255047, IMG submission 183640) | Seawater microbial communities from Jervis Inlet, British Columbia, Canada - JV7_2_1 | ecosystem: Environmental > Aquatic > Marine > Inlet | place: Canada: British Columbia | collected 2016-10-06
AAAGACTATAACGAATGGAGGAAGTTTATCGCCTCCAAAGTTATGACACCCGAAGAAATATTCGAAGCTGACTTTATGAAAGCCTGGTCGAAGTTTAAAGATTCAGTTATTAAAGCAAGGACGAAATGAACAAAGAAAATTTAATCCATAGAATAACCCTACTTGACACGGGTTGTTATAGACGCGACATAGAAGGCAACACATACAAACACGAACCGCCAAAGTTCCGCAGTACATTGTTTAAAGTGTATAATAAACTTAGCGAAGAAGACTTAGAAACTTTACTTAATACAAGGCTAACATGAAGACAATAGACGGTAACGGGCGTGAGGTCGTAAATACGGGCGTATCTTTTGATAGGAATAGTACAGCATTAACTTTCGAAGATAGTACCGCAGAAGACCTCGCAAGGACGTATAACAAGGTGGTAACGGCTAAGGTCGATGGCAAGTATATTGGGTGGGGTGATAGCCCCTCTTTTATCCACTTTAAAAAAAGGAAAGAAGCCGATGTATTAATTGAAGAAATTACATACTGGAATCGTAGAAGTTCAGGTGAATTTTGTAGATACCATTGTATGCTTTTGATAGCTTGTGGGGGAATTGATAAAGAAGATTTTTACTCAGAAAGATTAAGCAAAGAAGATAATCTAACTTATTTCACACGCTATCGGGGATCGTGGTTGCCGAAATCCAAACCACAAGAAATACACTTTAGATTCTTATATGATAATCAAGGAAACAAAACGATATAAAAATGGAAGACGAACTATTTAGCGATTGTTGTGGGGCATCTTGCTTTATGACTGAATACGGGATATGCCCCGACTGCTTAGAGCATTGCGAATTTATAACCGAAGAAGAATGAAGATTCTTAACCTATATGCTTGTCTTGGTGGCAATCGATACAAGTGGGATGAAGTTACGGATGTCCAAGTGACCGCAGTAGAATGGGATAAAGAACTTGCAAGGCTTTACCAAGAACGATTCCCTAATGATAAAGTAATAGTTGCGGATGCGCACTCCTATCTGCTCAATCACCATTCAGAATATTCGTTTGTGTGGAGCAGTCCCCCATGCCCTACCCATAGCAAGGCGCGATTTGCACGAAGGGAAACGACCACGCCTGAGTTTCCTGATATGAAACTCTACCAAGAAATTCTCTTCCTTAAACATTGGTTCAAAGGGAAGTATGTGGTAGAGAATGTAATACCATACTATGAACCATTAATACCCGCTAAGAAGCGGGGCAGACATCTATATTGGACAAACTTTAACTTGCCGAATAAATTAAGTGAAAGACATTTTCAGGGTATGGCACAAGTAAAAAACGAAGTAAATTATTTAAGTGAGTTTCACGATTATGACTTTACAAAATACAAAGGTGAGCAAAGGACGGATAAGATAGCGAGAAACTTAGTAGACTACGAAGCGGGAAAAACTATCCTGGAAACGGTTTGTGGAATAACTAAACAAAGTGTTGATAATCAAATAGACCTTTTCAAATGATGTACAACCCATCTTCACTAAAGCACAAACGAATAACTGTATTAATTTGGTTACTCGCTTTGTACCTTCTCTTTTATATTTACATAACCTTAAAACAATGATAACGAACTTCGAAAGGGAAACCCACGAATTAAACCACTACGAACTACATACGCTTCTGCCTATTGTAGTGCGTGGTCTATCTACCAAATTAGGTAAAAGCAAAGCCATTACGAATAAGGATATTTGTAAAGCTCTGAAAGAAGGAGGGTGTAAAATAACTGACACAAGGCTAAGAAAGATTGTGCATCACATACGCACCTACCACCTCGTTCCTTTGCTTATCGCTACCTCAAAAGGTTACTATGTAGCCACTAACAAAGACGAAGTAGAAACCTACATAATTTCTTTATCTGAACGCATAAACTCAATTAGTAGCGTTAAGACTGCTTTAATAAAACAACTATCTAATGTAAAAGAAAGTGTTGTATATTAGCAACGTTGTTTATATTTGGTGAACGCCCCTCGCTTTTTCTCATTGGAAGTGGGGGGTTTTCTTTTATAAAACTGTACCCTTCTTTGGTTTAGGTTTAGGTAAAGGCATCAAGCAGTTGATAGCGGTATGACCCCCCAGTACAACCCCACATCCTATCGCTTGTTTCTTAAAGTTCTTAGCATAGGCAGCAGCGTAAGTTGAAGCATCAACACCGCATCCAACCTGCATACCGAACACTCGATACTTCTTGCCTACGAACCATTCCACCCCACAACTTGTATGAGTATGACCGCAAACACTTGACATCATATTATTCTTTGCCTTTGTTTTTGCCTGACCCCCTTCCCCATGTTCATAAAGTACATCGTCATAAACGATAGATTCAACCCAGTTCCAATTCGTACCTAAGACTTCGTTGTAATCTTTAATCCATTCGCGGGGAATAGCTGAACTAAACGCCTTACGCATTATGATGCGGTCGTGATTCCCTATTAGGACATCAGCCTTTGGGAAAGCCTTAGACCATTTTGCAACCTTCTTAATAGCTAACTCCAACTCGTCACCACCACCCAATCCGTTCGGATCGGCTTCGTGGAAACTGCTATAATGGTTGTCTATAATATCCCCGATGAAGATTACCTGGTTACAGTTCCACTTCGCATAGGTGTCTTGGCAGTACTCCAAGTACCCACCTAAGCAAAACGGTTCGTGTAAATCACCGATGACAAGAATACGCCTTTCCTTTTTGGTCAGGTGTTGGAACGCTTTTAGCTTGTTCCCTTTTAGTCTTGGTCTAACGTCTTTCAAAAAACGATAAGCATAGTGGAACAATACCCACTACACACAACACCACCCCCTTCCATTCTATCGCCCCGTCCATTGATGTGAGTGCATAGGCTACAATTAAACCCCCGATGGTTCTTTTAGCTGACCACTTTCTGAGCTTTCCTTTATCACGAAACACTTCCGTTAGGTCTAACTTCGATAAAAGTGCTAAGACCGTTTTCATCGGTTTCTTCCAAGAATAACAGCATTGAGGATTCGTCTGATAATATCCAGTAACTTATCATCCTTCGTTGTTTCCGTTAATGCCGTGTACGTACCTAAAAATGTAATCGCTGCGAGTAGTAACTCTACCCAGTTTGTTGTAAAAAATTCCATTATCTATTTATTAAATCGCCAAACTTATCCCTCATATTAAATCCAGGACAGTCCTTAGCTTTGTTATGGTCGTTATGACCGCTTAATTTTAACTCTCCAAATATCACTTCTAACATATCAAATAGATTCCTAAAAGAATTTTCTTGTTCTTTCGTCATAGTATCTTTTGAAACTAATATTGTCTTTGACTTTGGTTTTTCTTTATCTAAAGATTTCTTAATTTTTTTCTCTACCCCTCCGCAATATGCGACACCTATACTTCCGTAATTGTTTCCCCATGCGTGAGCCCCAACTTTGTCGATATGTCTTGCGCGTTCTATTGTGCCGTCTTGATGAATTATAAAATGGTATCCAATGTCTACCCACCCCCTTTCTTTTACGTGCCATTTGCGTATCTCTTTAACGGTTAAAGCGCGGTCTAAAGGTGTCGCGGTACAATGTAGAATTACTGATGTTATCTCTCTCATTTTCTATTCTTTCGGTGTGTAATAATGCCCTCTATATTAAGCCATATCAAAGTGATACCACCTATTATTCCAAGTGTTAAAGTTAAATTCTCGCTAATCATTCCGTACGCCCATCCCGTCCATAAAACGTTTATACTTAAAAGTTTCCCATTTTCCATTATACAGTAATTGTGTAATACGTTGTGTAAATTATCATCGACCAACCCCCGTTGAACACATCGTTACACCAAGCCTGTAAAGGTTGATTCACGGGAGAGGCAGTATATGAAAAACCCCAACCATTCGTGTAAGGTGCTATCGATTGACTTTGAACTACACCACCAGTTATTCCATTCATCATATCTCTAATACCACCAAAATAGTCTGCCGCACCCGAAGTCGCTGCATCCCATCCAAATCGTAAATCATCGCTTGAAGTTTCGGTTGTTCCTGCTTGTGTAGCAACAATGGTAATACCTACGGGAACGATAATTTTACCTGCCTCAGCAGGTACTAAAGTTAAAGGAGTATTGTCATACTTCATTGTAAGAACTGCTGCATTGTTTACAGTAGTTTCCACTTGTGTTAAAAGACCTGAACTACCTGCCGTTAGATTTGCTACCGTTATTTTCTTTGTTTCCGCAGTTCCCGACACATCCACAATCGCAAGTACATCGTCTGATGCTGCCGTTGTTAAAGCGGTGAGTTCCGTTATTTTCTTGTTTGCCATCTAAAAATTCTTTAAGTTTCTCCTCGTTTTGTAAACTGGGAGCATATCGTTTTCTATTTACCATCTTATTCCTGCACCTGATAAGAACGCTTTGTATCGTAAATCTAAACCGCCATAGTCTAAATTCATTCCCTGCGTATAATTGTTTTGGGTAGGGGAAAGGTCTGCACCCGTATTCGTGTTGTATTCAGGATAGTCGGCAGAGTTATTACAAATGAAATCTATCAACCTTTCACGATAGAAAGTTGCCATATCTAAAGCCTGGTCCATTAACGGTTTTAAATCGTCATAGGTGGCAGCAGAGCTTTGTTCTGAGTTCATAACTACAACCGCATTATTAACGAATCTAAGACGTAGGAAAGGCACTAACTGAACGAAGGAATACTGAACCGTACTTGGTATAATATAATCGTTTAGAAGCGTTTCATACACCCCCGTTACCGTTCCTGCATCTATGTCGGCAGAAAGTTTATCGTACAACTTCGTTCCCAGTACGGGAAGTATCCAACGTTGCTGTGCCATATAAACATACGGACGTATTAAATCATCATCTACGCTACCACCTATTGCGGTGTCGCGCTTTAATCTATTTGCTGAAACGAAAAGTGCTTGGCTCATTTGTATTTTTCTATTAATTTAGGGTTAACAAATCCCTTATCTTTCCACGTTCTTGGTGCTTGTGCTACCCGTATGTCATTCCTTTTTAACCTTTCCCCATCGTTAGCGCGGATTATTGCGATAGCTTCGGTAACGGTCACTTTCTTATTATTCTTTTTTAAGAATGTTTTACGTTCCCACCAATGGCGGCACAACGCCCCACCTTTGTAAAGCCATATAGAGTATTTGTTAGCACCGTATTCACCCCAACCAGGATTCACCGCCCTATCCCCTGCAAACTCAATATCTTCTTTTCGGTATGTCTTTCCTGCTGCCATCATCTTATCGCAAAACTCCCTTGATTTTCCTATATTAGAAAAGTTACCTTGTTTATACGTATAACGAACTTTTATTAAATCGGTATCTTGTCCGTATTCGGGATGGTCGCTTTTGGCGTTTGGTTGTGAACTGGGAACGGTTGCAAAAGTCCACAAAGAATCTAACTCCGCTTCCGCTTCGTAATCAACTTTACGGGTATCTATTACATCGTAATCGTCTAAAAGGGTTGCTTCATCTTCCCCTAATTCTATCAATTCTTTTGCTACTTTTAGTTGTGTTTTTTTAGGAAGGTTAGAGAAACATTGGTGGTTAAATTCGTCAGAATCTACCCCTGCTTTTTCTTGTTCCCCTTCGTCTAAAGTTTCTATAACGTCCAGGTCTAAGAAGTCGGCAGGTTTAGCCGTAATAAAGTAAATATCTAACTCAATGTCGTTAATAGCAAACAACCCTCCTAAAGCCTTTAAAAGAATATCCTGAAACGGTGCTATGACCGTGTTGTTAAATAAGCTATATGAATCGCGTAACTCGTCTGCGTTATTACCAAAACCTCCACCCTCAGACCTTACGCCAAACATTAAAGGACTAACGACACGGTGTGAAGTAAGTATCTTTTCACTTACCGTTTTCGAAAGGAACTCGTACATCGTGTCGGCAGCATTGGTTTCGATAGGTGTAAACTCAGGTGCAGTTTCATCACCATCATTAAACGTTATAAGAATACGTCCTGCGTTATCTGCTCCCGTAAACTTCTCTATTACCTTACGCTCAATTTGTATCCTTTCTTGTTCGGTTGGCACTCCATTTTTAAAGCTCAATAGCATAGAAGGAAAGAACCCCCTGCGTATGTTGTTTAGATGGAAAGTAGAAACCTCCCTATCCAACTCAATGTAGTTTGTGCCCCCTACATAATCTGGTACGGCATAGTAATGTTGTGCTACTGAATACCGTTTGATTTGTAAGCACGTAGAAGCCTCTGTTCTATCGTCCATAGAGAAGGCGTTTAAAGGACGTTCTTGCTCTCTGCTATCGTTCCAGTCGTATTTGTAATAATAATGGCTTATTACCCCATCAGAATCAGCGACACCGCTACGCATCGTGTGAACGGGTAAGTGCTTTATCGCACCTATGCGAGTTCTTGCCCGATTCCAAATAACATTTAAGTAAACCATACCGTACAGTTTAATGTCGAAAGCTATCTTTTGAAGCAGTCCATCATCGCTATTGTTAAGCAGTTCTTGAAGGCGTAACCATTGTTCTTTCTTTTGGTCGTTATCTTCCCTATCAGTAGCATCTAAACCACCCCCGTAAATCATATCTGCAACCCCGTTTACAATCGCCCCGTGTGTGCTTGATGAAAGGAATAAATCGCGCAAGTAATCACCGTATAAATTATCTATGCCATAATCAACCCATTCTTGTCCTTGCTTTTCAGCGAACAATGGAATCTCGGTTGAGCCGTAATTTAATACGGAAAAGTTTTGTTTCTTCATTTTGAGTAAACGTATTGAGTAAGCGTAGGGTTGTATTCTTTAAACCCGTCAGTAAGTTCTTGCATATTACCACTAAAATCACGAACGAAGGCAAAGCCCTTCTCTAAAAGTCCAGTGGCTAATGTCGGGTCTAAGTTCGTAGAGCTTGTTTGCTCGTAGATTCTAAACTCATAGAACCCCATAGGGTAGGTATCGAACCCACCTACCGAATCATAAAAAGAGATTATCCCAACGGCAGGAGTTGGTGTTGCGTCTTTGCTTATCACCGTGAAATTCAATTTAGTATAACGACCATTATTTGCTACTACGGAAGATGGAAGAAAGTATAAGCTATTTTTAGAAGCCATAGAAGTTAACTCGACTAAGTAATACACACTCGCTTGTGCAATAGTCTGAACATCGGCTGCGGTAACGTATATGCTTTGGTCGGAGTATGTGCCTAAAAGCTTTGCGGAAACGCTTTCAATATCCCCAACGAAATATCCGTCTATGTTCTTAATTGAGAAATCAGTCGAACCAACCTTAACCGTATCAAGCACCACTTCGTCCGCATCCTTAATTGCCCCATAATCGGTAGCACTCACCGTTCCGGCACTATAATTTGAAATGGTGTACCCAAACTTGTATGTCCTATTTACGGTTAGGATACCAGCTTGAGTAAGGTATGATGTAGCTATTTCTTCTACTGAGATGCTGCTTATAGTTACCGTGTCGGTTAATGAGCCATTTGGGGCATAAATCTTAAAATACCACCATAAATTACTGTCAGTTCCTATTCTCGTAATATACTCAGTGTGTGTTCCAACACCTTGTTCTGTAAAAGAATCGTAAGAAACCCCATTATAATATTGTAAGACGTTGCTCCCTGTTAAATTAACTGCATGTATGGTATAAGTTACTTTGTAGCTTTTCCCTGAATATAAACTTATGCTGCTTTGTCTTTCTTTATATGAACCTGAACCGCTTGAAGTTGATATTGTTAATCCGTTCTCATCAATGCTTGAAGCATCGTCCATGTTATCCCAATCCTCTCCGAGTGGTTCGGCTGTTACATTAGTTATTTTACCAATCGTGTTACCGACTGCGACAACATAAATAGCATCCCCATATAGAGGATTCCCAGTTGCAACTTGATAAAAAGTATGTACACCTAACGAGGTTACAGCAGTTGAATATGTTGTACCCGCACCAGCTCTAACACTATAACCAGAACCTGATGTAAATTCCGTTATCTCAAAAGATATTTTATAGCTTACGCCCTCCGTTAATATGGAGTGTTGATTGATAGATGCGGAACTTGTACCATCTGAAATTGCTTCACCTCCTGAGATAGTCCAATTAGAATTTTTACTCCAATCCGTGTCCGTTGCAAAAGTTCCATTAATTACAACATCACTTCCCGTAGCACTAAAGTCACCATCCGTAATTAACTCACCTCCTAATGCTTGTGCGCTTATTGCTTTGCTATCTCCTATTGTCCACCCTATGCCTTGTGTCCACCCCTCTCCGAGTTCTTGGACTGTGATGTTTGATATTTTGAAAACTTCGCTTGGTCTGCCATAGACATAAAGTGTTTCAGAAATAGCATCAGAAAGACCATACCATACATAAGTTCCTACAGGTAGATGAACCGCACTTACTTGAACTGCTCCAAAGAAAACATTGTTTAATCCAGTGCCTTCATTTTGTAATACCTCAAGCGAAATCTTAAACCACTTATCTGATGGAACAGTTAAGACTTGAGATATGTGCATTTGGCTAACTGGCAATCCGTCATAAATAGCTTCACTATCTCCTATGCTCCAACCATTTTGTAAACTCCAATCCCCTCCGAGTTCTTTAACGGATATGTTGTCAATGACTGCGTCAGAACTATAATTCACAAAGTATGTTGGGGTTACACCACTATGAACAAGATAGGCAGACTTAGAACCAGTCGTTGTAAAAGCATCACTTAATGTATTTCCAATCCTTGCTCTAACATTACCCGTTGAGATACTGATAATATCAAATGTATAAAGATAAGTTTTACCTACAACATAAGGAGTTATAGGAGTTTGGTAAATAAGTTTTCCCCCATCGACTACATTGCAAATAAGTTGATTTGCCGTAGATGTAAAGTTCCCATTTTGTGACCAATCATCTAAGCCATTAGAGAAACCTCCATCTGTTACAAGCTCACTTCCAGTATCCGTAAAATTTGGATTGCTTACAAGGTTGCTAACCTCCTTGACTGATACGTTATCAATAACTAAAACACCAGTACTTGACAAAGCTCTGAGTACAAAAGTTTTTCCACTTCCTGATGTGTAATCTGGAACAAAAGAAATAGTATGAGTTTCCGCAGTTGCTCCTACTGTTATAACAGAAGTATAAGGTGAGTTTGAAAATGGGTAAAGAATTAAAGAAACACCCGTTGTATTACTTGCGATTGTTACCGTTACCTGATAAGATTTTCCTAATGTATATGCTGTTGCTTTTGATTGGTATGTATATGCGTTTGTAGTAGTTCCACAATCAAGAACCATTTGATTACCTACGATTGAACCTCCATCTATTTCACTCCATGCAGTTGAGCCGTTTGGAAAAGAGCCATCAACAATCTCCTCACTACCTAATGGAACAGCACTAAAATCTCCGTTCGTCACCAATTCAGGACCTGTCGCAGTTTCGTTAGATGTAGATAATATTTGTAGCATCAATGGTAAGAATAGAAAACAAGAATCCGTTTATAATAAAAAAGGGAGGACGGCTTGTGCCACCCTCCCAGTTTCGTTTCGTTTCGTTAGCTTTTAGGCTGCCGTAATAGTTAATGCTGCTTCGTCTGCTAATCCATCAAACGGATACTTCGCAGTTCCCACCCCCGCCGAAGCAGGTATGATGTATAACGGTGCTTGTTCTTTAGCCGTGAAGCTTAACGTTAGACCGTTCATATCACTACGAGAAGTTCCCGTTGCAATAGAATCGCCACCCGTTAAATAACACCCGTCAGTCGTTCCCATCAAATACACATTATCGTTAGAATCTTGCACAAAGATTTGCGCACGGTTCTTAGAAATTAGTCCGAGTTGGTATAAATCAGCAGCTACAACTTTATGTAGTACGATGTCTAAAGTCTGATTCCACATAACCGATCCCGTAGCTTTGTCTGCTTCAACTCCCGATTTGAAAGTAGATAGGTCAGTTACAAGGTCATATTTGAAAACCGTTACCACACTTGTATCAGCAATATCCCAAGTAGCAAAACCTGCCGTAGTGATAGTGTAAGAAGATGCCGTTACGGTTGCGTTAGCAAGTATGTCAGAACAATAAGAACTACAAAAATAAATAGCTTTTAAGCCACCAATAGCGTCACGGCAATCAATACCCCGTGCGGCAGTAATATTACAAGCCATTTTATTTAAGTATTAAGTAAAGTTAAATCCTACAACCCCGTCACCTGCTACCCCAGTTTGAACTCCAACTGCAAAGCGAAGTGAAGCACGAACATTATCCGAACCATCGTATTGATAAGTTGGAATTAACTGAGCAGAAATATCTGCCGTGTAGCTATTCGCACCGACTACCAAGTTGTCAGGGTAAGTAAATACACAAACGTCAACCGTGTTAGGTATTCCCGAAGTTGGGTAAACTGGGTATCCTAAGTAAGAAGCACCATCTAAAGATTGGTTGTAACTTGCTCCCGTATTCAAAGCGGCTAATGCTTGTAAGTAGAAAGCGTATGCTTCATAAGAAACATAAAATCCACAACCTGGCTTTTGAAGGATTCCAGGAATATCAGAAGCAGCATCGAATACTATATTTAAAGCTGCAAGGATTGTAGTAGAAGACCACGCTGTCACTGTCGTGTCAGCTTCGACAAAGTCTGCACAAGCAGAAGCGTCAATACCTGCTTCGTCAATAACCCCGTCGTTAGAAAGGAAACCCGTTCCGAAAACTGCCCCTGCGTCACCTTGCCATATTAATTCTTCAAGGTGTGAACCAGTTCTTTCAGCAACCGCCCCTAAAAGGAAGTCAGACCAAGCAACGGGTAGTTGTCCGTTACGCTCCATTCTTCCGTTAGCTGCGATCCAAGTAGGATACATAGTACCTCTGCAAATTTCTTCCATAACCGCTAAGTCTGATGGTGATAAAACCTGCTCAGTAAGTGCTACGTTAGAACCGTCCGCAAAGCTACAATTAGCCGCTTGGATAGTGTCCGTTGTTGCAAGTCCTGAAATTACGGTATCACCTACGATACCTTCTAAAAAACGGCAACGTCCTTTAGCGATGGTTTCGCTCCCAAGTAAAGCCGCAGTGACATAAGGGAGGGCTAATTCTCCCGCATAAGTATTGACTGAAGCGTCAATATCGAAGTTATACTTCTTGTTTAAAGATAAATTCATCGATGAGAATTTTGAATGATGTGTAGCGCACGGTCAACACCTGATAATTGAGTAATGTCTTTCTGCGTGTGCTTTGCAGAAAGGTTAGTTGGTGAAACATTAACGCCTGATTCCGCAGGTACGTTTTCTAATGCTTCAAGTCTTTTGCTTATAGATGTAAACGCTTCTTCTAAAAGTTCGCTTAAATCTTCTTGTGGTGTTTCCGCTTCCAATTCCACCTCTACTTCGGGTTCGTAAATATCCGCTACCACTTGTGCGATAGCATCACGTACCGCTTCATCAAGGTCAGGGAAACGATCCGCTAAGACATCACGAATTTTGTCGTAATCCATATCTTCTCTTACGTCCTCTTTTTCGTCATCTATCCCGTCCTCGTATCCTTCTTCTTCGGCTTCGGGAACTGTTTCCAATTCTACCTCCACTTCAATTTCTTCTTCTTCGTCAACCTCGAAAGATTCCAAACGCGATTCTGCGTTTACGATAACTTTGCGACCATCTTCTAAGGTGTAAGTTCCTGCATCGAGTTCAACGGTGCTTCCGCTATCATCAATTACACGAACGTCTACTCCTGGTTCAAAGGCATCGGCTTCGGTTACAAATACACGCCCGTCATCTATTTTGACTTCGGCGTAGAGATTTGTTTTTGGTAATCCCATAATCTCACGGATTTTTTGTAATGTGTTCATTTGTGTATAGCTTTACAAGGGTAAAAACAGTTTTTTCAATTACGTTTATTTTATACCTTTTCTAATTTATAATTCGCGGTGTATAGCATAACCCCGTTGAGTTTTACTTCTTCAAACCCCGATACATCGTGAAACATCTGCCCCCATAATTCAGCCGTTCTTTTGCTATCAAAAAGGGGTTTGTCGTTAAGGAACGAAGTGGGCTTTAACTCATCTAAAATGATAGCTTTAAGTTTCTCTAAAATCTCTTTGTCTTCGGGGCAGTTTTTACACAACTTCCCTTTCATCATCTCAACGAGCCTATCAGTAAAATATCCTTCCACCGAGAAACCGCGAACGTCTTTTGCTTTTACCTTTTCCCAAATATCTGCATTGTTTACTTTTACGGATAGCATCCACGTACCTATAGGAAGTTCAAAACCGTACAAAGCAGCCTTATCTTTCTTCTTGTCTTCTATCAACCACGATTCCACCACCGTTACCCCGTCTATTTTTGATTGGTGTTCTAAAGTACTTTCGTTAGTTCGTGCTTCTTGCATAAATAACTCCATCGCATGACGTACCGTTTCCTTTGAAAAGAACACATCGTATTCTTCATCGTCTTCATCTAACCGCATAATCAATTTATCGGGGATCAAAGCAGGACCAATCAGCATTCGCTTTTCATCATCGGTAGCGAACTGCATCTTCTTGTCTTGGGTAGCACTTAGGTACACCCAATTTTGTTCTATGGCAGGGAACCTAACAAGGCTTACGGCTTCGATTCCAGTAAGCTCGTCTTCGTCAATTAACAACTCTACTTGTTTTCTCATAATGGTAAAAATGTAAATTCTATTTGCGTTTATTTATAAAGATGCCATCGCCTTTAACTGAGCAACTAAAGCACTTTCGTCAGCTAATTCACTTTGTACTACAAAGGCTTTAACGGGCGCAACGGGTTCTTGTATTTGGGTTACCCCTTCTATGTTTGGTGTTAGTCCTAATTGCATTCCCATACTACTATCCCCTGCCGAAGATGTACCTACTGCACCCGAAGATGCCCCTGCTTGGTTCATTACTCCTTTTATTGAAGCAAAAGTACCTAACACCATTGCAATCATTGAAGCGGTAAAACCTGGAGCAGTAAATACGGCAAGTGGTCCTGTTCCTGCTGCGGATTGTTGTGCGCTTCTTACTGCCTCAGACATTGCTATTGCTTGGTTCACTAAGATTTGCGATATGGCTAATCTCTTTTGTCCTTCTTCGGTTTTTGCCAAAGACTTTAAAGCCTCAAACCCTGCCGCTACTATCCCAAGTCTTGCAGCACGTACCGCCAACGCAGTTGCTTCTTCTGCATCTTTAATTATCTTTAAATCTTTCAAGCGTTTTAACTTCGCTTCTTCTTCCGCTTTCCCCATAGCTTCTAACCCATCTAAAAAGGTTTTCATCTCTGCGGCTTTCTCTGCTGCGGTTTGTTGGCGTATGATGTTTAACTTGTTATTCAAAGTCGTTTGCATCTCAGCCGATTCCGTTCTGATATTTATTAGAGCAACTTCTAAATCTACGAGCTTTTGTTGGTCGGCTTCTACGTTTTCACTTAGAGCCATTTTCGCTTTCTGAATATCAACTTCTTCTTGCGCTATCCTTTGGCGTTCTGCCATTAAACCCTTCTCAATATCAATAGCCTTTTGCGCCGCTTCTAATCTATCTTCTAAAGTTTGGTTGGTGTCTTCTGCTATTAAGTTGTACTCTTTTATTTGCGCTCTACCTTCGGCAAAAGCTAATGCCAAACTTCTTTGGTCTTTACGTAACTGAATAGAACGGTTTGTGAGTTTATCAGTTTCACTAATAGCCTTACCGATTTCATCCACTAATTCAGTAAGTGCAGGGGTAACATTCTCGACAATAGCACCTACCGTTTCGATGGCTACCCCAAGTGGTGTGAGTTCCATAAACAAACCCTTCGCCCCTTTTGTGGCATCTGCTAACGCACCTGAGAAGTCGCGGTTAAATAGCTTAACAAAAGCAGAACCCAATAAACCCACCGACTTTATCACCTCGTTAAATTTATCTACGAAGTATGTTTTAATCGTACCCCATAAATCCTTTATCGCTTGTTCGGGTTCGGTGAATACCCATAGAATCTTTTCACCTAAATCAGAGGCTACATCCGTTAATTTGGCAAAGACTATCTTCACCCCTGCCATAGCTATCTCTAACTTCTCTGCACCCTTTTGGGTTTGGGTAAAGTAAGCAACCAAAGAACCAACCGCTACAACCAAAGCACCTATCCCCGTTGAAATCACAACACTCCTAAAACCCTTGATTCCTATGATGGCTTTCTTAACTCCTCCCACTATGCCTTGAAAAGCAGTTAAAGCACCTCCCGTCATTCTATCTAATGCACCCGAAGCCATATTAACGCTTTCACCTAAACCTTTTGAAGCGTTATCTACTTTGGTTAAATCCGAAGAAACCTTTTCCGTTCCTTTTATCGTTACTCCTACATCTATTCTTTCAGCCATTGTTCCTTGCTTTTATTCCTTGTCTAACCTTCTTAAAAAAACCACGCAATCCCGTGTACTGGTAATAGCCGTAAAGGATTAAAGAGTAGTTATCTACTATTACTTCCTTTTCTTGTGCGAGTTTTAAAGTGTAGGGCATCGACTTCCCTACGTTGTCTATGTATTGTTTCATTCTTGTTCTAAATAGTACCCGTTTTCGGTAATTAAATAATTATAGTCTTCGGTTAATATCAAATTGTCTAAGCTCTTAGTAAACGCAAAGTCCATATACGTTACCTCACAGTCTAAGTGCCATGCTACAAGCGAATTAGCAGGACCAGTACACTCGATGTTTACACCTCTATTCCCTGCAAAACCCCCTTTACCTGCCGCCCCGACAATATCTAACGTGCGTGTTCCTGCATCAGCATCGGCTTCTTGGAAGTCGGTTTGTTCAGAACCCCCCACAACGGTAATCGTTCCACCTACATTCTTTACTAAGAAAGTCCACACCTGGAAAGCAGAAGAACCAAACGATCCTGAACCACCCGTGAGTACATGAGTTTGAACACTTAATGCCCTAACGATAAAACGTGCCATAGTATCCAACGGAATTTGCAGCCCTGACTTTTCCCCTTCTATTCCATTTGGGGTAGCGATGGTTGCGGTATCGGATTTACTTGTGGCGTAATAGACGAAAGTTTTATTTACCGAGTTGGCTATGCTTTCTACGTTTTGACCTCGTGTAGAATGTTCGCCAAGTACGGGGTTAATATTACCTACCCCACCTCTTTTACGAGTATGAAAACCACCTACTCCTTTTAAATCATCTACACCCCCTATGGTATCGTCCGTAGAAACACCGTGTGGATTCCACCCACCAAGTCCAGTAGTAGGGTCACCGCTTCCTCCACCACCGCCTCCGTAGTTCCAATAGCACTCCGTTCCATCCCAAAAGTAATTGTATTCGGTGCAGCATATTTCACTCGTTACGGTTGCCCCCGTAACATCATTTTGAAATTGTACTATTCCGCTTTCAAATAAAGCAACGGGGGAGGCTTCGCAGTCAGCCCCTACATCGGTAATTTGTAAAGCACCAACACTAAATATCTTCTTTAAAAGCTGAACTTTAGTTGGGATATTTGCGTTAGGTTGGTAGTTATCTATGTTTAAAACACGATATGCAGTATCTTCTATTACTATTTCATCGTTAAATTTAAAGTTATGAATATCGGCTGCGGTGAGGTATAAAGAGCAGTTAAACACCCGTGCATTAGAATCATAAAAGGACATAAGAAACTGCTGCCAATACCGCTTAAAATACCCCTCAGAGCTTGGAGTAGTTCCATAGACAACACCACCCCATGAGTTCGGGGTTTGAAACTGCCAATATAACATCGGGGAATCTTCTGCCATTTGCGCCCCTGCGTTATAGTAAGGTAAACAAAGTGGGTAATAATAAGATTGTGTTAAGCCTACATAAATTCTATCTTCTGCTTGTAATTGTTCTAACCCGTTATGGTAAAAAAGTTTTGGTTTACAACTTGCTAAAGGACCAGTAGTGCCAAAGGCATAACCCTGATGGATAACTAAATTAGGTGCATCTGAACCTGCATTAGCCGCTTGAGTAGGAACGGGATTAACGTGGAAAGGTGAGAAGATAGATTTATTCTCTAAGCTTCCCGTTAAGAAATCCCCGTTTATCTTTTGCGTATAGCTTCCAAATACTTTTCCATAGGTGTTTTGGTTAGCTACGTTTCTATTGTCTTCGTCTTCTAAATCTGAAAACTTTATAAATTGCTTTTTAAATTTAGTGGTAGGTAATATAGTACGTTCTTGGGAAATGTCTAACTTCTGTGTCCAATCCTTTCTTGTGCCTGAATCAATATAATCTTGCCAGGGCATAATTGTTAGATTGCGACTATTGCTTTCTGAAGCTACCACAACTAAATTAAACCTTTGTAGAATATCCGTTATAAAATCGGTTTGAGAAATATCCGGTAGGTTAGCAGGAGTATCACAAACCCCAGCCAAAGAACTCGTAGATACAATCGTACAAAATGTTCCTGCGGCTAAAAGGTCTACACTAAATCCAACCGAAGTATAGGCTAACATTTTAACGCTTAGTGTTTCTCCTGCGATTCCTTGAACGCTAAACATTAGAGTATGGCTTGAAACTATCGCAGCACCTCCATTATTACCTACCAAATCAATCGTAGGGGATGAATCACTACCTATTGAACCTTCGACCATAATTTTTACCGTAGCACCATTAGTTGAAGAAGCAGGACCCGTGTCAAAAGTGGCATTTATAACTCCATTATAAACACCCGTATAAGGAAAAATATATTCTCCTGCTACATTCCAATCATTATTTGAATCATAAAACAAAGGTGGGTTGTTTGATGCCCCTGCACCCGACTGGGTAGGAAATAGAATTGGTTGCCATGAATTAATAGGTGAACCTAAAGCACCCCATGTAAGTATGTTTGTAGATGCGGTATTACCTACCTGGCTTTGGTGCAAGGTAGTTGTTGCCATACTTTCCCTATCCGTTCCTAAAGTCATATATGCCTTAGAAAAAGCATCGCTTGTAATAAAGGAATTTGATGCAACGGTAAACCCTGCTTCGTTTATTACCTTCTCAAATAATGCTCGTAATTGTATTGCAGGTTTAAAGTCTTGAGCTTGTAGAAAATTTGGTTCAGCTAATCCCGTATTAGAAAAGCCGTTATTTTCTAACCACAAAAAATTGTAATCACCAACAAATCCATAGTCGATAAGTGGAAAGATTATAATACCGTTTCCAATCCCCCCTTGTGTAACGTCATTTGTTAAAGTCCACGAATCTATAATGTTCGTATCGTTTACATCTACGTTGTAAGTGGTTACATAAGAATCCCCATATTTAAAAGCATCAATAAGTTTCTTTTCTTTTATAGCTTGGAAAAGATTGGCTTCGTTTCCATACACCGCTATCTTATAAACTCGTTGCTCTAACGAACAGCTAATGAGTTGAAACATCCCCGAAATAACTGGTATGCCATCAACGTGAATACCGCAAGTAGTTTTCAGGTCAGCGTCAAAAGGTGATTGTGAAGTGACCCCTAAATTAATATCGGTTTCTACATTGATGTTATAGAACTGCCGAAAGAACTTATTGTTAGTAGAAGTGAAGGGAAGGTTGAAAGTTTGGGAGTATGGACTATTTCTGCCAACTAAATCCCCTGCCGTTCCTATCTCATAATTCAAAGAGATAGATCCTGCTTCTTCAATATCTAAAAGTTGTTGCTTCTTGTATCTTTGGTCGTAGGCAAATAGTTCAATCATCGTACCGTAGGTCTTTGTTTACCATATTCAAACTTTACTTGGTAGGTAAAAGCACCCCCTTCGTTTAAGTTGTTTTTACGTATCCAATTTTTATCCGTTAAAAGTATAGGGATAGCAGAGCCGTCATAGTTGAGCAGTTGCACTTTTGGGGATAACCAAAGGTTCTCTAAAAAAGCAACTTCGTCTTCGTTATACAAATCGGTATTAGCTACCATCGTTTGACGAGCTTGTATTTGGGTTGTCGTTATTCCCCCTTCATCACCCCTATACGCAAACTGAACCCCTGCCTCTGCCGTATCCCAGTTTCCTGCTACCTTATCAAAGGTCTTGCGTTCTATATTGCTTGTGGTTCTTTGATGCTTTAAAGCGAACGCTTGATAATCCCACGCCCCTAAAGAGTTCTGCCATGCTAAAGTTACGTAGTTGTATTTATTCGTTCCATTTAGGTTTCTATAAATACATGAAGCAGACTTTACCGTAAAGCGATAGCATAGTGAAGCCATGTTACCAGTCGTTCCATTTGCAGGTACGGTTGCACTATCGTCCATAAAAAACACTTCGTAGTACGCTACTGTTCCTGCGTTAAAGTGTGTGGCGAATCCTGCATCTATCGTTTGAGCAGTTAAATTTCTTGGTCCTATTCCTACGTATTGCAACCTCTCAAAGTCTTGGTCTGAATTTGCAGGGGTAGTTCCCCCGTCTGTTCCTGCGGTAAACCAATTTGCATCGAGTAGTGAATCGCTTGAATCAAATAACGCTACATAGAAACTAACCGCATCCGAAGCAACTGGGGAAGCATCGTCCATAAGAACCCCTAAAGTGCGCCACTCGAAATTCGTTACATCTTGGTTTATTACACTTACGTTAGAAGCTAAGGTTGAGGTATAGTCAGTAGTGGTTTGTCTATCGCTTAAAATCTTTTTAGTAGAATCGTTAGGGCAAAAGTCTAAAAGGTAATTATTTCCTGCGGAAACATAGTTACCACCTTCATCCCAAGTAGGTAGCATTTGCATCCCTGCACTTATTACACAACTAACATAGTTGTCGATAACTCCAGGCATATCAAGATATTCAGTTGGTGCGGTAGTAGCAGTAGTAGAATATTCTTGTCCGAAGTTTACTTTAATCTTTCGATAATTTGTACCGTCATTATTTACCCAAATTTTAGTCGTTGAGTTAGAACCTAAAGTGTGAATGGTATCGTTCACAAACCCTGCCGCAGAAGTAGAAGAATCACCCGTAGTTATAGCAACGTAATCTGCTATGATTTTATCAACTCGAAATATCCCTGCACCTACATTGTTTGGGTCAATCTTAATACGAGCTTGTAAAACATAAGCGTAAGGTGAATCGGTACTGGCAATATAAATATCCGCTATGTATTTAAAGTTGTAAAACGTTCCTCCTGCTTGTTCCGTTGAGGTGACTACAAAAGTTATCGGTTCAAATGCCCCATGTACATATGCAGTGCTTGGTTCATATTCTATTGTCATACTCATTTCGCTTCTATATTTTTATTGAGTGTTAAACTTTTTTTAATCGCGTTGGCTATGTCTTGACCTAACGCTAACCCTAACCATTGCATCGCTTTCGGTTTAAGCCGTTTTAAGGTATCCGAAATAAAGAAAGAAGGCTTTAACCCTCTATGCCATATTGCGTTCGAAATAGCGTACACTAAGGACTTACGTGGGGTAAATCTACCCTGTGCATCGCGTGTTCCTTCAAGACCTTTTTGAATTACCCACTTATCAATCGCCCCACGTAGTCCTCGCGTTTTATTTGCACCGAATTTAAAAGGGGATTCAGACTGCCTTGTGAAGATGTTTCTACTTGCCCCTTGCACACCCTTATCTACGAACTCCCAGTAGTGAACCTTCGGGGTGATATTGACGTAGTATGCGTGTTGGTTTTCCCCTACGGTTACGGGCATAGAATCATACAAAGCTCCCGTGTTAACTTTGTCTTGCATACGTAAAGAGATACGTGCGTTCTTGCGCCATATCTTTCCTATCTTCTCCAACGTCTTTTTCGTTTCGGTCATAGGGTACTTCTTCTTCCCAATCATTATCGTTGGTTTAGACATACGGTGCTATGCATAAATCGTTAGAATTAGACACCTCAATAGAGAAAGAACCACTCCACCCCGTAAGCTCGTTATCGAATCGTGCCGTAAAAGGTGTACACGAAGCAGGTAGTTCAAACTTGTAATCGTCATCTACCGTAGTATTGCTATTCGCTAAGGATTGAATGAACTGGTCTAAGACATCGTGAAGCAGTTGAAGGGTGTCTGAATACACTTGCGTTCTATTCGTTAGGTTGGGCAGGATCATATCCGCTACCAACAATTCAAGGTCGTAGGTTAGCGTTCCATTATCTATCGTTACACCCATAATTTCACAATACAACAAAGGATAATTGGGTTGTCCGAGTTTTGCAATATCAACCTGGTCTAATGGTCCTGCATGAAACGATTGAAGTATTAAGTGCTTTTCTTCTATGTCTTCTAAAAGTTCTACTATCTGCTTGTATGATTTCATCGGTACTGGGTTACGTCAGGTGCTTTGTCTTTACGACTGTTATCTTGTTCATAAGATAAAAACGTAAAAGCCGATTCTATTTCAATTTCAGTTGCAGCTTCTATTTTCAAGGGGTCACCCCCTGCAAGAAAATGGATCGTAGAATACCACCCCCACTTCTCAGCAATCAAATTACCTTCTCCTCCTCCACTAAAGAGTTGGCTAAATCTTTCGTTAATATCACGCCTATAGACAAAAAAAAATTGATAGCACCCATTACTACGTCCATCTTCAAGTCATCCCAGTAGGTTGGGTTGCCGTCACCTTTATAGGATTCTATCGTGTAAAAATCCCCGCTTTCGGTTTTGATAGGTCGATAAAGGATGCTGATAATATAACCCAAGTTCTCAAACAAACCTTTTGAGCAATACGTTTCTAAATCTGCAAACTCGCCTACCGTGAGCTTAGATAGGTTCGGGTGGAATCCATACCGCTTCCCTTTGTAATCTAATTTCGATACTAACTTTTCGTCTTGCCCGTCAGCGTCATTTATGCGGCTTATGATACTGCTTATCTTTTCCATTTCAGGAATAGTCAGTTGGTTGGTTTCTTCTTTGGATAGGTTGCACATAATACAAATAGCCTCCACTATCCACTCGGTAGATTTCTCGTCCAGGTTTAAATCGGCTAATAGTTTGTATTGCTTAACGGTTATGTCAGCAAGGGAATCGGGAACGGTTATTTTCATTTTGCGGTTTTTAAGGTGGTATTTACGGGGTTTGCGGGGTTGCTTGGTTTTACTGGGGTTACGGGTATTTTACGGGTTTACGGGTTTTGTACGGGAATCGTACGGGTTTACGGGAAACGTGCGTAAAACGTGCGTGTTCACTTTTAGTTATGCTATTAAGTGTTTTCATTCACGAAATGTAATATTTACCACTATAAGAAGTTCCGATGCGGTTGATACATACGTACCTGACTGCGTCGATAATATGGTTCGTGTGGTCTATGGGTTTATTAAGTTGCACCCCGTTACGGTCTACCTCCCATCGGTAATTCCTAAACTCCTTTTGTGCGTTCAAAGAATCCTTTAACACGAATAGCTTGTGACGTTTCATTATGTCAATCCCTAACCTAATGCTATCGGGTCCTTTCTTAGATGGCTTAACGTTATGTCCTAAGCGGTGTAGTTCTTCGATAGACTTAGGTTCGGCACTATCGCAAATGATTGGCGTTCTATCTAAGTATAATTTATCTAACTCCAAACTAATATCTCGGTTCGTTAATCCCGTCTTGTAGAGGTGTTCTTGAATGTATAGTGAATAGTCCTCACGCCACACCGAAACGATAGCGGTGGGGTCGTTGGTGAACCCCCAGTCACATCCGTATGCTACAAGCTTGGCACGTTCAGGGATAGCGTCAGCGACTTGCCATTGTGGGAAGATAGCGGATACATTCACCCCTCGTTCACCCAGTCCATATATGCGCCAAAAGTTTTCGTCCGTTTCTTTAAAGCGTTCTATTTCGTCTATAACGGATTGCTCTAAAAAGGGGTTGTCTAAGTATGTGGTTTGAAAAAAGTCCACGTCTTCACGTTCTAAGATATGCTCATAAATCCAATGGTGTTCGTCCGATGGATTATAGTCCACGAAGATTCTTCCCGTTGTTCTGAGTAGTAACTGCCTCCAATCTTCCAACGTTATTTCGTTGCACTCGTTTACGTATAAAATATCCCTTTTACGTCCTCTTAATTTTTGGGGTTGGTCGGTGCTAATAAACTCAATTAGGTTTCCAAATAGGTTATAGGTAGCGTTGCTTTTGTTGTGGTGTTCTTCATAGTAGTTCCCCCCTTCGGTTAGTATGTGAATGAAGTCACGCATAACCGATGAACGTAAAGCAGGAAAGGTTTTGCGTACTATTGTTATAACGATCCCTGCACCTCTATTCCTAAAGCAAAGTTGGATTAATACCTGGCAAAGTGAATAGGTCTTTCCGCTACGCGAACCCCCTTGATGGACTTGTATCTTCGCTTTTGACTTCTTAGCTTGGTAATATGTAGTCGGTTGCTTCACTCGTCATCAAACCACTTAAACGGCTTGGGTTCGTTTATCTCTATTTGTTGTTTCTCTACATAGCCCCTATTCTTCCCCTTCGTTTTTAAATAGAAGATTGTGCTGCTTGGTATCTTGTCTTTTATTTGTTGGTGTAGTGAACTCTCTGCAAAGTCTATCGCGCTTTCTTGTATGTCGTTTACCGCCTCTTTATATTCAGCATCTTCTTCCAACCATCGGTAGTGAGTTCGTCTATCTATATTGCACACCTTCGCTGCGGTAGTTACTACGCCAAGGGATCGCTCAAGTGCATCTAAAAAATCTTTTTTATTATGTGACATTTGTGACTTTGTTACGTTTGGGTGTATGAACTTTCCCATTAGTGCGCTTGTGTTATTACTTCAAATTCGTTTTCTTCAAGGTGTGCTTTCTTACCGGTAAAGTCTTCCCATCGCTTTACTATTACATCGCAGTATTTTGGGTCTAATTCCATTCCGTAACATTTGCGGTTTGTCTTTTCACAAGCTATTAGTGTTGAACCTGAACCTAAGAATAAGTCTAATACAGTATCTACCTTGTGGTTCTTAATACATCTCTCTGCTAATGCAATTGGTTTTTGTGTAGGGTGATGTTCATTTTTGCTATTTCTATCAATATCCCATACGCTAACTTCATTGTTTGGTCCAGTCCAATTTGACTTCTGACCTTTCTTATAACAATAAAGACAAGGTTCGTGCTTTGTTTTATATTGCGCCCCAATTGCACCAAACTGAGCAACATTTTTGTTCCAAATTATATTGTTCCTTATTTCATATCCTGCACTTAGCACTGCACTTAGTACTGATAATGATTTGCTATCAGAATACCATAAATATAAAGGAGTGTCTTTTTTGGAATACCTATACATTATTGATATTGTATCCTTGTAAATATCAGCCGTTCCGTCATTTTTTAACTTCTCTCTTCTTACTCCTTTTACTGCGTGACCTCCGTCATAATCAACACCGTAAGGTGGGTCGGTAAAAACCATATCAGCCTTCTCCCCATCCATAAGAATCTCTACCGCTTTTTTGCTCGTAGAATCCCCACACATAACCCTATGCTTTCCAAGTATCCAAACATCGCCTAACTTGGTAATAGGTTCTTGTGGTGCTTCGGGTACTTCGTCTTCGTCCGTAAGTCCTTTTAATTCTTCTACTTCAGGTTCCCATACATCTAAACCCCAATCCGTAAGGGGTAAGTTATCCCATTCGTTTGCTAAGGCATCGTAATCCCACGTTCCGTAGTGCGTGTTGTCCTTAATCATAAACTCGTCGCGCTTCGCTTGTGACCATTCTGACACATCTAAAACGTGAAGCTCACGGTAACCTAAATCTTTATAAGCCAGTAAGCGCATATTACCTGCAAGGGCATATCCATCCGCTACCACCAAAGGTTTAACCGATTGCATTTCGGGAAAGTCCGTTATGCTTTGCTTTAGACTTTCAAACGCTTCCTTCGTTATAGAACGTGGGTTGCTTGGATCTAACTTTATGGTTTCAATCTGAACCTTTTGCGTCTTCATCTTCTTGGTTTTTAATGGCACGTAATACTTCTTCCAGGTAGTTAGCGAAGTCTTTATTTGCTACAGCTAAATCACCTATGATATTCAAAGACGAATTGTTTTGATAGTCCACAAATATCTTGTCTTTTACTACCGTAAAAATTAGGTAGTCTTGCGCATTGGTTAGATGCTTCTTCGCTTTGAACTTAGTCATATCTTTTATCTTATTCATAGCCTTGAAAATTCTGCCCACGTATGACGAAACTCTGCATCGTATTCGAGTAGCGTTTTACACTTTTGTTTTTGATACACCACCGTAGAATAATGACGGTTCATTTGTTCCCCTGCTGCTTCCGTAGTCCACCCGTTAGCAATTAGGTATTTCGTAACACACTTTCGCGCATCGGATAACCTTCTTTTACGGTCTTTGGATTTTATTTCTTCCCACGTACATCCGATTTTCTCAACCGATTCTTGACAAAAGATTAAGGCTTTAACCTTTGGGGATTTGATTTTGATGGCAGGGGTTTCTTTTTCCAACATCCATTCGTATAAATTATTCATCGCAAGTTGATTCATAGATTTTTAAAAGTTCAATGTACATATTTTTATTACAAGATGTGCAGGTGGTTCTTTGTTTCTTCTTGCTCAGTAATTCTTCATACAATTTGTAGAACGCATCCCCGATGTGCTTGGTTAAATTTTGACCGCTTTTGTAGCGTGTTATTATTTCTTCTTCAAAGAACTTCCTTTGAGCCGAATCCATCATTTTTACGGGTCGGCTAAACATCTTATTCAAGCGTTCGCGCCTTTCATCGCATCCGCAATCATCCCCGAAAAAAGTCTTTACAATCTTTTCTATCCCCGTTGCCTTTGTTACGGCTGCAACTTTATCGCCTAAACCTTGATTCTTGGATTTCATCTTGTATGTAGTTTCTCGTGTCACGGATCGCACGGTATAAAGTGTTGCGACTTATTCCAGTTAGTTCACTCATAGAATCTAAAGTTAATTCATCCCCGTAATAAATCGCAAAGCAATTCTTTTCAAACCACTCCACATCGTTTAACTTCTCGTCTATAAATTGTAACACTTCTTCGTTATGGTTTTTACTATATGTTAAATCTAAATTCTTTAAGTGCGTTAAGTGTTCCGTAAGTGAAGATGTTTGTTTGCGTATTGCGGTAGTTTCTTTTCGGTACTTCTTAAAGTATCGGCTTGAAGAACTGCGATACTGGTTTATGGTTGCACGAACTATGTAGAATTTTATCTTCTTATTCTTTACTAAACTATTCATCTTCTCACGGTTGCCCGTTAATAAGATAACCATAATCTCATGTGCTAAATCTTCGTAATCGGGCTTCCTTCCTTTCGTGATAACCTTAGCTATCTCCAGGATAGAATCGTAGTTATCTCGTATGTACCTTTGTATCATATAGGTAAGAACGTATTCACGGAATCTATTTCAAAGAGTTCACCAATTCAGTATAGTGTTTAATTTTTACTAACAACTCATCGTTCGTAAATCGTGCGGATTGGTTGCTTTCAAACTCTAACCATTCAGCCGTTCCATCGCCATACTCTAAATCTAAGTGTTTCGAAAATAGGTACTGCTCACCCCCTCTAAATCCGTTGCACCGTTTACACTGGGGCTTTACATTTAAGGGTTCCCATCGGGTTGCATACTTTCCTCGCGATTGAAAATGCCCTGCATCTATTTCGTACTTCCAATTTTTAGTCACTCCGCACGTAAAACATTCGACCATCCCTGCGTGGTCTGCATCTTTTGACCTTACCCATATACTGAATATCTTATCGAGCTTCTTTACAAGGGTGCTTCGCTTCATAGAAACATACCTAAAAGACAAAACACGATAGACATAATCGGGTACACTCGTATTTGTGAGTTCACGAAATACTCTACCCCTATGTCAAAAAAAGAAATTACTATAACGGAAATAAAAAACGTTGCAGCCATTCCGCTATTTACGACAATAAAATTAATCTACCAAATACTAAAACATTGTTAGTTGTTTCATTTGTTTAGGTCTTTTCTTTTTTCTTAATTTATATTGATAAATATTTTTGGGTTTTGTTTTTATGTAATATGCTTCTTTTGTTTCTAAAGCTTTAATAATTTCTTTTGAAAAGGGTTTTATTTTACCGTTGTATTTTGTTCTTATTGCTTTGTCGTGATACCTTTTGCCCTTATAAATTATAACTCTACCCGCTGCGGTTTTACCTACTAACTTAAAATTACTTGCTTTGTAAATAGTACCGACATGACCAAAAGACAAGTCTGCATAACTAATGATGGTTTTTATCGTTGTTCGTTTGGTTAAATATTTTATGCTCTGAGCAATAAAATAAGATTCAGTATTTTTTAAAGTTTCATCTATGCAACATAATCTTCTTAATTCAATTACATCGCTTTCATTTTCTCCATACTTTTTCCAAACGGAAGCCATAGCCATCCTGCCGTAAATCATAGCTGCAATAAGTTTATCTTTATAAGTTAAGCAAAAACAAAAATCACATATTAATCCATTTACATTTTTTGAATAATGATTTTCTTCTACAAAATCTTTGATGTTGTGAATTTTGCAACGTTGGAAAGTATAATTTTTTGGCGTAGTTGCTTCCAAATTATTCGGGTGAGTTTGGGTGGGGTATAAAATCCCAACGCCCTTTCGCATCGGTGTCGGGTTCAGGCAAAGCCAGGTCTTTAGATAACCGCATTAAAAGTTCGGGGTCTATATTTGGTAATGGTGGTACGTCCTTATCCCTTCGCATTTGTTTCTCACGCATTTCAGCACGTTCACCTTCGAACTGTTGAAATATCTCGATAAGTTCGGGTAGCTTTAAACGTTCGTACATCTTACCGTATTTACCTGCCTTTAAATTTATGCAGATAATCTTCCATTCTTCTATCTTCATTACTGGGAACTCCTTAATCAAATAGTCGATAGCTTCGATGTAATCCCCTTCGTGTCGGAAGGACTTGTTAAAATCTAAGTAATCTACCGCATCCTTTAGCAAAGCCATAAGGGAAACGTGAACCAGTTTTGGTTCGTACTTAAACGCCTCCCTTACATTGCTCCCATATTCCCACGCTTGGATCGGTGTAAGTTCAAAGCGATTCGAGATGCGCGAGATACTTGTCTTTATCAAATCCCTTTTTTGCTTTAGCTTTTTTATCTGCGTAAAGTCCTGCCCACCCTTGTGCGATGGCATTGTGGATGATTGTAATGGCTTCTTGTTCATTTTGGTTAGATATTTTTTGTAAATTTAATAAAGATGCTTGTTCCGATATTGCTGATTTGAACCCGAAACCTTTTTCTACCTTCTTGTATTGCTTCCACATATGCCAGGCTTCCGCAAACAACTCCCCTTCAAATGGCAAAATCACCTTTTTGGTTGTATTCTGAGTAGTACTTTGGTAGTACTTTGGTATAGGTTCGACAGTTTCGGTAATTGCATTTACCGTTTTTGTCAAATGGATGTTACCCGATTCGGTAATTGCATTAGACAAAGTGAACCACTTCGTGCGGTCATATCTTTTGCCGTTAAAATTACCCGATATTATAGCACCTTCTTCTTCCAACTTCTTTAAAACTCTACCAACTTTTCGAGCTGACCAAAAGGGAAACAACTGGGCAAAGGCTTTTGTACTGTTATAAGTCCAGTATCTATCTTCGTGGTAGTTGTTTTCGTTGGCTTCGTTCTTAGCTACCCAATAGCGGATGTGGTGAAGCATTACTGCCCCATCCACTCCGTATTGTTCTGCATCTACTTTAGAGAAGCAAAAGTACTCAATCACGACACATCTCTTTTTCGTGAAACATAACTTCCCAAACCACTTCGCGTTCGGTAGTATCTACTGAGGACACTATTTCGGGAAGGTATTTGAGCATCCCACGTGGGTTTGTTTTCATCCAATTCGTTATAGTTTGATTTGAGATGCCTAACTTCTCAGACATCTTTAATTGTGAACCATAATGCTTTTTAATAAACTGCCTCATTAGAATGTAGTATTTGTATTGCTTTCTTCTAAAGTTTTTTCAAAAGTAATTGTGTCTAAATCTAAAGCATATTTCTTTAACTGCTTCGCTAAAGCAATAGCTTCTTTAATACTGGCTTCGTGTGGGTGTGATTTGTTCATTTCCCATTCTAAAGCTCTACCGATAGACCACTCGTTTAAGATGATGTCTTGACGGTCTTGGAACTTACCCACGCTTGTTGCCTTAGATGCAAAAGCAAGGTTTTCAGGTCGCTTAACTGAACCCCAACTAAACCCATCACGTGATCCACGTATGGTAACATCCACTTCGTCACCTACACTAAAGGGTGGCGTGGTTGTTTTGTGGTTTGCACGTATAGTAGTTTCATCATCGAAACTATAATCGAAAGAGTACAACGTGCCGTGCTGCCCTTCATACGTTCCTGCGCCCTGTATAGAAGCGACTTTTTTTGTTTGGTTTTCCATAGTATAATGTTTTGGAATTAATAGTGCCGCGAAGGTAATACAAATAAACCATAAAAAAAAATAGAAAGAAAGTTGCTTTTTTATTTGGTAGATAAAAAGAAGTTTGTATATTGCGGTATAATTAAACAACAAACAAATAACAAAATGAAAAATTTAGAAAAGGCAAGAAGAATACATCGTAAAATAGAAGACAGAATTTTTGACTTACAACTCTTAAAGGGGGGATTTATAATGACAAACAAAACATTTAAAACAATGTTAAAAGAACACCCTGAATTAAAAAGAGAGTTTGAAATCCTTAAAAATAGAAGTTGGTGTATAAAAAGATTTATCTTTCTTAACGCATAATTAAATCAAAATGAATTTAGACAACTTAATAGAAAAAGCGATAATAGACGTTAAGTATTATCAAGAACGTTTAAGAGAAGCGGAATTAAAATTAGATGCTTATTATACTGCACGTGATACCAAAGCCGACAACCCATATAAAGACATTCCAGGTTTTGAAGGAACGTTGGAAGCTTTAGAAAACTTAAAAAATATAACAAAATGAACCAGTCAATTAAATCTGAGTTGTTAGAACACATCGAAACAACCACCAAAGAATTAAGGCACTACAAAGAATTGCCAAAAGAAATTTCAGACCTTCACCAAGAACTATTCAACCAAGACTATTACATTATCGGATATTACCAAGCCGAACAATGGATGAAGCAACACAACATAACCGCTTTTCAAGGGATGGAATACGTACACAACTATGAATCATTCCACTTTGGTGAAAAGCGCGACTACACCGATGCAGAAGCCTTAGTCAATATGATTGTTAATATTAAAGGTGAAGAATTATTATACGAATTAGAATCAGAAATTTACGCAAAATGAAAACGACCTACTCTCAAATAAATATAAAAACGACATGGACTATATTAGAAAGAATTAATATCTTCTTCCAAGACCTAATTGAACTACCTAAAGACATCCGTGAAGATGGGTTTGTAGATGCAATTTCAGACTGTTTTACGCAAAAGTATCTAAGATGAAAACGACACTACCCACCGAACCAATCAAAGACTATAACGAATGGAGGAAGTTTATTGCTTCCGAAGTTATGACACCCGAAGAAATATTCGAAGCTGACTTTATGAAAGCCTGGTCGAAGTTTAAAGATTCAGTTATTAAAGCAAGGACGAAATGAACAAAGAAAATTTAATCCATAGAATAACCCTACT
>Ga0255047_10000593_pt1 | contig 29447 bp, 28 predicted proteins | sample JV7_2_1_MG_FD_183640 | JGI IMG/M metagenome (GOLD analysis project Ga0255047, IMG submission 183640) | Seawater microbial communities from Jervis Inlet, British Columbia, Canada - JV7_2_1 | ecosystem: Environmental > Aquatic > Marine > Inlet | place: Canada: British Columbia | collected 2016-10-06
ACATTCGCGACCCCACCCGCCGCAGCTTGCTTCGCGAATGTCAAATCCAAACTCCACCAGAAACTTATATTACTGGTGGTCCTTTGATTCCAACATTCGCAAAGCGCCTGCCGAAACGGGAGCCGAATGTTGGAATCGGACCACCAACCCGTACAGCTTTCATTCAGATCGGACGCGCATGATCGACCGCCGCCTTGAATATCCCGCCACCTTGCGCAACCGCGACGCCATTCTCGAGGTGCTGCGCGGCGTGCTGCCCTTATCCGGGCTCGTGCTTGAGATCGCCAGCGGCTCCGGTGAGCATGTCGTGCATTTTGCACGGGCCTTTCCGGGTTTGACGTTTCAGCCGTCCGACCCCGAAGACGCAGCGCTGCAAAGCATCGAGGCATGGACGCTGGACAGCGGCCTTTCCAACGTACGCCCGCCTGTGATGCTGGATGCATTGTCAAACCACTGGCCGGTGACGGCAGCCGACGCCATCCTCTGCATCAACATGATCCATATTTCCCCGTGGCAGGCGACCGAGGGCTTGATACGCGGCTGCGCGAAACTGCTGCGCGATGGCGCGCCGCTGTATCTGTACGGGCCTTACCGGCGAGCGGATGTGGTCACCGCGCCAAGCAACGAGGCGTTCGACGCAAGTCTCAAAGCGCGGAACGAAGAGTGGGGCTTGCGCGATCTGGAAGCTGTCGCGGAATTGGCGCGTACCGAGGGATTCTCAGCACCGGCGATCACCGAAATGCCAGCTAACAATCTGAGCGTGGTGTTCCGGCGGATGTAGTTGTCATTGCGAGCGCAAGCGAAGCAATCCAGAGCTGCGAGCATGGAAACTGGATTGCTTCGTCGCAAGCGCTCCTCGCAATGACGGCGATTCAATCGCAGAAATGCGAATTACTGCTCCATCACCAGCTTGCCGCCGGCAAACTCGTAGCGCCTGAGCTTTGACAGATACGACAGGCCGAGCAGGTTTTCCGACAGTGCTTCGTCGGGCAGCACCAGGGCATCGACGTCGCGCACCACAAGCCCGCCGATATCGACCATCGCAAGCCGCGTGCGCGCCGCCTTGATCGATCCGTTGGCCGTGGACACATTCGCGGTGTACTCGCTGGGCCGTGGCCGGACGCCGATCAGCGCCGCCGACGTTTCGTTCAGCGCGATGACTGATGCACCGGTATCGACCATGAAACCAAGCCGGCGGCCATCGACGCGGCCCTCGGTCTGGAAATGGCCGCGGCTGTCGCGCGAAACCGTAACGCTGCGAAGACCGGCATTTCCGGTGGTTTTCGGCTGCACCGACGCGAAGGCATTCATGGCCTTCGCCTTGTCGACGGAGTGGGCCTGCGCCTTCTCTGACGTCATCTGGTCCGCGACTTTCGCCATGGACGTGCCAAACACGATCAAAATGGCCGCCAGAATCATGATGCTACGCATAACGCATACACCTGTACTCACCGGTCCCGCGCAAAAGCTTACGGGAACCCCATCACGGCGGGCCGAAAGTTGACGGTCCGACATCAGCAAAGGCGGCTTTTTCCTAAATAAGGGTGAGGGAAGCGTTAAAATGCGTCTCTGGAATCCCGCCCAAGGCCACTTTACGTTCCGCGCGGCTTGACCCGCCGCGTCGGCTGCGCGGACGCGGGGTCCTCCGGCCACGGGTGACGCGGGTAACGCCCGCGCAGATCGGAGCGCACCGCGGCATAGGACCCGCGCCAGAAACCCGGCAGATCGCGCGTCACCTGCACCGGACGATGCGCGGGCGACAGCAACTCGAGCACCAGCGGAATCTTCCCCTTCGCGATCGACGGATGCACGTTGAGCCCGAACAGTTCCTGCAATCTGACAGCAATGGTCGGTCCCTGCTCGGCTTCATAGTCGATCGGGAGCGACGTCCCCGTCGGCGCCTCGAAATGCGTCGGCGCTTCGCGATCGAGCCGCGCGCGCATGTCCCACGGCAGCAGATTCATCAGCGCGTCGGACAGATCGCCCGCGGAAAAATTTGCAAGCGACGTTTTGTCGAACAGTGCGGGCACGAGCCAAACCCCACGCGTATCCGCCAGTGCGGTGTGGGAAAGATCAGGCCAGCCTTCAGGCGATGCCGCGCGCAGGAACATCACGCGGTCGCGCCATTGCTTCAGCGGCTTCGACCACGGCAACCGGTCCAGCCCCGCAGCGGCAAAGCCATCCGCCAGCACACGTGCGGTGTCCGCCGAGGGCGAGACCTGTAAAGTTTGCTCCGACAGTGTGATCGCGTGAAGCTTCTTCCTGCGCCGTGCGCGCAGCGCCATGGCGGATCGGTCGAACGTGATCTCGTCATCGGTCTGGATGTGATCGGCGAACTGCGCCTCGATCTCGGTCTGCGTGATCGGCGCCGCCAGCAGGATGCGTCCGTTCGCCGCCGTCCCGGTCAGTTCGGCGACCGCGATATACGGTGACTTCGCCAGCGCGGAGGTCTGCTCGACGCTCGCGCCGCGCCCGTTCGCCAGTACGAACGATCCATTGCCACGATTGCGCGCCACGCGATCCGGAAACGCCAGGGCCAGCATGAGGCCGGTGCCTAACTCCCCTCCCCCTTGCGGGGAGGGGTTGGGGGTGGGGGTATTCTTTCGCGCATTCGAAGATACAGACCCCCCTCCCCGGCCCTCCTCCACCAGGGGGGAGGGAGAAGGATGCGCGACCTGTTTCGCCCAGCGCTCCGCAAGCTGCCGCGCGCTTTGCGCGCGCTGCGAACGGTCGCGGCGGAACTGATTCAGCCGCGCATCGAGATCGGCGCTGTCGCCGCCGAGGCCGCGCTCGGTGAGAACGGCGGCGATCAACGCAGCCTCATCGCCCGAGCCCAGCCGGTGCGAATCCACGATCATGCGCGCGAGGCGCGGCGGCAGCGCCAGCTCACGTAGACTGTTGCCCTCCGGAGTGATCCGGCCGGACCCATCAAGCGCATTCAATTCACGCAGCAGCGCGCGCGCTTCGGTCAGAGCCGGTAGCGGCGGCGGATCGAGGAACGCCAGCGCCGATGGATCGATCGCGCCCCAATGGGCGAGATCCAGCACCAACGACGACAGGTCTGCCGACAAAATCTCCGGCCGTGTATAAGCATCCAGCGATGCCGTCTGCGGCTCGTCCCAGAGGCGATAACACACACCGGGCTCGGTGCGCCCGGCGCGGCCGCGCCGCTGATCGACGGCAGCCCGCGAGGCGCGGATGGTTTCCAGCCGCGTCAGGCCGATGTCAGGTTCGTAACGCGGCACTCGCGCCATGCCGGAATCGACCACGATCCGAACGCCCTCGATGGTGAGCGACGTCTCCGCAATCGACGTCGCCAGCACCACCTTGCGCTGCCCCCTGGGCGGCGGCGAAATCGCGCGATCCTGTACGGCTGCATCGAGCGCGCCGAACAGCGGCACGATCTCGGTGTTCGGATCGCTGACGCGCTCGCTGAGAAACGTTTGCGTGCGGCGGATTTCGGCGGCACCAGGCAAAAACGCCAGCACCGATCCATTGTCGGCGCGCAACGCCGTCGCAATGGCGTCCGCCATCTGACGCTCGATCTGCACGTCCGGCTTGCGGCTGAGATAACGCGTATCGACAGGAAACGCGCGGCCTTCGCTGGCGATCACCGGCGCATCACCGAGCAGCTTCGCCACCCGCGCACCGTCCAGAGTCGCGGACATCACAAGGATGCGCAAATCCTCACGTAGTCCGGTTTGCGCGTCGCGTGCGAGGGCAAGACCCAGATCCGCATCGAGCGAGCGTTCGTGGAATTCGTCGAACAGCACCGCGGCAACGCCTGACAGTTCCGGATCGTCGAGAATCTGCCGCGTGAAGATGCCCTCGGTGACCACCTCGATCCGGGTCGCACGCGAGACCTTCGAGCCGAAGCGCACACGATAGCCGACGGTCTCGCCGACTTTCTCTCCCAATGTTTGCGCCATGCGCTCGGCTGCAGCGCGCGCGGCGATCCGGCGTGGTTCCAGCACGATGATCTTCTTCTTGCCGACCCATGCTGCATCCAGCAACGCCAGCGGCACCCGCGTGGTCTTGCCCGCGCCGGGCGGAGCGACCAAAACCGCGGTGTTGCTGCGCGCGAGCGTCGATGTCAGCTCATCGAGAACAGCGTCGATGGGAAGAGGCGTGGAGAAAGCGATCATCGGAATAGATATAGCCGTCATTGCGAGCGAAGCGAAGCAATCCAGAGCCAAAGAATGGATTGCTTCGTCGCTTACGCTCCTCGCAATGACGCAGCGAATCTCGAGCTCAAACCGCCCCGCGCCCGACGCTCTCGTAGGTGAAGCCCAGCTCTTCCATCTCGTCGCGGCGATAAATGTTGCGCAGATCGACCATCACGGGTGTCGCCATCTCGCGCTTGAGCCGCTTCAGATCGAGCGCGCGGAACTGCCGCCACTCGGTGACGATCACCAGCGCATCGGCATCCCTGGCGACCGCATAAGGGTCCTCGCAATACGTAATGTCGGGCAGTTCCTTCTTGGCCTGCTCCATGCCCGCGGGATCGTAGGCGCGCACCTTGGCGCCAAGATCGAGCAGACCCGTCACCAGCGGGATCGACGGCGCTTCGCGCATGTCGTCAGTATCCGGCTTGAAGGTCAGACCCAGCAAACCGATGGTCTTGCCGCGCAAATTGCCGCCGAGCGCGCTCGAGACCTTGCGCGCCATCGCGCGCTTCCGATTGTCGTTAACCGCGAGCACGGCTTCGACGATGCGCAGCGGCACATCGTGGTCCAGTGCGGTCTTCACCAGCGCGCGGGTGTCCTTCGGAAAACACGAGCCGCCGAAGCCGGGACCGGCGTTGAGAAATTTCGGACCGATGCGGTTGTCGAGCCCGATGCCGCGCGCAACCTCCTGTACATCGGCACCCACTTTTTCCGACAGATCCGCCATCTCGTTGATGAAGGTGATCTTGGTCGCGAGGAATGCGTTGGCGGCGTATTTGATCAGCTCCGCCGTGCGCCGCTCGGTGTACATGATCGGCGCCTGGTTGAGATACAGCGGACGATAGACCTCGCCGAGAACCTTGCGCGCGCGCTCGTCGGACGTTCCGACCACGATCCGGTCCGGATGCTTGAAGTCGCGGATCGCGGCGCCCTCGCGCAGGAATTCCGGATTGGATGCGACAGCGATATCGGCCTGAGGATTGGTCTCGCGGATAATGCGCTCGACCTCGTCGCCGGTGCCGACCGGCACTGTGGACTTGGTTACGACGACGGTGAAGCCCTGCAGGGCCCTGGCGATCTCGCGGGCCGCCGCATGGACGTAGGTCAGGTCGGCATGGCCGTCGCCACGCCGCGACGGCGTGCCGACCGCGATGAACACCGCGTCCGCCTCACCGACCGGGCCTGCCAGGTCGGTGGTGAAATCGAGCCGTCCGGCGCTCACGGAGGCTGCCACCAGCCGGTCCAGATCGGGCTCGAAAATCGGGATTTCACCGCGATTGAGGGCGGTGATCTTGCCAGCGTCGGTATCGACGCAGGTCACGCGATGGCCGAAATCCGCGAAACAGGCGCCGGACACCAGCCCCACATAGCCCGTGCCAATCATGGCAATCCGCATGAAGTTACCTGTCCCTTGAGAAAATTAACGATGTTGCTTTCGCGGGCGCTTTTAGCGCAATTCCGCGTGAAGTGGGCACAACATTTGTACGAATAAAGGAGAAAGAAACCCATCCGCCCCATGATGGCGCGCAGTTGGACCGAAACGAGACACGATGAGCAACAACGGCACATCCGGCACGCACCTGTCCCCCGTCTCCGAGCGGATCGACTGGGTCGACTATGCCAAAGGCATCTGCATCGTCATGGTGGTGATGATGCATTCGACGCTGGGCGTCGAGGCGGCCGCGGGCAAACAGGGCTTCATGCACCTGTTCGTCGAGTTTGCAAAACCGTTCCGGATGCCGGATTTCTTCCTGATTTCAGGGCTGTTTCTGGCGCGGGTGATCGGCCGCGACTGGCGCACCTATCTGGACCGCAAGGTGGTCCATTTCGCCTACTTCTATGTGCTGTGGGTGACCATCCAATTCGGCTTCAAGGCCCCGGGCTTCGCCGCCGAGCAGGGCTGGAGCCATGTCGGCATCATGTATCTGCAATCTTTCATCGAGCCGTTCGGCACGCTGTGGTTCATCTACCTGCTGCCGGTGTTCTTCGTCGTGACCAAGGCGACACTGCGCATTCCCGCGGCGCTGATCTGGCTGATCGCCGCATTGCTTGAGGCCTCGCATGTCGCGACCGGCTGGACCGTGATCGACGAATTCGCCGCGCGCTTCGTCTATTTCTATTCCGGCTACCTGTTCGCGAATTACGTGTTCGTGCTGGCCGATCGTGCGCGCGACAAGCCGGGCCTCGCGCTGGCCGGTCTCGCGGCATGGGCGCTGATCAATGGCGTTGTGGTGTTCGCCGGCTTCGGCGACAGGCCGGTGATTTCGCTGGTGCTCGGATTTGCCGGCGCTGCCGCCGTCGTCGTCGGCGGTGCGCTGCTGGCTCGCGCCAACTGGCTCGGCTTCCTGCGCTATTTCGGCGAGCACTCCATCGTCATCTATCTGGCGTTCTTCCTGCCGATGGCGATCACGCGGGTGGTGCTGCTGAAGACCGATATCATTCCGGACATCGGCCTGATCTCGTTGATCGACACCATTGCGGCCGCGCTCGGCGCACTGGCGATGTGGTGGGGGGCGAAACGCGCCGGGCTGAACTTCCTGTTCGAACGGCCCGCCATGTTCTGGATCGCGCCGAAGCAGACGCGTCCGGCTTTTCAGGCGGCGGAGTAGGCGCGGCTCTGTCATCGCATACAGACCGTCATCACCGGGCTTGACCCGGTGATCCATGCCTTCGGAACATGCAGCAGAAAAACCGTGGATGGCCGGGTCAAGCCCGGCCATGACGAATTCTGATGTGCAACCCTGCCGCTCGGGGGTGTTATTCGCGGCCAAAATCCTTAAGTTGCGGCCATGCCGAAAAAGCCTGCATCCCCTGCGAAATCACCCGCCGCGAAACCCGCCGCTGTCAAAGAGCCGCCCGCCAAAGCTGCGGCGGCGAAAGCTCCTGCAACCAACGCCCCCGCCAAAGGCGATCACGTCTTTCTGGTGGATGGCTCGGGCTACATCTTCCGCGCCTATCACGCGCTGCCGCCGCTGAACCGCAAGTCCGACGGCCTGCAGGTCAACGCCGTGCTCGGTTTCTGCAACATGCTGTGGAAGCTGATGCGCGACATGCCGCCGGACAACCGGCCGACCCACCTCGCCATCATTTTCGACAAGTCCGAGGTCACGTTCCGCAACAAGCTCTATCCCGAGTACAAGGCGCAGCGGGCGCCAGCGCCTGACGACCTCATCCCGCAGTTCGCTCTGATCCGGGAAGCGGTGCGCGCCTTCGACCTGCCCTGTCTCGAACAGTCCGGCTTCGAGGCCGACGACCTGATCGCCACCTATGTGCGCGAAGCCTGCGAGCGCGGCGCGACCGCCACCATCGTGTCCAGCGATAAGGATCTGATGCAGCTCGTGACCGATTGTGTGTCGATGTACGACACCATGAAGGATCGCCGCATCGGCATTCCCGAGGTGATCGAGAAGTTCGGCGTGCCGCCCGAAAAGGTGGTCGAGGTGCAGGCGCTGGCGGGCGACTCGGTCGACAACGTGCCCGGCGTGCCGGGCATCGGCGTCAAGACAGCGGCACAGCTCATCACCGAATACGGCGACCTCGAAACGCTGCTCAAGCGCGCGCCGGAAATCAAGCAGCCCAAGCGGCGCGAAGCGCTGATCGAGCACGCCGAGAAAGCACGCATCTCGAAGAAGCTGGTACAGCTCGACGATCGTGTGGCGCTGGACGTGCCGCTCGACGAGCTTGCCGTGCACGAACCGGATTCGCGCAAGCTGATCGCTTTTCTCAAAGCGATGGAATTCTCGACCCTGACGCGGCGCGTTGCCGAGTACGCGCAGATTGATCCGTCGGATGTCGAAGCCGACGCCGGCATGAAAAGCGCGTTCGCGCCCGCCGACGTCGCCGCCTCGTCTCCCGCGACACCGCCGCTGGGCGGCGAGCCTGATCTGTTTGCAAGGGGCACTTCTTCACCTCTCCCGCTCGCGGCGGGAGGAGGTCTCTTCGACCGCACGAATGCCCCCTCCCCACCCTCCCCCGCAAGCGGGGGAGGGAGAAGAACAACCGCGCCTCAAACCCCGAAGGCGCTCGCCGACGCGCGCGCCGCGGAAGCGCGCAACGCCAAATTCAATCGCGCCGCCCACGCGACGATCAGGACCGTTGAAGAGTTGCAGCGGCGGATCGCGCGCGCTTTCGACATCGGCCAGGTTGCCGTGACGGTTGAAACTTCAAGCGCCGATCCGATGCAGGCGGAGATCTGCGGCATCTCGCTCGCCACCGGTGCCGGTGAAGCCTGCTACGTGCCGCTTGGTCACACCAAGCCCGGCGACGGGTCGGGGCTGTTTGCCGGTGGGCTGGCCCCGGACCAGATCAAGACCGCCGATGCGCTGGCTGCGCTCAAACCGCTGCTGACTGATCCCGGGGTTCTCAAGATCGGGCACGATCTGAAGTTCGATACAGTGGTGCTGGCGCAGCACGGTATCGACATGGCGCCGGTCGACGACACCATCCTGATTTCCTACGTGCTCGATGCGGGCCGCGCCAAGCACGATCACGAGTCACTGGCCGAGAGCTGGTTCGGCCACAAGGCCATTGGTTTCGGAGAGCTCATCGGCAGCGGCAAGAACCGCATTGCTTTCGATCAGGTACCGGTCGACAAGGCCACCGAATATGCCGCCGAACGCGCCGACGTCACCTTGCGGTTGTGGCGCGTGCTGAAGCCGCGGCTGATGGCCTATGGCGTCAACACGGTTTACGAGACGCTGGAACGTCCGCTGGTGTCCGTGCTCGCACGGATGGAACGGCGCGGCATTTCCATCGACCGCCAGGTGCTGTCGCGCCTCTCCGGCGAGTTCGCGCAGACCGCCGCGCGGGTCGAAGCCGACATTCAGAAAATGGCGGGCGAGCCGATCAATCCGGGCAGCCCGAAACAGCTCGGCGACATCATGTTCGGCAAGATGGGCCTGCCGGGCGGCGCGAAAACCAAAACCGGCGCATGGTCCACCTCGGCGCAGATTCTCGACGAACTGGCTGAAGCCGGTCATGACTTCCCAAAGCGCATTCTGGAATGGCGGCAGGTCACCAAGCTGAAGTCGACCTATACCGACTCGCTGCCGGAATACGTCAATCCGCAGACCCATCGCGTGCACACCACCTACGCGCTGGCCGCGACCACCACGGGGCGGCTGTCGTCCAACGAGCCGAACCTGCAGAACATTCCGGTGCGCACCGAGGACGGCCGCAAGATCCGCAAGGCTTTCGTCGCCACCAAGGGCCACAAGCTGGTGTCGGCGGATTACTCGCAGATCGAGCTGCGATTGCTGGCGGAGATCGCAGACATCCCGTCGCTGAAACAGGCGTTCCAGGACAAGCTGGACATTCACGCCATGACCGCATCGGAAATGTTCGGCGTGCCGATCAAGGACATGCCGTCCGAAGTGCGCCGCCGCGCCAAGGCAATCAACTTCGGCATCATTTACGGCATCTCGGCGTTCGGCCTCGCCAACCAGCTCGGCATTCCGCGCGAGGAAGCCGGCGCGTATATCAAGAAATACTTCGAGCGCTTCCCCGGCATCCGCGCCTATATGGATGCGACGCGCGACTTCTGCCGTGAACACGGCTATGTCGAGACGATCTTCGGCCGCAAGTGCCACTATCCCGATATCAAGGCGAGCAATCCCTCGATCCGCTCGTTCAACGAGCGCGCCGCCATCAACGCGCGCCTGCAAGGCTCGGCGGCCGACATCATCCGCCGCGCCATGATCCGGATGGAGGACGCGCTCGCCGAAAAGAAGCTGTCAGCCCAGATGCTGCTGCAGGTTCACGACGAACTGATCTTCGAAGTTCCGGAGGATGAGGTCGCGAACACCCTGCCTGTGGTCCAGCATGTGATGCAGGACGCGCCGTTCCCGGCGGTCTCGCTGTCAGTGCCGTTGCAGGTTGATGCCCGCGCCGCCAGCAACTGGGACGAGGCGCATTGATGGAACGCAAAGGACTATGACAAGCGAATGATCAGCGCCTTGTCCGCCTCCCTGCTGGCCTTCGCTCTGACATGCGTCGTCATCGAGATCACACCTGGGCCAAACATGGCCTATCTGGCGGCACTGTCGCTCTCGCAGGGGGCTCGCGCCGGCATCGCGGCTGTTGCGGGGATAGCTCTTGGACTCTCGGTCTATGGCGTGGCGGCGTCGCTCGGCCTCAGTGCGATCATCGACAATTCTACGTTTCTCTACGAGACGCTGCGCTGGGGCGGCGTGGCTTATCTGCTCTGGCTCGCATGGGACGCGTGGGCGGCCGAACGTGAGACTGCGCCGGACGCGACCGGCGACAACGACATGGTCGGGCCATGGATCGCATTCCGACGCGGATTGATTACCAACCTCCTCAATCCAAAGGCCGCGGTCTTTTATGTCGCCGTGCTGCCAGACTTCGTCCAGATCGGCAGGGGTTCGGTGGCAGCGCAGACGCTGATGCTGTCGGCGATCTACGTCGGCATCGCCACCGCGATCCATCTCATCATCGTGCTGCTTGCATCCCGCCTGCAAACCGTTATCGCGACACCCGAGAAACGCCGGACCGTCCGTCGTGTGCTCGCCGTACTGCTGGCTGCTATTGCGGTCTGGTTCGCGTTCAGCACGAACCGGGGCTAACTCAAGCCGACCTCAAATCCCTTTGCCACGCCCGGCCGCGCCATCATCGCCGCATACCAGCGCTTCACATTCGGGAAATCGTCGAGCGACACCTTGTGACGCTCGTGGCGCCACGCCCAGCCGAGAATGGCGAAGTCAGCGACCGAAATCTTGTCCGCGACAAATTCACGCCCCACGAGGCGGCGATCCAGCACGCCATAGAGCCGGCGCGTCTCCTTTGAAAAACGCTCGAGGCCGTAGCGGCGGTCCTGCTCGTTCTCCAGTGCGATGAAATGATGCACCTGGCCCGGCATCGGCCCGAAGCCGCCCATCTGCCACATCAGCCATTCCAGCACCGGGATGCGTTCGCCGAGATCCTTCGGCAGGAATTTTCCGGTCTTCTCGCCGAGGTACAGCAGAATCGCCCCGGATTCGAAGATACTGACCGGTTTGCCGTGCGGGCCATCCGGATCGACAATGGCGGGAATCTTGTTGTTCGGGCTGATCTTGAGAAAATCCGGCGCAAACTGCTCATCCTTGGAGATATTGATTGGATGCACCTTGTAGGGCAGGCCCATTTCCTCGAGTGCGATGCTGATCTTGCGGCCGTTGGGCGTATTCCAGGCGTAAAAGTCGATGGTCATTTGCTGCCTTTTATTGACCTTGCGCTGTTGACGGTGAGCGATCCACTGTGGAATGTCCACGGCGCGAGAGGTAAAATCCCGCCAATTTCCCACAGCTTGAAGAGATCGCCTTGTCCAAATCAGCGTCCCGCGCCCGCCTCGCCGACATCATCCGCAAACGCTCGTTCGGGCGCGGCGAGATCACGCTGGCCTCCGGCCGCAAGAGCGATTTCTATTTCAACCTGAAGCCCACCATGCTTGATCCGGAAGGCGCGGCGCTGCTCGCCGAACTGTCGCTGGATGCCCTCAAGGACGACAAGATCGATTACATCGGCGGACTGGAGATGGGTGCGGTGCCGATCGCCGGCGCGATCGCCCAACTGTCGTGGCTCAAGGGCCATCCCATTGCGGCCTTCTTCGTGCGCAAGAAGCCCAAGGAGCACGGCGCGCGGCTCGCCGTCGAAGGTCTCGCCAAGGGCGAGAGCCTGAGCGGCAAACGCATCGTTATCGTCGAGGACGTCACCACCACCGGCGGTTCGGCGATCAAGGCGGTGGATGCGGTGAAGGATTCGGGCGGCGAAGTCGTGCTGGTCTTTACCATGCTCGACCGCGACGAAGGCGCGACCGAAGCCTTCGCCGAAGCCGGCATTCCGTTCCGCGCGCTCTACAAGGCGGGCGAGTTTCTCAAGAGCTGACGTCTGCGCCTTCATCCTGCCTGCGGGAGCGAGGCGCGAGGAGGTATGTTGACTGACTGCAGCACGCGCCCGCAACGGGCCTTCACCCGCCGCGCCCGCTTCGGACTTGCCGCCGCCATTCTCGCGCTATTGCTGTTCCCCGCGCCCGCCTTCGCCGCCGAAGGGCTGGACGGCGCAAAGCTGTCGATCCTCTGGGCGCTGCCGTTCGTCGGCATTCTCTTGTGTATCGCCACCGGCCCGGTGTTCTATCCCCACGTCTGGGAGCATCACTACGGCAAGTTCACCGCTTTCTGGGCGGCGCTGATCGTGATCCCGCTGTTTGCGACCGCCGATGTTTCCACTGTGACGACGACGCTCGCGCACACCGCTTTTCTTGAATACATGCCGTTCATCCTGCTGCTGCTGGCGCTGTTCGTGACGGCAGGCGGGATCTACCTCGAAGGCAACCTGCCCGGCAGCGTGCTCACCAACACAGGCCTGCTCGCGGCCGGTTCGGTGATCGCCAGCATCGTCGGCACTACCGGTGCAGCGATGATCCTGATCCGCCCGCTGATCCGCGCCAACGACGACCGCAAGTACAATGCACACGTCGTGGTGTTCTTCATTTTCCTCGTCGCCAATATCGGCGGCGCACTGTCGCCGCTCGGTGATCCGCCGCTGTTCATCGGCTTTCTGAAAGGCGTCGATTTCTTCTGGACCACAAAACATTTGTGGCAGGAAACGCTGTTCGTGGGCGGTGTCGTGCTCGCCGTCTTCATGGCGATCGATCTTTACATGCATCACCGCGAGGGCCGTTTCTCGCAAAAAAAGGATCCAACGCCCGACTCGCCGCTCAGGCTTCACGGTAAAATAAATCTCGTCCTGATCGCGGTCATCATCGCCGCCATCCTGATGAGCGCGCAATGGAAGCCCGGTGTTTCACTCTTCGTCGCCGGTGTTGAGTTGCGAATTCAGGATCTGCTGCGCGACGTGATCTTCATTATGGTAACGATCTGGTCGCTGGCGCTAACGCGCAAATCGGACCGCGCCGCCAACGGCTTCTCATGGGGACCGATCCAGGAAGTCGCGATTCTTTTTGCAGGCATCTTCATCTGCATCGTTCCGGTAATGGCAATGCTGCAGGCCGGCCCGCAGGGACCGTTCGCCGCCCTGCTCGGCCTTGTTACCAATGCCGATGGCAGCAACAACGCCGCGGCTTTTTTCTGGCTGACCGGCATCCTGTCGTCGTTCCTCGACAACGCGCCGACTTACCTCGTGTTCTTCCAGCTCGCCGGCGGCGATCCGCAGGTGCTGATGGGCGCAAAGGCGGCGACGCTGGCCGCGATCTCGTCCGGCGCGGTCTTCATGGGCGCCAACACCTATATCGGCAATGCGCCGAACTTCATGGTCTATGCCATCGCGCGGCAGGCCGGTGTGAGGATGCCGAGCTTCTTCGGCTTCATGGTCTGGTCGATGCTGGTGCTGCTGCCAACCTTCGTGCTGGCGACGTTCCTGTTCTTCAGGCCGTAGGCGCGCGCCTCGGCTTCGGACTTGGCGGGAGGGAACCGGATGAAAATTGCGGTGATGGGGGCCGGAGCCGTCGGCAGCTACTTCGGCGCGATGCTGGCGCGAGCCGGGCATGATGTGACTTTGATCGCGCGGCCGCAACATGTCGAAGCCATCGGACAAGGTGGCCTGAGATTTGACAGCCGCAGCTTCAACGGCGCCGTTCCGGTGCAAGCCACAAGCGAGGCCTCGGGTGTCGAGGGTGCGGACGTCGTCCTGTTCTGCGTGAAATCGGCGGACACCGAGTCTGCAGGACAATCGATCGCTTCCTTCCTGAAACCGGACGCGACGGTCCTCTGTCTTCAGAACGGCGTGGACAATGCCGAGCGGCTGCAGACAACGATCCGGCAGATCGCGGTTCCTGCCGTCGTTTACGTCGCCACCGAGATGGCAGGGCCGGGCCATGTCAAACACCACGGGCGGGGCGAACTGATTATCGGCCCATCGCCGGCCAGCGCAGACATCGCGCGTCAGTTCAGCGACGCCGCGATACCGACGATGGTCTCGGACAACGTCATCAGCGAGTTATGGGTTAAGCTGATTACGAACTGCGCCTACAATGCTCTGTCGGCGGTTGCGGACCTGCCTTACGGACCGCTGCTCAAGGTCGCGGGCGTCACCGACGTGATGACAGCCGTGATCGATGAATGCACGACTGTCGCGCGGGCGCTCAAGGTCCCGCTTCCCGAAACCCTGCGTGACGCGACGCTGGCGCTCGCCGCCACGATGCCGGCCCAGTACTCATCGACCGCTCAGGATCTGGCGCGCGGCAAACTCACCGAGATCGACTATCTGAACGGCTATGTCGTGAGAAAGGGAACGGAGCACGGCATCGCAACACCGACCAATCTCGCCCTGTATGTCATGGTCAAATTGCGCGAAGCGCGCCTTGAGCATTCGCACTCCTAACCTCGCGTTTACCATCACGCCTTAAGGTCATTGACGCTGCGGCATCAACCTGCCGCAGGCGTCAGCGTTGCGTGAGTGGAGTTGCGTGTTGCGTAAACAGTTGCGTATTTCGCGCGTGCGGCGCCGCATGACGCTTGTTCTCACTGTCATGCTGGCAATGCCCGTGGTGTTTGCGCCGCGCGTGGCGTCCGCCGGCATTTTCGATTTCCTGTTCGGCGGCGACAAACCCCAGCGGCAAGCGCCGCAATCGTCAAGCAATGCCTTCGCCGATCCGTTCGGCCTGTCCAATCCAGATCCCGCGCCGCCCGTGGCATCGTCCGGCGGCCGCTTCACCACCTATTGCGTGCGAACCTGCGACGGCCGGTATTTCCCGCTGACCTCGCGCGGCGGCGGCACGCCCGCACAGATGTGCCAGTCGTTCTGCCCGGCAAGCCAGACCAAGGTGTTTTCCGGAAACAGCATTGACTATGCCGTCGGTCACATGGGCGAGCGCTATGTCGATACGCCGAATGCCTTCGCCTACCGTAAGGCGCTGAAAGCAGACTGCACCTGCAACGGCCGCGACCCGGCTGGCCTCGCGCCGGTCGATCTGTCCCTCGACACCACGCTGCGTCCCGGCGACATCGTCGCCACCTCAAACGGGCTCGTCGCCTATTCCGGTACGAATTCCAACGGCCAGACCGCGCAGTTCACGCCGATCAACAGCTATCCGGGCCTGACATCTGAGTTGCGCGCGCGTCTCGGCGAAATGAAGGTTGCGCCGGTCACCGCCGACCTGCCTGAGGACACCTATTCATCGCAGGATGTTACTGGCTCAGTGCCCGAGCCCAAATTCGCGCAGCCTATGGCGCCGGACGCTACCTTGCCGAAGATCCCCACGCCGAAAGCCAAGCGCGCGCTGTGAGTTTTTTCGCCTCGCCCCCGCCAGCAGGGACCCGCTTTGCGCGATAGCGCGTCATCCTGAGGTGCGAGCCGTACTTACGGCGAGCCTCGAAGGATACGCCGCAGAAAAACCTATGCCTCGCCGTCAGAGGCTCGCAAGTGCTCGCACCTCAGGATGACGGCCCTCTTCTGGAATTCCAAACTCTGCTCACCGCCCGACGATGACGCCGATCACATTGGGCGCCGCGAGATATTTTTCTTCCATCTCCATCCGGGCCCGCGCCTTGATCTCCGGCGTCAGCAAACCGCGATGCTCGGCCAGGATCATCCAGCAATAGCCCCACCAGTCCGTGAGAATGCCGGTGTCGTCGACCAGATCGTAGCCGTGCTCGGCGGCGAAAATCCGCGCTCGTGCTTCGTCCAGCGAATCGAGGAACTCGTGATCCTTCAGCGAAAACAGCTCGTCGCTGAAATCGTCGGTGGTGTAACCCCACACCGACATGCAGACCGCGTTGAACTCGCGGTCAATATGGTCGTCGTCCACCAGCCGCGTCCGGGCAGCGGTATGGAGACGGGAGAGCGTCCGGGCGAAGTCCGCGATGCGCGTCAGCGCCGTGTTGTCGAAAGCGATATTGGACATGTAGTCCTCAAGACCGATGACAGACCCTAGATGTGGTGGCGCAGCGCGCCGAATCACAATGATATATCAATGGCTTGCTAAAATGTTCTTAATTTGTTCCTTGATCATTTTGAATCGTGATCTGGCGGATTTCGGAAACTGGATCTTTCCGCAGAAAGCCACGGTATAATTTCACCGCCGCGCGGTTTGTCGCGAAGCCAACGTGGAGTTGCCGAACATGCTCAGAAGCCTGATCCTCATCTGCTTGCTGACGGTTGCCACCACCACGAATTCCAGCGCCCAGATTATCGCGCTCGGCGCCAGCAACACCGCCGGATATGGCGTCGGTCCATCGGCGGCCTATCCCGCCGTGCTGGAAGAACTTCTGCGTGCGAAGGGCCGGCCGATGTCGGTGAGCAACGCAGGCGTCAGCGGTGACACCACTGGCGGCATGCTGGCGCGATTATCGAGCGTGGCGCCGAACGGAACGAAGATCGTCATTCTTCAGATTGGCGGCAACGATCGCAGGAAGGGCATCAGCGAAGCAGAAGCCGCAGCCAATAGGTCTGAAATCCGAAAGCGCCTGCACGCCCGCGGCATCCGCATCATTGAAGTGGACGGCTATGTGAGATCGGCCCTTCAAAGCGGTCTGCGTCTTGCAGACGGTATTCACCTGACGGTGGAAGGCCATCGCAAAGTTGCGCAACAACTGGCTGCGTCAATTCGCTGACCGGCGATTCCTCGCGCGAACCTCAGGGCACAACCGTGATGGGTATTGAAGCGAGTTCATGGGAAAGCTTGCGCACGGCACTTTCGGCTTCAGCCGGAAGTTGCTCCGGGCTGCAGCAAAATGGCACCTCCAGCCCCAATGACTTGCTGGCGTCGCTTTCCCACACCAATCCGACAAATGACTTCTTCGTCACGAAGTCGTGCGTGAGACTGGCGATCTTGATGCCGTCGTTATCCGCCATCTGAACCTCCCGGTTTACATTCAGAATAGCACGCCTTGCGACTTGATTGTGACAGCTCCAATCGCCTTCGCGCTACGGCGAACCATCGACCGCGTATCCACGGTGCAGCGTTTGAGGCACGGCTATTGCCGCGTCGCCGCGCGCGGCGAGGAATGGTGATGCGCGATCATCCATTTGCCGTCCCGCCTGACCACCAGCATGGTGAAGCGCGAAGGCCGCGGCGCATCGCCCTCCGCCGCCCGGCTAAATGTATAAAGGCCGGTGCCGACCACAGCGTCGTCGTTGAGCACAATCGTGTAGCGCTCGGTGATGGCGTTCTTTCGCCCGCTGCCCGGCAACATCTCGAAATATTTCTGAAGCCCCTCGGTTCCCTTCGAAACGATCGGACTGGTGGTGCCGAGCAGAATGGCATCCGGCGTGTAAAGCTTCACCAGCGCATCACGGTCGTTGGCGCTGTAGGTTGCCGACCAACCCCGTCGATCACCGCATTCGCCTCCTCCGCCGGGCCGGCGAAGGCCATGCCCGGAGCCATGATCACCAGCGTTGCGGAGAGTACGCGCGCGAAAGCCATCATTCTGACCTCCTGTGTTCGACATACCGCGTCAATCTAGTACAGGTCGTGACGTTCGGCGTCACCGCGCATAACCGCCATTACCTCGCACGTCATTGAATTCAGCACCCGGTCCTGCGCAAAGTTCGGTCGCATGTGGGAGCCATTGATGCTTGAGAAGACGCCTGAGACCACCGTGAACGACACCGCCCATCCGTTCGACCGCGCCACCCAGGTCACCGCCGTGGGCGGACGCTGGCGCGGCACCGCCAGCGAAGATTATTTCGCCTTCGTCGGCCCGTTCGGCGGGGCCACCGCCGCGACGATGCTGCGCGCGATCATGGTGCAGCCGGAATGCGCCGGCGATCCGCTGTCGGTCACCGTGAACCTGTGCGCGCCGGTGGCGCGCGGCACATTCGACCTCACTGTGCGCCTGATAAAGGCGACCCGTTCAACGCAGCACTGGATGGTCGAACTGCTGCAGGACGACGGCGTCGCGGCATTCATGACCGCCGTGTTCGCGGTTCGCCGCCCCTCATGGTCACATCAACCGGCGACAATGCCCGAAGCCCCTCCGTTCGACGAGGCCAAACCGTTACCGGACAGCGGCATCGCGGCCTGGGTGCGGCAGTATCAGTTTCGCTTCGTGGAGGGCGCGCCGGGTTACGGCAACACCCCGCACGATGTCCCGGCGAGCGCGTATTCCAGGATGTGGCTCAGCGACACCACACCCCGGCGAATCGATTTCCTGTCGCTGCTGTCGATGTCCGACACCTTCTTCGCACGCATCTTCCATGTCCGCGGCACGATCGTGCCGATCGGCACGGTGTCGATGACGACAGTGTTTCATGCCGACGCGGCGGACCTTGCCGCAGACGACACCACGATGGTGCTGGGCGCCGCCGACGCGAACATTTTTCACAAGAGCTTCAGCGACCAGACCGGCGAGTTGTGGAGCCCGAGCGGGCGTCTGCTCGCGACCACCTCGCAGGTGGTTTATTTCAAGGCCTGAAAATCGGCTCAGCGGATGAGGGGAAAATTGCCGCAGCGCGCCGCGGCGGCGGCCCAATCTGACTGTCATAGTCGCAGTCCATGGTCCGGCCACCGCGATCCGGCATTTGGTACTGCGGTCGCACCGCGATTTCCGGATCGAGCGAGCATGTCTCAACAAATGACCGGAGATTGTGCATGATCCAGAAATTGTCCCATCGTCTTGCGACGGTTGCCGTCGCTGCCGCCGCATCCATGGTTGCCTTCGCCGCCCATGCCGAGATCGACAACAGCTCGCTGTCCGCGCCGGGCTTCCGTCCGCATGTGCGGACCTTCGGCCTCGTCTACACGCTGCCGAAAGAGGTCAACGACACCCTCGACCTGACCACCAAGGGTATGCTGCGCGAGAAGCTGCTCAATGCGAAGCTCGACGACGAAGCGCAGCGCTTCAACATTCCGCACGTCACTGTCGTGCACATCCATAACGCCGATGCCACCACGCCGGACAAGATGCTGAAGGCGCTGCCGAAGCTGCCGGGCGTTCTCAACGTCACCCTGAAGAAATTCTACACCACCGAAGCCGCCAAGGGCGCCGGGCAGCCGTGGTGGCTGGATCTCGGCATCGTCAAGGAGGGTGCCGACTTCGAGAGCATGATGGCGTTCAACACCACCGCCACCGCAGCACTCGCGCCGCTCCGCGACGGCCCGCTGCCGCGTTGCACGGGACCGGTTTACGCCGCCATGAGCGACGCCGCGAAGGAACTGGTGAAAACGGTCGGCGTCAGCGGCGTCAACGTCGTGAAGGACGGCAAGGAGCTGCGTTCGCACAATCCGCACAACACGCTGGTCTACAGCAACGTGGAGTTCACGCCGGAGCTTCAGAAGGACATGGATCAGACCGCTACCGAGTTCAACCAGATCCTGCCCGACGGCATCCCGGTCTCGTTCAAGACCATTTCCATCGTTGAACTGGGCTTTGCCGGAAACGTGCTGCGCGAAGTCTACCGGATCGATCTGCAGAACGGTTCGGTCCTGAACGTTGCCACCGGCAAGACCACCGGCGCCACGACGGCCACTGCACGCTGAGCTTTAAGAGTCTCGACACGTTTCACAAGAAATCTGGGCGGCTCGATGAGCCGCCCTTTCTGATTCAAACGCACGAGTGTCGTTCAGTGCGGATACACCGGGGCGCAGACCGTCTGCCCGCCGGCCAGCCGCTCGACCGTGACATCGACGCCATACACCGACTTGAGCCGCGCCGCAGTGAGCACCTCGGACGGCATTCCCTGCGCGACGATCACGCCGTCCTGCATCAGCGCAACGCGGCTTGCTACGGCAAAAGCCTGATCGGGATCGTGGGTCGAGAGAATGACGCCGCTGCCGCGCGCCGCGAGTTTGCGGATTTCGGCCAGCACCGCGACCTGATTGCCGAAATCGAGACTCGCCGTCGGCTCATCCATCACGATCAGCGGCGCCGCCTGCGCCATCGCCCGCGCCACGATCACCAACTGGCGCTGCCCGCCGGACAATGTCGTCACCTCGCGCGAAGCGAGTTCGGCGATGCCAAGTTCGGCCAGCGAGTCCTGCGCTATTTTCCGGTCTTCCTTTGTCGGGGCCGCGAACACACCGCGATGCGCGACCCGGCCCATCAGCACCAGATCGGACGCGGTGTAGGGAAACGCGGTGTCCTGTGCCTGCGGTACATAGGCGATGCGGCGCGCGATCTCCGCGCGCCGCAAATCCGCCAGTGCATCATCGCCGAGCATGACGCGGCCGCCCTGTGCGCGCAGCAAACCAAGCAGCGTCTTGAACAGCGTGGTCTTGCCGCACCCGTTCGGCCCGAGCAGACACAGCACCTCGCCGGTCTCGATGGTCAGATTCAGATTCCGGCCCACCGGCCGTTCGGGATAACCGAATGAAAGATCGCTGGCTGTGAGGTGCATCATGACCACCCGTGCCGGCCGCGCCAGAGCAGCCACAGAAAGAACGGCGCACCGACCACTGCCGTGAGGATGCCGAGCGGCACTTCGATACGTCCCAGCGAGCGCGCCAGCGTATCGACCAGCACCAGATAACTCGCGCCCATCAGCATCGCCGCAGGCAGCAGCCGCTCGAAGTTGGGGCCGACCAGCATCCGCGCGATGTGCGGAATCACGAGGCCGACCCAGCCGATCACGCCCGAGATCGCCACCACGCTCGCCGTGATCAGTGTCGCGGCGGCGATGACGATCACGCGCAGTCGCCCGGATTCGACGCCGAGCGATTTGGCCTCTTCATCGCCAAGCGACAGCACGTTGATCTGCCAGCGCAGCAGCACCAGCGGTACGAGGCCGATCAGCACCGCCGGCATGACATTCCAGAGATCGCCGCCGCGCACGCTGGCGAGACTGCCGAGCAGCCAGAAGGTGATCGCTGGAAGCTGGTCGTAAGGATCTGCCAGAATCTTCAGCAGGGAAATGGCCGCACCCGCCAGCGCGCCGACCACCACGCCGCCCAGCACGAGCACCAGCGTCGGGTCGCGCCCGCGCACGGCCACCGCGACCAGATAGACGAGGCCGACAGTTGCAAGGCCCCCGCCAAAAGCGAGCATCTGGATCGCGAACACCGGCAGCGACAGGAAAATGCCGATCACCGCGCCAAGACCGGCGCCCGCCGAGACGCCGAGCACATCAGGCGACACCAGCGGATTTCTGAACAATCCCTGATAGACCACACCGGCGCCCGCGAGCGAGGCACCAACCAGCAGGCCCGCCAGCACACGGGGCCCGCGGATACCGAACAGCACGCGTTGCTCGGCGGTCTGCGGCAGATCCCCGGACCAGAAATTTTTCAGCGCGCGGAAGAATCCATCGAGCGTCACGGGAAATGCGCCGACGGTCAGTCCGATCACGGCGACCGCAAGCGCCAGCACTGCGAGGCCGGGAATGATCCAGGAGACTCGCGATGCTGCCCGCTGTGCGGTCATCGGCGCGCCGGGATTGAGGGCGGCTTGCCGTCCGCCCATGCGATCAGCGTGTCGAGATCCGCGTCGGAGACATCGACATGATAGAACAGCTTGCAGAAGGCGCGCGTGTCCTGCCGGATGTCGAACGGAAAGCGCGCGCCGTGAAACAGATTGGCAAGCCAGCGCAGTCCGATCAGCCGGTTGATCGACGGCGGCCGGTCGATCCAGCCGAACGGCGCGGTCGGCGCAAGATACACACGGCCGTCCTTGACCGCCTTGATGCCCTGCCACAGCGGATCGCTACCTTTGGCGAGCTTGTCGTGGAAGTTGCGATCCCATGTAACGATGATGTCGGGATTCCAGGCGAGAATCTGCTCGGGCGACACATTGGCGATGCCGCGCCGCTGGTCCTGCGCGTCGGCGACATTACGTCCGCCTGCCCGCTCGATGATCTCGGTATTGATCGAACCTCTGAGCCCGGTCTCAAGTCCGTCCGGACCGCGCGCCAGATAAACACGTGGACGCTGCTCCTCCGGAATACTCGCGAGGGTCGCAGCGAGGCTCTTGAACAAATCGTCCGAATATTTCGCAAGCGCCTCGCCGTGCTCGGGCGCGCCGAAGATGTTGCCCAGCAGCCGGAACGACGCAGCCGTTGCTTCAAAGCGCCCATCGATCAGCACATAGGGAATGCCGGTGCGCTGCTGCACGCTGTCGGCCAGCGTCGCGAACGTCTGCCGCACCGATCCGTAGTCAACGATGAGATCCGGCTTCATTTTCAGCACGGTCTCGACATTGGCGGTGTCGCCGCGCCCGGTCAGAAGTCCCACTTCCGGCAGATCGCGCTGGCCAGGTGCAATGAACGGGCGCTCCTCGGCACGCAGCGCGCGCGGCCAGCCGACCATGGTCTCCGGCCGCATCGCATAGACCACCACCGACGCGGGTCCGCCCGCCGCGAACACATGATTGATGCGATCGGGCAGCGTGACGGTGCGGCCGGCGGAATCCGTGACCGTGCGCGCGGCACGCGCGGGCCGCACCAGCAGCATCATGCTGGCGCCGGCAACAAACGATCTGCGGCCGATAAGGGTCATGGCCGTTCTCAGTCGATGCCCACCATCACGTCGCTCGCCTTGACGATCGCGTAGACCTGCTTGCCGACTTCGAGCTTCAGTTCCTCGACCGAGGTTTTGGTGATCGCCGATGTGATGATGCTGCCGCCGCCGATATCGATCTTCACATGGCTGGTGGTGACGCCGTGATCGATGGCGACGACCTTGCCCTTGAGCTGATTGCGCGCGCTGATTTTCATTCTGCGATCTCCATCTGGTTCGGCCAATAAAATGGGCGACCCGCAAGCCGTCCTTTATACGTCAAAACCGGAATGAAGAAACTCACTCCGCCGCGAGTTTGACCTCGAGTCCGCGGCACCGTTGAGCTCGATGCACTCGGCAACAGAACCATTAAGGGCTACGACGCGCCTCTAGCGATCTTCGCGGTTGCGCGAAAGCATTGATCGTTTCAAACGAGAAAAAAAGGGCGGCTCGATGAGCCGCCCTTTTTCGATTCAGACGCGTTCGCTGAAGCGATCACTCCGCCGCGAGTTTGACCTCGGGGGCGGCGGCGCGGACGTCCGCGTCGACCTGCTTCTCGAACTGCTCGAAGTTCTTCTGGAACATGCCGACCAGCGCGCGCGCGGTCTTGTCGAACTCGGCCTTGTCCTTCCAGGTGTTGACCGGATCGAGAATGTCGCTCGGCACACCTTCCAGCGCCGTCGGCACCGCGAAGCCGAAATACTTGTCGGTGCGGAACTGGGCGTTGCGCAGCGAGCCGTTCAGCGCCGCAGTCAGCAGCGCGCGGGTCACCTTGATCGGCATGCGGCTGCCGGTGCCATACTTGCCGCCGGTCCAGCCGGTGTTGACCACCCAGCAATCGACATTGTGCTTGGCGATCAGCTCCTTCAGCAGCTTGCCGTATTCGGCCGGATCGCGCGGCAGGAACGGCGAGCCGAAGCAGGCCGAGAATTCCGGCACAGGCTCGTTGCCGAGGCCGCGCTCGGTGCCCGCGACCTTCGCGGTATAGCCCGACAGGAAGTGATACATCGCCTGCGCCGGCGTCAGCTTGGCGATCGGCGGCATCACGCCGAAGGCGTCGGCGGCGAGCATCACCAGATTCTTCGGATGACCGGCACGGCCGGTCCGCGACGCGTTCGGGATCGCCTCGAGCGGATAGGCGGAACGGGTGTTCTCGGTCTTGGAGCCGTCGTCGAAGTCGGGCTCGCGGGTGACCGGATCGAGCACGACGTTCTCGAGCACTGCGCCAAAGCAGATGCTGGCATCATAGATCGCCGGTTCTGCCTCGCGCGACAGCTTGATGGTCTTGGCGTAGCAACCGCCTTCGAAATTGAAGATGCCGTCCGGACCCCAGCCGGTCTCGTCGTCACCGATCAGCGTACGGTTGGGATCGGCCGAGAGTGTCGTCTTGCCGGTGCCGGAGAGGCCGAAGAAGATGGCGCTGTCGCCGTTCGGCCCGACATTGGCCGAGCAGTGCATCGGCATCACGCCCTGCGCAGGCAGGAAGTAGTTCAGCGTCGTGAACACCGATTTCTTCATTTCGCCGGCGTACTGGCTGCCTGCGATGAGGACGATCTTGCGGGTGAAGTCGATCGCGACGACGTTCTCGGACTTGCAGCCGTGACGCTTCGGATCGGCGCGGAAGCTCGGCAGATCGACGATGGTCAGCTCAGGCGCGAAGCTCGCAAGCTCGGCCATCTCGGGACGGCGCAGCAGCGTGCGGATGAACAGCGAGTGCCACGCCATTTCGGTGAACACGCGCGTCTTGATCTGGAATTTCGGATCGGCGCCGCCGTAAAGATCCTGCGCGAAGAGGCTCTTGCCTTCGCAGTGCTTGAGGAAATCCTGATACAGCGCTTCGAACTGTTCGGAGGTGATCGACTGGTTGCCGCCCCACCACATGGTCTTGTCGGTCAGCGCGTCGCGTACTGTGAACTTGTCTTTCGGCGAACGGCCGGTGAATACGCCAGTCTCTGCGACAAGCGCACCGCCGGCTGACAGCTCGGCTTCATTGTTGCGCAGCGAGTGCTCGTAGAGCGGCGCGGTGCCGAGATTCCAGTTCACCTGCTTGAGATTTTTGAAACCGAATTTGTCGGCGCCGAAGGCACCGTTGCGCACACCCGTCTCTTGCACTGTCAGAATCTCCCAAAAAGACCGCGTATCGTTTCGCGCGGCTGTCGCCAAACGCCTTGTCGCGGATGCCGGGGATCATAGCTCCCGGGCCTCGATCCGGCGACTTATTAGTGGCCAACGCGCGACTTGCCAAGCCGATCCGTCATAATGCGGCAATGATCGCGGGGACCGGCGAAAACGATTGAATTTCACGGGCTTGGCGGGGCCGCCGTGCGGCCGGTCAACCCCTTCGGAGTCTTGCCGCAGTGCGGCAGACGGACGGCGCGGCGCGATGCCGCTGGAGGGCGACCTTGTTCCCGTCGCGGCCCGCCGATGTAATCGCGTCATCGCCGCGCGCAATCGCGTGCGGGATCGGCAGTACGGGGAGCGTCTGATGCGCAAATGTTTGAGCGTCGTGTCGAGCGTTATGATGTTGGCAATGGCAGGGGTCGCCCACGCACAGGAGAAGAAAGTCATTTCAACGCCGGATGCGCCGCAGGCGATCGGCCCGTATTCGCAGGCCATTCGTGCCGGCAAGACGGTGTATCTCGCCGGACAGATTTCAATCGATCCCAAGACCAAGCAACTCGTCACCGGCACCATCGAAGAGCAGACGAAACTAGTGCTCGAGAATCTGAAAGCCGTGCTCGCGGCCGACGGCCTGACGATGGACCACGTGGTCTCGACCAGCGTTTTCCTGAAAGACCTCAATGAATTTGGAAAGATGAATGAGGTCTACGGCACCTACTTCAAGAACGCGCCTCCCGCCCGCGCGACCGTCGAGGTCGCGCGCCTGCCGCGCGATGTAAAAGTCGAAATTTCCGCCATCGCCGTGCATCCGTAGACAGCGCCGGACAGCGTGGGCAGGCTGCTCGTCAGACCCCTGCCCGCGCCCGGTCGGCCAGCGCCTTTAGCGCTTGCCGCAGTGCGCCCGGAGTAGCGATCCGCTCCGGAAAATCGAGCCGGAGCGTGCGCCGGTCATCCTGCATGTCGAGCCCTTCCGGGTCGCAGCCGATGCATTGCCATGCGCCCTCCGAAGCACCAAGCAGTTTCACCGCATACAGATTCATGGTGTCGGCGTGGTCGGCGTTCATGTGCGCGAGAATATCTGGCTCCGCCTCCACCAGCGCCTCCGCGCCCGCGAGATCGGTGAGAAAATCGCGCGGAGCAAGATCGACGATGCGGCCAAATCCCGCCACCAGATGCACGCCGCGCGGCACGATCCGGAAGAACGAGAAATCGCGAAAGCCTGCGAACTCCTCCGCCGACGGATGGGCGGCGAGATAACGCCGCTTCAGCAATTCGGCGTCGTCCGTCGCCTCTTGTGCGGTCCCGGCGAGCATGATGCGCGCGCCCTCCAGCGGATCGCCCGGCGCGCGTTCGTCCAGCATCAGCGAGACCCGCGGATCGGCCAGGATATTCTTGGTGTGAACCGCCAGCCGCGAGATCAGCAGGACCGGCATGCCGTCCGGCAGCGAGGCCACGTTGACCAGCGAGCAATAAGGATCGCCGCTCTGGGGCATCAGCGTCGCCAAGGCGCCTTGGCGGCTGCGGCCGAGCAGGGAACGGGTCAGGCGGGCGGGTTTGACATCGGTGGAGGGGTCCATCTAGGGGCCTGATTTCATTGAGTAACGGGCTTTTTTACGGCAAAAAGGGTTATATCCCGGAACAATCGCCTTATATAACCGTCAAGTTTCAATCACCGGCTGTGATCAGGAACTTGGTCACATTTCAGCCCAGCTTGCATTGCTCGTTGGCATGCGGGCCACCGCCTTATTTCACGGCATCAGGCTCGCCGGTCAGTACACAGTCGCTACGCCCACAACACTCGCTTTGGAAAGCAGGCTCATGCCCACAATCGCCCTGGTCGATGACGACCGCAACATTCTCACGTCGGTCTCGATCGCGCTGGAAGCCGAAGGCTACCGGATCATGACCTATACGGATGGCGCATCGGCTCTCGACGGGTTCAAGACGAGCCCGCCGGATCTCGCGATCCTGGACATCAAGATGCCGCGCATGGACGGCATGGAAACGCTGCGGCGTCTTCGCCAGAAGTCCGATCTGCCGGTGATATTCCTCACCTCGAAGGATGAGGAAATCGACGAGCTGTTCGGTCTCAAGATGGGCGCCGACGATTTCATCCGCAAACCGTTTTCGCAGCGCCTGCTGGTCGAGCGCGTGAAGGCGGTGCTGCGGCGCGCGGTGCCGAAAGATCCGGCCGCCGCGCCGAAGGAAATGGACGCCAAGGCGCTGGAGCGCGGACTGCTGCGCATGGACCCGGAACGTCACACCTGCACCTGGAAGAACGAGCCGGTGACGCTGACGGTCACCGAATTCCTGATCCTGCAGGCGCTGGCCACCCGCCCCGGCGTGGTAAAAAGCCGCAACGCGCTGATGGACGCGGCCTATGACGATCAGGTTTATGTCGACGACCGCACCATCGACAGCCACATCAAGCGCCTGCGCAAGAAGTTCAAGGCAGCCGACGACGATTTCGAGATGATCGAAACCCTGTACGGCGTCGGTTACCGGTTCAAGGAAACCTGACCGCTCGGCATGCGCCACGGTCGGGGGACTGACGGGTCACCCGCATGCCGGTTGGTGCTATAAGGAGCCGACCGCGAACCAACAATCGGGCGTTAGCCATTGCTTGATCGAACCCAACACGATCACGACGACGATGCCGACGTGGGCGCACCGCCGCTCGCGCCGGTTTCCGATGCGCCATCCGCATCGGACGCCGGGACCGCGGGCCGGGGCTGGAGTCCCGTCGAACTGGTGAAGCGCGCCGGGCGCTATCTCGCCGCGCTGACGTTTTCAAGCCTCACCCGCCGCATCGTCGTCCTCAATCTGATCGGCCTGTTCGCGATGCTCGCGGGCATCCTGTATCTGTCGCAGTTCCGCGCCGGACTGATCGATGCGCGCGCGCAGAGCCTGCTGGTGCAGGCCGAAATCATTTCCGGCGCTATCGCGGCCTCGGCCACCGTCGAGACCAACGCCATCACCGTCGATCCGGACCGGCTGCTCGACCTGAAGCCCGGCGAGACCTACGGGCCAACTGACGAAAGCCTCAGCAACATCGATTTCCCGATCAATCCCGAGCGCGTTGCGCCGGTGCTGCGGCGGCTGATTTCGCCCACCAAGACCCGCGCGCGCATTTACGATCGCGACGGTGTGCTGGTGCTCGACAGCCGCAATCTTTACGGCCGCGGCGATGTGATGCGCTTCGAACTGGCGCCGCCTAACGCCGAAAAGCCGGGCTTCGCCGAAAGGACCATGATCGCGATCCGTACCTGGCTTAATCGCGGCGACCTGCCGCTGTATCGCGAACTGGGCCCGGAAAACGGCAACGGCTATCAGGAAGTCCAGCAGGCGCTGGACGGCCGCAAGGCCAGCATGGTGCGGATCAACGACCGCGGCGAAGTGATCGTGTCGGTCTCGGTGCCGGTGCAGCGCTTCCGTGCGGTCCACGGCGCGCTGATGCTCTCGACGCAGGGCGACGACATCGACCAGCTGGTGACCGCAGAGCGTCTCGCGATCCTCAAGGTCTTCGGCATCGCGTCGGGCGTGATGATCCTGCTGTCGCTGTTGCTCGCAAGCACCATCGCCGGTCCGATGCGCCGCCTCGCCGACAGCGCCGAGCGCGTCCGCCGCCGCATCAAGACCCGCGTGGAGATTCCGGATTTCTCGACGCGCGGCGATGAAATCGGCCATCTGTCGCGCGCGCTGCGCGACATGACCGGCGCGCTCTATAACCGCATCGAGGGCATCGAGCGTTTCGCCGCCGACGTCGCGCACGAATTGAAGAACCCGCTGACGTCGATGCGTTCGGCGGTGGAGACGCTGCCGCTGGCGCGGTCCGACGAGAGCCGCTCGCGGCTTCTGGCCGTCATCGAGCATGACGTGCGCAGGCTTGACCGTCTGATCTCCGACATTTCCGACGCCAGCCGGCTCGACGCCGAGTTGCAACGGCAGGACGTCGAGCCGGTGGACGTACGCCGCCTGCTCAATACGCTTGTCTCGGTCGCCAATGAGACCCAGCACGGCACCGACGTCACCGTCGAGGTCCGGTTCGAGGGCCGCGCGAACGATACGTTCTCGGTGCCGGGGCATGACTCGCGACTCGGCCAGGTGATTTCGAATCTCCTGAGCAACGCGCAGTCGTTCTCGCATCCGGGCGGCAAGGTGCGCATCGTCTGCCGCCGCCTCAAATCCGAGATCGAAATCGTGATCGACGACGACGGCGCCGGCATCCGGCCCGGCGCGCTCGAAAAAATCTTCGAGCGCTTCTACACTGATCGTCCGGCGCAGGGCTTCGGACAGAATTCCGGTCTCGGGCTGTCGATCTCCAAACAGATCGTCGAGGCCCACGGCGGACGCATCTGGGCGGAGAACCGCCCCGGTCCGATCGACGCCGAGGGTGACGCGCGTATTGCCGGCGCGCGTTTCACGGTCCGGCTGCCAGCCATCTGATGGCAAGCGACCCCGCAAGCATCCATGCCTCGGCGGTGCTGGTCGGCGACCGGGGCGTCCTGATTCGCGGCCCCGCGGGGTCCGGAAAATCCCGGCTGGCGTTCGATCTGATCCTGGCGGGGCGTGCGGGACAAATCCCCGCAGCGACCCTGATCGGTGACGACCGCGTTCGCCTGACGGCCCGTGACGGCAGGCTGATCGTGCAGGGCGTACCTGAGCTGGCCGGAATGATCGAGATCCGCGGGCTTGGAATCCGGACTGTGAACTTCACCCCGGAGGGCATCGCGGGGCTGGTGGTCGATCTCGATGCAACCGACGCCGAACGTCTGCCA
>Ga0255047_10000596_pt1 | contig 29378 bp, 27 predicted proteins | sample JV7_2_1_MG_FD_183640 | JGI IMG/M metagenome (GOLD analysis project Ga0255047, IMG submission 183640) | Seawater microbial communities from Jervis Inlet, British Columbia, Canada - JV7_2_1 | ecosystem: Environmental > Aquatic > Marine > Inlet | place: Canada: British Columbia | collected 2016-10-06
CAGAAGGTCAGCATCGTCTCCGACAAGCCGCAGACCACTCGACACCGCATCATGGGTGTGCTGACGCGACCCGATGCACAACTGGTATTCGTCGACACCCCAGGCCTCCACAAGCCCGTCACTGCGCTCGGCAGGCGGGTCAACGCGACCGCTATCGAGAGCACCGTCGACGTCGATGTTCAGTGCCTTGTGCTCGATGCCACGATGCCATTCGGCAATGGAGATCGCTGGGTCGCCGAGAAGCTACACATGCCGCGGGCGGTCGTGATCGTCAACAAGACCGACATCGCCTCGGGCGATCAAACGATCGCGATGCTGGTCGCTACCGGGACACTCGATGCCGAGGCATACTTCCCGGTGTCTGCCAAGACCGGGGAGGGGATCGGCCCGCTCGTCGACCACCTCTCCGTCCGATTGCCCGAGGGGCACAAGTTTTTTCCAGATGACGAGCTCAGCGACATGCCACAGGAACAGTTCGTCGCCGAGTTGGTTCGAGAGCAACTGCTCGCCGTCACCCGCGACGAGCTGCCGTATTCGATCGCAACCCGCGTCTCGGAGTGGGAGTGGCCACGGATCCGGGTCGACATCATCGTCGAGCGCGACAGCCAGAAGGGGATGGTGATCGGCAAGCACGGCGGCGTGCTCAAAGAGGTCGGCACCCGAGCCCGGGCCCAGATGCCCGAGGGCGTGTATCTCGAGTTGCGGGTGAAGGTCGACAAGGACTGGCAACGCCGTCCCGACCGCGTAGAACGACTCGGCTACTAGTGTCCTGTAAGGCTGTTTGGTCAAGAAATCTTTGAACTTCGGAATTTCTTGTTCTGGAGCGCGTTCTCGCTGGTGTATCCGCCAGTATCGAAAGGGAACGCCATGGCCAAACGAGGGAGACCACCGGTCGAGATCGCGCTCACCGGAAATGAACGCCGACAACTGCAGAGCTGGGCGCGCCGACACTCCAGTGCCCAGAACTTGGCGATGCGCTGCAAGATCATCTTGTTGTGCGAGGACCCGTCGCTGACCGGCAAAGAGATCGCCGGCAAGGTCGGCTGCAATCCGGCAACGGTGTCGAAGTGGCGCAAACGCTTCGCCGAGCATCGTCTCGACGGGTTGATCGACGAGCCCCGCCCTGGTGCGGTGCGCACGATCAGCGATGATGTGGTCGAACAGATCGTGATCGACACGCTCGAGACGACACCCAAGGATGCGACGCATTGGTCGACGCGTTCTATGGCGCAGCGTCACGGGATCAGCCATCAGACAGTGTCGGAGATCTGGCGGGCGTTCGGGTTGAAGCCGTGGGAGATCGACGAGTTCAAGATCTCACCAGACCCGCAACTCGTGGAGAAGATCCGTGACATCGTCGGGCTCTACATGAACCCGCCCGTCAACGCAGCAGTATTCGCCGTTGACGAGAAACCCCAGATCCAAGCGTTGAACCGAACCGCCCCGATGCTGCCAATGATGCCGACCACCAACCAGCGCCGCAGCCACGACTACAAACGCAACGGCACGATTGATCTGTTCGCCGCGCTCGACATCGCCACCGGGAACGTGATCACCGACCTGCGACCGAACCACACGTCCGCGCAGTTCATCCGATTCTTGAACAAGATCAACCGCGAAGTCCCCGCCGACTTGGACGTGCACGTCGTGTTGGACAACCTCTCCACCCACAAAACTCCCGCCGTTCACAAGTGGCTGCTGCGTCACAAGCGGTTCCACTTCCACTTCACCCCGACCTACGGGTCCTGGATGAACCTGGTCGAACGATGGTTCTCGGCGCTCACCACCAAGAAACTGCAACGCTCAGCCCACGACTCCGTCGCAGCACTCTCCAAAGACATCGTCGACTGGGTCGACAACTGGAACGACGACCCCAAACCGTTCGTCTGGCACAAGACCGCCGACGAAATCCTCGAACGCCTCGGCCGCTATTGCGCCGCCATCACCAACACCGACTTCGTTGACGGATCAGCCTGACAGGACACTAGTGCCGCAACCGCAAACGTTTGCCATGTGTCGACGGCCAGCTTCGCCGCTCGATGCGTTGCTGCTCCTCAAATAGCGGCACGAGCGCTGAGTCAGCCGCCGACGACCGTGGTCTCGGTTGGCACCGTCGTCGTGGAAGTCGTCACGGTCGTGCTCGTCGTCGGGGGTGGCGTGGTGGTGGTAGTGGTAGTGGTGGTCGTGGTCGGCGGTGCCAACGATGTTTCGACCACCCAGCTGACGAAGTCGACAAACGCCAGCGACTCGCCAGGGTCGCTGTTGCCACCCAGCGATGGCACGAACACGGCGATACCGTCGCCGTCGGATTCGAACTGAACGGAGCCGATCGCGCCTTCATCGGGGGTGACAAATGATGTCAGCGTCAACACGATCTGGGCGGTTGCCCTCCGCTGTTCGTCGTTCGTCAAACGCTCGAGTACGTCGGGGTCAAGTGCAACGGTTGCTGTGGCGCGTTCGAGTTGAACGTCTTGAATCAGGCCAGGACGAACCGAGCTTCGAAGCCCGAGCGACGAAACGTCGGCGAACGGGCTCTCGAGCTGGGCCAGCACCTCGCCGATCGTGACACGATCTGGGAAATCTCTGCGAAGCGGCCGCATCTCGTCGGAAAATCCGATCGTGTAGAAGATATCGACCGGTGAGGTCAGCGGCGGCGGAACCGTCGTGGTGCTGCTGGTCGTGGTCGTTTGGTCCTCAGGCAACGAGTCGGGGGAGACAGGCAATGTGGTGGTCGTGGTGGTGGTCGTGGTCGTGGTCGTGGTGGTGTTGGTGAGGTTGCCCGGCAGATCGGCAGGGTTGTAATGCGAGACGCGCTCGTTGGTGGGCAGACTGCAGGCGGCGACCGCCAGCGGCAAGAGCAAGGCGACGCCCAAGCGCACTCGGAAGCTGGTCGGTGAGATCATGCGTTCTCCGTTGGCAGTCGAACGACGAATCGGGCCCCGCCACCGGGGCGATCCTCGACCCAGGCTTCGCCGCCCAGGGCGGCGGCATGTTCGGACACCAGCGCCAGTCCCAACCCGGTTCCGATTCGGTTGCGAGCCGAGCTGCCGCGGGCAAATCTTTCGAAGATGCGGCCGCGTTCGCTGACGGCGACGCCAGGACCCCCATCTTCAACCGCCAGCAGGACCGACTTCTTGATCGGCGACGGTTCGATCGAGATACGAATTGGGCCGCCACCGTGATTGGTGGCGTTGCCGAGCAGATTTCCGAGGATCCGTTCGAAACGGACCCGGTCTACCAGGGCCCGCCGCTTCGCTCGGCGGTGGACCTCGATCGGCAGCTCGCCGTATCCGAATCTCTGCGACACCCTGTCGGCGAGGTCGACGAGGTCGACCGATTCAGGATGCAGGTCATGGGCGCCCGCCTCGAGTCGTGACAACTCGAGCAGGTCGATCACCATGTCGTCGAACCGACGGATCTGGCTGACGACCACATCGAGCGCCTGCTGGGTGCGGTCGGGCAGGTCGGCCCGCTTGGCGTCGAGCACTTCGATCGCCGCAGTGAGCGCTGTGATCGGCGAGCGCAGTTCGTGGCTGACGTCTGACGTGAACCGCTGCTCGCGTTCGATCCGTTCCTGTACGGCATCGGCCATCTCGTTGAACGACCCGGCGAGGCGGTTTAGGTCGGGGTCGGTCTCTTCATCGAGGCGTGCTCCGAGCGTTCCCGAGGCGATGTCGCCGGCGGCATCGGCGACACGCGAAAGGGGCCGCAGTAGACGCCTACTTGTCGACCAGCCGAAGAACGTGGCGATCAGTGTCGCCAGAATCGCGCCGACGATCAGAGCTGATGCAAGGACCCGGAGCGTACGTTCGGTGTTGTCCAGCGGGAACGCCTCGACGTATCCGACATCATGGGCGCGCAGGCTGAGCGCGACACCCACCCAAGCATTGCCATCGTCATCGGCGAACAGCTGCTGGCCGGATCCACCGTTGAGCACCGCCGTCACCAGTTGGTCGGGAAGATCATTGACCGAGTACCCATTTCGCGAGAAGACGTTGACCGGGCGCTCCGCCAGCTCTGGATTGGTCAGAAGCACGGCATAGCCGAATTGGTCGGTGTCGAGGTCTTGAACCGCCTGCGCCAGGGTCCGCGCGTCCGGCTCGGTGTCGAGCACGTCGTTGAGATCGCCGGCGTGTTCGATCGCCGTGAGCTTGGCAGCGCTGATTCGCTGATCGAGCAATGAATTGCGGGCGAATAGGAATGTGGAGAACGTGAGGCCGATCCCGCCGAGCAATGCCATCGCGCCGAAGAACAGCGTCACGCGGGTGCTCAGACGCAGTGATCGACGACGGGCCATGGGCAGTAGTGTGGCACTGACTGACATTGTTGTGCCGATCAACGAGGTCGGAACGATCGGCGATGCCGAGGTCGGAACGAGCGGCGATGCCGAAAACTTCGCCCGAAAAGCGCCGCTGCCGGTGAGGCGCCAGGGGGAGGAAGGCACCCCACCGGGGCAGCGTGAACATCAATCATCATCGTCGGGTTGTGTGACGAGAACACTCTAGAAGTGTGCGGTTTTCGTAACAAACCATGTCAATTGGAGCTCAAACCCCCTGATAATGGCCGTTGTTCCCATATGACGAGATTCGTGGCAGACTGGCCCGACTGTGGATACTCTGCTCTTCATCGAGGACGACGATGGCATTCGCCTCGCTCTCCGGCTTGCCCTCGAAGACGAGGGCTACACCGTGCACGAGGCGGTCGATGGCAATCAGGGCCTCGCCGCCTTCCGCCAGCACGACGTCGATCTCGTGCTGCTCGATCTGCGATTGCCCGACATGTCCGGCTTCGACGTGTGTCGTGCAATGCGTGCCGACAGCATCGTCCCGATCATCATCATCACCGCCCAGACCGACACCCACGACATGGTCGCCGGGCTCGAGGCGGGTGCCGACGACTATGTCACCAAACCTGTCGTTCCCAAGGAACTTGCTGCTCGGATTCGGGCGCTGCTTCGCCGTGTCCACCTCCACGAGGCCACCACCGCGCCGAAGTCTGCCAAGTTCGGTGACCTTGAGCTGCGCCGGGAGCAGGGCATCGTGCTGCGCAATGACGAGGAACTGAGCCTCACCAAGACCGAGTACCGGTTGCTGTGCGAGTTTGCCGATCACGCCGGTGCCGTGCTGTCGCGCGACCAGTTGCTCGAGCGCGTGTGGGGATACGAGTACCTCGGCGATTCGCGACTCGTCGACGCCCACGTGCGCCGTCTGCGACTGAAGATCGAGGACCATCCCGACGATCCGAAGTTGATCGTCACCGTGCGCGGTATCGGCTATCGCCTGCTCGTTTGATCACGAGCAGAGCGGATAGGGAGCGGTCGACGCCAATTATGGTCTTCTCTTCGCCTCGCTAGGCCGATCGAAACCGGCGCCGTGGAAATCGGTCGTCTCGTCGGTCGTTTCGTCTGGTCAGCTCGGCCACACAGGCCGTCGCTTTTCGCGAAAGGCAGCCATGCCCTCTGCGGCGTCGGCGCCGCCGAACAATGCCTCGCTGAGAGCGCTCATCTCGGCGAACCCCGTCGAGCGGTCGAGCGTCGGCACGTACTGGAGCATTCGCTTGGTCTCGGCGACAGCCCGCGGGGCACCGGCCTTGATGCCGTCACACAGGGCCGAGACAGTTGCGTCGACATCGTCACTGACGTGCGTGATCAGGCCGATCGAACGCGCATGGGGTGGATCGAACTGCTCACCCGTGAGCATCGCGGCGGCGATCTCGCTCGGTGACACACGGCGAAGGATCGGCACACAGATGATCGCCGGGGCGACACCGATCCGGACCTCGGTGAGAGCGAATGTCACCGACGACTCAACTACCACGAGGTCGCAAGACGCCATCAGGCCGATCCCACCCGCCCGCACAGCGCCCTGTACTGCGGCGATCGTCGGAAGCGGCGAGTCCATCAGTTGCTCGAGCACGCGCACGAACGGCCGTGAGTCTGGGGCGCCACCGTCGCTCAAACGTTGTTTGAGATCGGCGCCTGCGCAGAAGGCGGGCCCCTCATGGCCAAGCACGATCGCCCGTGCGCCTGAATCACCGGCCTCGTCGATCGCCGCCCCGAGCTCGGCGACGAGCTGTATCGACAGCGCGTTTCGGTTGTGCTGCGAATCGAGCGTGATCCTGGCGACATCGTCGGCGATCTCGAGGCGAACTAGTTCTCCCATGCGGCGACCGTAGCGCCCCCGCAGGGCCCAGCCGGAAACGACGCATCCGCTCTCGCATCCGCCTACGCGGCCCGGTGCGTCATTCCTGATGCAAGCTACGCAGGAACGTCTCGACCTCCGAGCGTTCACGCGTGCGCTTCATCGGAGGGAGCGCCTTCAAGATGTCCCAGCGGTACCGGGCCGAGCCGAGGCGCGAGTCGAGTACGGCGACGACGCCACGGTCGGTGGCGTTGCGAATCAGGCGTCCGGAAGCTTGGGCGAGCAAGGTCGCCGCTCGGGGAACGTCGATCTCGGAGAACGCCTGCGGGCCGAGCAGCTCTCGGCGCGCCGACAGCAAAGGATCATCCGGCCTTGGGAATGGCAGTTTGTCGATCACGACCAGCGACAGGGTGCTGCCGGGCACGTCGACGCCTTGAAACATGCCGGTGGTGGCGAACAGACAGGTTTCCTCCGACTCGGCGAACTTCTTCAGAAGCGCCGGTTTCGGCAGATCGCGTTGGGTCAGGATCGGAACCGACAGATCGTCACGAACGGCCTCGACGGCGTCGTCCATCGCCGCCCAGCTCGTGAACAACGCCAGCGTTCGACCGCCGGCCGCCTCGATCAGTGCGATCAGCTCGTCCGCCACCGCCGGACGGAACTTGGGCGACTTGGGCGGCGGGAGATGCATCGCGCAATACAGGATCGCCTGCGAGCTGTAGTCGAACGGGCTGCCGACGTCGGCCTCGGTCGTGTTCGCCTCCGGCAGGCCGACCCTCCGGCTGAGCGACGACGGGATCGTGGCGCTGGTCAGGATCGCCGTGTGCTGTTGCCAGACGCCCGCCTGCAGTATCGGCCCGACATCCAGCGGTGCGATTTCGAGTCGCGGATTGTCGCGGCTGCCCGACACGAACGGAACCGTGCCGTCTCCCGCCGCAAGAGCCGCCTCGACCGATTCCATCGTGCGCGTGACGATCCGTTGGGCGCGCAGCTTGCGCTGTTGAGCGTCCTCGACGCCGGTCTCGATCTTCTGCACGGCTTCGCCGATGCGGACGAGCCGGAGCTGTGCCTCTTGTAGGGCCTCGACGATCGGATCGCTCAGTGGCGTCGCCAAGCGCTGACCGATGAAGGGTGACAATGCTTCGCGAATCACCGACGCCAGCTCGGTGACCGCTCCGACCAGTTGTGGATCCTCGAGGAATCGCCGCACGGTCGATCCCACTGTGACAAACCGGCCAGGGGCGATCTGTACGCCGACCGTGTCACTCATCGTGTCCTCGAGCGCGTGCGCCTCATCGAAGATCGTCACCTCGTGCTCGGGCAGGATGACGCCGCCACTGCCGACGTGCAGGCCGTACAAGTGAGTGTTGACCACGATCACGTTGGCCGCCTGGGCCCGCCGTCGGGCGAGTTCGGCAAAACACACCTGGCCCATCGTGCACCGGTCCGCTCCCGGACACTCGTCGGAACCGACGCTGACGGCGCGCCATGAAGTGTCGCTCGGGTTCCAGTCGAGCTCGGCCTGGTCGCCGGTATCGCTTGTCGCCGCCCATTCGCCGAGCTGCTTGATCTCGAGCTTGGTCGTTTCCGACATCTCACCGAGTTCGAGCTGTGCCTGAGCAGGGTCGTTGGTTTCCTTTAGACGCTGTAGGCAGAGATAGTTGCTGCGGCCCTTGAGAACCGCCCACACGACATCGAAGCCCCGTTCGCCCAAGTGTTCGGCGAGGAAAGGCAGGTCTTTGGTGGCGAGCTGGTCCTGTAGCGCCTTTGTGGCGGTGGTGACGACGGTGCGTTTGCCCGACACGATCGCCGGAACCAGGTAGGCGAGGGTCTTGCCGGTGCCGGTGCCTGCCTGCACCACGAGATGGCGACCGAGCTCGATCGCGGTCGACACCTGCCCTGCCATCTGGCGCTGGCCCGGACGGTCTTCGGCGGCTGGCAGAGCTGCAGTGACGGCGTCGAGTGCCGCCACCGCCGCAGCGGTCGGGTCGGCGTTGCTCATCGAACGAGGGCGATTGCGGCGTCGAGGTCTGCGGCGTCGAAATCGGGCCAGGCAGCGTCGGTGAAGTGGATCTTCGACCCGGCGCTCTGCCAGAGCAGAAAGTTGGATACGCGTAGCTCGCCGCTGGTGCGCACCATGACGTCGACAGGTGGCAACTCGGGCAAGTACAGGTGAGCGTCGATCGTGTCCGGCGTAATCGGTTGGCCTGCGCTGCGGGCGGCGCGCACGGCGCTCATCAGCTCGGTGCGTCCGCCGTAGTCAAAGGCGACCGTCTGAACCATGCCTGTATTGGAGGCGGTGTCGTTGATCGCCTTACGGATCGCCCGCTGCACATATTTCGGGGTGCGCGCCGCCGGACTGTCGAACGGCCGCCCGATCCACTGGATCCTGACATTCAGTTCGTTCAGCTCGCGGACGCGTCCGAACAGCTTCTCGTGGAGGCCGAGAATGTGCCGCACCTCGCTGCGCGGGCGAACCCAGTTCTCGGTCGAGAACCCGAATACCGTCAACCAGCCGACGTTGCGGGTGACCGCCACGCGAACGATTCGGGCGAGATTCTCCTCACCCTCTGTGTGGCCTGCGGTTCTGGGCAGATTTCTGCCGGCCGCCCACCGCCCGTTGCCGTCCATGATGCAGGCGACGTGCAGCGGTCGACCCGGCGATCGGGTGTGGGACGGCCCGTTCGAACCACTGATGTTGGCGTCGCTGATCACAGGGCGACCACGGTAGTGGTCGGGGAGGCGCTGCGGGCGGCCATCGACGTGGGAGAATAGGTGGGTGAAGCAGTCCACATCGGCGCCGGTACACAAGGCGATAGCAACGGGCACATCCGCGAAGGCGTCGAACTCGTCGCTGCGCCACGTGCTGGTGGTAGGCGGCACACTGGACGAGTGGGGTGCGATTTCGAGCGACGTGTGGTCGCGACGCCTCGATGAACTTGGAACGCTATGCGCCGAACTCGGGGTGCACTGGTTGACGCTTCGAACGTATGAGCAAGGCAGTGGCGATGTCGGCACCGAACTCGCCCAGTGGAGGCACTCGGTCGATGGATGTGACATCGTCGTCGACCCGTCCGGTGACGGACGTCAACGGTTTGCCGATGCGTTACAACGGCTCGATCCCGGCGACGAGGTCAACGAGGCGTCAGTGGCTGCCGCGCTGTACGAACCGGCTGACTCCGAACCTGATCTTGTCGTCGTGCTCGGTCCTCCCACGCAGTTGCCGCCGTCGTTGGTATGGGAACTCGCCTACGCCGAGCTCGTGTTTGCCCCGGTGTCATGGAGCGACCTCGGTGCCGAGGATCTCGCGATCGCGGTCGCCGACTTTTCCAGTCGGCGGCGTAGGTTCGGCGGTCTCGACGAAGATGAGTGAGCTGTACCGCGACGTCGGCGTGGTGCTGCGTACCTACAAGCTGCGCGAATCCGATCGGATCGTCGTGATCATGACCGAGCAGAACGGCAAGGTTCGGGCGGTCGCCAAGGGTGTTCGCAAGACGAAGTCGAAGTTCGGCGCGCGACTCGAGCCGATGAGCCATGTGCGCCTGCTGCTGTATCGAGGGCGTGAGCTCGACATCGTCAGCCAGGCCGAGTCGGTCGAGTCGTTGGCGCCGCTGCTCTCGTCGCTCGACCGGGCCTCGCAAGCGATGGCGGCGATCGAGGCGGTCGACCAGCTCGGCCTCGAACGCGAGCCAAATCCCCGGTTGTACCGCATGGCGGTCGGGGTGTTGCGCACGATCGCCGACCGTCCTGCTGCGCTCAATGTTTCGGCGTTCTACTGGAAGTTGCTGGCCGCCGAGGGGCTCGAACCCCAGCTTGACATGTGTGTTCGGTGTGGCGAGTCCGAGCCGCAGGCGCAGCTTGTCTCGTTCGATCTGAACGAGGGCGGCGTGATGTGTCGGGCGTGTCGATCCGGCGGTCCGATCTCGGCTGCCGCCCTCGGCATCATGCGCGACATCTTGGATGGGAGACTCAACGCGGCGCTCGCCCTCGATGAGTCACCCGCAACGCACGAGGTTGGTTTGCTCGCAACGCGGGCACTCGAGCATCACATCGAGCGGCGTCTCAAGGCCGTCGCCATGTTCGAAAGTCACTGACGCGCCGAGCTTGGCATGTTGGCAATCCGATCTGTTTGGTCGTCGCCGACAAGTCATCCGCGGAATCGTCGGGCGTGCTTCTAACCTGTTGGACCTATGCCGGCTACCGAGCTCGACCAGATCGTCAACCTCTGCAAGCGACGCGGATTTGTCTATCCATCGGCCGAGATCTATGGCGGCTTCCGGTCCACGTACGACTACGGTCCGCTCGGTTCGCTCTTGTTGCGCAACGTCAAGGACGCCTGGGTCCGTGCGATGGTCCAACAGCGCGACGACGTGTTGCTGATCGATGCGGCGATCCTCGGTCCGCCCCAGGTGTGGGAGGCCAGCGGCCACCTGTCGAACTTCACCGACCCGCTCGTCGATTGCACCAACTGCAAGAACCGCTTCCGTGAAGACAAGCTCGAGGATCCCGACACCTGCCCGAGTTGCGGCAAGACGGGGTCGTTCACCGAGGCGCGCCAGTTCAACCTGATGTTCAAGACCCAGGCCGGCCCGCTTGCGGACTCCGGTGCGGATGCCTACCTGCGGCCCGAGACCGCCCAGGGTATGTTCACCAACTTCGCGCTGGTGCTTCAGACCAGCCGCAAGAAGCCACCGTTCGGCATCGCCCAGGTTGGCAAGAGCTTCCGTAACGAGATCACCCCTCAGAACTGGATCTTTCGCACCCGCGAGTTCGAGCAGATGGAAATGGAGTTCTTCGTGCCCCCGGCCGACGGGCCGAAGTGGTACGAGTACTGGTGCGCAGAGCGGCTCGACTGGTATATCCGCCACGGCATCCCTGCCGACATGCTTCGGATTCGAGCACATAGCGACGACGAACTGTCGCACTATTCGACGGGCACGTCCGACGTCGAATTCTTGTTCCCGTGGGGTTGGGACGAACTCGAGGGCATCGCCCAGCGCGCCGACTTCGACCTCAAGGCGCACAGCGAGCGCTCGGGTGAGCGGCTCGATTACTTCGACCAGCAGAACAACGAGCGCTACGTGCCCTACGTGATCGAGCCGGCGGCCGGGGCCACACGCACGATGGCCGCCTTTCTGCTTGCCGCCTACGACGAGGAGGTCGTCAACGACGACACCCGCACCGTGCTTCGACTACATCCGCGTCTCGCGCCGTACAAGGTTGCGGTCCTGCCGCTGTCGAAAAAGGACACCTTGACGCCGCTCGCCCAAAAGGTGCGCAAGCTCTTGAGTGACCGATACATGGTCGACTATGACGAGACGCAGGCGATCGGCCGCCGTTACCGCCGACAAGACGAGATCGGTACGCCGCTTTGTGTCACCGTCGATTTCGAGTCACTCGAAGACGACGCCGTGACGATTCGTGATCGGGACACGATGGACCAGGTGCGCGTTCCGGTGGAGGATTTGCTCCGGACAGTCACTGAGCGACTTGGCTTCTAATGTAGTGTCACGCTCCGTGGGCACGTACCTGGCGAAGATTCTCGACTGGCATTACCGGCGGGCCGCCCTCGAGACACGTCCGCTTGATCGCCTGATTGCAAAGGCAGTCGAATGCCCACCGACCCGACCCTTCCGCTCGGCGCTGGCGGACCGCGACAGGTTGGCCGTGATCAGCGAAATCAAGCGTCGGTCCCCGTCAAAGGGATACCTCAACGCCGACCTCGACCCGGCCCTGTTGGCCAAGCAGTACGAAGCCGGGGGAGCGGCCTGCCTGTCGGTGCTCACCGACCACGAGTTCTTCGGCGGATCCGCCGCCGATCTGCAAGCGGCGCGGGAGGCCTGTTCTCTGCCGGTGCTGCGCAAAGACTTCACCGTGTCGGCGCACGACGTCGTCGACGCCCGAATCATGGGTGCCGACTGCGTGCTGCTGATCGCCTCGGCTCTTCAATCGTGTGCGCTCGGCGATCTGCATGCGCTGGCGACCGAGTTGGGGCTCGACGTGTTGGTCGAGATCCACGACGAGGAAGAGTTGGAGGTTGCGCTCGAGGCCGACGCCACCGTGATCGGAGTCAACCAGCGCGACCTGATCACCTTCGAGGTCGATCACGAACGTGCACTTCGGGTCGGTGGCAGTATCCCCGATGGCATCGTCAAGGTTGCCGAGTCGGGTGTGCGCCACGGCGCCGACGCCCGTGCACTCCAAGAGGCTGGGTTCGACGCTGTGCTCGTCGGCGAGACGCTGGTGACATCGAGCGACCCGACCCGTGCGATTGTCGAACTGATCGGCTGAGGAGCCCCGCCGATAGGCGGTTGGCGACGGTTGGCGGTTCTGAGGAGCCCCGCCGATAGGCGGTTGGCGACGGTTGGCGGTTCTGAGGAGCCCCACCGATAGGCGGTTGGCGACGGTTGGCGGTTCTGAGGAGCCCCGCCGATAGGCGGTTGGCGACGGTTGGCGGTTCTGAGGAGCCCCGTCGATAGGCGAGAATAGTCTGCAGCGTCGGGGCTGAAGTCGGCCTTAGTTGAGTTGCCGGTCATGATTGCCTGTCGGTATGCAGGCCACCTCCTCTCGGCGAGGCGAACGTCGGAGAATACCGTGCGCTGATTTACTGCCATCGTCGAGTTGGACGACACAGGCGCGGGCAGGATGATGAGGTTTACCTGGTGTTTCTCATCGTGTGTTCGGATCCGCCCGAGTAGTAGGATCGGGCCGACATGTTCGTGAAGATCTGCGGCATCACCAATGAGGACGACGCCTTGTTCGCGGTCGCGATGGGCGCCGACGCGGTCGGGTTCGTCTTCGCACCCTCGACTCGACAGGTCGCTGCGCAAGTCGTGTACGACATCACCCGGCGGCTCCCACCAGAGGTATTGACCGTCGGCGTGTTCCGCGACGAACACCCGTCACGGGTGATCGCGATCGCCAACAAGTCAGGTGTCAAGGCCGTTCAGTTGCACGGGAACGAAACCCCCGAGCAGGCGATCGAGATCGCCGGCAGCGTCCGCTATGTGATCAAGGCGTTCGGTGTCGACTCGCCGCATGTGCATCGCGCCGACCAGTACGGCACCGATCTGGTTCTGGTCGATGCGCCCGACCCCGGCTCGGGCAAGGTGTTCGACTGGCATCTGGCACGTGAGGTGCCCGAGGGTCTGCGTCTGATTCTGGCCGGTGGTCTGCACGCCGACAATGTCGCCGATGCTGTTGAAGCCGTCGAGCCGTGGGGCGTCGACGTGTCGTCGGGGGTCGAGGCCTCCCCCGGACACAAGGACCCCACCAAGGTCCGCAGGTTCATCGCCAATGCGCGTGCCGCGGCGCCGATTCCCTATCTCGGCCCGGACGAGCTTCCGTACGATTGGGCCGACGAATGAGACGAATGAGACGAGTAGCAACCGCATCGACATGACCGATAACGAGAGACCCCCCAAAGTCGATCCCGACTCGCTGATGACCGAGCCATCCGAGTCAGGCCGGTTCGGCGAGTTTGGCGGCCGGTTCGTTCCCGAAACGCTCGTGCCGGCATGCCAGGAACTCGAAGCCGGTTTCCGCCGGGCTTGGGCCGACCCGTCATTTCGGGCCGAGCTCGACACGATCCTGCGCGACTACGCGGGACGGCCTTCGATGCTCACCGAGTGCTTCCGGCTCAGCGAAGAACTCGGCGTGCGAGTGTTCCTCAAACGCGAGGATCTCAACCACACCGGATCGCACAAGATCAACAACGTGCTCGGCCAGGCGCTGCTGGCCAAAAGGATGGGCAAGACCCGGCTGGTCGCCGAGACAGGCGCCGGGCAGCACGGGGTTGCCGCCGCGACGGCCGCCGCCCTGATGGGTCTCGAGTGCAAGGTCTACATGGGCGCTGTCGACGTCGAACGTCAGGCACTCAACGTGTTCCGCATGCAGCTACTCGGGGCTGAAGTCGAATCGGTCGACAGCGGCTCGAAGACGCTCAAGGACGCCGTCAACGAGGCGATGCGCGACTGGGTCGCCAGCGTCGGCCACAGCCACTACTGCCTCGGCTCGGTGATGGGCCCGCATCCCTACCCATGGATGGTTCGCCAGTTCCACCGCGTGATCGGCGATGAGGCGCGCCAACAATGCCGGGCGGCAACCGGGCGAGACCCCGATGCCGTGATCGCCTGCGTCGGCGGCGGGTCGAACGCGATCGGCATCTTCTCAGGGTTCGTCGACTCCGACACCCACCTGATCGGCGTCGAGCCGGCCGGCGGTGCGGCGGTGCGGCACGGCGTGCCGGGCGTGGTGCACGGCATGCGCAGCTATCTGATGCAGGACGAGCACGGTCAGGTCGAGGAGGCCTTGTCGATCTCGGCGGGTCTCGACTATCCGGGGGTCGGCCCCGAGCACTCGTACCTTGCGTCTATCGGTCGGGCTGAGTACCCAAGGGTCACAGACGACGAGGTCGTCGTTGCGTTTCAGCTACTGGCTCGCACCGAGGGCATCATCCCTGCACTCGAATCGGCGCATGCGATCGCGTGGCTGTCCAGGGAGGCATCGACGATGCAGGGACAGACCGTGATCGTCAACCTCAGCGGACGCGGCGACAAGGACGTCGCCCAGATGATGGACATCGTCGGGTGAGTATCGAACCACACGGTTTGGCGCCGGGCCTGCTGGAGTCCGAGTTTCGTGCCAAGCGGGCGCTCGGTCGCAAGCTGCTCGTGCCGTACATAACCGGCGGCCACCCAGGGTGGCGGGAGGCGATTCGTGCCGCGGCCGCCAACGGGGCGGACGCGGTCGAGATCGGCGTCCCGTTCTCCGATCCAGTCATGGACGGACCCGTGATTCAACAGGCATCTCAGGCGGCACTCGAACTCGGCGCCACACCGGCCTCGATCCTCGATCAGGTACCGGGCCTCGATGTAGGCATCCCGCTGCTGGTGATGACCTACTACAACATCGTGCATCACGAGGGCCATCGGAGGTTTGCCCATCGTTTGGTCGAGGCTGGCGTATCGGGCTGCATCGTGCCCGACCTGCCGCTCGAGGAGTCGGGTCCGTGGTGTCAAGCGGCCGATCATGAGGGTGTCGAGACGGTGATGCTGGCGGCGCCCACAGCCCCCGACGAGCGACTGCCGCGGGTGGCTGAACGGGCACGTGGCTTTCTGTACTCGGTCGGTTTGTTGGGAATCACAGGTGAGCGTGATTCTTTGGCATCGACTGCGACGATCCTTGCGGGCCGACTCAAGGCGATCACCGATGTACCGGTACTGGTCGGCGTCGGTGTGTCGAATGCGGCGCAGGCCTTTGAAGCCACCCGCGTCGCCGATGGTGTGATTCAGGGTGCATCGGTCGTGCGACGCTTGATGGATCACGGTCCCGACGCCGTGGGCGATTATGTCGCCGAGGTTCGCGCGGCGATCGACGCCTGAACCGTTCAAGCATCGCCGAGAACCACAGAAGGAGGCCCGCAAGCGAGCCTCCTTCTGGTTGCCGCCAGACCTCTCGATCGGCCTCATCGGATGAACCCGAGTCACAGTCGGTTCGATGACCTGCTCGAACTGCGAACTGTGCGTAGCCAGCAGGATGACTACGCGATGGTTCCAAGATGATGTCTTCTTGGTCGCCGAGTGTGAGTCTTGTGCGGTGCCAATCGTCGTCTGGAATGTGCACGATCCGAATCTCTCGGACGAGAGCAAAGTAGGAATGCTGGATCGGGTGCGCACCCAGCCGACGAATCTGGCCCTACTGAATCGACGACGTCTCAGGACGATCCCAGACCGCTGACGCACGCACGTACGGAGGCGTCCAGCGTGGTGAGTCCTGCGGCCCGGGATCGGCCCTTAGACGTGTCGCCATTAATACGGACGAACGTAATGCATGAGAGCCTCCTTCCGACCTGGGACAAACGGTCAGTGTTGACATTAGCACTCTGAGTGGTCCAACTTGCCAATTTATGTACATGATCTTGAAAATAGACTGAGTTTCGTACCGATTCGCCCCGCCCTGCGTTTGTGTCGCCACAGTCGCGCTGCGTGATAATCGCTACCGATCGGCGGTTCGCGTACAGTGAGACTCGTGCGCCCAGAAGACCTCTTGCCCCATCGACCCCCGTTTCTGTTCGTAGACGAGATCCTCGAGATCGATCCCGGTGTGTCGGCGCGAGGACTGTGGCGTCTGACCGGAGACGAGTGGTTTTTCTCAGGTCACTTCCCTGGGCGTCCGACGTTGCCGGGGGTGCTGATGTGTGAGGCGATTGCCCAGGTGGGTGCGCTGGCCGTGCTCAACGACGTGCGGTTTACCGGCAAGCTGCCACTGTTCGGTGGACTCGACAGTGCCCGCTTCCGGCGTCAGGTCGGCCCGGGCGACGAACTCATCCTCGAATGCGAGATGGGTCGCATGTCGGCGCGGGCAGGCAAGGGCAAGGGACGAGCACTGCTCGACGGCAAGGTCGCCACCGAGTGTGAACTGATGTTCGTCGTCGTCGACGCCTGACCCGTTACCGAACGTGCCAGGCACCTGCGGTAACGGTGGGGGAAGCGAGGCTGCGGTCAGGCGGGGGCAATGATTATCGAGCCGTTGTGCCCGCCGAACCCGAAGTTGTTCGAGAGTGTCGGACCGGGCTCCCAGTCGCGTGCCTCGCCGATCACGACGTCGATGTCGACGCCGTCGTCGAGAACCTTGGTGTTTGCGGTCGGCGGGATCTGACGCTTGTCGAACGACATCAGCACAGCGGCGGCCTCGAGCGCGCCGGCGGCACCGAGGGCATGACCGGTGACCCCCTTGGTCGAGACGAGCGGCACCGGGTGGTCACCGAACACCGCTGTCACGGCGGCGGCCTCAGCGGCGTCGTTGAGCGGGGTACTGGTGCCGTGCGCGTTGATCTGCTTGATGTCGCTCGGTTGCAGGTCGGCGTCGTCGAGCGCCAGCTTGATGCATGCGATCGCGCCGACACCGCCCGGCGAAGGCGCTGTGATGTGATGGGCGTCGGCGTTGCTGCCACCACCCAGAATCTCGCCGAGGATCACCGCCCCGCGAGCGACAGCCATCTCCCATTCTTCGAGCACGAAGGCGGCGGCGCCCTCGCCCATCACGAACCCGTCGCGATCGGTATCGAATGGGCGGCTGGTGCCGGTCGACGAGAGGGCGGTCATGTTGGCGAAACTGGAGATTGACGTGGCGGTGCCGGCGTGCTCGGCGCCTCCGGCTACGACGGCGTCAGCGAGCCCCCAAGCGATCAGGCGGGCGGCGTAGATGAGGGCGTGAGTTCCCGCCGCGCATGCTGTCACGATCGTCTCGTTGGGGCCCCGCAGCCCGTGGCGCATCGAAACTGCAGCACCGGGAGCGTTGGCCATCATCATCGGTACCAAGAATGGCGACACACGGCGCTCACCGCGGTCGAGCCGCACCACGATCTGTTCTTCGAGCGTATGGATGCCGCCGACGCCCGTGCCGAAGATCGTGCCGATCCGCTCCGACGCGGCTGTGAGATCACCCGCCTGCTCGATCGCCTCGGCAGCGGCAGCGACTGCAAACTGCTCGCTCAGATCGGCTCGACGAGCTTCCTTCGGTGTCGCGTAATACGGTGTCGAGTCCCAGTCCTGGATCTCAACTGCCCGGCTTACGCCGCTGAGGCCCGGCCCCAACAGGCCGGACCAATATGCTTGCTTGCCGAGCCCGCACGGGGCAACGACGCCGAAGCCGGTGATCGCAATCCGTCGTCCGCTTCCCTTCATCGGGAGTCAGATCCTCAGAGCTTCGCGGTGACCAGCTCGTACGCCTGGCCGACGGTCTCGATGCCCTCGAGTTCCTCCTCGGGGACTTCTACGCCGAACTCTTCTTCGAGCGCCATGACGAGCTCGACCAGGTCGAGGCTGTCGGCGTCGAGGTCGTCGCCGAACTTGGCGTCGGGCTTGACCTGATCTGCAGAAACCGAGAGCACCTCGATCGCGCACTTCTGGAACCGGGCGAACAATTCTTGATCCACGGATGTCTCCTTGTAGCTATTAAACGACGACCAGTCTAGGTAGCGCTTCGGCGTCGTTGTGGTTTCGGCGGTTTACCCGCCGTCGTGAAAACGATAGATGATGGTCATTTTCCCATGCCGAGCCCGCCATCGACGGGGATCACGGCACCGGTGATGTAGCCGGCATCGGGGGACGCTAGGAAGCTCACCACACCTGCGATTTCGTCGGGGGTGGCGGCCCGTTCGAGCGGAACTGCTTGAACGATGGCCGCCATGCGGTCGTCTCCGAGGGCGGCGGTCATGTCGGTCGCGACGGGGCCGGGGGCCACGACATTGACAGTGATGCCGCGCGAGCCGAGTTCGCGGGCGAGTGAGCGAGCGAGACCGATCAGCCCCGCCTTGGAGGCTGCGTAGTTGGCCTGGCCGGCGGCACCGAGCAGACCGACCACCGACGACATCAAAACGATTCGGCCTCGGCGGGCCTTGAGCATGCCGCGGGTAGCGCGTTTTGTGACGCGATACGAGGCAGTCAGGTTGGCATCGATCACGCTCGCAAAGTCGTCCTCGCTCATGCGCAGCAGCAGGCCGTCACGCGTGATACCTGCATTCGACACGAGCACCTCGACAGGGCCCCCGAACTCGGCTTCGATGGCGGCGAAGGCGGCGTCAACCTGCTCGCTGCTGGTGACGTCGCACTTGACGCCGAAGAACCCATCGGGCGGGGGAGAAGAGTTGAAGGTGACGGCGACGAGATCGCCGAGAGCTTTGAATCGCTCGGCGCAGGCCAGACCGATTCCGCGCGAGCCGCCGGTGATCAGCACGACGCGGGGCGTCGCAGCAGTCGGCTCGCTCACTCGACTCCGCCGCCCCAGCGCAAGACACAACTGCCGGCCGTCATGCCGCCGCCGAACCCGACCAGCAACACCAGATCGCCGTTTTCGATACGCCCGTTGTCGAGGGCATCCCCCAAGGCGAGGGGAATCGATGCTGAGGACGTATTTCCTGTTCGCTGGATCACGAGCGACGCCCGCTCGATCGGGATCCCGAGGCGGTCGCACGCGGCGCTGATGATGCGCAAGTTCGCTTGATGTGGCACGACGATCTTGATGTCGTCGGCGCTGACCCCGGCATGGGACAACGACTTCTGGGCCGAGTCGACCATGATCCGAACAGCGCGTCGGAAGACTTCCTTGCCTTCCATCTCGATCTTGCCTCCGATCTCGGCTTTCAGGATCGGCAGTGCCGAGCCATCGGCATCGAGGTCCCAACTGAGCATCTGACCCGGGCCGGCGACCGACTCGAGCACGACCGCGCCCGATCCGTCGGCGAATAGAGGAGCTGTGACGCGGTCGCTCCAATCTGTGATCCGCGACAACGTGTCGGTTCCGATCAGCAACACGCGGTCGGCGCCCATCGCGATCAGGCCGTGCGCTGTCACCAAGCCGTACATGAAACCGGAACAGGCGGCGTTGACGTCGAATGCGCCGCAGAACATATCCAACTCGTTCTGGATGACCGCCGACGAGCCCCACTGCTTGTCGGGCGTGGTGGTCGCCAACACGAGCGCATCGATTCGCGACGGCTCGAGACCGGCCATCTCGAGCGCCTGGCGTCCGGATTCGACCGACAATCCGACCGTGCTCCCGCCGATATGGCGCTGCTCGATGCCGGTCCGGGAACGGATCCACTCATCGCTGGTGTCCATCGTGGCCGCCAACTCTTCATTGGTGACCACCCTCTCCGGTAGGGCTGTCCCCCAACCGGAGATGACGGCGCCTCTGGTGCCTGGGCGTGTTGTGGGCATGCGGGTTCCTCCGTTGTCGGCGTCAGCCGGTGCGCAGCCAAGCGATCGGCTGACGTGATGTGACGCGCTCTGTGTCGACTGCGATGAAGCTCTGCAGGATCCCGTGGAACGGCGAGCGAACCTCGTGCTCGCCGACGTGACCGATCACGGCGCCGACCTCGATCAACACGCCCGATTCCAGCCCGATCGGCTTGAAGATGCCGGCGGCCGGAGAGACGACCAACCGCTCGACCGCAAACAGGTGCTCGCCCTCGATATGGGCCACTGGCGCTGCCTCGGCTTGCAGCCACTCGACCAGCTTGTCGAGGTCGTCAGGCGTGGCGACCGATATTGTTCGGGCGCCGTCGACGCTGCGCTTGGCCATGCCTGTGAGTACGCCGCCGGGACCGAGTTCGGCGAACTGGGTGACGCCCAGTGACGAGAGTGTCTGGAGGCTGTGCCTCCAGCGCACCGGGCTGGCGAGTTGGGCAGATAGCAGCGCTGACCACTCGCCGCCGTGGTTGTGGGGCTTGGCATCGACGTTCGATACAACCGGAATCTCTGCGTCACGGATGTCAGCGGCGGCGATCGCCTCACGTAGCCGTTCGCGAGCGGGCACCATGAACGCTGTGTGAAAGGCGCCAGACACCTTGAGGGCGATGACGCGTCTGGCGCCGAGATCCTTTGCGTGCTTGGCGGCGGCATCGACTCCCGTCGGCGAGCCGGCTATCACGACGTGGCCTGGGGCATTGAAGTTGGCGACCCAAACATCGGCGTCGGCGAGGTTGCATGCGACGTCGACCTGATCGTCGTCGAGACCCAACACCGCAGCCATCGTGCCATGGCGGGCGTTGCCTGCGTCGTACATTGCCGTCGCCCGCTCGGTGACGAGTGCAACGCCGTCATCGAAACCCAATGCTCCGGTGGCTGCCAGCGCCGTGTACTCACCGAGACTGTGGCCTGCGCAGAAGTTGGCTTCGATACCCAGTCGTTCTACGGCGTCGAGCACCATCAGGCTTGACACGAAGGTGGCCAACTGGGCGTTGCGTGTGTCTTGCAGTTGTTCTGCTTCAGCATCGAGCAGCAGAGAACTCACGTCGCGCCCGACGACCTCGCTGGCTTCGCCGACGAGTTCCCAACTCTCGTGATCGATCCAGGGCCGTCCCATACCCGGCCGCTGCGACCCCTGTCCGGGGAACGTGAATGCGAGCATCGTGGCGAGGCTAGACGGATTTCTAGGAATCGCTCGCACTACCCGCCGGTAACCGGGAAGTTTCTGGTCGATGCCGCCTCGAATCGATCGGTGTTGTGAATCACCCGTGCGGGTAGCCTCGCTCGCGCGCCCCGGTAGCCCAACGGCAGAGGCAGCGGTCTCAAACACCGTCCAGTGTGGGTTCGAATCCCACCCGGGGCACTCCAGCTCTAGAACGAATCACACCCGCCGAGCGGGTTCAGCTCGTAGCATCGAGATATGGCCTCTCGGCTGGTGCAGCGTCGGCTGACGCAGAACTCGGAACGGTTGAAGTTGTTGCGCGTCGAGCTGGTGCAGATCGACGAGCAGCTCGATGTGTTCACCAGCGACGCCGACGACCAGGCGATTCGTGCGCTCGTCTCCGAGACGCCCGGTGCCACGCACGACGCCACCCATGCCCGCAAGCATGCTGATGCGATGCGGCGTCATCGGCAACATGTCGTCGATTCGATCGCCGAACTCGAACGGCGCCAGGACGAACTGCTCGACAAACTCGCCGCCGATCGGTGAATCGCCGGCGGCGGGGCTACCGCGGCGGCAAACCGTCTGGTTGAATGGGACTGCTCCAGATCGGCTGGAGTGAGGAAAGGACCCAACGTGTCACTGAGAGTCGTGATCGCCGAGGATGAGGCCATCATTCGGATGGATCTTCGTGAGACCCTCGAAGAAGAGGGCTATCAGGTGGTCGGCGAGACCGGCCGCGGCGACGAGGCGGTCGAGTTGGTGCGCAACCTGTTGCCAGACCTAGCCGTGCTCGACGTCAAGATGCCCGGCATGGACGGGCTCGAGGCGGCCGGCATCATTACCGCCGAGAGCCTGTGCGGCGTTCTTATATTGACGGCCTTCAGTCAGCGCGAGATCATCGAGCAGGCGCGTGACGCCGGTGCGCTGGCGTATCTCGTCAAGCCGTTCCAAAAGAGCGATCTGATACCCGCCATCGAAGTCGCGATCGGGCGTTTTCGCGAGCTGCGCAACCTGAGCGGAGAGATCGATGCTCTTGGCGAGCAGCTGGCTACCCGCAAGACGATCGACCGTGCCAAGGGTTTGTTGATCGACCAGTGCGACCTCAAGGAGGGTGATGCGTTCGGCTTCATCCAGCGCACGGCGATGAGCGAGCGCACCAAGATGCGCGACGTCGCCGAGCGAATCCTCGACGGCTCCTTGCGGCCCGAATAGCTAGAGCTGCCAAGCTGACGCCGTGGGCAAGTATCTCCTCGTCGACGGCAACTCCCTGACCTATAGGGCGTTCTTCGCATTGCCGTCGGACATGGCGATCGCCAGTGGTCAGGTCACGAACGCCGTCTTCGGGTTCACCTCGATGATGATCAATGTCATCAAGGTCCAGCAGCCGGACGGCATGATCGTCGCCTTCGATCGCCCCGAGCCGACTTTCCGACACGAGGCTGAGCCCGAGTACAAGGCCCAGCGCGAATCTGCACCCGACATCCTGCGCCAACAGCTGGGGCTCGTACGCGAGGTGCTCGACGCCGTCGGCATCCAGTGGGTCGAGGCCGTGGGCTGGGAGGCCGACGACCTGCTCGCCACCTTGGCGACCGCGCTGGTGGGTCGGGGCGATGATGTGGTGATCGTCACCGGCGACCGCGACAGCTACCAGCTCGTCAAGGACCCGCACGTCAAGGTGATGTACAACAAGCGCGGTGTCAGCGACTACGCCCTCTACGACGAGGCGGGCATCGAACAACGAACAGGTGTCACGCCGGCGATGTATCCCCAGTACGCAGCCTTGCGAGGCGACAACTCCGACAATCTTCCGGGCGTGCCCGGAGTGGGGGAGAAGACCGCCGCCAAGCTGATCAACACCTATGGCGGTCTCGACGGAATCTTCGCCCATGTCGATCAGCAGACACCCAAGCTGCGCCAGAATCTGACCGAGCACGAAGCGCGGGTCCGCAAGAATCTCGAGCTGATGATCCTGCGCCACGACGCCCCGATCGATTCGGTCGACCTCGATTCGTTGGCGATCCAACCGAAGCCCAATGATCTGCAACGACTTTTCGACTTCCTCGAGTTCCGCGCCCTAGGGGACCGTCTCGCCGAGGCGCTCGGTCCGAACTCGGGCATCGCCTCCAGCGTCGCCCGCGATGAGCTGACGGCCGAGGTCGAGATAATCGACGCTGCCAGTGCAGCCGCCGCTGTGATCGCCGGACTGGATGTGCTCGACATTGCAGCAGCCTGGGACGGTGAGCCGGGACGCAGCAATCTTCGGGGCGTGGCGATCGTCACCGATCCCGGTACCTCCGATGTCGCCTGGATTCCGGGTGCAATGATGCGCGACGACGCCGTCGCTCGGGCACTCGGTCACCATCCCCACCTCCGCGGCCACAACGTCAAGCCGTTGATGAGGTCCCTGCTGGAAGCCGATCTCGACGTCGGCGGGCTGCAGCTCGACACAGCGATCGCCGCCTACCTGATCGACCCGGCCGAGGCCCGCTACGAGCTGGCCGATCTGTTGCTCAAGTTTACCGAGTTCGCGCCACCGAGCGATGACGCCGCGGCCGCCGGACAACTCGACCTCGCCGGAGTCGCCGTGACCGACGCCGAACGCGCCGGGCGCGACGCCCTCGCCGTCCACCACATCGCCGGCCCGATCGAGGCCAGCCTCGACGCCCAGGGCATGGCCGACCTCTATCACTCGATCGAGAATCCGCTGGTGCGTGTACTGGCCAAGATGGAGCACATCGGGGTCGGTGTCGATGCCGAGACATTGCGCTCGATCAACGACCGGCTGACCGCCGAAGTCGAGTCGCTCGGAACCGAGCTTCGGCGCGTCGCAGGTCGCGATCAACTCAACCTGAACTCGCCGACCCAGCTGAGGGCGCTGTTGTTCGAAGAGCGACAACTCAGCCCAGTAGGTGTCAAGAAGACGAAGTCGGGTTACTCGACCGACGCTCAAACGCTCGAAAAGCTGAAGGACCAGTGGCCCGACTTCATCGTGCCGCTCCTGCGTCACCGCGAGGTCGAGAAGCTGCGCGGCACCTATGGCGAGGGGTTGCTCAGCGAGGTCGCCGCCGACGGTCGTATCCACGCCACGTTCAACCAGACGGTGGCGCGCACGGGCCGGCTCAGTTCAGATCAGCCGAACCTTCACAATATTCCGGTTCGTAGCGACGAAGGCCGCGTGTTCCGCACGGCGTTCGTGCCGAGCCAGGGCACGTCGTTGCTCGTTGCCGACTACAACCAGATCGAGTTGCGCTGCATCGCCCATCTGGCGGCGGATCCGGGGCTGATCGAGGCGTTCACCAGCGGGCAAGACATCCACAACGCGACCGCCGCCCGGGTATTTTCCGTCGAGTCGGGCGACGTCACATTCGAGCAGCGCTCTAAGGCGAAGATGGTGTCGTACGGCCTGGCGTACGGCATGGAGGCGTACGGTCTTGGGCAACGGCTCGGGATCCCGACCGAGGATGCGTCCGTCATCCTCGACGCTTACTTCGTTGCGTTCCCGAATGTGAAGGCGTACATGGATGCCACGGTTCAGGAGGCCCGCCAGAACGGCTACACCGAGACTCTGTTCGGCCGTCGTCGCCCGATCCCCGAACTGCTCAACTCGAACTGGCGGATCAGGCAGGCCGGTGAGCGGCAGGCGATGAACGCCGGCATCCAGGGCCTGGCCGCTGACATCTTCAAGGTCGCCCTGGTCCGCATCGACGAGGCGCTCGAAGTCGGCGGACACCAGAGCGAACTCGTGCTGCAGGTGCACGACGAGGTGATCGTCGAGGTGCCGACCGATGAACGCGATCTGGTCGGCGAGCTCGTGGTCGACCTGATGAAGGGCGCCGCCGAACTCGATGTTCCGTTCGAAGTCAACGTCTCGTGGGGTTCAACCTGGGCCGCAGCCAAGGGCTGAAGCCGCTTGGCGTGCCGAGGCCGCGGACGAGTGCCGCAACCGCAAACGGGTACGGGCACGGGCACTAGCTTGTCCCCGTGGCCGAACCCAGCTTCCAACTTCCGGGTTCCGGACCTGCGCTGACTCGAGCGGATCATGTCCTCGGGCGATCCAGACATCGTTGGGCGACGAGTCACCGGCGGTCGTCTGGCAGCGGTCGATGAGCCGCGACCATTGGTTCGAGGATGTCGCCGACCATCTCGGGTCGGCGTACCTGCGCTATTCGTTCACGAAGGGCACACGCCAGGAGGTCGAGTTCTTGATTCCCGCGCTCGGTCTGCGGCCGGGGATGCGTGTGCTCGATGTCGGGTGCGGCCCAGGGCGTCACGCCTACGCCCTGGCTGAGCGCGGGATCAGCGTGCACGGCATCGATGTCAGCCAGCGGTTCGTCGATCTCGCCAATCAAGACGCTCCTGCCGGCGCCACGTTCGAGCGCCTCGATGCTCGCAACCTGGTGTTCGAGTCAGACTTCGACGCCGCGATCTGTCTGTGTCAAGGGGCGTTCGGGCTGATGACCGCCGACGGCCACGACGAGACGGTGATCGCCGGGATGACTCGTGCGGTGCGTTCGGCGGGTCGGCTGGCGCTCTCGGCGTTCAGTTCGTACTTCGTCGTGAAGCATTGGGACAGTGCTGATTTCGACGCCGATCTCGGGATCAATCACGAACGAACGGAGATTCGCGACGAGGCCGGGGTAGCGATCGAAACGAGTCTCTGGACCGGCTGCTACACACCGCGCGAACTTCGCATGCTGTGCGCCGCCCACGGTTGGCGTGTCGATTCGATCAGTAGCGTCGATCCCGGCGCCTATGGGTTCGATCCGCCGACGGTGGAGACCGCCGAATTCCTGCTGGTGGCCACGCGGCAAGGCTGACCGGCGGCTCTGTTGGAAAACTTCGGGTGCTGGTAGGATTGAGGGCTGCACTGGGGACCAGTGCGCCCGAAAGTCCTATTCACCCTTTGAAAGCAGTCCGTTCCTTGTCCGACACCACTATTACAACGCCCGCCTCGAACCCCGCCATGGGGACCTTCGACGAGGATGGCATTTACACCCCGCGCGAGATCGTTTCGAACGATCTCGGCATGAGCTTCGCAGATGCCATCGCCGGCACGATCGTCGAAGTCGAAGATGGCCAGATGGTCAACGGTACGGTCGTCAAGATCGACCGCGACGAGGTCCTGCTCGACATCGGCTACAAGAGCGAGGGTGTGATCCCGAGCCGCGAGTTGAGCATCCGCAACGATGTCAACCCGTCCGAGATCGTCAGCCTCGGCGAAGTGGTCGAGGCGCTAGTGCTCACCAAGGAAGACAAGGAAGGCCGCCTGCTCCTGTCTAAGAAGCGAGCTCAGTACGAGCGTGCTTGGGGCGCGATCGAGGCCAAGAAGGAAGCCGACGAGATCGTCGAAGGGCCCGTTATCGAGGTCGTCAAGGGCGGACTGATCGTCGACATCGGCCTGCGTGGCTTCCTGCCCGCATCGCTGGTCGAGCTTCGTCGAGTCCGCGACCTGGCGCCGTACATCGGAAGCACGGTGCAGGCCAAGATCATCGAGCTCGATAAGAACCGCAACAATGTCGTGCTGTCGCGTCGGGCCTACCTGGAGGAGACCCAAAAGGAGACCCGAGACAGTTTCCTCAACAATCTCAAGATCGGTGAGGTCCGAGAGGGCACCGTGTCATCGGTCGTCAGCTTCGGCGCATTCGTCGACCTTGGTGGGATGGACGGACTCATTCACGTCAGCGAGTTGTCGTGGAAGCATGTCGATCACCCCGGCTCGGTCGTCACCGTCGGCGATCCGGTCAAGGTCCAGGTGCTCGATGTCGACTTGAGTCGCGAGCGGATCAGCTTGTCGCTGAAGGCCACTCAGGCAGATCCGTGGCAAGAATTCGCCGAGACCCACGGTGTGGGCCAGCTCGTTTACGGGCGGGTCACCAAGCTCGTGCAGTTCGGTGCATTCGTCCAAGTGGGCGACGGCATCGAGGGCCTCGTGCACATCTCGGAAATGTCGGCCCATCACGTCGACTCGCCCGAGCAGGTCGTCACGCCGGGTGAAGAGTTGTGGGTCAAGATCATCGATCTCGACCTTGCACGTCGCCGTATCAGCCTGTCGATCAAGCAGGCCGCAGAGGGTGGCGAACTGGCCGCCGAGTACCGCGAGCACTTCGAGATCGACTCCGAGGGCAACTGGGCAACCAGCAGCGATGAGGTCGAGGCCGCCTGGGCTGAGTACCAGAACGCCGATGCCGGTGAACCAGCCGCGAAGACCGAAGGGGCCGCTAATCCGGTCGCCGAGGCTGACGCTCCGGCCGCCGAGGCTGACGCGAAGACCGAAGAGCCCGCTGCTCCGGTCGCCGAGGCTGACGCGAAGACCGAAGAGCCCGCTGCTCCGGTCGCCGAGGCCGCTGCTCCGGCCGAAGAGGCCGAGGCCGCTGCTCCGGCCGAAGAGGCTGACGCTCCGGTCGAAGAGGCTGACGCTCCGGTCGAAGAGGCCTGATCGAACTTGCTCCTGGTCGGGTTGACCGGGGGCATCGGTGCCGGCAAGTCGACGGTGTCCGTGCTCCTCGCAGAGCGTGGCGCCGTCATCATCGACGCCGATCAGATCGCCCGCTATCTGCAGGCGCCGGGTGCTCCGCTACTGCGGCGTATGGCCGACCGTTTCGGCGCCCACATCATCCGCGACGATGGATCGCTTGACCGCCCCGCCGTGGCCTCGATCGTGTTCGGCGATTCCGATCAGGCCAAGAAGGCCTTGAACGATCTCAATCGCATCGTGCATCCTGCAATGCAGGACGAGATCACGAGCCAGATCGCTGCGCAGGCTGATACCGATCGGGTCGTCGTACTCGACTTCCCATTGCTCGGCGAGAATCCACGTGGCGACATCGCCGCGACTGTGGTGATCGACGTCGAACCAGAGGTAGCGATCCAACGCTTGGTCCAGTTCCGAGGCATGCACGAGACCGATGCTCGCAATCGCATCACCAGCCAAATCAGCCGTGAGGATCGCCTCGCCAAGGCCACCCACGTGCTCGACAACTCGGGCGACCTCGACGCGCTCCGCGACCAGGTCGACGGGCTGTGGAGCCAGCTCGTCGAATTGAGCGACAGCTCCGCCGCCGACTGACGTTCGGTCGGGCAGGTCGCTTTGTCTCGAGGTCGCATCACCGCCGCCGCGAGACCGGCCGATTCAAGGCGATCGGAGCGGTGGCCGAGGAGCCCGATTCTGGCCGTACGCTCGCGACGTGACCTCGACCGTCCTTCTCGTCTCCGCCGCCGCAGCGCTGGCGTTCATCGATTGGTGGGCCGTGGCGCGGTCGAATCGGCGTCTCGAGGTGATCGCCAAGCCGGCGACGATGGCGGTGCTTGTGACGGTCGCCGTCGTGGCGGGGGACGCTCCCGGCGACGTGCGGGTGTGGCTGGTGATCGGCGCCGTGTTCGGCCTGATCGGCGACGTGGCCCTGCTCGGCCGCGGCGAGACAGCGTTCATGTCAGGTCTTGCGGCGTTCGCCATCGGACACTTGGCATATGTCATTTCAGCCACGCTGGTCGGGTTCGATCCGCTGTGGGCGTTGCCGGGTTTGGCGTTCATGGTGGCGTTACTCGGCTATCGGTTCGTGGGTCGCACGGTGCCCGGCGCTCATCGTCATGGAGGGATCGTGCTGGCCGGCGCCGTGGCGTTCTATGCAGCAGTGATCTCGGCGATGGTGCTGACATCGTGGGCAACGGCCGCCTGGATCGCGGCGTTGGGGGCGACTCTGTTCGCCGTCAGTGACTGGGTACTCGGGTATCAGCGCTTCGTCGCTCCGCTGCCAGGGCGCAACCTGCCGGTGATCGTGCCGTATCACGTCGGTCAGGCACTGCTGATCCTCGGTCTCGCCACCGCCTGAAGAGCCGATGCCCGATATCGTCCGCACGATGTCCGGTGTCTGGGTCTTCGGGTATGGGTCATTGGTCAGCCCGGACTCGTTCGGGCAGACCCTGGGCCGGCGCCCGGAGATGGGCGTCGACTTCTTCGAGGCCGAGATCTCCGGCTACGAGCGACGATGGAACTACGGCTCGATGCGCTTCATCGGTCGGGCACTCGATCAGGACGGAACGATTCGTGAGTGGGTGATCGTCGCCCTCGGTGTGACGAAAGCTGCTGATCAAACGGTGAACGGTGCGATCGGCTGGGTGTCGAACGACGAGTTGGTCGACCTCGACCTCCGAGAGAGTAACTACGACCGGATTGATGTTACGGAGTTGGCGACAGTGACCGGTGGCGTCGAGATCGCCGATCGAATCGTCACCTATGTGCCACGACGCGAGGCGCTCGAACGCTTCGAGCGAGCACGCGACCGTGGCGAGGCGGCCGTCGAGCGACGCTACTTCGATCTCGTT
>Ga0255047_10000599_pt1 | contig 29264 bp, 30 predicted proteins | sample JV7_2_1_MG_FD_183640 | JGI IMG/M metagenome (GOLD analysis project Ga0255047, IMG submission 183640) | Seawater microbial communities from Jervis Inlet, British Columbia, Canada - JV7_2_1 | ecosystem: Environmental > Aquatic > Marine > Inlet | place: Canada: British Columbia | collected 2016-10-06
TCATGTTGCATTAACTGCAAATACAACCGCAGCAGATAACTCTGCTTTTGGTGGTCAAGCTATGTATGCAAATACCACGGGGGCAAACAACACTGGTATAGGTTCTCAAGCTTTATACGCAAACACCACAGGAGCAAATAACACGGCTGTTGGTACGCAGGCTTTAGACGCTAATACCACAGCGGCTAACAATACTGCACTTGGTTATGAAGCACTTGGTAAGGCAACAACTGGTGGTGATAATGTTGGAGTCGGTAGAGCAGCAGCACTTGATGTCACAACAGGAACAAGCCACACAGCAGTAGGAGTTGAAGCATTAGAAAACACTAGCACTGGAACCGAAAACACAGCAGTAGGCAAACAAGCAGGTAGGAACATAACTACAGGCTCATATAATGTTCTAGTTGGTTCTGGCATTTCTACAGTAGGGGCAACTAGTAGTAATGCTCAAGGTTTCGGATATAATCTTACATGCTCAGACAACTTCACAACTATAGGTCAAGGTGCTGCTGATATTCGAGCAGAGCATGGTGTTGCAACTTGGGCTACTGTATCAGACGAAAGAGTTAAGAAAGATATTGAAGATGCTACTGTAGGTTTAGCCTTTATCAACGACCTTCGACCAGTAACTTTTAATTATAAAAACAAAGGTGATTTACCTGAAAACTTTAAAGGTTATGAAGAAGGCTCTACAGAAGTTTATAAAAACTCTAAATCTCAACACGGTTTTATAGCTCAAGAAGTTAAAGCAGCTATTGATAAACACAGCGATATTAAAGATGGCTTTGGTATGTGGGATGATAATGACCTTACTGGACAACAAAGAGTTGGTGAAGCAGCAGTTATACCAGTATTAGTAAAAGCAGTACAAGAACTTTCGGCAGAAGTCGAAGAATTAAAAATTAAATTAGGAGAAAAATAATGGCACAAACAGTAACAGAAGTCTTAGCAGCGGGAACCGATAGCGTAACTGTAATAAATGACGTTAATACTAATGGCAAAAAATCAACTCATGTTGGTGGTACAGAAGAAGTAGATACAACTATGTCTCAAGCAGATATAAATGAAGTGGTACAACGTAATGTTGACCACCTTTCAACTATCTTGCTTTATGAACCTGTAGATGCAGATGATGATACACCAAACGTAAAAGGAGCAGCAGACAGTAAGAAAACTACACACGTTGCAGCCGTTACAACTGGCACGGATTACATAGCAGCAAACTAAGGAGATAATATGACCGAAGAAGCCGTAGTCTTTATAGACGATAAAGAGATAAAAGTGTCTGAGTTGTCTGACGAACAAAAATACTTGCACTCGCAATTACTGGATTTGAGAAACAAAGAAGCTAGTCTTAAATTTCAATTAGACCAAGTAGCTGCCAGTATGTCAGTATTTCAAAATGCTTTTGTTGAGGCTTCTAAAGAAGTCGCTGAAGAAGTTTTAGAAGAAGAAACCAAAGAGGTAAATTAAATGGTATATATAAATATATTTGTATGGATAACCGCTATTGTCGCAATAGCATCATTAGTGGCTGCTGTAACCCCTACTCCGAAAGGAGATAAGTTTTTAGCAAAACTTTATAAAGTTATTGATTTTTTAGCTTTAAACATTGGCAAGGCTAAAGACAAATAGATGGCCAGAAAAACTACCATAGAAGTCGCAGCAGATCTTGATAAACATGAAGCAATTTGTGCTGAGCGTTGGCTAGAAACCATTAGTCGTATTAAACGTCTTGAACTATTTGTTATCGCTACTTTAGTTACACTATTATTAAGTGCTGGGGCTATATTAGCTCAGCAAGTTTTTTAAGATGAAATATGCCATACGCCAAATACACATTCAAACCAGGAATCAATCGTGAAGGTACTGATTACAGTAACGAAGGCGGTTGGTTCAATGGTAATTTAGTAAGGTTTCGTCAAGGACGCCCTGAAAAAATAGGCGGTTGGCAAAAAGATACTGACACAAGCTATTTAGGCACAGGCCGGGCTTTGCACGGTTGGGTGGATACCGGGGGGACAAAATATTTAGGGCTTGGAACCACTTGGAAATATTACGTTTCAACTGGGCAGAATTTTGATGACATCACCCCTATTCGTGCTACAACAACCAATGGAATTACTTTTGCAGCAACGGATGGATCTTCAACCATAACCGCCACAGATTCTAGCCATGGTTGTGTGGCTAACGATTTCGTTACTATTTCAGGAGCCGTATCTTTAGGGGGCCTAGTTACCGCCGCCGTGTTGAACCAAGAATATCAAATTGTTTCGGTTCCCTCAGCTAACACTTACACATTTACTGCTAAAGATACGGATGGGGATACCGTTACAGCTAATTCTAGTGACTCAGGAAATGGGGGCTCAGGGGTAGACGGGGCGTACCAAATTAACGTGGGTCTTGATGTTTATGTTCAAAGCACAGGTTGGGGAGCAAGTACATGGGGGACGAGTACGTTTGGTAGTTCTTCTGCATTAAGTTCTGGTAATCAATTACGTTTATGGTCACACGATAATTTCGGCGAAGATCTTCTTATGAACGTTCGCGGAGGCGGTATATATTATTGGGATGAAAGTGGAGGTTCTAGTGTTCGAGCTAAACCTTTTACAGAACTTACAGGGGCAAATTTAGTTCCTACTATAGCCTTACAGATATTAGTAAGTGATATAGACAGACATGTAATTTGTTTTGGGGCGGATGCAATTGATGATACTAATGTTAGAACAAGTGCATCTGATCCAATGCTTATTGCTTGGAGTGACCAAGAAAATGCTGTTGAATGGGAACCATTGTCTACTAATACAGCAGGATCTCTTAGACTTTCTGCTGGGTCTTTAATTATTGGAGCAATGAGAGCGGGGCAAGAAACTTTAGTTTGGACAGATACTTCACTGTATTCTTTATCGTTTATAGGCCCTCCTTACGTATTTGGAACAACATTATTAAATGAAGGTGTTGGATTAATTAGCCCAAAAGGATCCGTAAATACAGCCAAAGGAATATTTTGGATGGATAGAAAAGGGTTTTATAATTATGCAGGAAACGTAGTGCCTGTTCCTTGTAGCGTTCATAACTATGTTTTTAGTGATCTTAATGAAAATCAGTCTCATAAAGTTTTCGGATTTTTAAATAAACAATTTGACGAAGTTGGGTGGTTTTATCCTTCTGCTTCTAGCACAGAAATAGATCGTTATGTAACGTATAACTACAATGAACAAACGTGGAGCATAGGAGAACTGGCACGTTTTGCATGGCTTGATGAAGGTATTGTTGCGTACCCCAGAGCCACAGGCAAAAGCGATTCAACAAATTATTTATACCAACATGAAGAAGGTAACGACGACGATGGTTCTGCAATGTCCAATGTTTTTATAGAATCCAGTGATTTAGATATTCAAGAAGGAGAGTATTTTTCTTCGATTAGTAGAGTCATACCTGACGTTAAATTTACAGGGAGTGGTGGGTCAGACCAAACCATTAATTTTGTTTTAAAAACTAGAAATTACCCCGGTGAGTCTTTAGTAACCAACACAACGCAAAACGTAACTGGGACAACAACAAGATTAGATACGCGCCTACGCGCGCGACAAATGGTTTTTAGAATAGAGTCTGATGATGATAATTCAAATGTTAGTGCACAAAGAGGTGTGGGCTGGGTTTTAGGAGACACTCGTATGGATGTTAAACCAAGCGGTCGTAGATAATGGCTAAACTATTAAACACAAAATTACCTATTTCTCTTGATCCTTTAGTTGTTCCTTCTTTTGTGTATAACAGAATGGTTAGAACTGTTGAAATAGCTTTTGCTGGTTTTGATCCAAGTGCTACTCCGCAATTTACAGAAACAATCCGCAATGAAAATTTATTTAATGCTGGTGATATTATTTGGAATACTACTAGAGAAGTTCTACAGTATTTTGATGGTACAAATTGGTACAATTTATCCACAGAAGAAGAAGTAGGTCTACAAGCAAAAGCGTCTGTAGGAGAGGTAACGGTAACACTTGATGGTAACGTAACAATAAATATAACCGGACCTAAATATGGTTGGGGTATAGAAAAATGGTATACATAATGAATAAAGAAAAACTAATAAAAGAATTAATTGTTGATGAAGGTTGTATAAATAAAATATACGCAGATCATCTTGGATTCCTTACGCTTGGAGTAGGCCATTTAATCTTGGACACAGATCCAGAAAATAATCAGCCCGAAGGGACTCCAGTATCAGATAAAAGAATCAACGAATGTCTACACAATGATATAGACATTGTGTGCGACGAATTAGACAGAAACATGCCGTGGTGGAAAGAGCTAGACGAGACACGCCAACGCGTTCTTGCTAATATGTGCTTTAACTTAGGTTGCCCTAGATTAAAGAACTTTAAAAATTTTTTAGCGGCTTTAGAAGCAGGCGATTTTGAAACCGCTGGGAAAGAAATGATGGACAGTAAATGGGCTACACAAGTAGGAAATAGAGCTGTTAGATTACAGGAAAAAATGATTCATGGTAGCTAGAGTTAAAAAAATAAAAAGAAAACCCATGAAAAGTGGAAAAGTTTCTAACTATAAAAAATCTTTAAGGAGACCATAATGGCTAAAAAAGGACTGTACGCGAACATACACGCTAAAAGAAAAAGAATAAAAGCTGGATCAAAAGAAAAAATGAGAAAGCCCGGTACTAAAGGAGCTCCAACAAAAGCAAATTTTAAACGAGCTAAGAAAACGGCTAAGAAATAATGGCGGCAAGGCAGAAAGCAATACGAAAAACCACTAAAGGTAAGGGGGCTAATTATCGCCCTACCAAAAGTGGCGCGGGCATGACTAAAACAGGTGTTAAAGCCTATAGAAAAAAGAACCCTGGATCTAAATTGCAAACAGCCGTTACAGGCAAAGTAAAACCAGGCAGTAAGGCAGCGAACCGACGTACATCTTATTGCGCAAGGTCTGCGGGTCAGCTTAAGAAAAGCTCTGCTAAAACAAAGAATGATCCTAATTCAAGGATCAGACAAGCGCGCAAAAGGTGGAAGTGTTGATATGTACGAATATAAATGCAAAGTTAAAAGAGTGGTTGATGGTGACACTATGGATGTTATTCTTGATCTTGGGTTCGATGTCCTTCATGCTTGTAGGGTCCGTCTGGCTGCTATTGATACGCCCGAGTCGAGGACTCGTGACTTGGATGAAAAAGCGCGAGGTAAACTTAGTAAAGCCTACCTTAAAGAAACTATTAAAGGAAAAAAGATTGTATTAAAGACTAAAATAAAAGATGCAAAAGGTAAGTTTGGACGAGTAATAGCCGAAGTTTGGGCAGAGTTTGAAGAAGGCTCAATGCGTAACGTTAATGAATTAATGATAAAAGAATGTTATGCAGTAAGATACAACGCCCAAAATAAGGCTCTAGTACACGACGCTCACATGGCAAATCGTGCTATATTAATAGAAAAGGGGCTGTTTACCCCCGTGGAGCCTAAATGAAGTTAGCTTTGATCTTGGGGTTTTTATTGTTATCAACGGTGGCTGGATCTGCGTGGTACATAGACAGACTTCAAGATAACATAGGAACATTAAAGGGCAATCAACTTGTCTTAGAGACTAAGATTCAAGAACAAAACGAAGCCATTGAAACCGCTTTAAACAACCAAAAAAAGGCCCAAACGCTTATGGCTTCTTTAGAAAAAGAGAAGCAAGAAGCGATGCGTGATGTTAATAAATTAAGAAAAACATTTGCTAAACACGACCTAGATGAATTAACTTTAGCAAAACCAGAACTTATGCAAGGCAAAATAAACAGAGCTTCTAAACGAGTTTTAGAAAACTTAGAAAAATTAACCGATCCCAACCAATTTGATGAAGAAGTTAGCAATAATACTTAGTTTGGCCGTAGTGGCTTCAAGCTGTTCTATGATGGGGGATAGGGTCAAGCCTGTTTCCGTAACCACCATTTCTAAACAACAACCGATGTACCATCCGCCTTTACCAATGGAAGTGCAAATGGATCCAGTTGATTGGGAGATACTAACTCCAGACAGTATGCAATTGTATTTAGATAATTTAGAAAAAGGAGACGCACCAAGAAGGGCATTTTATACCTTATCCAGCAAAGAATACGAACATTTAAGTATGGATATGGCAGACATAACTAGGTATATAAAAGAAGTACTAGGTATTATAAAGTTCTACAGAGACTACGATAAAGAAGAGGAAGGAGAAAACAATGAATGATGGTTCAGGAAGATTTGGTGGAGACATGGACAGAAATGAGGTTGAAATCGACCTTAGTAAGTTCATGGCATTGTTACAAGAACAATCCACTTTAAAAGACAGAATAAGAGAGTTAGAGGACGAAGGAACTAAGAATCCGCATCAAAGGTGGATATTTCTTGCTCAAGCCATAGACAGTTGGCGTATATTTCCAAGAGCTTTTTTAAGTGTTTATATGTATTTATTGTATTACACTACCTTTTGGTTCATGGATTTAGAATCACCCAGTTTTGAGCAATCGGGATTAATCTCTATTGTGGTAGGTGCAGGTGCAGCATGGTTCGGTCTTTATGCAGGTACTTCAGGTTCAAGTAAGTCCTTTAAAGGGGAAGATAAGTAACAAGACAAAGACTAAAAAAGACGATAAGATAGGGGACATTATGGCAGACACAACTTTATGGGACGATATATTCACTACAGATCTTGATGACTATACTTATGACGCAGATGATTATTCTTTAGAAAGCTACTTGAACAATGACGCCACAAATTACTACGGCGCGGATGATTACAGCTGGATGGACGATGAAGACTTTAGTGATCCAAATTGGCTGGATAATTTTCTTGACCCCAACGCCACAAATTACTACGGCGCTGATGATTACAGCTGGATAGACGATTATGAATATGGGGACGATTATGATGTAGGAAGTATGGATTTTACGCCTGAAGGTCAAATAAGTTCTTGGATGGATAATTATTTTGAAGAACAAGGGTATGATTCTAACGATTTATATGATTTTGGCGAAGAAACAGGACCATTTGGAGGAACGTTTGGTCCTAAAGTAAGAGATTTCTTTGCTGAGTTTCTTGGTCTTTCAGGCGGTTCAAACAACAAGGAAAACGACGGTGGTGGAATTATGGACCTACTATCCAGTTTAGCGGGTGGCACTAAAAACATGCTGGACAACGATTTAATAAAAATCTTGTTAGGTAAAAAATTATTGGACGACGATCGAGACGGCGGTTCCGCAGGATACGTTCCTATTGGACAAGAAGCCTACGGCGGAGGAAGTCCTCTTCCAGACTATCGAATTTCTAACATACAACCAGCTTTATTACCGGGCATGGCTTATGCCAATCAACCCACTACTTTCAATAATATGCCGCCTACTACTGCTCCCCCTCCGGGTATGCAAGCGGGTGGGTTAGCTCATCATCACCCACAGCTTCATTCACATGCTCATGGTTCTCGTCCCAATGATATACCAGGAATGCCGGGCATGCAGGACCACCTTTTAAGACCAGGACAACCGGGTTCAAGAGCATTGCCTATGCCTTATAAACCAGATGGTATGCAAGCGGGTGGGATAGCCAGTTTAGAAAATAGGATGGACGGACCGGGGGACATAACACAAGCCATGTTAGAACCCGGAGAGTTTGTGATGACAAGAAAAGCCACGCAAAACCTAACCCCTGAATACTTATACAGTTTAATGCACCAAGCAGAGAACGCAGGAAGGATGAGATAATGGCCGCTTACGCAAATAACACAACACGGGCAACTTACGAAGAACCGTGGGTGCAGGCCATGCGACAAGGCTATTTGAACTCCATGTTCGATTTTGCCAAACAACCCACACCAGTACCCGTCAGACAAGTTGCTGGGTTAAGTCCCGAAGAATTAAAAGCCCGTGAACTTTCGGGTGGATTAGGAGGATTTACTCCGTACTTTGAGCAAGGCGCACAGATGATGCAAGGGGGCTACGGCACTCAACAACAAGGCAGAGACATGTACGGCAGAGGCGCAGATGCTACTAATGTAGGCATTGGCATGTACGGCAGAGGGGCCAATCTAACCGATCAAGCCAGTTCGTTTTACGCTCCGGGTGCAGCTGAACAATTTTACAACCCTTACGAAACTGGCGTAGTACAACAAACGTTAGCGGATTTAAAAGAAGCGGGCATTGGGCAAGGTTACGCAGACAGAGCAGGACAAGTAGGACAAGGAGCTTTTGGCGGTTCTCGTGGTCGTATAATGGCGGGCGAAAGAGCAAGACAAGAAGGCCGTGGCGCTATGGAAGCCGTAGGAAAAATTCGTTCAAGAGGCTTTGAAGGGGCTCGATCTGCCGCACAAGCAGCTGGGCAAGGACTGGGGCAACTGGGCAGTCAATTTGGAAACTTTGGCGCAGGAATGGGTCAATTAGGTGGACAGTTTGGTCAATTCGGCCAAGGACTGGGATCGCTTGGAACTCAAATGGGGCAAATGGGTACTAACTTTGCAGGATTAGGCACAACGGGACAAAGTAATTTAATGAATCAAATAAACATGCTTAATAAGCAAGGTGGCACAAGCCGAGGTATACAAGACGATATGTTCAAATCTCAATACGATGCGGCCACCAGTTTGTCTCAGGAGCCGGGCAATAGATTGGGTATATTAGGTGGTGTGTTACAAAGATTATTGCCAAGCACAGGAGTTGAGACAACGTTTGGAAACGAAGCCGGGGTTAATTCTTTAGCGGGTCTTTTAAAACTGTTGGGAGCCATAGAATAATGAACTGGAAAAGCAGACAAATGTTTGGAGGACGCCCCAGCGGTATCGTTCAAATGATGGGTGGCGGAATGACGCCTTACCCCACGCACACAATGCCTAATGGAACCGTGATGCCCGGAGCTGTGCATGGACAAGGCTATGAAGGAGGAGGAATAACAGGGCCAGCCGCTCCTGCTGAACCATCTATAGAACAACGTGTTGCAATGATAGCTGCACAACAAGGCATAAGCGTACCAAAAGCTAGAGCTCAATTATTACAAAAAACAGCAACCGATCAAGGACTGCAACTTCCTCCAGAAGCCGTACAGCAATTTGCTGTGGGTATGATTAATTTGCAAACAGCTTTAGCACAAGGAGTGCCAGCTATGCAAGCAGGTGGAATGGTGGGCGCAGAATTGTTTGAAGAAGGCGACAGCGACATAAACAATGCATTAAACACCATGGCTGCTGTTTCTAATCCAGAGGTCCCTGATATGCCAGCCAGCAACGGCATGGCTCTATCCGGTGGAGACATGGGCGGTGAAGAAATGACCATGGACCAAGGACTTGAAGAAATGGAAGTGTTGGAGCTAAAAGCTAAGTACCAAGAAGTAGCCCTAGCAACGGTAGAAGCGGCTAATAAAGCCATCCAAGAAGGCGCACCACCGGAACAATTAAAAGAACCCGTTAAAGAAAGATTAATCGCAATTGATGAGCAATACCGTCAGAAAACGGGAACAAATGACACCATTCTTACGCCAGAATTTATGGCTAAACTTCAAGGGTTAACGTCCGTGATACCTGCCATGCAAGGCGGCGGACTAAAAGGTTATGAACCGGGTGGAGTAGTTACTGATGATGAGGTTTCAAGCCTTTATGTAAACACTGAACTTGATGATGCACGATATGTATACACCAACGCTCATAATAAAAGAATAGAACTAGAAGATAAATTAGCCGAAGAAACAAACCCTAGAAACAAAAGAAAAATTTTACAACAGTTAAAAAAGGCAAAAGAAATAGAAGCGCTAACCGGAGCTGAATATGAACGTTTAGGCGGAAGTCAGGCAAGCACTGGTTCTACTTCTACTCCGACGCCTACTCCTACTCCAACACCGACGCCTACTCCGACTCCAACACCGACGCCTACTCCTACTCCTACTCCTACTCCTACAGGAGAAGAAGATTCTTCTGAAAAAATTCTTGAAGAGCTTAAAGCGCTTAGCACGGTAAGCTCAGACAGTTCTGAACTGCAAAAGAAAAAACAAGAACTTGCTAGACGTGCGGCGTATTTAGGGGGCAAAACCAAACAAAGCGGTTTAAGCGGATTGTTTGATGTTATGGGCCAAGCGGACGCGGCTGAAGCAGAAGCAGTGAGTAACATGCCACAACAACTAAGCGCTAACGAAAGCGCCTTAGAACGAATGAAAATGGACATAGAAGCTAAAAGAGATTTAGCTTTTAATAAAGTTGCAACAATGACGGAAAGTGAACGCGACGCTTTACGTGGAAATCCAATTGCGTTAATGAATATATTCCAATCTATGTCTAAATCTCCTGACGATGCAGAAGAAGCCATAGAGTTCTTTATAATGCGAGACTGGCCTTTACCTTCTTTCGCAGGAAAAAACTTACCCAGTAAACTAGACGACGAAGGAAACGAAACCATTACAATTACTCTTAAAACTAAAGAAGGAACTAAAGAAGGGTTAAGTTTTAAAGACTTTTTTAGGTTGGTTAAACAAGGAAAGCCTAGTGTTACATATCAACAGATATTAGTTTTGTTTAATAAAGGACTTAATAACAACGGTATTCTTGACCAATCCTAATAGATTATGTCTATTAACCCAGACGAATTAAATCTAAATGAAATAGATTTAAATGAAATAGATTTAAATGAAATAGATTTAAATGAAATAGATTTAAATGAAATAGATTTAGGCACATTAGACTTAGGCGAAATTTCTTCAAGCACTCCTCTTGCCGACGAAGACCCCAGTTTCTTTGAAGTCATGGGTCAAACCGTGGATCAACTGCAAGCCAGTGGTTGGGCGGGAGTTCGTGTACTAGGAGAACAATTTGAAAACGAACGCATGATTGAAGCCGGTAATCGTGGCGTAGCGTTTAACGAAGCACAGGCCGCTAAGTACGGTCGCCCCATGATGGTAGAGGATATTGAAAATCCTTTAGATGATTTTGGCACATCTGCTGTGGATTACGTTTTTACAAACGCGCTACCGCAAGTGCTTCCGTCCATTGCGGCTTCCGTGCCCACGGCTTTTCTTGGCGCTAAAGGCGGAGCAGCTATAGGCACAGCCATTGCTCCAGGAATTGGTACATTTGTTGGAGGAGTTATTGGAGGCATAGCAGGAGCATTTTTACCTTCTGCTTTTTTAAGTGCAGGGGAAATTGACCGAGAGATGAAAGCCCGAGCGGGAGACGATCATTCGGATCCTTTAGCAGCAATGGGCGGAGGCGCCATAGTAGGCGCGTTAGACACAGCGGCATTAGCGGTGGGATTAAAAGGTGTGTTGCCACACGTTTTAAAAAGAACCGGAGGTGGTCGAGAAGTATTGGATAGTTTAATAACTAAGATGGTTGAGAGAGGCGTAACTAAAACCGTGGCTGCACGAGCGATGGCCCAAGGACTTGTTACCGCAGCCGCAGAAGGTTCCACAGAAGCGGCACAAGAATTAACTCAAGATTACGTAGCAGAATATTCAACCGGGGTTTCTTTAGACGAGGATGAATTAACCAGCGCATTAGTTAATTCATTTGTATTAGGAGCAATTGGAGGTGGTCCGTTAGGAACAGTTAGCGGAGCTCTGACGCAAAAAAGTAAGAATGAAAGAGCAGCGGATCAAACAAGAATAAACGAAGAAAATGCTGCGCGGGAAGTAGAAATAGAAGAATGGTCGGCTAAAGAGCTCGACAATAAAAGTTTAAGTGAACTTGAACAGTACGCAGATGACAATAACATTAAACGTTTTGAATACAAAAGCGGAGAAGAACAAGAAAGAAAAGCAGAATTAATTAAACGAATTAAAGATTTTGAAAGAGACAAACGGGTTAAAGAAGACATATCGTACGACATGGAAGAAGCCGGTCTTTCTGAATTAACTTTTCAAGATAAAGTAGACGAGCAACTTAAAACACTTGAAGTTCTTTCTGATGAAGACTTAGACATTTATATAGAAGAAGAAGGCATTGCTGATCGGTTTGCTTCCGTTAACACCAGAGAAGACAAACTTATTCTGTTAGCTAATTATGAAGCCAGAGCACTAAACGAAGCCGATGGAAAATCAAAAGCCGGCATGGATTCCCCTACTTTTCGTAAGTTCTATCAAAATTTAGACCGAACCAATTCTAAAGAAAAACTTTTAGAAATGGCTCGTAAACTTGGCTTTACAAACGAAGAATTTCAAGGCAAAGGAAAAATGGAAATAGCCGCGGATATAGCCAAACGAGAAGCTATTTTTGAGATTAATAACAGCGATTTAGAAGCGTTAGCCAATCAAACAGAAGTTCTTCCATTAGAAGTTGAAGAAGATACAGAAAGTCAAAACAAAGCACAAAGAGAAATTGATAAAGGACGGGCCATTGAAATTAAAGTAGGCAATCGAATTTTTACAAAAACAGAAGATGGTCAATACTTAAACGAAACAGGGCAAAGTTATTCAGATTTTGTTCTTCAAGAAGGCGACGTAGAAAAGGGGCCGCTTATCCAACAACTCACTCTTCGTAAAGGATCTTTTAAAGTTTTTGGTAAAAAAGTAAACCAGGAAAGTTTTATAGGTAGATTTTTTTCTAGTCTTAAAGGAGGAGCGTTTGGGTTTCAACCGTCGGGACCTTTAGGTTTTGATGGTTTTATGGCTGACCGAGATCGTATTGGCAGACTACGTTCTATCAATAAATCGGCGCAAAGTATAGCCTATCAATGGGAAGAAGTTCGATTAGCTGCTTTGCAAAGAGGTGAAATTTTATCCGCAACGGAAGCCGATCAATTGGTTATGGATTATTTAAGCGGGGCTAAAAAAACAATTCCTTTGGATAAAGTAAACAGAGTCATTAAAGAACAAAAATTAAAGAACCTTGAGACTGAATTAAACAACGCAACCGATGAACAAAAAGCTTCCATCACTGAAGAGATGGATTTTTTACAAAAACAATTGAACGAAAACGTAGATAACAGTTTAAAAGTAGCTTCATTAGAGGAACTTCCTGAGGGCATGAGAGACTTTGCAATTAGGGCTAGAAAACTAATTGATACGTTAAGTAACAGACTAATAAAAGAACTTCCAAATGATGTTTTAATTGAAAAGATTGGTAACAAAACAAGAAAGCAAGTTATACAAGAAAACATGGGTAAGTATCTAACCCAGTCTTTTAAAATTTACGAACCTGATTTAGGGTACAACCCCGTAAGTTTTTGGAACAGATTAGGCTTAACCAAAGGAAGCAGAGCCATGATACAAAAAGTAGAAAACGCAAAAGCAGCCCATCGGAGACTAAAGTTTTCGGAATATACTGTGCAATCGGGGGAAACACTGGAGTCTATAGCCAATGCCACAGACTCAACGGTACAGGAATTAAAAGATTTAAACGGCTTATTAACAGACCCTTTACAAGCCGGTAGAGTTATTAAAGTGCTTGGTAGCAAAGAAAAGGCAAACACTTGGTTAAATAATTTAATGACCAACAGAAATAAAGGTTACGCAGAAACGGGTATTAAAGTTATGGCGGGCCTTAAGCCCAGTAAAACAGAAAGTAAAGAACTTGAACTGGCTACTGGTGTATTAAAAGAAAGACAATCTATTCCGCAAGAATGGAAAGAACTAATGGGAGAAATTACTAACCCCGCACAAGTTCTTACCAACACGGTAACACGGGTCGCCAGTATTTTAGAAAACATGCGTTTTTATAATAAGTTAGAAGGACTTAGTGACACTCCTGGGGGGCGTTTATTTTCTCCTGTTAAATCAGGATTGTTTACAGAACAAATTGAAGAAAAACTGGGTCTTCCTATTAGCGGGATGTACACCACTAAACAAGTAGCCGAAGCCATTGGCGTAGTAGAAAAAAATAAAAGTGCTTTGTGGCAAGTTTACGAAACCATGGTTCTTGTGCCAAAAATTGCTATTCAAGCGGGAAAAACGGTCTACAGTGTTTCAGCTCAAATGCGTAACTTCTTATCCGCAAGTCTTTTTTACTTAGGTAATGGTCATTTTGGTGGTAAAAATTTAGTGGAGTCCATTAATGTTTTGCGCGATGAGTTATTTGCCGGGGGTTTTGATACACAAGGAAGGCCTCTTTCAAGACGTATGCAAGCAGAAAAAACATACCGAAAACTTTTGCAATTGGGAATTATTAACACCAACGCAAGACTCGGAGAAATTTTAAAAACGTTTGACGAAGTAGCTAAAGATCCGGGTAGCGGTGCAGGACAATTAGCCACTAAGTTATTAAGCATGAAAAACGGTAAACCTTGGGCGGCTAAATTAGCAGATGTGCCTACCAGACTGTACACAGCGGCGGATGATTTTTGGAAAATAGCGGCGTGGCAAGCAGAAAGAAAGCAGATAGAGAAAAATTTTAAAGGTGATGAAAAAAGACTTAGCGAATACGCAGAGCATTTAGGCTTGCAAAGTTCTATAACAGGAAGAACTTTCTCAGATATGGTGGATGAAATTGCGGCTTTTAAAGTTAGGCAAACCATACCCAATTACGATTACGTAGGAAACTTTGCAAACATGATTCGTAAAACTCCGTTTGGTAATTTTATTGCGTTCCCCACAGAAATTTTTAGAACGGGGTTTAATATTGCAGGACTTGCCTACAAAGACATGACTTTTAGTGGCATGAGAGGAGCCGGTTTAAAACGTGGCATTGGTTTTGGCACAGCAACTTATGGTTTAAGTACAACAATTCAAGCAGTGGCGCAAAGTTTATCCGACGTAACGGATGAAGAACTTGAAGCGGCTAAAAGAACCTTACCACTTTGGTCAAAATACAGCCCCATAATACCACTAGAAAAAATACCTCAATCAAAAGGAGGAGGGTTTACGTACATAGACGGAAGTTATATTTTAGTCTACGATGAAATTGCTAGAGTTATCCCTACTATTTTAACTGCTACAAAAGAAAATCGTATGGAGGGTTCTTCTTACCCAGTTTCTGTAACGTATGCAGTGGGAACAGCCGTGCTTAATGTTTTAGAGCCTTATTCTAGTGTGGGTATTGGTCCAAAGATTACGATGGAAGTGCTTCAAAACAGAAATGCAAACGGCTACCCAATAGCTAAACCAGAAGATAACTTAGGGGATCAAGCAGTGTCGATGTTAAATTACGCTTGGTCTAAAGCACAACCCGGCGCTTGGGCTCAAATTCAAGCTGTTATGGACAGTACAGCGGCGGACGAAACGTCTTTTAAAAAATACGGAAAGCTGCAAGAGTCTTTTCCTGCAACCATGTCTTTAATGGGTATACGTACCGATCGAGTTAACCCGACACTTAATTTTAAATACAGTATTGCAAATTATCAAAAACGTATAGGAAACGCCGGTTATCAATTTAAAGATTTAGTTAACGATTATGGGTTAGTAACTCCCGAAGATTTATTAGTGGGGTACGACAATGCTAATCAATCTGTATTTGAAATACAGCAAGAACTTTATTTAGATCTTTTGGCCACACAAACGTTAAACGGAGATCAGAAAAATATTAAAAATCAATTAAAAGATAGGCTTCCAGGAGTGTATAACAAACTTCGTAAAGGACAATTTGTTCCATATAAACCAACTAAAAACTCAGAAGACATTTACAATACTGTTACTGAAGATATGGAACAACAAGTTATTGCTGCCTACGGAGTCAATACCATTACTCAACGTTATTATCCTAAAAGAGCATTAAGAGATAGAGAAAAATTTTACAGGAGGGGTCGGTTTAATTTACTTCTTCCGCTTCCACCTTACGAAGATTAATAAACTTTTCCACTCGCTCCATCCAAGCATCCGCAGCACGCCTAAACTCTTCTCCTTCAAGAATAAACTCCTGATAAAAGCAGTCCACTGAGCACATCATAATAACGCCCTTCTGTATATTCGTGCCGTACAGTTCGTTGTGCGCTAATGCGTAAGCGGATAACTGCTGGAAATAGTCCCACACCCACTGTCTGCGCTTGGGTTTGTTGGTCTGTTTAAAATCCATGATGGCCAGTTCTCCGTCATGTATTCCAATCACATCACTTTTACCCGCGTATTTTTCAGGGTAATACAAAGATATTTCACAGCCGTAAACTTGGGATACTTTAGGCAACCCTTGGTCCATAATCACACAAGCCATTTTGTAAGCACGTTTTTCTTCGCCGTTTGCAGGCTTAAAATCCCAGATGTCGCCATCACGAATCTGGCGCTCCAGAATGTCGTGCATGTACGTTCCTCTTGTTGCAGCCTCTGTTCTGATACGCTCAGCCTCCTCCTCGCCTACTTTTTCAACCCATTTCTTTAAGAAGTCTCCTTCCTTAGTCCCGGATAAAATAGTAGTAACAGAAGGAAGTTTTACGCCATTGCAATCGTAAACACGACCCGTCTCGTGGTCTTCACTAACGAAATCGCTGTACTCATGTGGGGACTCGTACAGTATCTGATGTTTCATTAGTCTACCTTTGGTACGTCGTTCAAACGGCCACTGTCAAGATCTTGCTTTAATCTCTTAACTGCGTACGCAAACACATTGCTGGTAGGTCTTTCGGTCTTTGAACCAATGTCAGACGCTAATTCAACAATCTCTTTACGTATTGCCACACTTTTCCATTTTTCGGTATCCATTATTACTCCTGTAATTTATTGTTATTATACATTTAAAACTAAGATATATCCTAATTTTTCTCAGGAGCCTCCATTGAAGCCCCCCAATTCTTCCCAATTTCGGCATCCACCTTGTTGGGAATATCCAATTGCACAGCTTCCTCCATCAAACGACAGATATTATCCACATCCTCTTGAGATTTTACAGAGAACACCAATTCATCGTGTACCTGTAATAGAGGAAGATAACCTGCTTCGTAGCAGTGCACCATCGCTTGTTTGGTCATGTCGGCTGCTGACCCTTGAATTAGTTTATTAAGCGCTTTATAAACAAAAGCCCTCTTAATTTCTCCGTTGTATTCGTGTACGGCTTCTTTGTGCTTTAACGGTCTGCCCGTTCCGTACTTAAGCGGCTCCCACATATCAAAGTGACAGCGCCTTCCTAAAATAGTTTTAATGTAACCTTTTGAATTAGCGCTACGCATAACAGAATCCGCAAGCTGCCTAACAAAAGGAGCGTACGTATTAAACTTTTGCAAAATAACGGAGGCTTCGTCTACGCTAACACCTAACTGATCTGCTAGTTTACCCTTACCCATTCCGTACATGATGCCTAAACCAATGGTCTTGGCTGTCTTTCTATCAATGCCCACTAGGTTAGCCACCTCTTGGTGGAAGTCGGCATCCCCGGCATGGTAAGCATCAGCAATAGCTTCTGCTCCGTCGTACCTAGAACGACTGGCGTAATGCGTTAAAATCCTTGGCTCTTGTTGAGAGAAGTCAGCCGAGCACCACATCTCTCCTTCTTCTGGTAAAAACAACGATCGAATCATGGGGCCTATTTCTTTATTGCGTGCTGGAACTTGCTGTAAGTTCGGATTGCTCATGGACAACCGACCTGTGACTGTCCCCCCACTCTCACCCTTTAGCTGTCTAATCTCAGCATGGATCCTACCGTTATGCTCGTGCTTCAGAATAGAGTCGATAAATGTGCTATGAGTTTTATTAACTTCTCTAGCTTCTCTAATCATCTGAGCGATGGGGTGAGAGTGGTTTTCCAAGAAAGCCTTAGTAAAACTTGGTAGCCCCGTTGGTGTCCTTAAATAGGTAAGCTCCAAAGCATCAAACACTTTGGACAAAGAATTAGCCGCCCACAGTTGTACTTCCGCAACTCCTGATTCTTTCTTAATTTGCTGTACAATCTTTTTTTCTCTTCGGACTAATTCTGCTTTTAAACTTTCTGCTCTTTGCACATCCACGCGAACACCCTGTTGTTTCATTGCAAGAACCACAGGAAGAACTCTGGTTTCTAAATCAAAGATGTTCCAAAGGTTTTGCTCCTCCAGCAGAATCTTAAAGTGATTCCATAATTTTAGTGTGAGGGCGGCGTCCTGTGTTGCATAAGTACCCACATAAGCGGACGGTAGACGCCACATGTCAGCCTTGGGGTCCAGCCCCCACTCCTCTGCGGCAGCACTCAACTCTCCTTCGGACTTGCCTTCGTTAATATATTCTCGACCCAAAGCATTTAAAGAAAACCAAAATTGGTTCTCATCAATCAAGGGTGCAACAATCATTGTGTCAATAATCCTGCCATTAACCGGGATGCCGTGGTGCGTTAACCATCCCACATCGTAGGTAGAGTTATGAAATATTTTGTCGCTGTCAGTAGCGCAGATTTTCTTTGTAAACTCCAATACTTTCTTTTTAGAAAAGTTAAAGCCTGATTCATGCGCGAAAGGAAAGTAGTTTTCGTACCCGTCTATAGCAAAAGAAATACCAACGGCTTCTCCGTCTCCTCTGATGTACCCAGGACCCAACTCTTTTAAGTTTGGGTCTCTGGTTTCAAGGTCAATGGCTATTTCTTTAGCCTGACACAATAACTCTGTTGGAAACACGTCCGGAGCAATCCACTCTGTGGGGGGCTTATAAACAAAACTCATATAACGTACCTGTAATAATTATCTTGGGCTTGGATCAAGTACAGGTTTTCTATAGTGCGAGTAACCGCAACATAAAACTGCCTGTGAAGCCCGTCCGGTTTTAAAATAGAATTTAGTTTCTGGGCCCTAGATAAATCTAAGTACACAGCAACATTTTCCGCTTCCCCGCCCTTTGCCTGATGAATCGTTGAGATGACAATACGCGGTTCTCCATGTAAATCTTCTTCGTTCTTCTTTGCCTTTTCTATAAAACTTCTTCGTTCCACATCAATACTTTTACTGAACACCTCTATCCATTCCTTGCCAAGGCACTCTTCTCTTAGACCGTAGTTGTCTAAAATTTGTTTAAGGTCTATCTCTTGTCCGGGATTAATGTCTTCTTTTACTCTTGTAATAAATCCCCTTTTCACTCCTGTCTTACCAAGGTATTCATACAAGTCCGCCAATTGAGAAACCGTAATGTTTTCTTTTGAATTAATCTTTTCCCATGATTCAATGGCTGAAACCATGGACCTCGGTATGTATCGGTAGCCATTATGAGAAAAAGGATAACCGTTATCTATCAAGTATTTCCTAACGTTATATCCTTTAGAGATATCATTTAACATGTAGTCGCAAGAAGCTAAGATTAACCACTGGCCACTGTCTAGCGGTAAAAGCTCAATGGAACTTACATTACTAACAGTGCCTTCTTCTTTTCGCGGTTTATAAATCTTTGGCTCTCTGTTTATGATGCGCTCCGAAATTCTTTCTGCTATCGGATGCACCAACGAGGGCACACGGTAAGATTGATCCAACACTATTTTCTCTCCAACGTATTCGACAAAACGTTGCGGTTTTGCTCCGTTCCATTCGTAGATCGCTTGGTCATCGTCCCCTGCTATGTACACCTTACCGGCATTTTGCGCTAATTTCTCCACCAATCTCCAGTTAAGTTCTGCTAAATCCTGAGCTTCATCAACAATAAGTACATCCAGCTCTGGTGGCGTACCGTCGACCAAGAACTTATTAATCATGTCTGCAAACGAATACACCGGGGGCACTCGTGACAAACGAAACTTTTCCCACGACTCTGCAATGGGCTCTAACATGTGACTGGCTACGCCTTTTCTCTGCTCCTGATCTAAGGACAAACGCTCATCCTTAAGAGAATGACAGTTGGTTTTTGCGCGTTCTATGATATCGAAATAGGGATCTTGGACCACGGACCTAACCGCTTTAGGACCAACGCCATGATTTTTACTAAGCGTAAATTCGTATTCTTTTAAGAACTCGATTACGTCTTTACCATCCATGACTTGCGATATACCCATGATGCGTTTACAGAAAGCATGACTGGTACAAAAGTATGGCATCTCATCAAAACCTAAACCAAAACGTAAGTGCGCTCTGTTCTTGCCTTCTTCAGCAGCTTTAACTGAAAAAGATATAAAAGCTATTTTTTCAGGAGGCGTACCTTCATCAAGATACTTTTCAATAATGCCCATTAAAGTTGTGGTCTTTCCTGTACCAGGAGGGCCAAAATATTTAACTACGTTTGTCATATAAAAATATAAATTCTGGGGTCTGTTCGCCGACGTAAGCCCCTGTTACATTATAATCTATCCACTCCACTGCTTCCTCATAGGTCATTCCGTCTCTGTTCATAAACACCTCTACGCATTTATCCCAGTCATAAATAGCCTTATTAGGCCCAAAGCCGCACGATACACCTATAAACGCATCCTCTAGTCCATCAGCCAATAAAACGCCCTCCATGCCCTGTTCTTCTATGTACGTCGATATTTCTTCTACACTTATTCCCATGCCTTTGCCTCCTCAGTAATTCTAAACTCCTCTGAAGATATGGCGTCATCATCTATTTCTGCTATATCTAGTACCCATAACTTTTTATTTCCAATTGCTTTGTCTACCCACTTTGGCAAATTAACAGCACCCATTGCTTTAAGTTCCGTAAAGACTTCTGCTTCTTTGATGGTTCTCATCTTCTTAAATTCTTGTATAAATATGACAGCATCTCTACCGGTAAACCACCATTCGTTACAGCCATCCTCTTCATGCCTGTAAACTCCATTGGATACCACAGCCAAACGTGAACTTGACTCCGCTAATCTACAGAACTCATACACTGCGCCTTGCAGTAAGCCTTGTTTAGTCATGTCGGACGGGACATCCACTTCTTGTACTTCTTGCAACAAGCTATTCAAACGCGACACCCAGTCTGACTTCTTTACATCAGGGGGACAGATATTTAATACTTCCATGCACCTTTGTTGGAACATAGAAAAGTTATGCAGTTGTTTTGTGTCCAACACAATTGTTTGCCCGTCCACATCTAAGTGCCACAGCGGAGGATCGGTAAGGTACTTTCGTAGCCCACCAAAATTCGGGTCTCTTTCAGAAGAGTCTATTCCGTGACGCCTTGTAACACAGATACCGCTTTGGCAAAAATCAACTAACGGTTGTTTGTTGCACTGATAACGATATTCTGTTTTCTCAAGACTTTGTATGATTGTGTTTAGCTCACTGTGTGATAAAGGCTTGGCACAAACGGAATTGTTTATTTCTTGTAATTTATCCTTCCACTCTTCTCCTTCTGGATAAGCCTTTCGCATTAATACCCCGTAGTTCAACAAAGCGTTATTACGCATTCCTTCTGGTATGCCGTTTAACTTCATGTGTACTAAACAAGGAGGAGCTTCATCCCAAAGAGAGTCTCCTTTAACCACTTGTTTCTTCCTGCTTTTCTTAAACGGAAGGAAAGAATCTAATTTTGCTTCTGTAATGGATTGTTTTTCAACGATCTCAAAAAATTCTTCTATCCCAGCAGCTTCGCCGTCTTTATCTAAAGCGTATCGAGTAGTGTCTTCGCCTGCGAAATAAGGCATGTTTAACCAGTTGCCTGTCTGTTTTTCTTTTGGTAATTGTTTTGACCATTCGTATTGCTTAGGAAATATTTCATCTCCTGTCCTGCCCATTGCGGCCGCTATTTCTTCTAACTTGCCCTGCATTTTATACGCGGGTATTGGTTGTTTTGTAAATAAAAATAAATGCACCCCGCCCGATTTAGTCATGCAAGGAACTAACGGTAGTGACATCTCTTTAATAGTAGCCAGAATAGCTTCTGTGTTTATTGGGTACTCGTCTACGTCAATGCACCCCCACTTGCAGGTCTCGTCGTCCTTTAAAGGCACAACACCGATAGACATTTTCCCTGTTAAGTGCTGTTTCCAAAGATCCAAAGTAAGAGGCTCCTGTAAAGTACGACCCCTACCGTCTCTTTTAATACCTTTAGCAGTATTTTTCTGCCCGGTTATTTCATATACGCCATGCGCTCTCTCCAAGCCGGAGAATACATCCATGAACTTCTTTGCGGTTTCTTCCATAGCTACCTAAAGGTGAGCAGCACCCTACAATAAAAGTTGCGGGGTGCTACCCGGTTAGATTAATCTTCCCAATCCTTGTTGGATTCGGACTTATTATCTATGGCGACAGTTTTAGGGCCCTGTAATTGGTCCATGCCACCAGCGGAACAGAACTTAGAAAATTCTTCCGCGTCTCTAAAGAGATCGGTTTCCTTTGCACCTAACACCCGCTCCTGCGTAATACTATAACTGTACCACGATCCACGATCGTTAGATTCCACCTGCGTTTTAAGACTATACCAATGAGAATAGGCAGGCGGAGTGTATAACCCCTTACTGCCTTGCAGTTTAGTCCCTTGGATCAAAGTGTTCCAAGCGCGCGAGTGCTTAAGTTGCGATCCCGTTGCATTAATAACACATCTTTGAGGTGTGTCATCAACGAGCGCGAAGCCATAATGATTGGCAGTAGTAGTCAGTTGGGTATCCCCTCCTGGTGTTACTAGCCTACCTTGACTGTCGCGTATGCAACGATTCAAAAGATCCGATTCAGCAGGATGCACTGTAACAAGGCCACCACCTTTCTCACGCAAACGCCACTCAACTAGAGTTTTGTTATAGTAGACCGGTAAAAACAGCAGACCTTCGTCGCCGTTTACACAAGTGTTGTTACCTGAATAGAAGATGTCTCCTTCCTCTGCGTCTGCATTATAGTCGGGGCTGGTTTTCTGTCTTTGCGGAGACATAGCCTGTACTATACTGATACGCGGAGTCTTAAGATCTTCCGCTCCCACATCTCCGAAACCTTTTTCTTCGATGTTTTCAAAAAGGGACGTTATATCCGTCCCACTATTTTTCTTCGTTGCCATTTCTTTACTCCTTCTTTCTTCGTTCAACGATTAATTTTAGTGCGCTTGCCTTGATACACAGAAAACTTTTTCTGTATGTCTTGGTCAAACGCACCGTTACCTGATTCTATTTGTTCTTTGACAAATGCTTTCAGGGTGCTTGGATGAACCGCTGCTTTCTTTTCAGGCAAGTGCCCTTTAGAAGCCAGTAGTTCCCCCAATTCTTTTGCGACAGCATCCTCGCCTTGACCAAAAGTCAAAGTAAGAGTGTTCTTTATTATGTCGCCGTGTCCGTTATCTCGTAACCAACCGTGGGCTGCTTCAGTGTTGTCCACTGAAATACGAGCGCTGTAAAAAGGGTCCGCGGAAATACGCGACCCGTCATTTAATTTAATGTCTGACACCCCTAGCTGAGTTAGCTTGTCGGGGATTAGCTGTTCCGAGAGTTCTCTCTGTTGGTCCTTAAGTCTTTTAAGTCTTTCTTCAACATTACCAATCTCACCTTCCACTCTGAGGAGTTTATTGCATAGCTGACTGAGAGCTTCAATCGAAGAATCGTCAATTTCTTCAACAGCTTTAGTTGTACTTTCTTCAAATAGGTCATTTATCTTCGTCACGTTTACTCCTTATATCTATTACGTTGTTTTTTTCTGGGCTAGAACTGAGTTGCTCTATTTCTTTATACATTTCTTTTGCTCTGCTCATGTCTAAAGAAAATGTAATGTCTCCTTTTACTACGTCCACTACTTCAATTAACCCAGTGGGCTTATCAAGGGTGGTGTACACGTAGCGTAAAGCTTCATCAAGAGACAGAAAGGCTCCGATTGTGTAAGGAACATTTAGCCTATCCGTGGGGTCCGTAACATCAATAAAGTAATCGCTTGTATTGCTGTCTAAAAACACTTCAATTTGTAGTTTAGTTGTTCGTCCGTTTTCTGTTCTTTCTGTCATTATCAACTCAAAGTTGCAAGAGCACTATACCATCTATATAATAGATTGCAAGACCCATAACGAAGAACAAAGGACATAACTTATGAAACTGAAGAACTATGAATTTAAGAGCGACCCCTACCAACATCAACTTGATACTTTAAAGTCGAGCGCACATCGTAACCTATTTGCATTATTTTTGGAAATGGGTCTAGGAAAATCTAAAATTCTCCTAGATAACGCGGGTATGTTATTTGAAGAAGGAAAAATATCTGGACTACTTATAGTCTCTCCTAAAGGTAATTTAAACAATTGGGACAGCAATGAAATAAGCAGGCATTTACCGGAAAGAATTAAACGAAATGTATTGGTCTGGCAACCCAACCACACGCAACGATGGACCAAGGCCTTTAAAGATATGGTCCAGAAAGATAGTACCGGGACTTTAAATATACTCTTAGTTAATGTTGAAGCTTTTGCTACTGTCAAAGCCTGCACACACGTAGAAGAATTTTTAGTAACTCACGATGCAATGATGGCTATTGACGAATCAACCACTATTAAAAATCCTAAAGCAAAGCGCACTAAACATTTAATTAAATTAGGACCGTTAGCAGACTACAGAAGAATTCTTACCGGGTTTCCTATTACTAAGGCTCCTCTTGATTTGTACTCTCAATGTTATTTTCTTTCTCCTAATTTGTTGGGGTTCAGTAGCTTCTATGCTTTTCAAGCTAGGTATGCAATTACGCAATCAAGACAAATGGGAAGGCACGCTTTCCAACAGGTAATGGGGTTTCAAAAGCTGGACGAATTGCAGGAAAGCATTAAAGACTTTTCAATAAGAAGGCGTAAGGAAGAATGTTTAGATCTCCCACCAAAGGTCTACACTCGCAGGATGGTTGAGCTTACTCCTGAACAACAGGCTGTGTACAGAACCATGAAAAGAGAAGCTTTGATGATATTAGAAGATGAACTTTTCTCTACCATGAATGTGCTTACTCAATTAATGAGGCTACAGCAAGTAGTAGCAGGAAGTCTTCGTAGTTCCGAAACAGGAGAAACGATTATTTTAAAGAACAACAGGGTTCAAACAGTATTAGATTTGCTAGAAGAAACGTCCGGGAAGGTGGTTATCTTTGCTGTATTTCAAACGGACATTCAAGAGCTGGAAAAAGCCATAGCAAAGAAATTTGGTGTCGGTGTTGTAGCTTCTTATTACGGTAAGACACCGCAGGACGAACGACAAAAGATTATTAATAAGTTTCAAGAACCGGAAAGTGAACTAAGATATTTTGTATCCAATCCGCAAACAGGAGGCCGTGGTATTACATTAACCGGGGCAAGCACCATGATCTTTTATTCAAATTCCTACGACCTAGAACTAAGAGTGCAAGCCGAGGATAGAATACACAGGATCGGACAAGAGCACAGTTGCACTTACGTAGATTTAGTTTCTGAGGGAACTGTTGATGAGCAAATACTTAAAAATTTATTAAGTAAAGTGAAGATTAGTAATGAAGTTCTTGGTGAAGTTCGCAATTGGTTTGAATGATGTATAATAAAAAATACTACCTTACTTATACAGAGTCAAAGGCGGAGAGAAGTAATGAAACAAAAAATAACCTTTATAGCAGTTTTGCTTTTTATAGGGTTATTAGGGGCGGCAGACAACGAACCTGAAAACCCAGATTGTACTGCGGGGACTCAGTATTGTGAACAAAACTCGTTAGACACAACTAACAACACCACAACCAACAACACTAACGTCAATACGAATACCAACACAAACACCAATACCACAACGACTACCAGTACAGCAAATAACACAAATGCCAATACTAATGTCAACACGAACACGACAACGACAACAGCAACAAATACAAATGCCAACACTAACGTCAATTCAAATACAAGTAATAACACCAACGTAAACACCAGTTCCGCGACCAATACGAACAACAACACGTCGACTGCTACTAATACGAACACAAATAATTCAACAGCGACCAATACGAATGTAAATACATCTACTAATAACAGCACAGTCAACAGTACAGTTAATTCAAATAATACAAGTACCACGAATAATACGAATACCAATACCAGTAGCAATACAAATAACAACACCAATACAAATAACAGCACCAGCACTTCGGACAATACAAATACCAATACTAATACCAACGTGAATCAATCAACGTCTGATTCAAAGGTAGAAACGGATAACACCAACACGAATAACAACAACACAGTCAGCGACAATACGAATCGGAATATTAATGAAAACAATTCAACGCAGACTATAAAGCAAGAGATAACTAGCAAAGCACCCCCCGCTTCTGCGATTGCTCCTAGTATCATGTCTTATTCACAAGACTTATGCACCGTAGGGCGGTCAGGAGCGTTCCAAGGACAGGTGTTTGGTATATCTGGTGGCAGAACAGTTACAGATCAAAATTGTGAAAGACTTAAACTTAGTAAATACATATACGATATGGGTATGAAAGTTGCAGCAGTTTCTGTGCTTTGTCAAGATGCTAGGGTATTTCAAGCGATGGAAATGGCAGGTACTCCTTGCCCTTATATGGGTAAAATAGGTAAAGAGGCTGCAAATGGTTGGAAATCTAATCCTTCTCAAAGACCAGACGCTAAAGAATACAAAGCTAATTGGATTAAACAGTGTAAAAAAGGATTGAACCCTAATGATACAAACTACAACAAAGATGTTGTAAGTGGAGTAAGAAAAGTTCTAACGAAAAGCACCAAGACCACAAAGCAGTGTAAAAAAGAATGGAATAATGTGGGCTAAGAAACCAGACCCAGAATATAAAGCAGAATGGTTTGTTGTATTGGGTATGGTAATTCTAGGAATTACAGTTTTATTTTTATCTTTTAATACCAAAGCAGATTACATCTATGAAGCGAACCAGTCTTTATACGACTTACAAACGAACACAACAGGTTCAACAGGATTAGGTTCAAATGACGATGCAGTATCTGGAGCATTTAATATAGGATTTACTTTTGATTTTTATGGTCAGTCTTTTACTCAAGCTAGAATGGCAACTAATGGTTGTCTGCACTTTAAAACAAGTGGTGCTTATTGTAGTGACTACACACCAGATCCATTACCAGAAGTAACCTACACCCTTTATCCTTTTTGGACTGATTTAATAAAAGATAACGGTTCAGCTATGAGAGCCAAAGCCTTTGATGATTATACTATTTTTGGTTGGTATAACCTGAGAGAATACAATCGTGCTAATTCCGATAACAGTTTTGAAGTCTGGTTATACCCTAATGACACCTATGAGTTCCGCTATGGCGAACTGGATATTATTAACCATGATGTTTTGATAGGAGAACAAGGTAGTGCCTCACAAATTTACACGTACCTTTATCACGATGAATGTAGCACAGGCACAACTAATGTTGCTGGCACATGTGTTAACACTAATTGGAACAGTACGGCCAGTAATACTTTACTTGAAGGTGGTGGTTCTTTATACGGTGATGGCACTAATCAATCATTATGTGCAACTACTCCTTTGACTTCAGTTAACTGTTCTGGTTATGCAGCAGCTTATCTGGCTCAACAATGTGCATTAAATTCTTTATATGATGAGGATTGTACTGGTTATACAGCAGCTTTTTTAACACAACAATGCAATATAACTCAGCTTTACAGTCAGGAGTGTCCTTCCTATTGGAGTGCTTATGATGACCAACAATGTGAAGATGACCCTCAATACTCCCCTTCCTGTGCAGGCTACACACAAGAAGCCTCTGTTGCTTATTATGTGGAAGAGACAGATTATGGTTTTACCCAAGATGATATGTGGTATGACGAAGAGTACGATGAGTGGCTAGACCCTTATGATCCCTGTTACGAAAATAATTGTGCAGACTTTACCGATGCTGATTGGTACGAACTTGACATAGAACAGTTTGGTCAAGAACAAGTAGATGAATGGTACGGAAACGAAGTAGAGTTTTCTAATGATGGCTATATCGAATACGGAACTGTGAATGAAGAAGAATATTGGACAGCCATTGACGATGGTATGGAAGTATATGATTTAGAACAAGAAGCAACATGGGCAGAAGAAGAAATTTATTTAGTTTCTTACGATGAAATTGAATACGATCCTTTGCCTTTTGATACCAGCGAAGAACTTATAGAAGATTTTATTCTCCATGAAACTGTATTAACAGAAGACTACGAGGATTTAGATGCTTACATAGAATTTGAAAGCGTTGAAGAACTTGATGAATGGTACGAAGAAGAACAGGAACAGATAGAAGAAGAAAGAATAGAAGAAGAATTACTGGCTGAAGAAGAAAGTACAGAGGAAGTAGAAGAAGTATTAGAAGAAGTAGTAGAAGAACTCTTTGAAGAAATAGAAGAAGAAAGATTAGCTGAAGCAGAAGAAGAAATATTAGAAGAAAGAGCAGAAAGAAGTGGTGGAATTACTGCTAGCCAATTAAACGTAGTAGCCAGCACTATTCAAACGGCTTCTAATAGTGTTTCAGGAACTACGGCCCGTACATCAACTCGTGGATCAGGTTGGGGCACTAGCACAAGTGGATCAAGTGGTAGTTATAACAGTAGTGGAGGTTCTGTTGTTAGCAGCACCGCAGGCAATACAACGACAACAGCAGTAGCCAGTGCAGCTTCGGGGGGTGGATTTTCCACTAGCAGTTCTCCTAGTATCTCAGATCAAATACAAACTGCTCAAGTACAAACCAACACAGTTTTAAGTTTAAGTCAGGATATGGGTTCAACTAGCGGAACGGGCGGAAGCACTCAGACAGTGAGTAATGTGACTACAATAATAACTCCAATGCCGATATTTGATTCAAACCCACAAGTGGTAATGGCAGATGTGCAAGTAACCGATATGCAAGGTGAAATTGATACTGCTGTCGGAGGTGTGATGACCGCATCAGAGGCCGACCAGATAGCTGACCAAATAGTTGCTGATAATATTAAAGAACAACAAGAAGCAGGACAATCCACCCAAGAAGAAACAGGAGAATACGGAGATCAATCTACTTTAGTAGCTTTTATGGGCTACGTTCCAGGGTTTGATGCTTATAAAGAAGTACAGATTCCACAACAGGAGACTTGGTACGAGACAAAGGCAATCTATGCAGATGTCACAATTTCAGATAACATAGAAGCGTTTTATGGATTAGCAAGAACAAACATTAATACTATGCAAAGTTTAATTAATCAACAACCTAATTTATAGGAGAAGAATATGGAATGGTTTAAATCAAAAGCAGGGCAATTAATCGCTTTAGCGACTATCGTAAGTACCTTGGCAGGATTCGGTTATGCGGGGGCAGGTTACGTTAATAGACTGGAGAACTTAGAGAAGAAAATAGGGGGTCTAGGTGAAACAGAAGATGCCCAACAAGTCATAGAACAAAGGTTTGCGACTATTGAAACTTCAGTAGAGTATTTAGAAAAAGAAATTGATGGTATAGAGATTCCTGATAACAACGATAAACTCTCTAATATGAAAGCATCTATCGCTGGTCTGACCAATAGTGTAGAAAGAATACTTATTGATATTGAAAAGCTAGAGGATGGGAATAAAAATCCTTTAGCAAATTAACTA
>Ga0255047_10000602_pt1 | contig 29205 bp, 35 predicted proteins | sample JV7_2_1_MG_FD_183640 | JGI IMG/M metagenome (GOLD analysis project Ga0255047, IMG submission 183640) | Seawater microbial communities from Jervis Inlet, British Columbia, Canada - JV7_2_1 | ecosystem: Environmental > Aquatic > Marine > Inlet | place: Canada: British Columbia | collected 2016-10-06
CATAGTTCACGTATTAAAGGAGGCCGACGGGCTGAGCGAGGAGATCACGCGGCCAATAGTCGAGAAAGTTCTCGCGAGGGCTGAGATTTCTCAAAATAACAAGCTTTCGAAAATTGAGAGCCTTGAGATTTTTATTAATTCGAATTACCGACTTAAGCGAAACGAGATAACCAGAGCGATCGAGAGCGGCTCCGAGGAGCTTGATTCGAAATTTTTCAACACGGTGTACATTCGAGCGCGAAAAGAAGTCGATGATAAAATCAAATACGAGGAAATCGACAGGTTAATCGGCTCCGATTTTATAGAGTCGTATAATCCTATAATCGAGTTTTTCGAGAAGAACGCCCACGAGCAGCCGAAAGGCATGATAAAAAAGCTTTGTGACTCAATAGACAGCCCTAATGAATACAAGGATTTATTTATTAAAAAATGGCTCGTCGGAGCTATCTCGGCGGCTCACGGAGTACATTCGCCGCTAATGTTGGCACTAACTGGAGGGCAAAATACGGGTAAAACTCAATTTTTTAGGCGATTAATGCCTGACGAATTAAAATCCTATTACGCCGAGTCGAAGCTCGACGCGGGAAAAGATGACGAAATACTCATGTGTCAAAAATGGTTTATTTGCGACGATGAATTCGGAGGAAAGTCGAAAAACGAGGCGAAAAGATTAAAGGAATTGACATCAAAGGACTTTTTTACGCTTCGTGAGCCGTACGGGCGAAACAATGTCAGATTGAAACGTTTCTCGGTTCTTTGCGGAACGTCTAACGATGAGAAAATCCTAAACGATCCGACAGGAAATCGAAGGATTATTCCCGTAAGCGTGAGAAGTATTGATTTTGATCTGTACAATTCAATCGATAAAAAACTCCTATTAATTGAGGCTTATCATCTGTACAAAAACGGATTTAAATGGGAAACCTCAGCAGCCGATATTTTAGCACTTTCTGAGGGTACGGATCAATTCGAGCAGGTGGTCATCGAGAAAGAAATGATTATGCAATTTTTCAAGCTTCCGAGCCTCTCAAGCGACACCGATCCGGAGGGTATAGTCTACCTTCAAGCGAGCGAAATAAAGTCCGAGATAGAGCGAAAATCCTTGCAAAGAATTAACATTTTCAAGCTAACCGCCGAGCTTCTGAGGCTCGGATTTGTCGAGGAGTCTCGAAAAGTTTTCGGAAACACGCTCCGAGTTTATCAAATGATACGACTAAACGAAGGCTCTCAGGGTGAGCGCGGGGTGGGTGGTGATGACAACATCAAGCCGATAGATTTGGGAATGTTTTAAAAAAACGACCTCAAGTAGCTGAGTATAAGCCCCTTAATTGATTTTAAGGGGCTTTTTATTGCCTAATATCTTAATGTGGTTTAACTACATACTAAACCCTATATTAACCCTATATTAACCCTATTTAATAAATATCTTAACTCTATCTTATTATTATTAATTAATACACTTCACAGCTCTTGAGGCAATAAAAGTCTATTTAATAATATTTAGATAGAGTACATATTTGAGCATTATAAAAACATAATGTTTTTTATTTTTTTTTCATATTCACTATTTTTTTTTTTACTAATTACAGAAACTAATCAGACTTTGATTTCACGAATATGAACACCTATGTAATTATTTATAATTAAGTTACTGATTAACAGCAAGTTATGAAAAAAGTCTCTTTTACTTACATGGTATTAACAACGGTTTAAGTTGTGTTTACATATTTTAAATAGTATATTTGATTATGGACAAAAAAGAAAACTCAAGAATAGAAGTTATTGAGCTAAAATTAAAACTCTTGGAATTGGATTTTAAGAGTTTTAAAGAGCTAATAACAAGCAAAAAAGAACCTAGAAAAAGGCTGATTGAAAACTCTCATAAATTTAGCGAATATGTGGAGGCTACGGAGGCTATAATAATAGAAAAAGAGGGGTTTAAACTTATAACCGCAAAAGAAGTGAGCGAAAAACTTAAAGAGATTTTTAATTACGAAATGAGCCCCAGAATTTGCGGCAAGGTCATGAAAAGCATCTACTCTAAGTACTCGGTAAAAATTGAGGGAAAGCCATTTTATAAATTAACCCTCAAAAATGAAATATAAATCAGAACTACAATTACAGGCTATAATTTGGCAATGGTTCTACAACTCATTTCCAGAGTTTAGACTCCCGAAAGTGGGCAATAATCCAAGATGTTTGCTAATTCACAACTTATTGAACGCTAAATCTCACATAGAAGCCGCTAAGCTGAGCGGTGCGGGGTTAACTAAGGGGTTTCCAGACCTGACACTGTTTGTACCTAGTAAAGGCTTTCACGGGCTTCATATTGAGTTGAAATTACAGGGGCAAAAACCGAGAAAGGAACAAATCGAAGTTTTAGAAGCTTTGAAAGCTCAAAATTATCAAACTTGCGTATGTGATAATCACGAAGACGCTCAGAAAATCATTAAAGAATATTTAGCATTATGAAGTACTTTATAACATTCTCAACAGGTGACAGATTCGAAATAAACAAACCTTTAGCCTCTGGTGAGGTCGTTTTCTTCTTAGACATAGCAGGCGTAAAAACATCCGAAACGGTAACAGCGACCATTGAAACGGACGTGTTAAACAATCGAATCGAATATACATCCGTATGATTTCTCATACTTGGCTACCAAGGGCCGACGGTCCAGACATAGAAAATAATCACAACAAAAAAACCAGTAAATACATGAAATATCTAATAATTGACATTGAAACGGGAGGATTCTCGAAGTATAAAAACGGAATATGTGAGATCGCTATCGAAGTTCTAAACGATGAGTTGAAAACCGTCGCATCGTATCAAACATTAATAAAACCGTATGAAAGGAGTGAAAGCGTACTTGAGTATGTCGGTCAGTTGGTGTCGTACAAAGATGACGCTATGGCGATTCACGGGATCACAATGGAGGAACTTGAATCGGAGGGGGTCACAAAGGAGCAAGTCATAAAAGAAGTGGCGCTACTAATAGAATCGATGAGTGATAACATCATAATTGTCGGCCATAACCTCGAAGGCTTCGATTACCCTTGGCTTGTCGAATTCTTCAAAGCGGGCGGCGAGGATATGTTGAGCCCAATGATAGAATCAAAGATCGACACTTTAAAGCTTTTCAGAGAGTGGAGGGGCAAAGGATCAAAGAACTCCCTTTCTGATTTATCCAGAGAATTCGGAATAACTAACGAGTCAGAACACCGAGCCGCTGGAGACGTCGGAGCGACCGCCGAACTGCTAAGAATACTAGAAAAAAACGGATTAATTTAGTACGACGTTTTTCGATGTCCTTAAAAACCCCTATATTTGGCGAAAAAATCAAAGTCATTTATAGGGCTTTTTCTTGTTAATTCTTTTTACTAAATTGGAAGCATGGGAGGAGGACATAAAAACATTAAACCAGAGGACGGAGTCCCATTTGAAAAAGGGAATCAAGCCGCTGCAAAATGGACCGAGGAGTCAGCGAACCAGCTCGCCGACGAAATGCTCGAATGGATAAAGAGCGGCGGACATAGGCAGATTTTTTTTAACGAGTTTTTGCTGATAAACAAGGGCTTATACACTGATTTACCCGCGTATTTATCAAGAAAGTACGACAGCTTTCGAAAAAAAATGGACATAGCCAACGAAACTCAGCGCGTTAAACTGCTAAAATACGGCGTCGAGGATACTCTAAATCAAGGAATGACAAAATTCGCCTTAATGAATATTCACGGAATGAGTGAAAAAGTATCCACTGACAACAAAAACACCGAGGTAAAAATGACCGGCGCCGAGAGAAAAGCAAGAAAGGCCGAACTGATCAAAAAACTCAAAAAGTGATAACTGACGAGGAGATCGAGGAGCTTGAGCACTTGCAGCGCCTCGACGATATCGACAGCGCTCGCGCCTCTCTTTTGGGGTTTACTGAGTTGACTCTCGAAGGATTCGACCCCTCGGATTTTCACAAAAAATATTACGGAGTACTAGACCAGTTTTGCGAGGGCAAGATCAAGCGGCTTATTATATCGGTCCCGCCTCAACACGGCAAAAGTGAGGGCTCCTCGCGTCGTTTACCTGCTTACTTATTAGGCATTAATCCCGACCTATCGATCGCGCTCGCCTCTTATAATGCCACTTTTGCAAAGAAATTCAATAGGCAAATTCAACGAATAATTGATTCGAAGGAATATGGAGAAATTTTTCCAGAAACTTATTTAAACGAGTCAAATGTCGTCGCTGTCTCTGGAAGTTGGCTCAGAAACTCCGAGGAGTTCGAAATCGTTGATAAAAAGGGCTCGTTTAAGGCTGTAGGCGTCGGAGGCGGCTTAACGGGTAATAAGGTCGACATTATGATAATGGACGATCTTTACAAAGATTATCAAGACGCGACCAGCTCAACGATAAGCGAATCGGTTTGGGATTGGTACACGACCGTAGTACGAACCCGTTATCACAACGATTCGCAAGAGTTAATAGTGTTTACTCGTTGGGATGAAAACGACCTCGTAGGGCGTTTAGAAAAAAAAGGGCTCGTAGTTGATTACAACGGAGACGCGAAAACGATCGAAAAATTAGAGTCTAATCAGTTCCTAAAAATCAATTTCGAAGCGATCAAAGAATCGGAGCCGACAGAGTTCGACGATAGAAAAAAAGGCAAGCCTCTTTGGGGTAAGCGTCACAGCGTCGAAAAATTAGAGGAAACAAGAGCGCTCGACCCTTCAAAATTTTCTGCTCTTTTCCAAGGTAATCCAAGGACAAAGGAGGGTCTAATGTACCGAGATTTTGACACATACGAACAATTACCCAAGATTAAAATCGTAAAATCGTATACTGATACGGCTGACCAAGGCAAAGACTCGCTATGTTCAATCGTTTACGGCGTACCTCTGGACAAGGAAGATAAAAAGCTGTATTTAATCGACGTACTTTTCACTCAGAAAGGGATGGAAACGACCGAGCCGCTAACCGCTCAGATGCTGGAGCGTAACGGATCGCGTCAGAATATGATAGAATCAAATAACGGCGGGCGAGGATTCGCTCGAAATATTGACCGATTAACAAGTCCAGCCGTGAACATAAAGTGGTTTCATCAAAGCCAGAACAAATTCGCGAGGATTTTCTCGAATAGCGCGAGCGTAAACAGTACTTTCGTTATGCCTAAAGAATGGGCGGTAAAATATAAGGATTTTTACGACTCGATAAGCGATTACAAAAAGGACGGATCGACCAAACACGACGACGGGCCCGACTGTTTAACGGGTTGTTACGAAGTAGAATTCGCAAAAAGAAAATTTTTTGTACATTGATATGCAAGCCTTTTGTCGTTTATTTTTCGTATTATTGATATTTGTTGAACACATTTGTAATTAATGGGCGTATTTACTAAAATCGGCGATTTGCTTAAAAGCACTCAAAAAGAAGTGATCGACCAAAAGAACACTTTTAAAAACGATTTACCTCGCGATTATTTACCGTCGAATTGGCATTTTAAGCGAATAACCGACGAATTACTCGCGTCTTATGGTTTCGCTACGAATGCAGATGTTTACGCGATGATTTCGATGATCGCTTTTAAGTCGTCAGAAATTCCAATAAATTTTTTAAGGCCAAATTATAAAGGCGAGCAAGTTATCGACACTAGCTCGGACGCTTACGGACTACTTTACGAGGATAAAGAGCAGGGCTATAAGTCCAAAATCATCGAAATGATGACAAACATCCTGACAACGGGCGATTTATACATCGAGAAAGTGAATTCATTCTCAGGAAGTACTCCAGAGCGGCTGAGCGTTCTAAGGTCCGCAAGCGTTAAAACAGAGTTAAACGCGAACGGAGACACTATAGCACTAATGTACTGCGAAAATAGCAAGTATAGACGTATTGATTACGATAATGTTATACATATTGAACTATACGACCCTCTTTATAACCCGTACAACAAAGGTTTAAGCCCGTTGCAAGCGGGCTATCAAGTTTTAACGGCTTCAAATGACTTGCAGCTCGCGGCGTCTTCTCTTTACAAAAATCAAGGGTCGAGCGTTTTACTCAGCGACAACTCTGGAAGCATGAACGGCGATGATGAGTCCAAAGATTTACAGAGAGCTTTAAACTCAAGAATCGGAGGCGCTGGAAAGGCTGGACAAGTTACCGTAACAAGCGCCGATGTTGCGCTCCATAATTTGGGCATGAGTTCGCGAGATTTGGAACTGATAAAGTCACAGCCTATTAAATTGCGCCAAATGTGCAATATTTACGGGGTCGATTCATCTTTTTTCAATGATCCGGACAATAAAACGTATAATAACAGGAAAACAGCCGAAAAAGCGCTTATTAATAACGGCGTAAAACCAAAATTTGAGCTAATAATCGAAGGTATCGAGCGAGATTTCAGAAAGGCCGAGAATGTATCTCTGGAATTCGACTATAGCGGCCTTGATTGCTTACAAGAGGACCAACGAGAGAGAGCCGAGAAAGATGTCATCGTATCGAATGGTATTATAGGCGTTTTACAGTCGGGACTTTTACCCGCTCAACAAATACAAGTTTTGGTCGATGTTTGGGGCTATACTATTGAGGACGCTAAAAAAATCGTATTTTAGAGTATGGAAACCGTTAAAACGAAAAATATTGACCCCAAAAAAGTGAATGTTAAATCCTTAGAGGATTCAATAAAGCAGAAAAGCAGCGATAAACCCGTGAAAAAATGAAAAGTATCGAATTCGGAAATTATGATTTTGGTAGTAAAAAGGAGCTTTTTAAATCTCTTTTTGAGAAACAAGATCTAATAATCGACCTCAAAAAATCGCAGGTTTACAAATCTTGTGATAAGGGCGGGCTCAAAATTCTGCACTCCAAAACATTGAACTCGGAGAAATCTATCGACGGGGCAAAAGAGGGGTTTATTTATCCGATAATTTCGACTACTAGGTTTTTAGACAGTCACAAAGACGTTCATTTCGACGGGTGTTTCAATAAGACAATTAAGGATCAACAGGGTAAAATAAAATATATCCTTGATCATCAGCTCAATTATGACAGCGTGATCGCGTGGCAAAAGGACGTGAAACTCGTAAAGCAGTTGATCGACTGGTCGACAGTCGGAAAGGATTTCGACGGACAAACCGAGGCGCTGATCTTTGAGATTTCAAAGGACAACATAAAGCGAAAGGACGTCCTTTTAGACATCGAGAATAAGGTCGAGGAGTTCGAGAATTCGATAAGAATGGTTTATCACAAAATCGTTTTAGGAATGAATTCGGACCATAAGGAACACAAAAAAAACAAGACTTATTTCGATAAAAAAATCGATAGTATCGCTAACAAAGACGAGGTTCTCGAAGACGGGTATTTTTGGGGGGTCGAGGAGTTAGGGATACATAAAGAAGGGAGTTTAGTTGTTGCTGGAGGTTCTAACTCAGCAACTTCTATTTTTGAAGCCGTCGGAGACACTTCGAAGAAAATCGAGCCGTCGAGAGACACTCAAAAAGTTAAGAGAAAAAGATATTTATAATTTCAAAAATTAAGAAAATGAAAAAAGAATGGATTAACGCCGACGGTATGTTCCAATACCTAAAAGCGCAACAGTTAGAGGATTTAGCCGAGGAGCTACACGCCGAGTACAAAGAAGCTGAGGCGGCTCACATTAACAGCCGAATCAAAGCACTTGAGGGCGCTGATTCTAACGATCACACAAAAGAGATCGAAGAACTAAAGCAAAGCCTTTTTAAGCTTCAAACAGAGCAATTTGACACGATGAAAAACAACATCGTAGCAATGGGCAAAGAGTTGGCATCGATCAAAGAAGCTGGAAAAGAGGTCGATATGACTCCTTTTAAAACTGCTATTGTAGGATTCGAAGACAGCTTGAAAGCGTTAAAAACTGGCGGCTCGTCTGTCGAGTTTGAGATAAAGGCAGATGTGACCTACGCAGATTTAACGCATACGGGTCAACTTGATCAAGTGGCGGCTGGAATTTCTGACGCTCCAAAAAAGAGAGTGCGTTTATTCGAGCTATTCAGAAAGATTCCGATGACTACGGAAACTTATTCCTATCTATCGCAGAAAGATAGCGTTTTACGTGATGCTCAAGGCGTGGCAAAGTGCGCGAAAGGTTTTAGCTCAACAACTAAAGAGGAGATCGAAATCGTACGTATCAACGACGTAAAAATCAAGGACGACGTCGATTTGTGTCGCGATTACATGGACGATTTCTCATGGGTCGAAGCTCGATACCGTTTGTTATTGTCTGACTCTGTAATGTTCGAAATGGACCGCCAACTCCTTTTAGGATTGAACACGGGGACATCAATGAATTCGATCGACGCTGTATCCTCTGAATTTTCAGCGCTTAACGTTGACGCGCCAGTCGGAGCGACTATCGAAAAAGCAAACATGGCCGATTTAATCCTAGCTATGGCTACTCAAGTAGATGTACTGGGTAAATTAGCATCTTTCAATGTTAATTCCGCGGTAGTTAACAAGCTTAATTGGTTCATATTAGTTGAATCTAAAAAGGACACTCAAGGGCGTTATCTTGATCCTCGTATATCGAAGATCAACGGAAATTACTACGTAGGTGATATTTTGGTGATTCCATTGCCTGACGTAGCTGAGAATACGCTTTATGTGATGGACTCGACGAAAGGATCTATCTTAGATAGAAAGAAGCAAACTTTGAGGATCTCAACTGAGAACGGGACAAACTTTGCAGATGAATTCATCACAATGATGAGTACAGTCCGCGCTCAGTTCTTAGTCGAGCAGAATCACGCGAATGCGTTTATGAAGTGTAGCGATGTTGCAACAGCAGTTTCAGCGATTAACAAACCATAATTTTAGAAATAATGAAATACCTAAAATTTAAAAAGGATTATTTGGTTTATTCAAAGGGCGAAATGCTATGTGTCGAAAAATCGAATCTTGACAGGCTCGTTGCTATTGACGTAGCCGAGGAGATCAAGAAGGATGAATTCGACAAAGCGAATAACGCCAAAATAGTGGCCAAATTGAAAGCTTTAAAAGAGGCGAAAAAATCCGATTGCTCAGGCGATTGTGATGAGTTCGCCGATTGCGAAAGCTGCAAAGAGGCGGCAAAGAAAAAAGCTAAAAAAATCCGTGTTAAATAATGGGGTTTCCACTTACTAAATTATCAGACTTTGAGGTGGGGCGCTTTGCCCTCCCTCAAAGTTCTATTACTTCAAAAAACTTAATTTCTATCATCGGAGACGTTGAGGAGGTCGAGCTTTGCAATTTATTGGGCTTCGAATTGTCGGAGCTTTTAATCTCAGATTTAGACGGGACTAATACTCCAGTAAATCAGAGATTCACGAAAATATTTTACAAATTCTTTGAGAAATCGAGTATTTGCAGCGAAAAAATGGTGAGCGCTGGAATTGTCGACATGCTCAAAGGTTTTGTTTTTTTCTATTACGGTAGAACGTTAAACGTTAGGCTCTCAATGAATGGAGCCATAACAGCCGAAAGCGAGAACGCCGAAAGTAGGCCAGCTAATCATAGCCAATTACGGGCGAATTATAATAAATCAGTAAAAACTTTTAAGGCTATTCAGGCTTATGTCAAAGAAAACGAGGACATTTATCCCGAATTTGACGGTATTGAAAAGGACTATTTAACGATCATTTAAGGTGTTTGATTTATCGATTTTAGACAATTATCTGTATATCACTAATTCATTCAGCGATAACTTGACTGATAGATCGGCGTCTTTAATCGAGATCGTAAAAAAAAACGCCTCAAGTACAACGTATAATGTCAGGTACAACGGAGACACAATCGACCAGCTTTGCGATGTCCCTTGGACCGACTTCACTCTCGACGGCGTACCCTTCGCCAATCAACAGGCTTTTGAAGACTGGAAAAACCTGAATACAGGCATTAATTCAGGCGAATCTTTGCAAGGACTACTAACTGAGGAGAACGTCACGCAGCCGCTATCCAACGGCGTAAATACTAGTGTTCCCGCTGGATTTAGAACGGTATTAATAACCTCTTTGTCAGGTATTAACGTGATAAATTTCGGTAACCCTTCAAATTTCCAGATCGGAAACGGGAGAAGGCCAGACGGGACCGTATTGTCAGGCGAACAAATGAATTATAAAAACGGGATTTTGCCAGCCATAACGATAACGGGCGGAACTTGGCAGTGGATAGGATTATCTCCTCTTTAAAATATGGCTTTAGGATTCACAAGCGGACAATCAGACGCGGCAGCCGATTATCAATACGACACGAGAGCCGAGGCGCTGCTCAATACCTCAGATTTTGAGGTAAACGACGTAATCGTAATAAATAATTCGACAGGAGTTTGGCCTTTCAACTATTTGGCTGGCGATTATCGTTGGAACGGACTCGAATTAGTCGCGTACAATAAAGATCTAAAAGATAGGGTAATAGCTATCGAGTCGACTGTCGACGGGCTGAGCTCAGCCTCTCACGGTCACCCAAACAAATCTATTTTAGATGCTATCACTCAGCCTATTGTCGACTCTTGGAACGCCGCCGCTCTTTGGGTAACCACTAACGGCGCGAACGTTCTCACCTCTTTAGCTGAAAAATTAGACAAAGGAGGGTATGCTGGGAACGCTCAAGATCTGAAGGATGAAATCGACGCTATCCAGACGGGCGGCAATAGCGGCCCCGTTGACATACATGATGATGTTGATTTATATCAAGGAGCGATTCCCAAAAACGGATGGATAGCCAAATATGTTGGCGGTCAGCTAACCCTTTGTATGAGTGAGTTTTTTTTCTACAAAGGGCCTCCAGTTATAAACGTACTTGAGGATATACCATTACCCTCTACGCCGATAACATCTTCGTTTTTCTTTCAGAGGGTGGGCGTTTACAAGATCACTATAAATGTATCTTACTCAATAGATTCTAAAAAAGAAAGCGTCGTAATAGTACCCAAAATTAGCGGCTTAGTATTAGCTAATATTGCAGGGGGCGAAATGCTAAGGCACGAACACTCGAACGACAAAGGGAATGACAATGACGGGCGGGGGACTGATCAGAAAAACACCGCGACCAAAATATACTATTTTAACAACACGACCATATCAAACAAAAATATAAAAGTCGATCATTTCGGAACAAAAAACGGAAAAGAAGCGGCTTTGTGGGATGTTTTCATCTCAGTTGAGGAAATATTTACGCCAATTATTGTAACTTAAAGGAATTATGTACGCTGAAATCTATACACCGTCAATTCATTTCACTAGCTCCGGAGGAGCTGTAAATTATGAAGCTCTGAGAATTGAGATTCTAGCAAGCGCCGTCGACGGATTAGTCGCGGTCAAAGGATTCGACGGCGATGTTTACATCAAATTAACAACAAAACTCGATGCGACTGATAAAACGGCTCTCGATGATATCATCGCAGCTCACGACGGATTACCCGCGAGGACTACGAAGTCTTTACAAGAAAAAAGGACTAGCATACTCGATGATCTGGTTTTATCTGCTCACTTTCACCCTGTTTTAAAAAATTTTCCAGACGAAATAACTGCGTACCTCACGTACATCGACGACGCCTTGAACGCGTGGAGACGAGATGGAAATCATAATATTTTAGTCGCTCGGATTGCTGAGAACGCGGTTGATGTAAACGATCCGAATTACACGTATTTAAATAGAGTCGTAAACACTGACGGCGTAAAAACGTACGAATATTTGATTGCTGGAATACCTACAACCCCTTATATCTAATGAGAAGTACTGTGTTAGGATCGATTATGATAGTAATAGGAATAGCGCTGTTTTGTTATTCCTATTTCTTCATGCATAAAGACATTGAGAATATGTCGTTTGAATCCTTCTTCATTGGAGGTTTTGCGGTGGTAGGCATTATCTTCGTCGCGGGCAAGGATAAATGGTTGGACAAAGTTGTAAATCATTATTTCCACAAAGACAAAAAGGATCAGAATGGAGGGAATTAAACAGGTGTTGATAATCCCTATACTCGCTATCTTCTCAATACTCGATGAATTTATCGAGGCGATGACATCAAGCGCCGCCACTGTGGAGACTATCGGATTTATAGAGAGGATCAAGGGCTTTTTGACTTGGGAGGAGTTCGCGCTCGAAGTTGTAATATTTCCGATTATGGGATTTTTTACCATTCGATTACTTACAAGATTGAGGAAAAAAAATAAAAGCGTCGAGGATTTGAGGCAGACAATCGACGAGGCAAACGAGGCGCTAAAAAAATTGGAAAAAAAATGATAAGACTTTTAAAATGGTCCCTATTAGCAGCGATTGCGACGGTTGTTTTTGTTATCACTGGAGCTCTCGGCTTTGTAATTGGTCAGGTCAAATATTTGACAATGAGAGGCAGTAAGGGGTATATCAGATACTTGATCGATATGATCAACGGCGTTTTTACTGGAGCCTCTTATATTATCGAGGGTTACGCTTTAGGGATAGACATCACAGCAAACGGCGCCGGCGGCGAGGGGCTGGAATGGCTGTTAACCAAAAACAGGAAACAAGATACGATCACATTAATGGGATCGCCTGACGCGACGATCAGCGCGGGAATTGGAGACATGAAAGCAAAGGGATTTTTAAACAGTCGATTCGGACGAATGATTAACAAAGCTTTGAATATTTCATTTAATCAAAAGGATCACGGGGCCTACGCACTCCAGTACTACAAAGCGAGAAAAAAAATTCGGGCCTCAATGGAGCCCTTTTTCAAAAAGAGAAAAAAATGATAAGAGAGTACGATATCGTCGGGATTTTGAGGAAGCTGATAAGCGAAATGCAGCTCGTTATCGAGGTTAAAAGCTCGGTCGATAATACAGACGGTACTTTCACTATTCAAACTTGTAATACTCAGTATTTAAATGAGTGCTCTATTTTGAGCATAAACGGAAACGATTATTTTGTCAGTTCCATCGAAAAAGATTCGGAGGTAACTCTCACGGGCTCGCCAGTGTTAACAGATGATTTCATTTTACCCGCTCCTCTTTTCATTCCTGACACGCCTCAAGGCGCGAATAGTCAATTGATAGACAGAAAAACAGAAATAAATCGACATCCTTTCGTATGGCTGCTCGAAAATTTCCCTACTAACTACGATTTTAGCGGGGCCGCCAATGTTGCTGAGCCGAGAATCAGACTCTTTTTTCTTAACGCAGCAATCGAAACCGAATGGCTGGAGGACGAACACCGCAAAAATTGCATTGATCCTATGATCAATTTAACGGACGCTTTTCTCTTGGATTTAGTTAAAAAAGTTTCTGGAAAACTGGAAAAATTCACGATTACTAATCGGATTAGGTTCGGGACAATCAAAGGTGACAAAAAAATATTAAACGAGGATTTATCGGGCGTCGAGCTGGATATCGTTATCCCTGTAAAAAAATGGTCGATTAAGTGCGTTGAATGTTAGCACTCAAATGATTATATTACAATCAAAATTATTTCACTAAATAAAATCAAAATAAAATGGCAGTAAAGAATTTCGCATGTTTATGCGGTGGGGGTATCGGTAACATCGGACTTCCTTCATGTGTCGAGCGTCCCGCGTTAATTGTAAAAGATATTTTCATGAACACTTACGCGGCTGACGGAACAAGAAACAGCATTAAATCGACTGATTTAGTCGGCGGTGTTTTACCCTCAGCTTTCCTATTAGGAAAATTCACGGAAGCAGACCCAACAAAACGTTGGTATATCACGCCCGACACTTACGAGGAGGCTGAACCAACTAGAACGGACCGAACAACTCAAGAGAGCGCGACGGGTACGATCAAAACGCTTAGAAACGGACAAATACAACGATCATTTCAGTTGTGGGATGTGCCTCACTCGTGGGCTTCAAAATTGAACACGGCTACTTGTAACGAAGTCAGCGTATTTTCTGTAGATGAAAGCGGAAAATTAGTCGGAGAAACCAACAAAGACGGGTCTGAGTTTTTCGGTTTAATAATCCAAAAAGGAACATTAAACGCCGAGGCTTTCGAAGCATCGCCAACGGTTGACGCTTATACGTCTATAACTTATCAAATCTCACGCGCATCTGTCGAGGGGTCATTCTTGACGCTTTCAGCCGATCAATTGGAAGATGACTTGAGAACAGCTAGGAGTTTAATCGAGGTCGATTTGACTCAAGGGTCTGGAGCTAATACGAATACTAAAATATTCGTTGACGCTTTCAACGGTACACTCGGATCATTTGGGAATTACCACCCTTTACAGGGTGCGGTTCTTATCGCTGATTGGAAAGTTTTCACAAGCGCGGGTACTTTAGGAGCTGAGATCGTTATAACTAACGTAACAGAAAACGCAGCGGGTCAGTATGAAATCGATTTAACAGCGGACGCAGCGACAGAGGTTTTTGTCTCATTCGTGAAAGTGAAAACTTCAATTTCCGACTTTGGATACGTAGCTGATCAAGTTTCCATAACTAAACCGTAATCCTATGAAAATCAACGAATCGACAGGAGTAAACCCCGAATATTGGGGTGAGAAAACTCAAAAGGAATTCCTTGATAAATTCAAGGGGAAAGCAAGCAAAGAGAAGTTGATCGAGGTATACAAAGCCTGTAGGAAATCAGCTCGTAAGTAATTGCTAAATAAAAAGCCTGACTAAATAGTCGGGCTTTTTTGGTATATTGGAGGGGTGAACGCCGATGTAATAGACATAGCCGAGTATTTAGAGGGTAACACCTCGGACCAACTGATCAACAAAGCAGTAAGCGACGGCGCGGTCGAGGGGGCTATAGTTCAATTAAACACGTTTGGACAACTCGGACGCTTTGAGGATTCGACAGGCGAAAAGCTCGCCGACATTGGCGGCGAATATTCGACATTTACACAAGAGGCGAAAGGGCTCGGACCGCGAGAGGTTAATCTCGAAGACACTGGCGATTACTGGGAGAGCTTCGAAGTTAATCCGATTAACGGGGACGGCTATGAGATCAGCTCGGACCCAATTAAAACGGGCGGCGATAACCTCGAAAATCGTTGGGGTAAAAATTTGGAGGGTTTAAATAAGGAAAATATTAAAAAGGCTAATGATATTATCGAGGCTAAAATCTGGGCTCAAGCGGAAAAAGCATTATAATTCGCTTTACAAAATGCCTATTTATAATTGGTTTAAAATGAGATTGAAAAAAGATTTTTCTTATCTCATTAAAGACTCCTCGAAACACGATGAACCGTTATCAGAGGAGCAAAGCGCATATTTCGAGTCTATTTACTTGGATATGTTAACCGAATTTATAGAGGAATTCGGGCAAAGTAAATCATTAAAAAACGAGTTAGAGACTAAATCGAAGATAATAGACCTAAATCTCGAATTCTTGGAGACTGGCGATAAATTTATCCTGAATTCAATCGAGAATTTAACTTTTAAGATGCTCAAAAAACAGACGGACGAGGTAAACAAGTCGCTCGGAATTGACGAAAAGAAAGAGATGAAAAAAGAGATCGCGACAGTGAGTAAAACACTCGGAAAGCCTATTGATATTAAAGCTTTCCCAGTAATCCCTTTTTACACTCAGTTAACGATACAAGACGCTTTATAAAATGGCTAAGAGAATCACAACCGTAGAATTAAACAAAGGGCTCAAGGAGGCAAAAGAGGAGGCTCAGGGGCTTTTGCTTGCTTTCGACGGTGCTCTGAAAAATATCCAAGATTTGGCCGCTATTCTTAAAGCGAATAAGGGCGGGCTAAATTTAGCAGATGCGAAAGACATCGAGAAATTAAATAACGTTTTCAACGAGTCGAACCAGTTAGTAAAACAGCGACAGAAAGCCGACAGCGAAAGCGCTAAATTAAAGAAGCAATTAAACGCGCTGAGTGACGAGGAGGTCAAGGGGAAAATAAGATTTCAGAAAGCAGCGAGAGAACAAAAAAAGCTTTTAGAGGCTCAGATTGTACTCGAAAAAAAGCAAATAAAATCACTAAACGATTTAGTCGAGCAAAACAAAGCGCTTAAAACGGTACGCGACAGCCTAGATACTGAAAAAGAGGCGAAAGAAATCAAGCGTTTAAGCGATCAGATAGATGATAATACGCGAACCCTTGACGAAAACAAGAAAGCGAAAAGAGATCAGAAAGCACTCGACGAGGCAATACTCACTCTTGCAGATAGGCAGATAAAAAGCCTCAAAGATTTGAGGGCTCAAAATAAGGCGCTAAAAATCGCCCGTGATAGCTTAGACATTGAGGCTGACGCCGACGAGATAAAGAGATTTAATGATCAGATAGACGCCAATACCGAGAAATTAGAGGGGAATTCTGACGCTCAGGCTCAGCTAAAATTCAGAATCGGTAATTATCGAGAGGAAGTAAGCGCCGCAATTAAGGACAATGTAAATTTCGGCGAATCTTTCGGCGCTATTGGTGCGTTAATCCAAGGGCTCGCGACCAAGGTTGGGAATTTACGACAGGAACAAAAGGAACAAGAGGACCAAACCGATCAGAACGCTAAAGGGCTGAGGAAATTCGGAAACGCTGCCAAGGTAGCTGGGAAAGCCTTAATCGCCAGCGGGATTGGTGCTCTCGTTTTAGTCCTCGGTACGCTTTTAAATCAGTTTAGGAGTACGCGAGAGGGTGCGAAACTGTTCCAGCAAGAGACGGCAAAAGCCTTAACAGCCGTTAAGGTTGTCGGAGGTTTTGCGATTGATTTTATCAGAAATAAATTCAATCAACTGGAGGCGAATATGAAAATATTTAGTTTCAATATAACGAAGGCACAAAAAGAACTGCAAATACTTTTTGCAACGATAACAAGGTCGGACACTGGACAGCTAGAAAAAGAAGTAACAGCCATAAACAAGCTTATCGAGGCTCAAGGAATCGCCGCCACTACAGCGGACGAGAACCTCCTCAAGCTGGAAAAAAGAAGTTTAAGCGACGAACTAGCCAGCGCTCAGGAGGCCAGTTCGAAGCTAGTCGATAACCAATTCGCCCTTGGAGATGCTACAGCGGTAGCAAATATAGAGATAGCCAAACAGAAAGCTTTAGAGGAGGCACTCCTCACAATTGCAGACGATGACACAAGAGGATTCAACGAGCGAAACGAGGCAAAACAAAAGCTTTTAAAAATTCAGGCATCAGAAAATAGCGCGGGCGCTCTGGCGGTTAAATTAGCTGAGGAGCAACTAAAATTGCAACGAGATACGGTGGCGCTACAGCTACAAGAGTCGGCGGTCGACCCCGCTATCGTGGCGAGCCTCAAAGATCAGAGCAGTCTAACGCGGGCCCTAATAGCTGATCAAGAGAGCCTCAAGAAGATAGCCCCCGACGCGCTCACGGCACTAAGCGACGCCGAGGTCGCTCTGATCGACGCGAGAGGAGAAAGGGCTCAACAACTCCTCGACAATAACGAGAAATTAAGGAAACTATTATTTGACGAGGTTGAACAGACTGTCGATTTTTTAATCGATGGAAACGAGCAAATAAAAGTTTCAAATGAAAAGCTAATAAACGACGAGAAAAAGAATCTAGCAACTAGGCGAGCTCTTTTGCTTGAGACTCAAGAGCTGATCAGAGAATCAAATATCAAAGTTCAAAACGAGATAGCGAAAACGGTCGACGGGGTAACGGGTAAAGATATCGCCAGCGCTTTCGACGAGGCTCTCAGCGTTGAGGATTTAAACGAGAGGCTCAAAGCGCTGGGCAATGCTGAGATACCTATCACTAGATTATTAGATCTATTCAAAGAAACGAAAGCACAGGCGAGAGATTTCGAAGATCTAAACAAAACGCTCGACGAGGCAGACGCGAAAGCCGCCGAGGTGAGCGCCGACATAGAAGCACAAAGAAAAGTACTTTCAAAAGGACGATTTGAAAGTGAGGAGGATTTAAACAAGTCAATCGAAGCGCTGGAGCGTGAAAGGCTCGACAACAAAATCGACCTATTAGAGAGGGAAATCTCAGCGCTGGAGGACAATTCGACCGCTCAACTTGAGAAACAGCAAGAGCTCAACGATTTATTAATCGAGGACCAGAAAAAGCATTTCGCCGATAAACAGGAACTCGAAAAAAAGGACGCCGAGGAAACGAAGAAAAAGCGCGAGGAAACCGAGGAGTTTCTCCGAGATTTAGGAGATCAGACGGCCGAGGCGTTTTTCAATGCTCAGATACAAAAATCGCAAGCGAGGGAAAAAGAAATTGCCGACGATATCGCGCAAGCTAGATCGAGAAATTCGGAGCTGTTAAGCCTCAGCGCGAGCGCCGACTCGGTAACATCTCAAAATGCAGCCGATTCGTTAGCGAGACAGAGAGAAATCGAGAGAGAGAAAACGCAAGAGCTGGAGCGAGAGAAAAAGAAGCAAATCAGATTGGAATTCATTCTCGCGGGATTGAAAGCTTTTAGCAACAACGCAGGGAAACCGAATGCGACAGGTAAAACGGTCGCTGATTTAGGTGTTTTAATCGCTGGACTCGGAGCGGTAAAAATCAACGCTTTCGACGGGCTCGACAGAATCAACGAGCGCGGCGAGGGTATCGATAATAAAGGAGGTATGCTGGCGATAAATCACCCGAATGAGATGATAGTCGAGGAAAAGCTCAATAAAAAAATGGGCTTTCCCTCTCGTTACGATGTAGCGGACGTATTTACGCGATATAAGGACGGCGAACTGATAGACAGGAACGGAGCCTCTCAGCAATTGCAGCAGGTAATCGTACAGGGGGCCGATAACAGCGCGTTAATTTCGAAAATGGATGAGATGATAAAGGAGTACAAAAACACCTCTCAGATCAAAGCTATCGTGGACACTCAAAAGGGGTTAATGAAATTAAAAGAGCGCAAAGGAAATAGGATAAACGTTTACATTGATTAAGATGCTGGAGAATTGGAAGATTGATAATAAGAGCGTTACGCCGCCGTTAGAAAGTGAGAATTTAACGATAGACCTCTCTTTTAAAAAGGGTACTCTGTCAGAGTCTCAGCCCGTCCTATCGTTTGACTCAATAGTCCTGACTAACAGCTCCAAAAATGCGTATATTTGCGCGAGAGAAAAAAATGGGCCTTATCAAGAGATACCCGTCAGCTTTTCCTTTCAAAATAAAGACCTGTTTAACGGCTATTTAACCGAGCCGAATTTCTTACTACAGCTCGATCAGATAGAAGTTAAACCAGTTTCAAAAGAAAGCACTGACGGACTAGTCGAAAAACTGAGCGCTATCGAATCGAGCTTGCTCAAAGACTTGTATAATTATCAAGAACTGGAGTTTTTAGTCGAAAAAGTAGATATTAAACCCGAATTACTGCAGTTACAATTAAGCTCTCTCTTTTACGCTTACGTTTTGTATACTCAGATCAAGGAACTAAACGTATTAATCAGCGAGGCCGTTGAGGCTACTGTAAACGCCGCGCCACCGGGGCTTTCGTTCGGTTCGATAGTCGCTTTAGTTTTAAAAATATTGATTCAGGCCGTATTCGTAGCGATTACAGTCATCCAATTAATAAAGTATGCGAAACAGGCGAAAGAGTTATTGATCCCTAAAAAGAAACTAACGAAAGTAATCAGCCTTTTTGAGCTTGCTCGCGCTCCTCTCGCTTACATCGGCTATGATCTAGTGACCGATATCGACGACATGCACAGGATAGGACACTGGGCGTCTGGAAACGTAGACAAAGACGAGTATTATCCACGATCTAGCGATCGATGTGGATCAGCTCTCGGCGCTCTTAATTTCATAGTGGAAAAATTCTCGGCGAGGGTGTTTGTACGCGGTAATACTGTTTTTATAGTCAATTATTACAGCCCTCTCTTTTTCAATAGTTCGGGGTATGTTTTGGATGATTTCCCGCGCGGCGATTACGAGGAGAATCTCGACGATATGGTCGGAACTCGCGAGCATATTTATTCGGTAGATTTCGAGGATCAATGGACCCTCGAAAATTTCAAGGGGACTGAGTATAAAATCAGAGCGAATATATCAGACCCTAAAAAATCAACTATCAAGGGATTGAGCCAGAAAAACTATCAAGTGGCTTTGTGCAATCGAAAAGATGAATTAAACGCGCTCGAAAAGTTGTGGATGCAGTTCGTCAGCCTAGTAAAATTAACCGTCGACGCGCTAGGAGGAAATTCTGGAAATCTGAAAATACCGAATCGAATAGGAATGGCTAAAGTGTCAACGGAGAATTTAGGGATTGCCAAAATTGTTTGGTTTAACGCTAAGAGATTGCCGTCGAATCATCGCGAGCAACTCAGCGCGAAATCTGACGAGGAAAAATTCCATTTTATAGAGTCTCACGTCAGAAATCCAAGGGCAAAAACTCGTATTTATGGAGCGAAAACCGAGATGATCCAAAAGTATAATTTTAATTCGCTAAATTGTAACCTAAACAACAATATCGTTTTTACTCCAGAGGGGACGGCGGGAACGTTAAACAGTGTAAAATGGAAAAAGTCCAAAGATAACGCTGCTTTAATTTTCGAAATTGAGGACGTAAACAGGCCGACAAAATTAATCGAAACTTTTGACGAACCAGAGAAATGACACTACCTGACTTAGGCCCTTTATTAGAGGCTATGAAAGCGAACTTAAAAAAAACTCACTCAGAGCTAATGTCTGGAATGACTCCAGAGCAAAGAGAGGATACTCAGCAAAAAATCGACGCCGAGGTCGACAAGTTCAACGACGAACACGGGAGCGCTGGAGGCATGAATGATTTTATATCCGAAATTTACAGTAAATAATGGCTATCAGAGCGCAATTTCAGAGCAGAAAATTTTTTACTCAAACGAGGAACGGCGAGGATTTATCACTAAATCAAAGCGAGTTTACTAATAATTTAAGAGCTAACCCTTTAGAAAAAATCAAATTCTTAGGCGAGGTAATAATATACCAAGTTATCCAGCTAAGCGATTATTTTATCAATTTTGCGGGCGCTGGCGGTTACGGAGATCCGACATTTGTTGTGGGTCCAATTAATGACGATTTTACCATACAAAGCGAATCATCGGATTTCTCGAAGCTGTCTGTCGGCGATGAGATCAAGGTAGTTTGGCAAGCTGGAAACGAGCTTAACGGGACTATTACCTCGGTAGATAAAGATTTAATTTTCTGCACTAATGTAAGCGGAAGCCCTTTAATAGACGCGGACCAGAATTTAAATAACGGGCTTACTCATGGTGGTGTCGATTATTTGGTGGTTACAAACACTATCAATTACTTGAAGTATAAATGGGGATTTTCAGACCAGAGCGGCGAGAAGAATACGGCCTCAAGGCTCGACGGGAGGACAAACTCCTTTGAGCTTCCAAACATCGGCGCGGCCTTTCAAGATGCAACGAAGGCGCTAAAAAACGCCAACGACGACACGCTGAGAATCCGACGCCTTTCGAATGCTCCAATACCTGAAAACAAGTATTTAAATACTAAACTTTTAGCTCAGCGTTTCGAGATTGAGCACATATTTACGGTCGACGATTACTCGGAGGATGATATCTCAGCCATTGAAAACGGGATAATTCCAGACCGATATCTCGGAGATATTACCGAGAATTATTTCGCGGCGCTGGAATTCAGAGTCATTGAATCAGCTCCAGAAACGGCGAAACTTTTCGAATATCAAGACGATTCTGATATCGGATATTTCTCGGAAAAATTCAACGAGGGAAAAAACGATTTTACCGTTTCGGATGTAGTCATAACTAGACTATCGAACGGCGATCCTATGGAGGAAATCAGCTCGACAGAGCCGTCGAAAGTATCGCTGAGAGTATCCTCTGATATCGACGTTTTCGGCGGGTCGATTAATTATAATGTAGTACACAAAACATTATTAACGGCTGACAATTACGAATTTAAAGACGAGAATTACGTCGACTTATTCGATTTCGATAGCGTTTACACTTTCGACACAGTACTAGCTAACGGGGTAGTTTTAAAGAATGTTCAAGCCTCTGGAATTTCACCCGTTGAGGCCGTTATCGAGTTTGAGGTCCACGTCGGGAAAAATTACGACGATACCAAATATTTAACGGCCTTAATAATTAGCGACCCGCGAGAGTTGAACGTCTCCAGAAAAACGGTAACGATACCAATTAAAACGGGTATTTATCAAAATGATTTTGATATCGAGGGATTACTCGATAATGTATCGATCGAACTTTTTCAGCGAAATTGTGACCCGTACACGGAAAGCGGATTTAGTTCTTTTCCAGTCATACAGGGCGATTTTATTTATACACGCCTTGAGTTTGAGGTTTTAGGCGGTTTAATTGAATCGATTGAATTACAGACTATTAACAGTGATTTAGACGAGGTCGAAACGCTTACTATTGACGTCTCAGAGATCGTCGAGATCTCAGGCGAGCAAGAGATAAACACGGTTTTACCTACTCCATACAGTCACGGCCTCGATGGCATCGTGAGAAAAGTATCGTCTGGAGTTTACGAAGTAATTCACGCCTATAGAGTGCCCTTTGAGAAATTAAACGGGGTTTCTGGATTGAGTGATGTTTTATTCGATCAAACAGAGCCGAATCAAGGGTTTAACGAAAGCGTATTTTATCAGCAATCGAAAGGGCTGGGGGTTCACGTAGCGTTTAAAATTGGCATGTTCGCAGAAAATAGATTAACTTACTACAGATATCGAACGCCTAATTTAACGGTAATCGATTTTGAGACAAATTTAGGATAAATGGCAAGCTTTAATTTCAGTAATAGATACAGAAAATTTGACGGGAACGGCTTAGATGATCACATTTTTTGTGATTTCGGTTGTTTTAACAGGACAGGCGGCGACGATACCACGGGCGACGGTTCTGTCGGAAACCCGTATAAAACGCCCGCCTTTGCTTTTGCTCAGGCTATAGCTGGCGACACGGTCGTATTTGCTCCAGCTGATATGCAGAATGAGCTCGGTGGCGTTGGTGCTGCCATTGATTTGACGATAGATATTACTCTCGCTGGCGATAGCAAAAACCGCGACGTTATATTCAGAGACACCGTAGGTGATAAGGATCTGTTTAACCTGACAAACGGAGCAATCGAAAACCTAACCATTATCGGTTACAAAACGCCGTTGGTATTCACCACCTCACAACAGTCCGTGAATGGCTGTACTTTTATTGATAGCGTTGACGGGTTCGTCAATTTAACAGGCGGGAACGGGGCGCCAATAGTTTCGAATGTGTTCATAAACAACGACGTTAAATCTCACAGCGAATCAGATTTCACGGGGTTCTCTTTCTTTAATTCGAATATAGTCAATGAGATGGCTCAATCGTTTAGAAAGTGCCAATTAAGGCGCTGCTATTTCGACGAGAACTCGATACACATCGAAGGTTCTGGGGCTGGAGTGAACGAGCTTATTGAGTGTCATGTTTTCGACTTGACAACTTTCGACGGCGGTTTCCCCTTAAGGCTAATACTCGACCCCTCAACAATTGACGAGCAAGGTTCTCCAGCTTTATTTGTTAGTCCTTCGTTTCTTGATTTCGCAGTGCAAACAGGTAGCCCACTATTACAGACCGTCGATTTTAATATCGGAGACGTTTATCGGGGTATGTCATTTAGTCCAGATCAAGCGGGTTTCGTAGCTACTGTATTAGCTAATCCTGACATCGAGATCGTCGGGTCAGAATTAAGGCTCGTCGCGTCCGTCCCGACTGGCGAGAGTAGAACGGTCGAGGGCTTCGAAATAACTGCAAGCGGGATAAATAGACTCTCGACAGCTTACCAAATCGGCGTATCTAGTAAATGCGATTATGTTTTCGAGGTTCGCGTCGCTGACGTAGCCGCGAATATTGGCGCGGCTATTTGGCAGCCTTGGAAACCCTATCGACTAGGTGAGCGCATGACTCAAAACCTCGACGGTACGTCTACAGGCGAGGCCGCATATTCTTGGATAGATAACAATAATGTAAATTATAAATTTGCTCAGGGGCGTCTCGTTTTAACTCAATTGTAATATGATCACATTGACCGATTATAGTGGGATTAGTTTATTATCAGAATCAATAAAGGTCGTTACTCGATACTCTGGATTATCGATCCTATCCGAGCCCGTCAAAGTGTTGACCGATTACTCTGGGGTTTCAATAATTCAAGAATGGACCCTCAGAGTCAGAGTGATAGACACATCTACGACTCAGGTAATAAGCTCTTTTTTTAATTTGGTGAACACTTCGAACGTTGTCGATCCTTACAGTAATTTCGATACATCGAGTTTTTTAGAGCACTATCTCACAATTGATAACCCCTCGAACCTGACTTTTACCGTCAATATTTCGGGGTATATTTTAAAAGTCGAGAATTACATGTATTCAAGCGGCGTCGAATTTCTCGATATTTTCGTCGATCCCGTTCCGAGCGTTCTATTTACTTGCTCAACGATTTTTAAAAATCAATTTGGTTCGACTGTCACCAGACCATTAACCGACGGTTACGTCGAGGTAACTTTCCAAGGGAACACAGATTTTAACATAGTAGATTATTCAGTATTATTTGAAGCGATACCCGCCGGATCGTCGAAATATAACTCGATACTTTTGGATTCGGAGTTGATAGCATCGACGACGAATTCGGTCACTTACAAAGTGGCGGTAGTTCAAAGCGCGGGCGACTACTGCTATTTGTCAAACATAACGAAGGCAGAATGTTAGAATTTGAAATATCAGACAGCAATATCACGACCCGCGAGGGAATAACGTGTTTGAAATGCGACTCCTCGATCACGGTCGAGCCTCCAGTCGAAAAGGTCGATTTTTGTTTCTGTAATCTCGAGTGTGAGAGCCCTTTATTAGTATTCGCTGGTGACACTGACCGAGAAAAAGATTTTTTCACTCTTTACCATAAAAGCAAAGACGAGAGCGCGATAATTCAGTTTTTTATCAATAAGATCGAACTCGTCGACGTTACTCACGGGAAATCGATTCCGAACGGCTTCGAGGTCGATTTTACCAAAATATTTAACACTCTCGGCGGCGGCGATTATACCCTCAAGAAAGTAGTTACTGAGTGGGCTGTTGAAACGGTTACTGAGTGGGGGCTTTTTCGGGTTGCTCCCTTTGATTTGTCAAGGGCTGACGGTACTGTCAAAATTGAGGCTTTCCAGACTGGGAATTTCGAGAACGGTTTCGATTTTGAAAACGAGAATGTTAAATTCTCGCTAAGGATAGACGGAACTCTGACAAATAAAAACGAGGTTTTAGAGCTGCTCGACACTCCAGACGGGCGGCGAAATGATATCCAAGTACATGATAGGTTTTGGAATGAATACGATTTAATATTCGATTCGAACAAGTATGGATTTATGAAGCTATTACTTAAAAACATGTTATTCGGTACTCAATTATTCGTGAGCGATTACAGCCTGAGCAACCAACACAAAGAAATACCTTTTAATAGAGTGCCTTTAAGACTTGTCGAGACTGATTCGGACCACATCAAGGGGACGAATACGACGAGTTATTCAGTTAAGCTGAGGGATTCACTCAGAAACGGAGTGAAACACCCTTTTATTGATTGTTAAAAACTGATAGAATGAGAGAGCTAAATAAAATAATCGTTCATTGTGCAGATACTAGAATCGACCAAAATTTCAGTATTCACGACGTTAGGAGATGGCACACCGACCCAAAGCCGAACGGGCGAGGATGGTCGGACGTTGGATATCATTATTATATTCGATTAAACGGAGAAATCGAGGTCGGGAGGTCTATCGAAAAACAGGGCGCTCACTGCTCGGGGCAAAATAAAGACAGTATCGGAATATGTTTCGAAGGCGGCAAAGAGTCGGACGGTTCAAAATGGTCAAAGCCCTTCGATTGTCAAATTGAGAGCTTCAAAAACTTGAGTAACTCGCTCGATTTAGTTGTCGGAGATACGCTCGATATTTGTGGGCACTACGAATTCAGCTCGAAAACGTGCCCGAATTTCAACGTGAAAATATTATTTTAATGAAGTACCTATTGATAATTTTATCGCTTTTGACGCTCCAATCTTGCGCGCTGACAAAAAAGAACCGAGCAGATCGAAAGATCAGAAAGGCCATGTTTCTTGACCCTCAGCGATTCGAGAATGAAACGGTAACCATTCACGACACCGTAATCATTAAGGTGCATTCAGTGGACACTATCACGCAAATAGTAAGCCATGACACGGTAACCGTAATAAATAATGACCGCGTTAAATTGAAATATTTCTACGACACGACGCGCCTCGAAATATGGCACGAAGTAGAATGTAAAGGGGACACGGTGTATATTGAGAATGAGGTAATAATCGAAAAAGTAAGCGCAAGCAGCAGAGGAGATTTCCCTCTATGGATTTACATCGTCGGCGCTCTCGTTGTTATCGTTTTGGCTTTTTACTTGATTAAACCTCAATAAATTTAATTTTCACGGTCGCTAAATTCCTGACCATATCGAGCGACGTCCTTTTCACTTTGAAAACTGGCGTAAATCCTTTTAGCTCCTCTCTTTTTCCAATTCTTTTTGATATACCATCGATTGAGGCTCCCAATTTTTCGGGCTGATTCAGTTTTCTATGGTGAAATTTGAGTTTAAATATCATCTTTTTTTTCTATTTACGTGAGGATTCGCGAAAAGTGAGAGATTCATCTCGTCAACTACGACGAACCATTTACCGCCGTGAATTTGTTTGTTTAATTTCGGCTTTAGCGCTGTAATTCGCGACGGGTGAACGCCTACATGATCAGCGAACTTTGACGGGCTTAATATTTTTTCCATGCTCAAATATAGTAAAAAAATAATTAAGTAAAATATTTTTATGTCAAATCTTTTTACTACATTTGAAGAAACAAAAACAATTTAAAATTATGCCAAGAGGATTAAGCAACAACGAAAACAGCGGCAAGACTTACGTTTCATGCGCTAACGGTGTATTTATTCAGAGAATGAGCGAAGCAACAAAGGACACTATCGAGAGGGAGCTGACAAAAGGGCCGAACGCGGGAACTATGGTTAACGAGCTGCATTTCCAAAGGATCGAGGGTCAGCTAGTGAAAGCCGAAAAGCGAACACATGAGGAGTACGGTACGTCATGGAATTTTACGATTGATGTATCGCAGACGCCAGAGGAAAAAGAGGAGTTGATCCTCGGAGTAAAGGGTAGTTACGCAAAGCAAATTTTAATGAGGTTACCGAATGCAGACCTAAAGCACGACATCGTTTTGACTTCTTACTGCTTCACGCCGACAGGTGAGAGCAAGGAGCGCAAAGGGATTAGCATGTCTCAAGGTATGGGTAAAGTGATGCCTGCGTACACGAAGGACGAACCGAACGGACTTCCTGAAATGACTCACGTTATGTTAAAAGGGAAAAAAGTTTGGGATGATCACGCTCAAGTGCTTTTTCTTGAAGCAATGATGGATTCGGATATCATTCCGCAATTGAGGGACTCGAAACCAGCCGAGGAGGCGCCAACGAGCGCCGAGAGAATAGAGAGATTCGAGGAAAACGAGGAGCCGAGCGAGCAGCCTAAAGCGGCTAAATCGGATAAATTACCTTTCTAAAAAATAAAGGGGTTTCGGAACCAGTAACCGAAACCCCTTTTTAAAAAACGAAGTAAGAATTCTAAAATACTAAAAAACCATGACACAAAAAATTCAATCAGTAGAAATACAGAATTTCAAAGGGATAGATTTTCAGAAAATAGACATTTCAGGAAATCACGTCTATCTAATCGCTAAAAATGGAGGGGGTAAAACTTCATTTATTGACGCCGCTTTCGGTAGTGTTAAGAACGCTAAGCCATTAAAGGAGGGCGCAAAAAAGGGACATGTCTCGATTAATATCGACGATTATCTCGTCGAGTTTAAATTCTCAGAGAAAAACCAAAAGCCTAAATTAAATATATTCGACAAAAGCGGCGCGGCCCAAAGTTCACCCGCTGCACTATTCGAGAAGCTTTTCGGCGTCCAGAATTTCGATATCGACGAATTTCTCAGCCGATCAGCATCGAAGAAAGTCGATTTTATCAAAAATATAATAGGCATCGACTGGAGCGACGCCGACGCGAAATATAAAACGCTATACGAAGAAAGGACTTTTTTAAATCGGATAATCAAAGAATTCGACGCGAAAATCGGAGACTCAATTCTCATGAGGAACACCGAGGAGATCGACACCTCTGTTTTAATGGCTAAATCAAAGGAGGTAAACGAAAGCAACTCGACGAGGTTTACAATTAAAAACGGGGTCGATGATCGAATCGTCAGAATAGAGTATCTAAAAAAAGAGCTTTCAAAACTTGAAAAAGAAGTCGAGGACGGCTCCGAGTGGTTAGATAAAAATCCTATTATTGAAACCGAATCGATCGATTCGGCTATCGAGGAGGCCATCGAGCACAATCAAAAACTCGCCGTATTTAATCAACAACAGAAAGGGCGAAAAGAGGCCGACGAGGCGGTCGAGAAAGTCGAGGCTATTCAAAAAGAGATGGACCAAATCAACGAGGCGAAACGCTCAGAGCTTGAAGCGGCTGATATGCCCGTCAAGGGGTTAACGTTTGACGATGATCAGCTTTATCTCGACGGCTTACCCTTTGAGTCTAATCAGATAAACAGCGCTAGGAGGATCGTCGCAGGGCTTGAGATTCAATACGCATTGAAAGGAGATGTTTCGATCGCTCGCCTTGAGGGTTCAATGCTGGATAAGGATTCAATGAATGAGGTCATTGACTGGGCTGATAAAAAAGGAGTTCAACTATTTGTCGAAAAGGTCGACTACGACGGCGAGGAGTTGAAAATAGAAATTTCAGAATCTTGATATTTGACCCGAAAGAATACGAGGCCGTTGTCGAGTGGTTAACCGCTAACACTGGGAAAATTTTCAGTGTTAGCGAGCCGCCTCTCGCTAGGTCGTATACTGATTCGAAAGGGCGTACTCGTAGACTGGAGAAAAGCCAATTTAAAAACGAGGCGAAACTATTGGCATACATTAAACACCACATCGATTCTGGAGATTCTCCAGAAGTCGAATTCTCAGACGATTATTTTCGGATGTTTAAAATCTGGGAAAAAGAAAGTAATTTTTTTAATTACCCGTTAATTATTCAGGAACAAAAAAATATTTAGTTATGGAAGATTTAAAAATTGGTGACGTGTTCGAGAGTGTGATCTCAAAAGACAGGGTCGTTATTCAAGCGATAAAAGGCGATATTATCGAGGGAGAAGACGATAGCGGGGGATTCAAATCGATAACGAGGGAGGTTTTAAAATATAATTTCTTTAGAG
>Ga0255047_10000605_pt1 | contig 29164 bp, 30 predicted proteins | sample JV7_2_1_MG_FD_183640 | JGI IMG/M metagenome (GOLD analysis project Ga0255047, IMG submission 183640) | Seawater microbial communities from Jervis Inlet, British Columbia, Canada - JV7_2_1 | ecosystem: Environmental > Aquatic > Marine > Inlet | place: Canada: British Columbia | collected 2016-10-06
CGGAGACGCAATGTGCAGCCCAAGGGCCTCGTCAACGACAAGACGATGATGTCCTGGGGCATCATGCGCGACGAGATCGCCGACTGCTGGCTGATCATGGACGAGAGCGGGATGCTCTTGGTCCGTACCAAGGAGATCGACATGGACTGCGTTGGCGGCACCGATCCCGGCGGCATGATCGCCGTTCGGGCCGAGATGCTGTGCGACGGTCGGTCCAATACGAGCCAGTCGTTTGCCCTCGGGACCGTGGATCGAGTCAGGCTGCGCACGCTGATCGTCCACAACCAGGAGGTCCACGTTGAGACCATCACCTTCGGAGGCCACCAGAAGCCGCTATGATCCTGCCCGTACTCGTTGCCCAGGTTGCAAGCATGCTGGTCATCGTCGCCGACGACGTGGCCTACACGGATATGCCTTCGATACCGACGCCGCACGTTGACTCGATAGCCTCCCAAGGGCTGACGTTCACGCGCGCCTACGCCATGCCGGTGTGCTCGGCCAGCAGGGAGTCGGCGTTCCTGGGGGTGTGGTCTATCCGGCATCGCCGCTCTTCGTGCATCGAGACTGGGACCAACGCTACGAACCCGATCACCATACCGGCGGCGAGCGTCACCATCGCCGACCTCGCTGGTGGCGCGGGCCTGGAGACTGGACTGTTCGGGAAGTGGCACTTGGGCCTCGACGCCTCGGGTGACTGGATCGACGCCCCAGGCGAGAACGGGTTCGATCGGTGGTTCGCTACGCCGGCCAGTACGTCCGCCTGCGAGGGCGTGGGGTACGAGAGCTGGGTCTACACGGACAACGGCTCCGCGGAGGACCTGGAGACCGACTACAACACGACCAAGGTGGCGTCTGAGGCCGTGGCGTGGATCTCTGCGCGCACGGGACCGTACTTCGCCTGGGTCAGCTTCAACGCCGCGCATATCCCCCTGCACGAGCCGCCCTCCGCGGCCCTGCCGGCGGGCTACTCCGTAGCGGCTACCGACCGCGGAAGGTACGAGGCGGCCGTGGTGGCTATGGACGAGGCCGTCGGGAGCCTCCTAGCGGCGGCGGACCTGTCGAGCACGCTGGTCATCTTCATCGGCGACAACGGCACCCCGCCCCAGGCCACCCGTCCCGACCAGGACGCGGCCAAGGTCAAGAAGACGACGTTCGAAGACGGCATTCACGTCCCCCTCGTCGTGGCCGGCCCCGGCGTGGTGCAGGGCACGACGAAGAGCCTCGTTCACTTCGTGGACGTCTACGCTACCGTTGCCAATCTAGCGAGCGCCCCGAACGCGGGCGATGGCGTTTCTCTGATGCCCATCCTCAAGGACCCGGAGAAGAAGACCCGGGCCTATGTCTACTGCGGGCACAAGCGCCCCGGGACCAACGACCGGACCATCGTTACGGACCGCTGGAAGTACCGCGAGAACACCAGCGTCGGATCGGCCGAGCTGTACGACCTGGATGCGGATCCCCTTGAGGAGAGCCCTTTCCTTGAGGGCTCGGACGAGTGGGCGCTCGTTACGCCGATCCTGGTATCACTCATGGAGGCGATCGAAGACTAATGGTTGGCTTTGACTTCCAAACCTACCAGGTGGCTGCGACGACAGTTGGAACACCCCCCGTCAATCAAGACCTCTCAATTTCGGGCATAGGCACGCCGAAGGGGATGGTCATTGAGATATCCGGTGCGACCACCAACAACGGCGTCACGAACCACGCGCGTTGGGGGTTCGGGGTAACCGACGGAAGCACTACCGACCAGGGCTTCGCATGGAGCACGCGAAGCGAGCACGGGCAGACCACCTCAGACTCCGGATGCCGTCGGTCGGCCGATACGGTTGTCCAGTTCTCGCTTTCGGCCAGCAATAGCGCCGACGGTATTGCCCATTGGGACTCATGGATCACGGATGGGGCGCGCATCGTTTGGGACGACCTCCCGGCTACGGGGGTGATGATGAACGTGACGTTCTTCTACGGAGACGACTTCGACATCGATGCCCACACGTTCGCCGGGAGCACAACCGATGGCGGGACGGCGTCGTTCTCCGGCGTAACCTGGAAGCCCCGCATGATGCTGGTCTACGGAGGCCAAGGCAGTTACCCCGTGACCCCCAGCTCCGTCAACTCTGGCCGAGGCCATGTTGGCGTCGCGTGCGAGGATACCGATGGGACGATAACGCAGGGCAGTCTGAACTTCTGGGACAGGGACAATCGAGGGACAACGCAGGTTGCGCAGATCATGCGCGACGATGCAGTCCAGCAGCAGATCCAGATAACCGGCGGTGGCGCGCTCGCATTCACAACGCTGCAGGCCGTGGACTCGTTCAACGATGACGGGTATACGATGTCTACCAACGGCGGAACTGCGGGGATGGAGACTGTCGTGCTTCTCTTCCGCCTGCCCAACAATATGCGATGCGCGGTCCGAGACATCTCCACCGAGCTTGAGACTAGCGCGACGGGCATCAAGAGCATCGAGCCCGGCTTCGAGGTGGGCACCCTGAAGGTGCTGGCGTCGAGCGAGACGACCATCAACGACACCACGACTACGCGCCGAGATGTCGAGATGAGTTCCTCGTTCGCCTCGCTCCTGGGGTCCAACTCAACATGCTCCTCCATCCAGATGGAGGAGAACTCGGCGTTCTCGGACACCAGCTGCTCCAGCAGCAACAATCGCCTGATACGCATCATTGACCAGGACGAGGCGCTCCTGTACGACGCGCAGGTGAGCAGCGCCGACGCCGACGGAGTGAACATCAACGTCCTGACCTCCTCGGCAAGCGATCACATCGTGATGGCTCTGCTCATCGGGATAGACAGGCCGAACATCGAGTCCCTGAAACCTTACGCGCACACCTTCCAACCCAACACCCTAATACGACTGTAACGACATGGCATCCCTCGCAGCACACCAGTACTCTGCCCGTGAGGCGAGCATGGCTCTCACGACGGCGGGGGACATCTTCCAGCTCCGGAACAGCACCAGCCGAACGCTGCGTATCATCGAGATCCGCATCGGGCAAACGAACATCACCGCCCTGGAGAACCTCGCCGTCCAGCTCGTTCGTGGCACCGGAGGCTCTACAGGCACCGCCCTTACCGAGTACGAGTGGAACGTCGATGGCCCTGCCGCCACCGCCACCGCTGCGTCCAGGGCTACCTCGTTCGGAACCGAAGTTGACTCGGGGGGAGTGGACTTGGACTACGGAGCAGTGTGGAACATCCTCCAGGAGTTCGTCTGGCTTCCGACGCCTGACCTGGAGCTGATTATCCCGCCGAGCTTCGACCTTGGCATTGGGATCTCTGTGCCCAACGCATCCACGTCGATCAACGTCAACGTCGTCTGGCAGGAAAGCTGAGGGGTAACTCCTCGTGGCTTGGCACGTCGGAACGGGCGGGGTTTACCGGACCCCCATAGTCGTAAGGCCCCCCAGGCCCGGCATTGAGTCTATACCGCTCGATGGCGCTGGGGATCAGTCGGTTGCTGTCGGGGTAGTATCTTCAGGGGCACAAACGGTCGATCTAACGCAGATCGACCAAACCGTGAACGTGGCTGCGGTTACGTCCGGAGCGCAGACGGTTGACCTGACGCAGATAGACCAGACGGTTCCGATTGCGGCCGTTACTTCAGGGGCACAGACTGTCGATCTAACGCAGATAGATCAGACGGTCAACGTAGACGCCGTTTCGTCCGGAGCGGCCACGGTGGCCCTGGATGGGCTGAACTTAGAGATCCTTGTCAGCGCGGTTACGTCGGGCGCGCAGACCGTTGCATTCCAGACAAACCAGACCGTCCCCGTGGCGGTGGTAACGTCCGGCGCGCAGACAGTAGACCCGACGCAGATAGATCAGACCGTCCCAGTAGCGTCGGTCGCATCGGGTGCGCAAACCGTAGCCCTGGACATCTTCTTCGACCAGACGGTTGCGGTTCCGGCCGTAACCTCTGGTGCGCAGACAGTAGACCCGACCCAGATCAACCAGACGGTTCCTATTGCCGCGGTGACCTCGGGCGCGCAGATCGTTGTGCCGGGCATCTCGATCGGTCAATCGGTTTCGGTCCTGGCTATCACCTCGGGCGCGCAGACCGTTGACCCGACACAGATAGACCAGACCGTCCCGGTCGCGGCGATCACCTCGGCTTCGCAGATCGTTGCGCCCGTACAGGTGGACCGGACTGTCCCGGTCGCCGCGGTGACATCTGGCATGGTGATCTTCACCACGGACCAGGTAACCCAGACCCTGCCGGTCGCGGCGATCACCTCGGGAGCGCAGACGGCGCCGCTCGGACAGGTGAGCCAAACGGTCCTGGTGGGCACGGTGACCTCTGGCATACAGGTGCTCGTTCCTGGCGTGGGCACGGACCAGAGCGTCACGGTTACGGCCGTCACCTCGGGCGCTCAGATCGTCGCTCCGGTGCTGAATATGGCCCCCGAGTCAGACGTCGAGCTGACCGCATCGCATCAGATGCAAGTTTCGTTCACGGCCAGCGCAGACAGAACGAAGGCTCTTTCCGCAAGCTCGGACGCCGCCAAGGCACTCACAGGGGGATTGTAGGCTCCCCCCATTGAGGCGAGACTGCGGTTGCATTACGATCCCCCAGCGCGCGAACAGGACCCCACCATGGTTGTTACAGGCCTCACCGACTTCATCTACGCCGGCAACCGGCGACAACTCCTGTTCACCGTGCTGGACGAGGACGCTGGCGGGAGCACGCCCCTCGACCTGACCGGGTTCACCGTAACGTGGGCCATGGCCATCCTGGCGGGGGGCAGTCCGGTTACCTCGGACCCGCTCATCAACGTCTCGACGGCAGCGGAGATCGTCGTCACCGATGCGGCCAACGGGCTCCTGACTGTGACCTTGTCCGGCGCGCTGACAGCGGCCATCAACCCGGACACCTATTACTGGGAACTAGAGATCACCTCGGCGCTGTCGTACTCGACCGTGGTGGCTACCGGAACGATCGACGTCCGGCCTAACGTGGACAACGCCTGATGGTAGATATCATCGTAGGGACGAACAGCTTCGTGACGCTGGCTGAGACGAACAGCCGGATCGACGAGTCCAACCGCGCCGCGCTCAACTGGCTGGCTGTCGATGCCAACCGGCGCAAGCGCTCGATCATCTCCGCCTTCCGCCGGTTCGACCGACAGACGTGGAACGGCTCCCCCTCGGCTGTCCAGGTGGCGGCGACCATAGTCATCAACGGAGCCGGGACGGGATGGTCGGTCGATGACATCGCTACCGTGAGCGGGGGCACGTTTGGGAACCAAGCTGCCGCCGTCGTTACGTCCGTATCGACGGGGGCCATCACCGGCCTCCGGCTTTCGAACACGGGAACGTACACCGTGACGCCTGGGCTGACTGCTGTTGCCGTCACCGGCAACGGCTCGTCGGCTACGGTCGATCTGACGTTCGCCACACAGACGGTAATCTGGCCGCGCACCGGCATGACGGACTGCGACTCGCAAGCCGTCGCAACGAACATCTACCCCGACGATCTGCGCTTCGCGCAGATAGAGCTGGCCTACGAGATCAGTCAGGACTCCTCGCTGGAGACCGCGGGCGGTGTGGGCTCGAACCTTGCGAGCCTCAAGGCCGGGTCCGTCGATCTGTCGTTCTTCCGCCCCACCGGTGGAGAGGGCGGCGTGGGGTCGGATCCGTTCCCCCCTGTCGTGATGGAGTACCTGGAGTGCTACCTGAGCGGTGCCGATGGAGGCCGATCGAACGCTTCGTTCGGCTTTGTGTCCGGCACCGGCGGGACCTCTGTGGTCACCGACTACCCGACCAACTTCGGACTAGATGAGGGCTTCTAGTGGGCATCAAGATTGCTGGTATTGACGTTGCGGCACTGGTCAACGCGAACATCGCTCCCGCGTTGTCGGACATACCCGTGACGCTGACGAAGTACACGACGGGAACGCGCACAGCTCTATCCGCGAGCGCGGGGACGAACTCGACGAACCAGACCGCCACAGGCGTTGGGCTCATGGAGACGTACGGCATCAACCAGGTGGACGGTACGTTGATCCAGGCCGGCGACCGCAAGGTCCTCATCATTGCCGAGAGCCTCTCGCCTGCGCTGGTCCCGGACACGGGCGATCAGCTTGTCATCGAGGGCATCACCCTGATCGTCGTGAACGTGGAGCGCGATCCGGCCGGCGCAACCTACACCTGCCAAGCCCGTGGCTGATGGCAACGTACAACGCCGAGCGAACGATCGCGCGCCTTATCAGGTCGGCCGACCCTAAGATCCGGGACTCCTTCGGCGTCCTGGTGGCGTTCCTTCGCAAAGAGAACAGCCTGAACGCGCTGGCCGCGTTGATCGAGGCGGGGCAGACCGATCTTGCGCTGGCATCGCTTGATCTCGCTGCGGAGCGGTTTGCAAACTCAATCGTCAACATAACCTCGGGTGCGGCGAGCGAGATATCGGACGGCCTGTCGCGCTCGCTCGGGATACAGGTGTCCTTCGATGCAACGAACGTCGATGCCGTGTTGGCGTTTCAGCAAAACCGTCTGCGTCTGATACGCGAGTTCACGAACGGGCAACGCGCGGCCGTGCGTGAGTCCCTAACGCAAGGCATCCGCGATGGGCTCAATCCGCGCCAGCAGGCAAGGGGTTTCCGCGACTCCATCGGTCTGACGGGGAACCAGCAGCGCGCCGTGAACAACTTCCGATCAGCCCTGCAGCGCAACAGCTCCGAGGTGTTCTCGCGCAAGCTCAGGGACCGGCGCTTCGACTCGAAGATCCAGTCCGCCATCAACAACAAGACGCCGCTCGGCTCAGCCGATATCGAACGGATGGTGGGTCGATATCGTGAACGGTTCATCAAGTTTCGCTCAGAGGTCATCGGCCGTACAGAGGCCCTTAGAGCTGCCCACGAGGGTGCGGAGGTGGCTTTTGAGCAGGCGGTTTCAAAAGGGCACTTCCCCCCGGAGGCGGTACGTCGTATCTGGAATACAGCCGCAGACGAGCGCGTACGCAGCTCTCACACCTCCATGCACCTTCTTGAAGCGCGAGTGAACGAACCATTTCCAAGTGGACTCGGCAATCTCCTGCTCTATCCAGGAGACGCCGCAGCACCGCCCGAGGACACCATCCAGTGTAGGTGCGTCCTTGCAACCCGAGTCAGCCTGTGATACCCAGGACGCTGTCATGACTGATCAATCCTCGTTCGGAGTCAGCACTTCGGAAATAATCAAAGTCGATGAAGGCCTCGGTCTGGTCTTCGGGTACGGCATCGTCTGCAAGCAGGGCGGCGAGGAGTACTTCGACACACAAGGCGACGCCATCGACCAGGACGGCATGGTCGAGGCCGTGGCTGACTTCATGCTCCATAGTCGTGTCAGTGGCGACATGCACAAGCAAGACGCCAACGGGCACGTCATCCCGGACGGGCAGGTTGTCTTCTCGTTCCCGGTGACTGCTGACATCGCCAAGGCGTTCGGGATGACGATTGAGAAGTACGGATGGCTGGTGGCGGTCAAGCCCAGCCCCGATGTCCTGGCCAAGTTCAAGTCTGGCGAGTACAGCGGTTTCAGCATTGGCGGAGCGCGCATCGAAGAGGAGGTCGTCGAAGCATGAAGTACCGACAAGGCAAGCGGCGGCGCATGACCAAGTTCCGCATCGATGAGCTGTCGCCCGTCGATCACCCCGCCCAGGCTCCGGCCCAGGCGCTGTTCCTGAAGCGCGTTCACGAGGACGATGTCGATGGGGACGAGGACGACGAGGACGAGAAGGACAAAGACCGCGGGGGTCTGTTCGGCAAGAACGAGAAGACGATCGTCGTCGTCACCACCTCCGAGCACGGGCACACGCACGCGGTGTGGCTGTACGGAGAGACGACCGGAGGCGAGACCGGGTACGGGTTCGATGACGGCGAGGCCACCTCGCACGCTCACCCGTGGTCGATGAACGGCCTTGGCGAGATCGAGATCGGCGAGAACGCCGGCCACACGCACACGGTTGACAGGCAGACGCTTTCAAACGCGGTCCTGGCAACCATGAAACGCCTCGCCAAAAGCGGCGAGGATATGACCCTTTCTAGCGAGCTTCAAAAGCTCACAAGCGAGTCCGGTTCAAACAAGGAGAACCCCATGCCCGAACCGCAAACCGATCCCAAGGCTATGGAAAAACTCCAAGCTGAGCTGGATCGCACAAAGAAAGTCGCTGAGCTAAACGATGCGCAGACCGCGCACTTCGGGAAGCTCGACGTAGCAGGCCAGGACGCCTACCTGGCCAAGTCTGCGCCCGACCGCCAAGCGGTCATCGACGCAGAGATCGAAAAGGCAGCCGCAGACGACAGCGTCGTGTACACGGACCTGGAGGGGAACACGTTCTCCAAGAGTGACGATGCACGCCTGGTCGCCTCCGCAAAACGAGCCGACGAGGCGATTACGAAGGCGGCGAAACTTGAGACCCAAGCTCAAAACGCAGCCTTCGCAAAGCGCGCGTCCGTTGACATTCCCCACCTTCCCGGTGAGGACTCTGTCGGCGCGGCCATCATCAAGGCCCTCGACGGCATCTCCGATGAGGGCGTTCGCAAGAGCGCCTTCGAGGCTGTCCGAGCAGGGTCCAAGGCCGTCGAGGCTGCGTTTGAAAAGCGCGGCGCTCTCGTTGGCGATAAAACTCCGAGTGCTGATGCGAACACGGAGTTGGAGAAGCGTGCGAAGGACATGGTAAAAGCCGCGACCGAGCCGATCTCCTACCTGGACGCCTATCAAAAGGCGGCCGACGCAGACCCCGAACTCTACAACCGCGCCATCGCCGGTTGATCCTCTGACACTCAAAAGGAGAACAGAGAAATGGCAACATACGAAGCCGTGGAAGCGGTCTCATTTCCCATCGGCGGCGCGATCCTCAAGGACATCTTCGTCGTCATCAACACGAGCGGCCAGGTGGTCGCTGCTGCGAACGGCGCGGCCGCTATCGGAGTCACCCTGGAGGCGGTTACCGCTGCCCAGTATGACTCCGGCGACGGCCAAGTGACTGTTCCGGTCGCGTTGATCCAGAAGGGCGGCAAGTGCGCCGTCCAGATGACGGCCACGTCCGCCATCGCCGTCGGCGACCTGGTCGCCTCGGACACAGCCGGTACGGCCATTGAGGCCGCGACTGCTGACACGATCCTTGGCGTTTGCCTGGAAGCTGCTGGAGTTGATGCTGACCAAGAGGTCATCACCATCCTCTTTCACTCGCCTGGCGTCGTCGTCTAACCCAGCCAGCAAGAAAGGAACCTGAAAAGTGCCCATCGTTACTTCTCCCACAGCTGGCGACGTTCATGTCAACACGCCGCTCACCAACTTCGCTCAGAAGTACCTGCAGAGCCAGGACATGTTCATCGGGGGTCGGGCCATGCCCAACCACCCGGTGGCCAAGCAGTCCGACCTCTACTACACCTTCTCGCGAGCTGACTTCTTCCGCGACGAAGCGCAAGAGCGTGCCGACGGCACGGAGTCGGCAGGCAGCGGCTTCACGCTGTCCACCGATCCGTACTTCGCCCGCGTCTATGCGTTCCACAAGGACGTCACGGATCGCCAGCGCGCCAACCAGGACTCGGTCATCCGCCTGGACAACTCGGCGACGCAGTTCGTCACCCAGAAGCTCCTGATCCGTCGGGACGTGTTGTTCCAGACGGAGTTCTTCGCCACCACGATCTGGGCTGACGACGTCACCCCCGGCACCCTCTGGGACGCCGCAGGCGGAACGCCGATTGAGGATGTCCGCCTGGGCATCCGCACGGTCCATTCCGGCACTGGCATGCGCCCCAATAAGATGATCATCGGTCGCACGGCATGGGACTCGCTGCTCGACAGCGACGACATCTTGTCGCGCATCACGGGCGGATCCACCGCCGGTATGCCGGCCAAGGTCCAGCGCGAGCTGGTTGCCTCCCTTTTCGAGATCGACCAGATTTTCATCTGGGACGGTGTCGTGAACTCAGCGCAGCAAGGCGCCACGGAGTCCACGGGCTTCATCGGCACCAGCAATGACTGCCTGATCTACTACGCTCCGGACTCTTTGGGTGTCGATGAGCCGACCGCGGGAACGATGTTCTCGTGGACGGGCTTCATGGGCGCCACTGAAAACGGAATGCGTATCAAGCGCTTCCGCGAAGAGCGCCTGGAGTCGGATCGCATCGAGGGCCAAATGGCCTTCGACTTCAAGGTCGTGGCGTCCGAGCTGGGGTACTTCCTCAGTGGCGTCTCCGCTGCCTGATCCAGAACCTGAATGAGATGGCGCGGGGCCTTCGGGCTCCGCGCCGACCCTTACCTTTCAACCGAGCAAGCCGATGGCACTATCACGACGACTCCGATACAGCCGGCACGCGAAGTACGTGGCCGTGAAGCGCATCCGCTTGTCCAGAACTGAGTACCTGGAGCCCGGCGAGGAGATCCCGGAGGGGATGCGCCGCTGGCGCGTACTGTTCTGGTGGAAGCGCGGCTACCTGGAGGAAGTGAACTCCGACAGAGCCTCCGAGCGCGTAACCGCGCACAAGGAGCGGCTTGAGCGCGAAGCGCCCGCTGCCCCCGAGGCGAAGCCCGCGAAGAAGAAGCGCTCCAAGAAGGTCAAGAAGATCACCGAGGCCGACCCGGTCGCAGAGGTCTTCTTCCCGACACCCGAGGAGCCCGACGAAGGCTAGGCCGTGGCTACCGCAATCGAGATCACCAACCAGCTGGAACGCCTGGGCAACCGGGCGGTCATCAAGGCCGTCCTGGACACCCTGGCCAACCTCGTGGCTGCCCCCTCCGAGGGCGGCACGCCGGTAGATACCGGCTGGGCCCGCGCGAACTGGATCCCCTCAATCGGGGAATCCGGTCGTGATCCTATTGGAGAGCCGGGCAACTCCGGAACAGCATCGGCGGCGCAGCAGTCCGGCATGGCCGGAGTGCTGGGATACGACATAAGCCAAGGCAAGGTCTACATCACAAACAACGTGCCGTACATCGGCGCCCTCAATGATGGTCACTCGCAGCAGCAGCCGCGAGGGTTTGTCCAGCGCGCCATCAACAAGGCGCTCACTCAGGACATCGGGGGGCTTGCGACGTGACAACCATCGGCGCAGCTCGCGAGGCGATCACTCAGCGGTTCGAGGCCAACTTCACCGCAACCGATCGCGTCTTCTACCAGAACGAGGTGGCGAAGCCGCTGGCTACGGAGACGTGGTCCAGGCTGGTCGTCAGCAACGAGGGCACTCCTACGGCCGGCATCACGCTCGGCCCCGTGGGCGGGAGGCGGTTCACCCGCGTCGCCAGAGTCCTCATTCAGATATGGTCACCCATCCGTGGCGGCATGGCCGCCGTGGATGCTCTCACTCAAACCGCACGCGCCGTCTTTGAGGGCGTTTCATTCAGTGGACTACGGTTCTTCGCCGCCGACGTTCGCGAGCTAGAAACTGATGGCAAGCACGTCGGAATGATCGTCGATGCCCCGTTCGATTACGAGGAACAGAAATAGGAGACTCCTATGGGACGCGTACTCACTAACAACTTCACACTCCAATACTCCGTCGAAGCGACGCCCGGCGTCCTTGAGGCCACACCCATCTGGAAGATGCTGGAACCCAACAGCGTCTCCACGATCGGAGCGACGATCACCACGGTCCCGCGCGACCCGATCTCCGAGAACAGGCAGCGACGCAAGGGCGCTATTACGGACCTCGACTCCGCGATGGAGTTCGACGCTGACCTGACCATGGACGCGCTCTCGGACTTCTCCGAGGCGTTCGCGTTCGCTACGGGCGTCAACAAGGACGTCTACCAGATCGTTGACGACGTTGACGACGTGGCCGACACATACCAGGTGGTCGCGTTGGCCGCCGGGGTCGCCTCCAAGCTGGAGTTTGTGGCTGCCGAGTACGCCTCGCTGATCTACGCGCGCGGCTTCACGAACGCCTCGAACAACGGCCTGAAGGAGATCGATGCCGACATCGCCACCTCGGCGACGTTGGTAAGCGTGGCTGAGGCGCTGGTCGCCGAGGCATCACCCCCGGCCAATGCTCGCATCGAGCTTGCCGGCGTCCGATCGCTGGCTGCCGCCTCCGACCTTACCTGGGACTGGGATGCCGGCACTAGTACGGCGCAGCTCATCTCTGCCGGCGACATCACTGACTGGCCCGCGCTGGGCTTCACCGTAGGACAGGCCATCCACGTCGGCTCGAAGACAACGGCCGGCGTCATCCAGTTCGCCTTCGAGAACTCCGTGGCCGACGACATGTTTGGCTACGCCCGGATCGTCTCGATGGTTTCCGGCGTGATGACTGTGGATAAGGTAGACGCTGCGCTGCAGTTCGATGATGCCGTGGCGCCCGCCACCGACGTCGATATCCTGACGGGCGTCTTCATCCGCAACGTACCGGTCAGCAACACCGCAGAGTTCCTGGAGCGCACGTTCCAGTTCGAGGCCACCTGGCCGAACCTGTTCACCGGTCCTGCCGACGGGTACTCCTACTCGCCGTCGAACTACTGCAACACGCTGGCACTTTCGATGCCGCTGACGGACAAGGCTACGTGCACGTTCGGGTTCATCGGCACCGACACGAACAACCCCACGTCCACGCGAGACCCTGAGGGCGCCAACGGACTCAACCCGCTAGGCACCAGCGCCTTCAACACCTCGTCCGACTTCGCGCGCCTGCGCATCACGGACGTGGACGAGACGGGCCTGACCACGGACTTCAAGAGCATGACGCTCACGATGAACAACAACGTCAGCCCGGAGAAGGTCCTCGGCCAGCTCGGCGCCAAGTTCATCAACAACGGAAACTTCGAGGTGACGATCGAGGGCAACATCCTCTTTACGGAACCCGCCGTCATCAACCGCATCCGAGCCAACACCACCGTCACTATGGACTTTGTCCTGACGAACTCGGACTGCGCGGTGTCCATCGACCTGCCCTCGATGACCCTGGGTAACGGTGCGCCGGAGCTTCCGGTGAACGAGTCGGTCCAGCTAGGCCTCACCGGAGAGGCCTTCCAGGACGACACGCTCTCCACGTCTATCGGGATCACGATTTTCTCGGTTCCCCTCTAGACGCACAGGATACAAGTTGACATCCTTGCGACACGCGGCCGGCGGGCTGCGTGTCGTTTTTCATTTGCCAGCAAGGATCAAGCCATGTCATCCAAAAGCAAGACGGCCTCGGCCGACTTCGGATACCTCAAGCGGTACGACCTCTCAGACCTGCCCGAGCGCAAGTTCACCTTCTACGACATCGAGGGGGAGCCCACCCTGACGGTCGTTCCGGCAACCAGCGCGAACAAGGGATACTGGAGTGGCGTGATGGAGCGCTCCGCAAAGAGGAAGCGGTCCGAGTCGCAGTTGCGGCGCCTGGCGGCCGGCAAGGTCGGGGCCGACTTCATTGCCGAGCAGCAGGCAAACGCCAAGGCCTTGCTGCCCGAGCATTGCATCAAGGGGTGGGAGGGCGTCCTGAACTCACAAGGCAAGGACGTCCCGTTCTCCACCGAGAACGCCGCGCTCTTCATCGAGGCGCTCCCTGACTGGATCTACGGCATCCTGTACACCTTCATCACGAACCCCCGCTCCTTTGTGGGTGATGCGGAACCCGACGAGGACGACATCGCGGGGCTGGCAAAAAACTAGCGGGGCGGCTCCTCTGGGAGCTGCGTTTCCACCGTGACAAGTTCTCGATCGAGTCGGCCATCGCGAAGGGGCGCAAGCTCCCGGACTGGTTCGACGAGTGCCCCGAGATCGACGAGGTGGTGGACTGGTTTTACTTTGAAGCCTTCTGGGAGTTGTCATCAATGCGCCCGGCATCGGAGCGCTCCCTCGGCCAGATCCCGTGGTCCGCGATCAAGGAATATGCTCAGGATGCGTGCTTACAGGTGCTTGCGGCGCGTATTTTCAAGCGAGTGATCCGCGAGATGGACTCCTCCTACCTCGACTGGCACAAAAGCGAGTTCAAACGAACCACGCAGCAGCAGAGAAATGCCGCCAAAGCCAAGCAGTCAACGGCTAAAGTAAGGCGGGGCCCAAAGTACTCACGCTGAAATGGTTGACTTCCAGATACGCGTCGTCGTCGATCCTTCGGGTGCCCAGGCAGGGGCTCGACAGGTCGGTCGTTCCCTGAACCGCCTAGAGCAGACTGGGCGGCGTGTTGCGCGGAGCATCGGCGTCGCGTTTGCCGCGGCAGCCTTCGGCGCTGGCATCACCGGCTCCATCAGGCTACTGGCCGAGTTCGAGCAGGAGATTTCGACTGTAGCCGCGGTGACTGGAGCGACCCGCGAGGAGATGGAGCAGTTCTCCAGGGTCGCTCAAGAGCTGGGATCAAGCACGCGCTTCAGCGCCACCCAGGCAGCCCAGGGGCTGACCTTCCTGGCGCGGGCGGGGTTCACGGTGGCGGAGTCACTAGCTGCCGTGGAGGACACCCTGGTGCTCGCGCAGGCGGGCGGGCTTGACCTTGGGCGCGCTGCGGACATCGCATCGAACGCGCTGCAGGGGTTCGGCCTGGAGGTAGCCCAGCTTGGTCGCGTGGTAGACGTGTTCGCGCTGGCGGCCAACAGTTCAAACACGAACGTCGAACAGCTCGGACAAGCGCTCAGCTTCGTGGCGCCTGTCGCTGCGGGCCTGTCTGTTTCGCTAGAGGAAACGACTGCCGCGATCGGCGCGCTGTCCAACGCCGGCATCCAGGCCTCGCGCGCGGGCACGGGGCTGTCCCGCGTGCTCGCCGAGCTAGAGAGTCCTTCGCAGGCGACGGCGGACATCCTGAAAGAGCTGCAGCTGACCGAGGACGACGTTCGCATCACGACCGTCGGACTCACGGGAGCCTTGACGGCGCTGCGCGATGCCGGTGCAGATGCCGGAACGGGTCTGGAAATCTTCGGACAGCGCGGAGGCCCTGCCTTCGCCGTGCTCTCGTCGGCCATCCCCGACATCGAGGCGATGAACATCCAGCTCCAGAACGCAGCCGGCACTGCCAGGCGCGTCGCCGCTGTGATGGATGACAACCTGAACGGCGCGCTCCTTCGTGTGCGCTCGGCGTTCGAGGGCCTCGTCATCGCGACAGGGACGACGGGAGGAGCCAACGCTGCGCTGATCCAGGAGTTGAACACCCTGGCGGCGGCCCTGAACTTCCTGGCCCAGAACATCCGCTTCGTGCTCGATGGGCTTGCCTTCTTCGTTGCGACGGTCCCGGTTGCAATTGCTGCTGTGAAGGCCTTGGGGGTGGCCGCAGCGGCGGGAACGACAGGCTTGGCAGCTCTGACCTCTGTAGCTGTTGGCGGGCCGCTTCTTCTGTTTGCTGCTGCCGCCGCCACTGCCACCACTGCGCTGCGGCGGATGCTGGAGATATCCCGGGACATTCAAGAGGCCGACCTGCTCGTGGGCGACTTCTTCGGACAGAACTTCACCGAGTTCGGCGCCATCAATGCGCAGGTCCTGCAGACCGAGCAGCGCATCCGGTCACTCAAAGAGGAGTTCGAGGAGACGCGAGAGTCCGGCGGCGTGGTCAACCCGGCAGACGAGAACCGCCTAAGAAACTTCGAGGGGCTCCTCGTGAGGCTGCAGGCGCAGCTTCGTGTGGTCAATGGCGAGGCGGCCGAGAACGCGCGGATCGCACAGGAGCAGGCGGATGCCCAAGGGCGCGTGAACCAGGCCTTTGGCGAAGCGACGACAGAACTTCTTCGCGAGGCCGAGATCCTTCAGCTCTCCAATCGTGAGGGCGAGGTCCGCGCAGAGCTTCTGCAGAGGATCGCCGACATCGAGGAGGATGGCGCTGGACTGAACCCAGGCGACGCCGCTGTCCTGGAGTTCAATATCCGCAACAACCAGCTGCTTAGGGACCGGGCTGCGGTCCTCAACGAGCTGAACGGCCCGCAGATGGAGTTCGAGGCCAGGCTCGCCGCAGCCCGTGACCTCTTCGACGCGGGGACCATCAACGCGAAGCAGCTTGAGCAGGTCGTCATGGGGCTTGCCGAGCAGTTCCCCGAGTTCGAGCTTCCGGACTTCGAGGGGCTTGACCCGTTCACGTTCGACCTCGGCGGGATCGAGGCCCAGAACAAGGCCCTGGAGGAACGAGTCAGGCTGTTGGGCTTCGACTCTGACGCACGCAAGATCGAGATCGAACTGGCGCGCATCACCCAGGAACTCCAGCTCCAGGGGATCGACCTCTCCTCCGAGGAGAACAAAGAGGCGCGCGAGAGCATCCGCCTGCAGCTAGAGGGCATCGCCGCCCTGCAAGCGAGGGTGGACGCCCTCGACGACATCAGGGGGCCGCAGGACGAGTTCATCAAGAAGAAGCAGATCCTGGAGCAGCTTGCTCGCGATGAGATCATCACAGACGAGGAGCTTGTCGAGGCGCTGATGAAGCTCCGTGAGGCTTACGACGAGGTGGCGGATGGGTCCGACGCCGCCGCGCTCGCGATCAAGGTGTTCGAGGGGATCGCCCAAGAGGTGGCCGACGTCGTTGTCGAGTCCCTTGGCGACGCCATCAACACCACGGGCCAAGCCCTGGCCGCGTTCGTCATTGCCAACGAGGACGCAGGCGATGCCTTCGAGGACCTCGGCGACCGCCTGCTAGAGACGCTCCGCAATCTGGTCAGCTCCCTCCTGGAGCAGCTCGCTATCCTGGCAGCGCAGCAGCTCTTGCTGGAGCTGGTCGGCGGCGGCGATACGGAGCTGGGTGGACTCATCCTGGGTTCGAGAGCTTCGGGCGGGCCGGTCAGCGCCGACGGAGACTTCCTGGTCGGCGAGCGCGGGCCTGAAATCTTCTCGCCGTCAACGTCCGGAACGATCGTCCCCGCAGGCGAGACCGCGGCCTTCATGGCCGGCATGGAAGCCAACGGCATGGCGCAGGCTCCCGTCACGGTGATGGCCGCCCCGGCTCAGGTTCAGATCGTGAACGTGACGGACCCGAAGGAAATCCAAGACGGCATCGAGAGTGCTGCCGGTCAGCAGTCGATCATGAACGTCATCCGACGCAGGCGCCGCGAGATCGGCTCGACACTCCCACGGAACTAGGCCCATGAGCTGGAACGAGAAGACGAACTGCAACGACTACATCGAGGCCCTGGAGGACCTGATCGATGTGCTCACGTCCGACAACGTGGCGACCGCCGTCATCGTTGCGGGCGGGACCAACTTCGAGGTGGGGGAGATCCTGGATATCGACGCGACCGGCGCGGTCTCCACGAGCGTCGCGCAGGTAGAGGTGACAGCGGAGACGGGTGGCATCATCGATACCATCCGCGTGTACCGCTCGGGCGCGTACACAACCGACCCCACCAACCTAACCCCGAACACGCTCTCGACGACAGGCTTCCTGGCAGACGGCACCGCAGCGGCGGGCCCCGCGGGCGCGGGCGCCACAGCCACGCTGGTCATGGAGACCATCGGCTGGACCGTCCTCTCCAGGCGCCGTGTAGCGATCACAGCGGCCATCGGCAACGGCGGGACTGGATATACCGGAGCGGACGTCGTTACCGTGCAGGGGGGCATCCTGTGGCCTGGGGGCTCGGCTGCCACCTTCACCGTGGACTCCGTGACGGGCGGGGTTATCGATAGCGTCACCCTGGCCTCGGCAGGCGACTACGAGGTCATCCCCGCCAACGACGTCCAGGTGACCGGCGGGACGGGCAACGACGACGCGGAGCTTACCGTCACCTGGACGGACTCGACCGGCGTAGAGAACGCCGTGGTCCTCCAGGGCAACGCCGGGGCCGAGACCGATCCCATCGTGGGGATCTTTCTCTACTCGGACAGACTGGACGCAACCGGCGTCAGCACCATCTACAACTGGGCCGTGTTCGGAATGACCGCCTGGTCGGATCAGTTCTCGATGTACGACCAAGCGAACATCACCCCCGGCTTTGAGCTGTCCCCGCAGAGCTTGGCGGTGGACACGATCAACGGGGGATGCTTCCTGCCGCTAAAGAACTCGGGCACTGACCTGGAGTGGGCGATCTCGGTTACGGGTCGTCGCGTGGTGATGAGCTTCCTGGTGGACACGCCGGCCGATACCGAAGCGCAGGTATCCTTCGGGCTGTACAGTCCGTTCGGAACAGCCAATGAGCTTCCGTACCCGGCGTACATCGCGGGCACCACCGACAGACCAAACGCGCGCTACGACGACTCAACATCTGAGTGGGGAGGCATCAGCCAGATCATGTCGCGCTCCCTGAACGGTCCAACCTTTGCCTGGACCCTAGAGAGTGGATGGGTTCCGCTGAACGCGGCCTCCCTATCTACGGACATCACGCCCACGATCGCGTACGGACAGGGGTCAAACGGAACCGCGCCGGCCGTGCGCGCCTGGCTGTGGCCGGTAGGGACGGGCGCCGAGATCGCCGGCAACGATCAGATATGGAACACCTCAAGCACGACGTTCAACTTCAGCACCGACCAACTGGTCCTGGCTGTTTCCCCCACGCAGATATACCCGACGCCCGGCTCCGGCGGGACGGCACCGCCGCTCTACCCGCTAACGGCGGGCCAAACGCAATCAACCGGATCCCTCTTCAGGCTGTTCGGCGAGGTGGACGGCGTGTTCTGGTTCTCGCTCGCCGACACAGGACTCACAAGCCGCGACCGCATCATCTTCGGCGCCACCAGATACAAGGTCTTCCAGAACGGAACCCGGTCCGACGTGTGGTCGTACATGGCCGTCAGGGAGGATTGACCAATGACTAACTCCACAGGAACAGCCCCGGACCTTGAGGGCTTGCTTTCGTCGTTCGATACGTTCGCGACAGGCACCCCCGGATGGACGGCGGGCTACTCGCCGAACCCGGACACCACGAACCGCTGGCTCGAACTTCACAAGTCGAACATCTCCTTTAGCTGCCGCTATGACACAACGCCGCTGCACCTGAGCATCCACCACGCGATCACGTTCCTCAACTCGTCAACGGCTCCGGGTGACCACACAAACGACAGCGGGAACGGTTACAACACAACCGGCTCCACAGCAAACGCGAACCTGCTTACAGAGAGGTGCGTCCGCGACATCGGAGACGGCCCCTTCCCGAGCTATCACTTCTTCGCCGACACCGCCGGGACGTATGACTATGTCCATGCGGCCGTCCAGGTTACACCGGGCATGTACCGGCACTTCGGTTTCGGGATCCTGGATAAGTTCAACGACTTCACCGGCGGGGAGTACGTGTATGGGCACTACATGAACACCGGAACCTCGCGCGCCGGAGTCGACCCGTCCCATACGACCATGCTCGACGGAGTATCCACGCAGCCGGTCTACGATGCAACCATCCGTATCGCCGACGCCGGGCTGCTCAATAGGGGCAGCTCGAACTTCGGCATCTGTGGGATCCCCGGAGCGCCGGGCAATGACAACGACGGTACAATCCGGCGCCGAACCCCGGGCGGATACCGTGCCGGAGGGTTGGAGATGCGCGCGTTCGGATCGACGGTCGGCAACTCGTCATCCGGCTTCATCTCCATGGCGCCGATTCCGGTCTACTACAAGGACCCCAGCAACCCGCGCTTCCAATTGCTCGGCTGGCAACCCGACGTGCGGCAGTTCAACATCCGCAACTTCGAGCCTGGCCAGGAGATCACCTTCGACGGAGACACCTGGACGCTGTTCCCGATGTCAATCAAGACCACGGCGCTCATAGAGAACCGATCGCAATACCTGGGCATCGCCTACAAGAAGGTCGCATAGGACAGTGACCGACGTCACCTCACCTGTAACGCCCATCGCCCAGGGGTTCTTGACTGCCGTCGAGACCCGCGGAGTGCTGGGTCCGTTGGGTTTCGGGCGCGACGAGCTGCAGGAGTTCACCCCCTCGTTCCCTCCGGCTATCGGCGGGGCGACGTTCGGATCGGCGCCCGCGAAGACCCGCGGTCCGATCGCTGAGGTGACGTATACAGGCACAGCCCTGGAAGCCCACAAAAGCTCCTCGGGGTTCATCTGGTTCGATCACTTCCACGTCATGCCGCGCTCTATAGCCCTCGGCAACGTGGCGAGCGATACATCCATCGCCGTTGATGTGTTCAGTGCACACCGGAGGATCTCTGCGTCCTGGCTGACGTTCACGAACAACGCGGGCGCTGGTACGGTCCTCAATGGGGAGCCGGCTCTTCCGGCATCCATCGTTCCGTTCAACTCGTTCCCCGGCGTAACCCTGGACGTGGACAGCGAGGGCGCCCCCTTCGTCAACTCGACGCTGGTGTTCACCTTCACCGGCAGCGAGACGATTACGGTCCCCATCACCTTGCAGCGCCTGGCGATGTGGATCGTGAAGCCGGAGCTGAGGTATAGGGAGATCCTTGAGTGGCTGACGAACGTGTACCGCGCGAAGAGCGGCAAGGAGAAGCGCGAGCGCCTTCGCGGTAGCCCGCGCGTGACGTATCGGTACAACTTCAGGCTTCCCGATAGCGACGCCGACCGCCAGTACATGGAGAACGAGATTTTCTTCAGGCAGGCTTCGACGGTGGGCATGCCCCTGTGGAAGAAGGGCGCGGCCCTGACCACCGCTGCCATTGCGACCGATACCGTTCTGAACGTGGCGAGCACATCCTTCCGCGACTTCCGCGCCGGGGCGCCGGCCGTAATCTTCGCCGACGGGGACACCAGGTCGTTCGACACGCATGAGATCCAGTCGCTGACCGCGACGACGATAACCCTCACCGCTCCGCTCGACAACGGATACGCGGCCGGCCTGTTCGTGTACCCCGTCCAGGTATGCCGGCTTCCCGCGTCGGTGGCGGGGCAGCGATGGACGGTAGGCATGACGGAGTTCGCGGCGTCCTTCGAGGTGGTGGACAACGACCTCGACATCGGGGACCTGACTGCGTTCAACTCTCACATGATGCGGCTCCTGATGGACCAGGGGAACTCGATGCGCGGCGGCGCGACGAAGAGCGAGTCGCATCTGATCGACTTGCTGGGCCATGACTCATTGACTGGCCTCTCGTCTCGTGTGACATCCAACCCGAACTCGCGGCGCTCGACGGCTCTTGAGCTGTACACGAAGGGCCACCAGCAGGAGTGGGAGACCCGGCAGATGTTCTACGCCCTGGCCGGTCGCCAGGCGTCCTTTGAATACCCGCGCGCGGGGCCGGACATGGTTGCGACCGTGGCCCTGGGCACGGCATCACTGGCGCTGCAGATCGAGAACATAGGCTACACGCAGTTCGTCAACGCGGCGCAGCCCAGGAACACCGTACGGGTGAACAAGACGGACGGGACCTCCCTGATCCGCACCATCGTCTCAGCGACAGAGGTCAGCCTGACCGAAGAGCTTCTGACTGTGAACACCGCATGGGGAGAGAACATCGCGCTTGCCGCCATCGACAGCATCGAGCTGGTCGAGCGGTCCCGGTTGAACAGTGACGTTGTGGAGATCGACCACGACGTGAGCGGGGCCGGCGTGGCGCGGTTCTCGACATCTCTTGTGGGGGTTTTGGAATGAGCTATCTCGGACAAGAGATCAGCATCGAGGGCGGGGCTCCGGTTGAGCTGTACGAGTTCGACATCGGCACCGAGGTCAGGTACTACACCTCATCGGATGGGGATGTGAACCCAGGCGGTGGCCAGGTGTACACGGCCGTGGCTGTCCAGCGCGGCGAGACCAGCGAGGGCGGGAACGCCCGAGAGGACGAGGTCCAGGTGACCCTCCCGGCCTCGGACGTTGTCTCCCAGCTCTACGCTGCTCGCCTCCCCGGCGTCCGGCTTAGCCTGGTGATCAAACGCTACCACCGCACGGACGTCTCCGAGGAGGTCGTCACGGTCTTCGAGGGCAACACGATCTCCGGCAGCTTCCGGAACAACGCAGCCGAGTGCGTCATCAGCGCCCGGTCCTCCATCGGCGGGCAGCAGAGCACGCTCCCCCGAAGGACGTACCGGAGCCTCTGCAACCACACGCTCTACGACTCCATCTGCGCCATCAACCGAAACGACCCCAGCTTCAAAGGTACATCCGTCAGCGTCTCCGGGACCAGCGGCAACGTCGTCATGGTCACAGGCATCGGCGCCTTCAACGATGGGTGGTTCACCGGTGGAGAGATAGAGAGCCTGGACGGAACAGGCGACCGCCGCCTTATCCTCAATCATTCCGTGAGCACCCTCACGCTGCTGTCGCCCTTCTTTATCGCGCCAGCGACAGTGAACCTGTACGCAGGGTGCGATCACTCGGCCGTTACATGCGCCGTCAAGTTCCTCAACCGGGCACGCTTCGGGGGGTTCGATAGCGTCCCCACGAAGGACCCTTTTAGGAAGCTGCTCTAATGGGGTTCTGGTTCACGCTGATCTTGTGGGCGGCCACCTTCGCTCTCAACGAGCTAATCAAGCCGGACGATGACGAGGAGGATGGGAACCCCGGGGACGACCTGGACGAGCCTACGACCAAGGAGGACCGTCGTGTGCCGTTGCTGTTCGGTCGCATGAAGATCGACTCCCCGAACTGCCTCTTCATGAGCACCCCATTTACCCGTGCCATCAAGCAGGACAAGGGGGCGATTGAGTCTCTACTCACTGGAGAGGCGGAGGTCATCGGCCAGCAGTTCTACGTCGGCCTGCACCTGGGGTGGTGCTACGGAGGCGACACGCCAGTGGAGGACGTGACCAGGCTCTGGTGGAACAAGGATGATTTGTTCTACGACTCGATCACGAACCCCATTGAAGAGCCGGTCATCAATAGCGCATCCCCGTCATTCCAAAAGACCGACCTGAGCTTTTTCGCTGGCTCTCCAGGTGGCCACGAGTCCACCGTGGATGGGTATGCGCTAGGCTGGGACTGGAAGCTGGGATCGACGACGCAGACAGCGTTTTCCTACTACACCGTGGGTGGCGAGCAGACTATCAACGGCCAGGTCCCAACCTACCCTGGGATCTGCATGTCCATGAATACAACCTTCACTGTGCGCAGCACAGAGGGGTATGTAGGCAACAGCGGCAAAGTTCCTCCTATCTCTGCCGAGATGGCAAGGTTCCCGAACGGCATCGGCTTGACGGGGGACATGCACAAGGTCAACGGCGACGACGCCAACCCCTCCGCGATCATCTACGAGATCCTCACGGACACCGACTGGGGACGCAGCATCCCCACTGGAGACATGGATACGGCGTCCTTCGTTGCTGCCGGAACAGCACTCTTCACCGAGGGCACCGGATACACGAACCTGATCGACACGAAGACGGATACGCTCGATCTGCTAAGGGCGATCGAGCAGCACATAGATGGGGTCGTCTTTCGCAACCAGGCCGTGGGCCTGTGGCAGATCAAGCTCTTTCGCGACGATTATGTCCTCGGAGACCAGCTAGAGGTCAACGAGGACAACATCATCGAGCTGGTTACGTTCACTCGCGGGACCTGGGAGGGCACGACTAACCAGGTGGTGGTGCGGTTCCGAGACCGTGACGACAACTACAAAGACGCGATGGCCTTCGCCCAGGACGCTGCGAACGAGTTCATCTCCGAGCAGGTGGTGTCGTCCGAGAAGGTGTTCAACGGCTGCAAGAACAAGACCCTGGCCAACAAGCTGGCCTGGAGATCCCTGCGCACGCTGAGCTTCCCTCTCGCTCAGGGGCAGCTCATCATGGATCGTACGGCGGCGGGCGTTCTGCCCGGGGACGTCCTGTCTTTCTCTAACGTGGAGCTGGGGATTGTGGACATGCCCATCCGGGTGAAGCGCATCGAGCTTGGAGACATCCTGGATGGGCGCATCTCGATCGACTTCTCTGAGGACGTTTTCTATGACATCCCGGCGACCTTCGCCGACCCGTCAGATACGACTTGGACGGAGCCAGACATCACGGACCTGGACTACATCCCGGCAGCTGAGCAGCTCATCATCGAGGCTCCGCGGGCATTCAATATCCGAGATGCATCGCTGACAGATGGCGCGTCCAGGGTATACGTATCCGCGCGCAGGCAGGGCTTCGAGTCGATCGTCAACGGCGACCAAGCGACGAGCACCGACGGGGCGACCGAAGGTGCGTATGCTGAGGATGTCGTGGGCCTGGTCAGCTTCGCCTTCATCGGACAGCTGGGGGAGGCCCTTGACCCCGGCGGGGTGTACACCGGGACGCTGCCAACTATTCAGGTTGACGCCGGCTCCTCCACAGCTCTCGACATCGAGGGGTCGTTCGTCTCTATTGCCAACCCGAACGATCTAGGAACGCAGCTCCGTCAGCTCTGCTATATTGACGGCACGAACGGAGGCGAGTTCATCCTGGTCTCATCTAGCGGACCTGGGGTCGGCGGCGATGTAACCCTGAACGATGTATATCGGGGCGTGCTGGACTCGGTTCAGCAGCGCCACGAGCTAGCCGACCCTGTGTGGTTGATCTTCCTTGGGGGATCGCTCGCGCTGAGTGAGGTTGTGTCGGGGGAGTACTCCCACGTCCGGCTGGCCGCCGCGGCATTCTTCGGAACGCTAGACCCGCAAAACGTCGCGGTCACTGAGGCCATCACGTTGATGACCGATCGTGCCAAGCGCCCGATCCCCCCGAGCGAGTACGACGTGAACACCGTTCGATACCCCTCAAGCGTTGCGTTCGGGGCGTACCTGACGGAGGCCAGTGACCTCGACTTTGAGATAACCCGACGCGACTATCGTCAGATAAACGAGGTGGAGGCCCTGACGGTTGACGCCGGAACGGCCAGCGTTGATTACCCGTCGGCCAACACAACAACTCACACGGTTTCGATCACCGACCTGGCGAGCGTTCCGTATATCCAGGGTTCATTTGGCTCAGGCGTCACGGTGTCCATCACGCAGCTAGACTTCGTGGAGGCGCTAAATAACACGGCCTATCCGGCGAACGTGCGCATTGAAATTAGCGCCCTGCACACCGCCGAAGGCATTGGGCAGATCGCCAGCCGAGACAACACCTATCGTCAGACGGGCCTCTCCTCGCCGCTGATTGGCACGTTCACCTTCGGCGCGCGAACAACGAACGTGGCATCGAACTCCTACACGGTCACGTCGGGCGACGCGGCGGCAGGCTTCGATGTGACGATTAGCTCTGCCCACACCGTGGGCAATATCGAGTACGAGCTAAACGGTAGCACCACCTGGGTTCCTGTCGTCACCGCCCCAGCTACGACGGGGGCAATCCTTGCAGCTGCTCTTTCTGCGAGCGACACGATCGCGTTCCGAACTACCGCAACGGAGACTCATCAGAAGGGGATGGAGCTAACGCAAACCGGACCGAACACGCTCCTGGGGTATGGGCTGTTCCGCGCTTAGAAAAATGGATCCTTCGTGTGTGTGGACTTCTACGGATGATCCCGCGGGCCGCTATCCGCAGCGGCCCGCACCTACAACCTGAACTCGTCATGGAACTAAGAAAGCACGAACGACTCATCCTTGCTCGTCGCCGCAGAGGCGAGAACCAGAAGGTAGCCGCGGCGCGTCATGGCGTGTCGCTGTACCGGTATCGGAAGTGGGAGATCGGGGAGGACCCAGACTTCCCGCTTGCCGCTGCCGGCGGTGCTCGACAGCACGAGAGACTGTTCATCACGCGCATGCGCGCGGGCTACCCGCTAGGAAAGGTCGCGCAGGCCATAGGGATTACGCGCTGGTGGCTGTGCCAGATCGAGCACGGCAAGGCTCCGGCCGCGCGGCTGGAGACGTACTGGGGGCAACAGCAACAGTCAACGGAAGAGCAGCACGGCTAAGCCCTTGCAGGTATCGCCTTCCGGGGCTACAACACGGATCTCCTCTGCTGGTTAGGAGGGGCGCCTCCTTCTTTTGTCAATTATCAGGGGAGGGCGCCCCTCCTTTTTTTTTTTGACCTTGCGCTATCTGCTCGTTAGGAGGATGCTTTGATGTATGAGGACTTGCATCCAGGTGGGAACCCTGATCGTCGGCATCTTTGTTGTCGCGCTAGTCGCTACGACCTCAACGCCTGACGAGATCGTCGCCGCACTGGCGGCTGTTGACGAAGAGACGCTGCCGGCGTCCGCGGTAAGGCTCACCGATGCCGCAGTCAATCCCCCCCGCCGGGCCGCGATGCCAACGGCGCAGGAGGTCATCCGCTCCAGCGAAGTAGAGCTGCAGGCGCTGTCGCTCCAGTCGTACGCGGAGCTTGAGGACTGGACGATGGTCAACGAGCGATGGGTGCCTACCATCGACAGCTGCATTTACTGGATGAAACACCGCATCGAGCAGGTGCGCCGCATCGTAGGAGACGATGCGGAGAAGGCCGCGAAGCGCGGATGGGTGCGCGAGTGGCCCCCGTACGAGGGCTTCCCGACCGAAGAGGACTATGCGCGCATTGCCGGAAGGCGCATGACCGAGTTCGCGCAGGTGCTTGAGTTCAAGACGTACCGTGCGTATGTCGATGAGATCCTCACGGCAACAGCGGACCCCGAGACCAGGGTCCAGCTCGGCAAGCTAGACCAGGTGTACTCTAAGTGGATCGAGGCTGCGTGGAAGCAGGTCGGCCGCGACGATGCCTATCTTGGATGGAACGATCTGATGTGGATGGGGCACCACATGGATATCGAGTGACGTCTCTCTCGCCCTGTACCTTGAAAGAAGAAAGAAGCATGCACTTCATGAAGAACCTACTCTTTCTGGCAATGGCGCTCCTTGCGCTTGCCGCTAACTCCTTTGGGGATGTCGCCAGCGGCGACAAGTACAAGTGCGGTTCCAATGGAACTATCACGGTCACCTGTACCCTTGTGCCTACGGCCAACGAGGTCAACGTCAACATCACCGCCCCCAATGGTGATGTGAGCCCTGACGTTACTGGCACCCCCGGAGACGCAGGCGGAGATACCTGTTCCGGGTCTCCTTCCATGAGCGCGGACGGGATCACGTTCCGCGTTGAGCAGGGGACTGGGAACCCTCAATACAAAAACAGCAACGGCGACTGGATCGATTGCGGCGTACCGCGAAAGAAGATTGGACAGAACGATCCGAGCTACCTGACCCCGCTGCCTGTCTTTTGGCCGGACGAGGAAGTCTCCTCGCTGCCCATGACGAACGACGTTCGACGCCCCCGCATTAGGACTGCCGTCAGACTCTAGGGACCTGGCGGTTACGCGCCCTTACTCTCGCGCGTTCGAGCGGCCGGCCTTTCGAGGTCGGCCGCTCGTTTACGTTCACCGCTTCTTGCGCCCGCGGAGCTTGAGCCAGCTCGCGATGCCCGCAAGGAGCGCGGCGAAGCCCATCCCGATCTGAGACCAGACCTCCAGGCTGAGCCCCATAAGCACAACCGGCATGGGGCTCTCCGGGTCATCGACGGGATCTTCGGTCGCGTCTGGTCCCGCATCGGCTTCAGCAGTCACATCAACCTCGGTCTCGGCCACCGCCGATGTGGCGTTCTCGATCACCACCGACACGCCGGCCGGCGGCGCAGCTGCGTGTGTAGCCATGAGGCTGGTCATGCGCTCGACCATGCGGGCCGATCGGATCATCTCCTGGCCTGACTGTGTTTGCCCCCAGCCCCAGGTCATGCCCCCGGCCAGGCTGAAGCCGCTGCCCTGGGATGCGATGGGGAGGCGATCACCGATGACGCCGGAGGTCTCGGGTTCGTGGTGGACGTAGAAAACGTGGAGGGCGTCGGGAAGGAATACGCTCGGCTTTGTTCCAGCACATCCTGCGGCTGACACTACCAGGAGAAGGGTTGCGAGTAGTTTCATGGTGGGAATATCGTAGACCCGAGACGCCCGCGGCGCACGCCCCTCCGGGGCAGGGTACGTTTCGTTTGCCTGGCGAGAGAAGCCCGGCTCGAACCGAAACCAACAAGGACCAAGCATGAACCTGATCACCACCGCCGCCCTGGCCGCCACCCTGGCCCTCTCCTCCTCGGCCCAGGGCGTAGACCTGCCGCCCGCACAGCGCCTACTGGACTCGATCTCCGGGGCTTTCGAGGTTCCGACCGGCGAGTACCAGCGCAGAGCGACCGACGCCTTCCTGGGCGACGTAGAGACCCACATGGGCATCGCCCGGGACACCATGGCGGGCGCCATGGACGACCTGGACATCCCGGAGCCCACAGCCTACTTCGCCGTGGAGGCCACGCCGTACGGCCGCAAGACGCTTCACCAGAGCATCTACTTCTTCGACTCGGTCCGCTTCGGCCGCTTCTTCATCCAGCTAGGAGCCGGAGCCGGGCCGCTGGCCGGACTCTGGAGCATCACCCCGACCAAGACGCGCCTCGGGGACTCCAGGACGCTCCTCGACATACACCTCCAAGGCTCTGCTTTCTGGTGCGACGTAACCTTCGACACCGCCGCGCCGCTCGAACAGATGCGCACCACATACCTCTGCAGCAGAGGCCCCATCGGGGACGCACTCTTCTGCCCCGCCGACTAGGTCCCCCTCCCCACGGCAAGGGGAACCCCTTCACTCGGAACACCAATAAGCACTTTGATTGTGTGGAAAGAACGAAGGGGGGTTTTTCCGAGCCCCACCCCCCTGCCCTGCCCCTGGCCCGCCGCTCCTTCCCCCAAGGAGCGCGGGCCTTTTTTGTTGGCATCGGTTCGAAGTCCGGCCTACGATCGCCGGCCAAGGAGGCAAGACGCCATGATAGAGAAGTTTGGAATGGAAGGGCTGGCGAAGCTCGACGGCGGCCGCATCAAGGTCGCGTTCGAACAGGCCATGCGCCGCTGCAGCGACGACTGCGAGGACCGTCCGGCAACGGATGACGCGCGCAAGGTGGTCCTGACCGCGGAGCTAGTTCCTATCTGCGACGACACAGGAGCGTTCGTAAGCGTGGATGTGAAGTTCCACATCAAGGACAGCCAGCCTGTCCGCCGTTCCGCGACCTTCAACATGAAGGTCAGCAAGGGCAACCTGCTCTTCAACGAGCTTTCCGCCGAGGACATTCACCAGGCAACCATCGACGAACCCGCCGGCCCGGCCGGCATAGTAGGAGGCAAGACCCATGCTGGCTGAGCTGATAGACAAACTTCGCGGGCTCTGCTCGCAGGCCGACGGCATTGCCGTTCGGGAGGTAGATAGCCTCCCGGAGTCCGTGTTCATCCGCCAGGGGGGCGAGCACCGTATCGTGGAGGTTCCTCCTGCTCGGCGCGAGCACCGGGTGAGCGATATCGCAGCCATGAAGGAGGCCGTCTCCACGATGTCCGGGGGCAACGCCCAGGTGTTTCACGGCCACGCAGTGGTCGAGGTGCACCTGGACAATTCCGATCGCAGGGACACGCTACGCATGGCCCTGCACACAAGCGCCGCCTATAAGGCGCTTGTGGGACTCGTCGATGGCAAGCGCTTCTCCCCAGGGAC
>Ga0255047_10000607_pt1 | contig 29026 bp, 24 predicted proteins | sample JV7_2_1_MG_FD_183640 | JGI IMG/M metagenome (GOLD analysis project Ga0255047, IMG submission 183640) | Seawater microbial communities from Jervis Inlet, British Columbia, Canada - JV7_2_1 | ecosystem: Environmental > Aquatic > Marine > Inlet | place: Canada: British Columbia | collected 2016-10-06
AGCCCGGCGGCGACTACACCAATGCTTACGTCTTCCGCAAAGACAACCGCAGGGTGGTCGCTTGTCTGCATGGACACATATCAGAAGAAGAGCTTGCCAGGCAGCTCTGGCTTCTGGGACATTATTACCATGACAGCGGCCGGCGAAAACAACCGGCGCATCTGGCTATTGAGGTCCGTAATTTCGGCACCACGACGCAGACTTACCTGCTTCGTGGATATAAAGAATTCGACATCCCCAAGTATCCCATCGGGAAGATTTTCCATCGCCCCACAGTCCCAAACTTAAAGCAGGGGCTGAGGTTCATGAGTGCTCCTGGATGGGATACGAATGTGGCCACAAGACCGTACATAATCGGTGGGATGCGAAGAGGGATGGTTGGGGCATCTGTCACCATACAGGGTGAGCAGCTCTGTTCTATCCCAGACGTGGGTTGCGTCAATGAAGCTTTAGGTTTTGTTCAAGACAAGAACGGGAAATTTCAAGGTCATCCTGACGACAGGATAATAACTTTCGGCATAGGGCATCAGGTTCTGGATTTGCTGGAGCAAGGCGAGGGCTATCCCATAGCTGAGGACCAGCAACCTGAACACGACTCTCTCTGGAAAGTAGGGAGGGACACCGATGGCAATTCGGCTCCTATGCTGAATCAAGCTTTCATCGAGAAGTTGCTTCGGGAGCCACAGCAGTCGTTGAATGACCTGAACTTTTAGGAGAACGTTATGGGTTTGCCAGGAAAGAATTTTGGATCACATAGTAGCGTCAATGTGCAGAAAGTGACCGATCCCAGTGATGCTCTTAAGGCAGTTGTGAATCAGAATGCTCAGATCAAATCACAGAATGAGCAACTAAGCCTCAAGATTCAGCAACTAGCCGTGCAGAACCAGGGCTTGCGGGAAGAGATGAAGCACCTGGGGCAGTTCCGTCAGATTCTGCAGAACCCTATCGAGAAGTTGTCGGTAGAGTTTTATGATGTGGAGCTACTTAGACAAATCCGCGCTCAAATGATCAAGATGTTTGGCCAGGGTGGACACATGGATGCAGAGGGACAATGGATGCAAGGAGTTGTAAATCGCAGATTCCAGCTTCTACTTCACCAACTGCTACGTACTGGACTGCAACACTGGCCACAAGTCAAAGCCCAACTGGATGAGAGCATTAAACAGCAGGGCTTAATGTCGCAATAGGGAGCTGTCATGGCAGAGAAAGAATGGCCCCAATGGATCACGCCGCAACTATGCAACTGGATGCTTGATCTATGCAAGAGAAACCCATCCAGGATCTCTTACCTGGAGAATGCAAAAGAGATGCGTTCCTGGTATAGAGGAAATCGGTTTCTGGCTCCGGTAAAGGGCGTTGATGATATGGAGATTGACGACCGGAACGCCACTGCCAGACGAAACATTCTGGGAGAGACTGTTGACGAATTGGGATCTGTTCTCTTGAAGAACAAACCCATCATCCGGCGTAAACCATATCTGCCGTGGCACGTCGATCTATCCGACGACTTAGATGCCATGTGGTTATGGCAATGGCTTGAATGCAATGGACAGGGCATCACCCGCTCATTCGTTGAGGACGCTCAACTTACCGGCTTAGCTGCTCTTAAAGTTCTCTGGGATCCTTTTGTAGAATATCCAGGAAGAAAGGGCGTTATCAGGCTTCAATCGATTCCTGAAGGAGCCATCTACGTGGATCCCTACGCTTCCAATAATCAGCGTGGGGAAGATGCCAGGTTCATTATCCATCATGTGCGGAAACTGCCAGAGGAACTTATTGCAAAGTTTGGTGAACCTGCTGCCAAGGCTCTGGGCTACCCTACAAGTAAGGGCAGAGGTATTCACTCTAATTTCGCCAACCAGATGTTAAACATGAGTAATATAGAGTTGACAAAACCTCTATCTGGCCCACGTGTACCTGCGGCTATAAATTATCCAATGCCAAGTTCGCTCAGCGTTCAGACAGAAGATGTGCCAGTGGACCCGTTGGAAGGCGCGAAGAAAGACGTTTACGAATGCTGGATATTCCCACAGACCATGTATAGCAACGACTTGCTCACTGGACGAGAAGTGAATTATAGCGAATACAAATACGGCGCTGTGGCGACTATGGTGGATAATCACATCATCGACATAAAGCCCAATCCGTATTTCGCCAGGAAAAGACTTCAAGTCCAGGATGACACAGGGCAACAACAGACAAAAGTTCTGGAGGTAGGTCCTCGGCGACATCCGTTTGTGTTCCTCTGGTGGAAGCGTATAGCGGATTCTCATGGGAACAGGACATTTTACAACTGCATGAGCATGGTGGAATGGATGACCAGCATCCAGTTCAATTATAACGCCATTCGTAGAAATATCGCAATAATTGGAAGAACACTATCCAATCCCATGATCGCCTATAACGAAGATTTACTTGCAATGGATCCGTCTAAAGTGCGAAACATTCCTGGACAGTTGATAAGAGTTCAGGGCGGAGCTACCATTGACCAAGCTATAAGACTTATGCACCCATCGGGTATTCCAGCCGACCTGATGAATCTGAATATGCAGGATGAGCAGGCAATCAGATCGTCTGGCGGTATTCGACCAGGGTTAGTAGGATTGTTCCCCCAGGGCGGGGGAACATCGCATACTCCCGCGGCGACTATTGGCACTTTACAGGAAGCTGCCTTTAGTCCTTTGTGGCGTTATGTGGAAGAGATCGGAGATGCTCTTGTTGATCTGTCGTCTGTAATGGATGGCTTGATGCAGCAGAAGTATCAGGTTGGTCACTACGTGGCCACGTCACGACACGGGAGAGAATTCTGGCTGGAGTGGAGCGGCGAACATTCAGCGGCTCAGTTCCAACGCCATGTTGTAGCGGGTGCAACCACGCCTATCTACGATTTGGAGAAGGAACAACGAGAAGCGTTTGTTATGCAAATTACTCAGACTGCTATGCAGACAGAAGATCCCAGGCAAATTCGTATAGCGATGATATATTTACGGTCGCTGTATAATTTCCCTTGGGCATACCAGTATGAGCAGGAACTTCAGCAGGAACTCATGCGCCTTGAGCAGATGACTCAAGGTTTGCAGCAAGTGGGCGCTCAGGAACTACAGAATCGCGGGCAGAGCCAACAGGCTTTACCGGCTTCTGGATCTGCAGCAGGGGAAGGGATCGATGATGAAGGTCTCGGAATACTGTTGAACAGATTAAACAGGAGTCCTGAGCAACTCGGTTTATCTAACTAAGTTACGGTGTTGATAGTGGAATTGGCATCGTAAGAAAGGAGACACTATGTTATGTCTACCTCAGAACCTAGCATTGCTGTTGCTAGGCAGGATTCCACCAACTCAAGCAGGAACTGGCAACCAAACAGGCTCAGGAGGAGCTGCTCCTCAGACAGGCGGCGGTGGAAACGCTGCGCCTGCTCAAGGGGGTCTTCCGCCAGGGTCTCCACCGGCTCCAGTGCCTGCGCCGCCGGGGATAATTCAACCTCAAGAGTTCTACACTCTGGATGAGCATAATCCAGACCGACGCTTTACTGGTGTTCAAGTAAGAGAGGCAATAACTAGAGCGGGGCAGTATGACACTTTGCAGAGCGAATTCCATAGACAGGGGAATGAACTCACTAATGAGCGACAGGCTCGCGTAACTGCGGAGCAACAGCTCAGTGAGATTCAGGAACAGGAACGTCTGGCGAATTACATGCAAGGAATGGGATACGGCTCGCAGGCTCAGCCGGGTTCACCTCAAGCCCAGTTACCTAATCAGTCTCAGCCACAGACTCAGCAACAACCGGCACAGCAAGCCGGTGTGCAGAGCGGGGCCGATGCTGGTGATGACTGGCTTGCGAATTACGGTTTTCAGCCCTCCGGACAGCCAGAAGGTCCAGGCGCTGCGCCGGGTCAGGGAGCGCCCAATCAGCAACCTGGCTCGCAAGGCACTGTGCCACAGGCGAATAGTGCTCCGAGTATGAATGATCCTCGTCAACTTTCGTTAATGATGAAAGCGATCATAGACGATTCGCTTTCTAAGACACTAACACCAATGCAACAGCAATTACCACAACTGGTCAATGCTGCTGTAAACCAACGGTTCACTCAGCAAGCGCAACGGGATAATGTAAGAGATTCTTTTCGGGCTGGAAGGGAACAACTATCAACCGATCTCAATCAGAAGTGGGGCGTCGATCCCACTCGCAGCAAAGACATCATTGATAAAATGTCCCTTAGTCAAGCTAATTACGAAGAAGCCAGCACGCTACTGAAGGCTTCCTACGCTGACGACAACCAGCGCGCTCAAGCGTCCCAGTTAGCCGATCAGAAAATTGCCCAGGGCAACATGTTCTTCAACTCTGCAGTGCAAGATGGAATTCAAGCAGCGCAGGAAGGACAGTCCACGCGTTATCAGCAAGAAGCTCAGCAACAGTTGATGAGTGGGGATTATGTTGATATGGGAGACATGGCGGAACCAAACAGAAATGTTTGGGATCCCAGAAGTGTTGACCAGCAGAATACGGCTAACTTGCAGAAAGCGATGGAGATCGCCGAAACACAAGGACGCTTACAGGCAGTTGCAGGTCCCACAGGGCCGGCCGTACCGCCTAGCGGATTCATACAGCCTGGAATGATTCAGCCGGGACAACCATCCGGTTACGTACCGCCGACGCATGGAGCGCAACCACCACCTGTTGCAACCGGTCAGCCGGTACAGCAGCCAGGATGGGGCGCATTTCAGCAACAGGGGTATGGAAACGTAGCTTAATTAATCCGTTTCGCTCGAACCGCAGGGAAAGGGTGAAATAAATTGGCACTTCCAAGCAGATCTTCAGCGACGTGGAATACTCAACTGTCTCTGGCTATAGAGTTAGTTTATAGGCAGTTGATATATCCACATAAGTTTGCGACTCCGACCTTGCGTCTTCTTTTGAGACACATGAAAACAGATAGGTTGGGGCCAGATATGACATTCGGATGGAATGTCATCTACAAGCATTTCTCGCCATCGATGGCCACTGAAGCTCAGGAGTTTACCGCTCCGTCCATTGATAACATTACGAGAATGCAATACACGCCAGCGCTCATGTATAACAGCGCAGGCACGAATGATGTGCGGATGGCTCTCTATGACTCACCATCTGCGCGTCTCAATTTCATCAATATAATGGTGGATTCGATGCATCAGGGCTACACTGATGCGTTTGCCTATTCATTGTTTAGCAGATGGAATGAGGACCTAGCGACGGACAGGGTGGACATAAGCGCAGCTCTCTCTTCAGCTCCGGTGCCTCCTGAGGAACTATATCTGAACAACGTTACTGATCATTCTCTGCGTATGCTGAGCATACCCATGTTGATCAGGGAACCCTCATCCACCGGTCACACTTTGGGGAATATCCCCGTAACGGACACCACAAACAAATGGTGGCATCCGACTACGCTGGATAATTCACTGGCGACTGTAACCAGGTCCGCATCAGGCGCAAACATAGATACTGTGACCAGTATCACTGGTGCTCAGCCTTTCGATACTGATGATCTCGCAGAGTTCTTCGACAGTATCCAGTTGGGTTGGCATTACGCCATGTACTGTGCTTGCCCGGCAGCATTCTATAGGCAGCTAAGGGCAATCACTTTGGGCATGACTCAGCGAGATAGTGAGTCCGGAATGGCTGATCTTGGGGTACGACCCAGGATCACGCTGGAAGAGTATAACGCTGAGTTCTACAAGGAACCTATGATGACATGGGTGCATCCGTCAACCATGTTCGCCTGGGATCCTAACTCTATGTTCCTCATGTCAGATGCAAGATTCAATCCTGCATCCGGTACAGGGATCTACCCCTGGGAGCATATTTCCGGTACTAACATGCAAGCAACTGCCATGTATCACATCACCCAACTCGTTACTCCGGATAGGCGTGGTCTTGGTGGCATGTTTGGATATACCAACAGTTAGAAAGGGGGTTACATAATGGGACCACAAGTAGTTGGCGCAGAACTTACACGCGCTTATAGCACCCTTGAGGTTCACAAGTTTCGTCCTGGTCATATCTATTTTGACGAAATGGGGAACCCCCATATTTTTATCAAATATGATTCAGGGTCGGGAACTGTTGCAGGCACAGCGGGACTGTTCGTGTGCCAGCAGGATAGTGGATTCTCACGTTGGGATGTGACGGCAGACTTTGACGATGCTGATGCAATAAGAGACCTACCCGTTGGTCAGCTAAGGGCAACCTTGGCCGACAATGAGTATGGATTTGCTCAATGTAAGGGTGTCAATCGTGTCGCTATTACTACTGATGGGAGCATTGCTCAAGGGAGCATTGGTATCTTGACAGCAGCAGGCGACGGCACCATACGTGCCTGGGCAACAGGTCTGGCGATACCTTGTGGTGTAGCGTTAGTTGTGGACATTAGCACAGCGCTTGCCATTGGAGGTTTCTACATCGACTGTCCTGTCCCTGGAGCGTAAGACTTAGTTCAGACTACGGTTCGTAGAAGCTGGAGGGCATTTGTCCTCCAGCTTATTTCACAGGGAGGCGAATGCTGTGAAAGACGCAATGCTTGGGACTCGTTTTAGATTCCCTGCTATTGTGTACCCCGGCCTTTTCTGGTTGGGAGACAACGTTTTATTGGAGCCTATAGCCAGGTGCTCATCGGTGAGAGACAAGACGTATGTTTTGTCTGAGTATCCTGAGTTGTTTGAAGGGCATCCAGTAGTAGCAGGACTGAAGGATCCAGGTGATATTCCTGGTGATGCAAAAATAATTGATCTTAGCAAAGCAATGTCTGGTGTAGAGAAAGATGAGAATGAGAAATATATAATCTTGCCAGGCAAAAACAAGAGAATGTGGAAAGCCGCCGGGTTTGACCGTGTTATAGACCAACCCAGGCTTTATCTCACTCCAATGGAAATGCAGGATTCTAAGAGGATAAAGAAATTTTTCAACAGGCCTTGCATCGGCGTTGTCTTGAGAAGCCGGCATAAGGCCAAAGATTGGGCTTATATGATGTTGTTTATCAGAGCTTTGATTCGGAAGCAACATTATGACGTATTTATATTTGCCAAAGGCATTGACAAAAAGACCCTGGCTGCCATTCCCGCCGGGGCGCATTTCTATGTCAACAGATCTATCAGAGAAGTCATGCAAGGATTATCTATAATGGACGTGGTTGTGACTCCCGATACAGGTCTTGGTCACATGTCGGCAGCTCTCGGCACAGAAACAGTCGTGTTGTGTTTCTCCATGTTCGAAGATCTATACGAAATGTATTCATCAATTACGATTCTGTCCAATGACCGCTTCAAAATGAGCAAAGGAATTACTGGCATTGCCGTCAAGTCAGTTCTAAAGGCGGTTGATCATCATCTCCTGGGCAACAGGAATGTGATCCCAATGTCTATCGTGAGTGGTGTTAATGAGAGACAGGAGTTGCTTGTCATACGGTTTCGTGGTATAGGGGATGTTCTCATGTACTTGGTGGCTCTGGCCACATATAAAAAACTCTATCCGGACACTACGATCACTTATATGACTTCTCCTGGAGTTGCAGATCTGGTTGCTCTTAGCAAGGTGGTAGATCATGTCGTTCCCATTTCGCATAACCATAGCACTTCGGGCCGGCCGCTCCCGCCCAGAGACCATGATTATGACGTCTATGATTCTGTTGTGAATGCTATCAACGCCATCGACTTCGTTCCTGATGCGCTCACGGTGGATAGGATTGCTTTGTTTGGCTCCACGCTTGAGCTGGACCAGATAGATTATAGCACTGACTGGAAAATAAAGATTCCTGTCTCCTGGATAGACATAGCCAGGCAGAAGCTGGAGAGAATGGGTGTCACTGGCAAGACAATCGTAATGCAAGGTGATTCCAAAGGCCTGTCCAGAATATGGCCCATGGCCAGACAGAAAGAATTCATAGGCATGGCTCGCAAGAAAGGCTACACGGTGGTAGCAGTCTCGGATAAGAAGATTGATTACCCTGCGGCGGCAGTGAATCTGACAGGTCAATTATCATTCCAGGAATACGTGGGAATGATTGGCGCTTGCGACATTCTGCTCAGTCCGGATTCCGGCGGGTTGCACATAGCCGGTATGACAGATCAGCTTGCATTAGGCTTGTTTGGATCCGTACTGCCAGAACTTAGAATAAATCATTACGATACTGTGGAGAGCATATTGGGAAAGGCTAAATGCGTTCCGTGTAATGACTGGCAGCAAGGCTCATGCCTGGGCAAAAAACGCTCGCCAATGTGCATGTGGAGCATTACGCCAGTCATGGTGATGAGAAAAATCGAATCAATGCTGAAAGGTGTACCTCAATGAGAATCTTTGCTTGCATAAAAGTATTTAATGAGGAGGATTACATATCCGAATGTATAGATTCTATATATAACTTCTGTGATAGAATCATAGTCATTGATTCGTGCTTTGCTGGCATGGAGAAAATAGTCCGAACTGATCGTGTCAATCCCAATGGTGGTTCTGGAGATGATACCTTGTCCCTGTTGAGAAACTATCCGGATACGGAAGGTAAAATTGAAATCAGGGAACGTGGATTCATTCATGGTGATCAGACTGTTATCTACAATGAATTTGTCCAGTCAGTAGATGTAGGCGACGCTGTGTGGATGATAGATGGAGATGAAGTATATCCAGCAAAGGTAGCTCGCAAAGTACGGTTAGCCCTGGATAACGATATTCATGCTATCTGGATGCCAAGTAGGATCTACTGGCATGATTTCAGTCACATAAGAAACGGGGCAGGATGGGAGAAAGCCCATCAAAGAGTTTACGTTAAGCTACATGAAAGCGCTTATTACGAAGAAAGAACCCTGGATGTTAAATGGAAAGATGACGTCGGTAATATCTATGGCTTTGGGATCCCACCGAAGACTACTCATTATCGTGGTAAAGATTACAATGTTTTAATGGGTACTCTGGACGAAGACAGCTTCTGGTATCATCACTACGCATACGTTAAGTCTGACCAACGTATGCTGGAGAAACTCGTAAGCCAGTATTATCAAAACGAGGCTCCAAAAGAAGATGCAGAATGGAATCATTGCAAACAGTTCGCAGACCCCGTTGAGTTTAAGATAATGACACATCCGTTTTTTACCAATCTTGATTTCAAGGAGTTAAGACAAATCGAGAAGAACTGCCAACCACTATTGATGATGAATAAATGGTGCAGTCATGACTGGAATCAAAAGCGTAGTACCATTGATTATCAAACAGCATTAGGGCTACTCAATAAGGCGTTCCAGTAGAAGTATTCAAGCAGGAGTGCAGAAATGTCACCTAAAGAACTTTTTCAGAAACTAAAGGAAAAACGGTTAATCTCTCCAACGTCAGAAGTGGAGCTGACGCAACTCTGGCGTCTCGCGTTTGATGCAGGTAGATTCCATTATGGCAAGCCGCTTGTTGAGTTGGGTACACTGAACGCAATATCCGCCTTAGTCTTAGCTGATGCAATCAAGCAAGCTACATCACACGTGCCTGAAATATTGCCGCCTGGGATCATCCGAACTGTAGACAGTTATACGGATCACGCAAAACATCCATCATTACATTCATATCAACAGAATGTAGAGCTAGTCAGAACCTTCGGGCATGATGATGTGATTGACGTAATCGAAAGTGACAGCATCGAATATCTTAAATCCCTTGAAGACAAATCTGCTGGACTGGTGTTTGAAGATAGTTGGCATGCAGAAGAACACGTAAGGCCAACGTTGGAAATAGCTCTAACAAAACTAGCTCCAAATGGCCTTGTCGTATGTCATGATTACTGTTATGCTCAGTATGGAGTTATGTATGCTGTTCAAGATATTCTTTTAGCAGCTCCTAATTTCGGTGGTTCCGGATTGTGTGAAAGACTGTGGTGGGGAGTCATGCGATAGCATCAAGGCTGGATATTCAACTGAAGGAATCAAACAGTGGAAAAAGCAAAAATAAATCTTGGTTGTGGTGGACACAAACATCAAGAATACGTCAATGTTGATATAAATCGCAAGCAGTCTCCAGACATTGTGGCTGATGTATCAGATCTATGGATGGTTGGGGATGCAAAATTTGATGAAGTCTTAGCTTCACACGTATTTGAGCATTTTCTCCCAGAAGAGCAATCCAATGTTCTGGAGGAATGGAAGCGCATCATGAAGCCAGGTGGTACTATTCAGATTAGAGTGCCGAATCTACCTTATATTTGTCACAGCTATTTGAACGGGGATGTAACAGTCGATCATTTCTGCAACGGGGGAGACGCCGACGAGACAAGAACGGAACCAGACCTGCATGATCTATGTCTACTCTATCTTCATGGTGCCATAGATGCAAATGAATTCTCTGAAGAATGTTTCAAGCATAAACCAGAATGTTCTATACATCATGTCATATTTGACGACAAAACTCTGGCCAATCTATTGGAAGCGAATGGGTTTGTTGATGTTAAAGCTGCAGATGGAAACACACCAGTCTTTCCTGATGTTGTCACTCCAGGTCGTATTCTTCCGGATACTCTGGTTGTCCATGCTAGGAAATCATTTTCGATTTCTAAAATGATTCATCCCATAAAGCTTGGAATAGTTATGCCGCGCCTGGAAGAGATGCCCACCGATAAATATTGCAGCATATCAAAATTAGTAATAGCTCAGTTACCTTATTTTGTGGAAGCCGGTATTGAGCCTTATGTATTCAGTGTCAGGAAAACTGGTGAAGACCATACGTTTTCTGAGGGGGTTCACTATTACAGACATACAGGTACGCTTGAAGAGTATCTAGCATGGATAGGAACTCTATCGGATTCTCTCGACTTAGATCTTTTAGAGATGTTCAACAGAGCGTGGAACATAGAAACAAAAGCAAAGCAACTTATTCACATGAGCAATGACCATCTGCGAATAGAGCATTTGCCTGTTATGGAAAAGGTGGCATGTATCACGCTTATCAGCAAGTATTTGCAGACTCAAGTTTCAGAGCGTTTCTCCCAAACAGAATGTAGGTATTCTCTCAATCGTTTGGGAGTAGATACACGTCTATTTCATCCAATGACTAAAGCAGATCCACCTGTACTGCTATGGGTAGGACTGCTGGACAATCCCAAAGGCTTGGTTCATTTTGTGGAAGTAGCTAATCTATTGCTGGAAAAACATCCTGCGTTACAGGTTAAGATTGCTGGGCCATTGTCGTTGCCAACATTGTCTGACTCACATACGCTAGTCAGTGAATATGTGCAAATCTGTATGGATAAAGCAGATGATAGAATTACATGGCTTGGTGAAGTAGAAAGTTCCGAACTACCTGAACTGTTTGCTACTGCAAGTATTATGATGGCTCCAATGCAACAAGCCTTTACCTGGTCTTTGGCAATTATGGAAGCCCAAGCATCAGGAACGGCTGTAGTTGCCTCTGATCTTGGTGGTCTGAGTGAATGTTTTGTTAATGGGGAAAGCGGATGTGTTGTACCGTTTGGCGCTCCTGTGCAGTTTCAAGCGGAACTTTTTCATGCCTGTAATGCTCTGCTCAGCACCCCGGGTCTTGTCGAGAAGTTTGGGGAGTGTGCAAGAAAGTTCGCTCTAAATTATGACTGGAAAAAAACGGCGCAGAGAGGGACCGAACTTTATGTAGATACGTATTGGAGCTAACGATATGTTTGAGGATTTGATTCAACGTACAAAAGGAATGGATTCACCAACATCTCTTCCTGAAAGACGATGGCTTTGGATATACGCATCTCTCGCTATTTCAGATGATGCTGAAGCTAAATGCGTTGTTGAATGCGGCACACTTAATGGTATATCTACACTATTTCTCGCAGATGGATTAAAAGAAGGTTTGAAGAATTCATCAGAAACTGGATATAAAGTAATCACAATAGATAACTATTCAAATCCGGATAAAGCCATTGACACCAATTCTCCGCAACAGAATAGAGAATTATTCCATCGGTTTGGATATGACCATCTTGTTGAATTGGTAGAGCATGATGATGTCGCGTACCTTGAGACATTACCAGACAGATCTATCAAGGTGGCTTTCGTAGATTCCTTCCACGATGAAGGTCATGTCTCGAAAGTCTTAAATGCTATAGAGCCAAAGATGGCCAACAATAGTATCTTGACTTGTCATGATTATTTCTTCAGACATTCTGGAGTGGTCTATGCAGTCAATGATTGGCTTGAACGCGTATCGCCTGGTTATATTGGTGGGATTGGACAGCATGAAACTTTGTGGTGGGCTGTAATAAGGCGAAAGGATAGAACCAAATGAAAGACGTAGCATGTCTGATCATAGATTGGAAACGAGAAGAGAATCTTCCGGCTGTCCTGGAAGGCGTCAGAGCGCAGACACTTGACATGGACATATTTGTGGTTCATCAGGCGAACTCACGACATTGTGAAGGTTGCATAAATATTAATCATCAGGGCAACATTGGCTCTGGAATGAAGTTCGCTGTTCTTTCCATGATTCCAAATGAATACACAGCTATCATTGACAATGACCTGCAACTAACTGATGATGTATTTCTGGAAACATTATTTCTTCACTGCGTAGAATATGGATTTGTAGGAGCTGTTGGAGTGCATACGGGGGCGGATCTGGAAAAGCCATACACATCCGGAAGCAAAATCAACGCTCCAATAGAGCCAACTCCTGTAGATATTGTCTTAACTAATGCCTGTATGTTAGATACATTTGAAGCTACTAAGAGATGGAATTCCAATTTGGATGTTATCAGATCAATTCAATGTAGGAAAGATGAAAGACCCGAAATGCTCTTGAATGAAGATGTTATATATTCATTGCTTTCAGTAAGGGAAGGGCGTATACCCGTAGCCGTTGGCAATGGCACTATACCATACAAGGTGTTAGATACTGCAGATGGATTAGAACACACTGAATTGCATTATCGAAGTCGCGATGTAAACGCATCGCAATTACGACAAGAGGCATCTTATGTTATTCATTAACCAATTACAGGTAGCTTGCCTAAACATGTACGGTAGAATAGCCACGTGGAAGCAGGAGCCAGCTTCGCCCGTACATAATCCGGGCTATGGCTACGACTATTCCAAGACTGACGATTAAGGGGGATACAAATGGCCATCACACTATTGGAGCTGAAGGATAGGATTAAAAGCTCCAGGGGTTTAACCAGAGCCAGAGATGATGGCTTGTTGAGTGACACGTTGCTTAACGAAGCTGTAAGAGATGCTCAGGAGCTGGTAGTGCAATACTGTAATCTCTTTCCTGTTAATGAGGCATTCGCTCTGGAATCCGGGAAGTATGAATATCCGGTGCCTATAGAGTGGCTAGGTCTCAAGAGAGCGCTCTTCATAGACGCCGGTGGAAGTCGTCTGCCGTTGGGGAAAGTTGACTATGACGACTTTATCGCAGGACGCAATCCAGTTACGGACGTAGGTTTGGAGCCTGTCTATTATTCCTATCCGAAGATGCAACAACAGGTGATCCAGCCCTGGGCGCAAGCTCCTCCCAACAAAGACTTTACTGCATACTCCTTTGTAACTTCCGATTCCATACGCACAGTGATTGACACTGGAATTAACCTGGGCAGGACCCAGACAGGGAGAAGGATTTCTCCTGGAGATATTGTCTGGAACCTGAGCGACTACTCCCCTAACTCTACAGACGACAGACCGAAGGGCAGTTACGGCATAGTGGAAGTTCTGGACATGACTACGGTGAAGGTGTCTGGCACTGCGGACGCTACTACAAGTAGCACTCGTATTGTTGATGCCGGCGTAAATTTTGTGTCAACCAATGTGCAAGTTGACGACTTGATAGTCCTTCGTGATTCAGACAGTGTTGTCGTCACGTATGGATTTGTAACAGTCGTTAGTGCTAATTATATCGATTATGAAGATGTACGTGGCGAGGCTTCTGTTTTTGCAAGCGGCGATGCTTATGAAGTAGGAGTCGCCAACAGGATCCGGCTGGATTCTGCTGCGCCACATCGAGGGCTACGTGGTGGTATCAACAACCGATTTGACATAGCGTCGGCCAGTGCTACTTTGACTGGCACTACGTTTACAAACACAAGAGTAACCGGCTCCGGATCTCTGACTTCCGCAAGCACTGGCCAGGTGGCCATTGCATCCGGGGGGGCGCATGGCGAAGTTAGCGCTGTGGAGTCCGGTTATCTTGATGTGGAATGTTGGGTTGGTGGTGTTCCTTCTGCAGGCGAACAGGTAACGGTCCACACTGCTGACAAGTATCAGATTAACACCAGAGCTGCGGTCGAAAGGGTCATGACAATAGGGCCTACGCCAACAACCAGCGATAGTGTTGGAAAGAGAAGCATTCTGTTACTTAGCAACAGGCGGCCTATTGAAGCCCAGAAAGATTGGGAAGAATTGGAAGTTGGCGAAGAATACCGGCGACCGCTGTACTCCGCTGCCTATTGGATGGCTGCGGAACTCGCAGGGCTGTTCTCAAATGATCCCAACAGGCTTGCTGTATTTAAGCAGGCGTTCTTGTCTGAAGTGCAGACAAAAATGGGTGACGTCAACAAGAATGATGTAGATGCTATAATGTCTCCTTATACAAATTCGCTTGGGGGGGGAGCTGTAGGCGGACGGAGATACCAGGGGAGAAGTGGCATTGCATGGAATGTTCGCAATCAACTAAACTAATCACGGTACATGTCTGGCGAAAACATCTATGGTGTTTTCCACTCGCATTAGGGACATGTTAATGAGCAGGAGGAACACAAATGCGAAGTATATTCTCGCGAGGTAGCCGAAATAGCGCGTATGTTGCAGGACTCAGAAATCGTCTAGGCCTGTATCAGTATGAAAACGACCCCTTTGGCATGTTGAGGAGTGATGAATCAGACACCACTAACGCCTGGTGGCACAACGCAGTACAGCGACCGGCAGATCCATTGCGCCGGCCGGCGCATAAATATTACTTTGACAGGACAGTTGACGTCACCAGCGATAGATTCGCTCAATCAGCTTCCGGGTCAGGAACTGTGCTCACGCTTCAGGATAGACGCGGCGGTTGGGCGAAGTTCACCAACGGCGCCGGCGACGACGAATATTATTTCTATGAAGCCGTCAATGAAATTGCCGCTATGGTAGACGGTCAGTCTATCTGGTTTGACACGGAGATAGAGATCACCGATGTTGACGAGGCTGATCTGTTTATTGGCCTGTGCGCCACACTAGGATCTGGAGATCTGTTTGACAACAGGGTAGATTGCGTTGGCTTCACGCTGGCTGATGGGTCAGGAGCTTTGCAGTATGTGGCCACCCAAGACAGCACTGGCGCACCTGCCGCTACTGGCGAAACATTGGTTGACCTCACTGCAGTCAAGCTTTCTTTTGTAGTGACAGGATTGACTCGAGTAGATTTCTACGTCAACGACAAATACGTCGCTAATCTGACAACAAATCTGCCCGATGATGAGGAGATGGGCCTTGCTTTCGGCCTGCGAAATGGCACAGGCGTAGCTAACGCCATGTCAATATCCACAACTACCGTTCTCTTGGACTAATTATCTGGAGGACAACAGGAGGAATAAGATGCCAGACGAACAGAAAAGAACCAACTCCGGGCCACCGACCTTTGGAGGAGCTAGGTTTCCAGTGGAACAGGATCTTGGAACTAAGGATAAGTCCATGATGGACCCCACTGTTCCCGCGGCCGCTACTCCAGAGTTCGGCACGTCACGTTTTGGGAGTAACCTTGTGGAGAACGATCCAAGCGGAGCCTATAACCCGAAAGGGCCACCTTCTCCCGGTGTACCAACGCATCAGGCAAATGTGCGTTTCGGTGCAACGCCAGAATTGCCTGACAAAACACCAGCTCTTAATCCTTGATGGTTCATAGAGCTGATGGTGGGAAGCACCCGGCTTCCCACCATTTTATCAAGATGGTGATCTAATGCCTTACACAATGAGAAAGCAAGGAAATCGGTTTTGCGTAGTCAAGAAATCAGGAAGCACTGTGCCAGGCGGATGTCATCCTACCCAGGGGGAAGCTCAGCAACACATGAGAGCATTGCAGGCTAATGTGGGAGATGCAGACGACAAGAAGTCTAACGGAAGAAAAGTGGAGAAAGTAGTGAAGTCGCATGAAAGCAAGATCCTTGGATCCAAATCCAGGGAAACTGATTATATATGGAAAGGGCGATAATATGCCTGATCTTTTTTGGAACAATTTTAGAATGGGTCAGCGACGAGACGCAGCTCTTCGTGAGGATGCGTTGCTCAGCGCCAGGGAATTGACCAACTTCGATATAGACTATGATGGCGAAAGCGCCGACCTGGTTATTCGCCCGGGCTTCACGCGCTGGAACGCAGTGGAATTGTCAGCGCCTGCTCAACAACTCTATCCATTCGTAGACATGGACCAGAACTTCAATCTCCTGGGAATAGCCGACTCCAGATGGAGAGCTATAAAGCCCACTGGTAGCCACGTGACTCTGGTGGATGAAGCTGCTACAGCTACGCGACCTGTTGCCTCCTTTGGGAACAGAGCTTTCTTTGGCACAGATACGGACGCCTACTGGACGGATGATGCTAGTATAGACGGAGCTAATCCATCATACAGGATGGGCATAGTCAAGCCTGGTGGCCCACCAACCCTTGCTTTGGCCAACTCGGAAGGGCGCACAACTTACGCTATAAATTGGGTTTCTCCTCCAGGACCTACGCTAGAGCTAAACAACACAACCCATGTTAAAATTGGTAGCCAGTATACTCCAGCAAGCGATATAACAGTCTCTACAGTATGGATCCCTGCGGCTTATATTGCAGGAGTGGCAGTTACTGATGGTCAGGTACGACTCTCCATAATGAGTGAGTCAGCTAATCTGCCTGATGTCGCCGTAAGCGGCGATGCCGTGTCTGATTGGGTCACTATTACCGGCTTGGCTGAGAATGAACAGGTATACATCGAGTTCAATCTGTATGCGCCTGTGGACCTAAGCAATGGCGTCAATTATTGGATAGTTCTGGAATCCGATGATGATTACCAGACTAATTATACAGCAGCAGCAGCTTATTTCTATATTGCCTTTGGTTGGGCAAACGATCCAACATTCGCAGCGCGGTATACAGGCGCCAGTTGGGTAGGCAGTACATACGCATTTCCCTTTTTAATAAACGGGTTGGATCCAACACATTGGTATGACTACAAGTACACCTACGCTAACGAGACCTATAATTCAGAATCAAGGCCGAGCGAGAAGAGTATTCGGATAACTCCCACAGTCACACAGAACCAGGTGTTTAACTCATTCATTTCGTCCGTCGATCCACAGATTGATGTGGTCAATGTCTATCGCAGAGACATTGGCACTGATGGCGCTATACAGGAAGGCGATATTGTAGACTACTTCCTGTTCGCAGGCACTGGTAGTATCGCTGGAGGATATACCGACAACACGCCGCCAGATCAGATAGGGGCCAGATTGCATTCAGAAGATCATTATCTGTATGACGAGGCAGATGATACCAACCAGGGCAAGCGCGACGCTTTTGTGCCAGCAGGATTCGTGCTGTGGAAAGGCAGATTCTGGTCATGGACAGGCACTACGAACAAACTTTATTTTACCAAGACATTTGAAAGAAACAATCCCATGGGCCTTGTTGGGGAATCTGCGCCGGATTATTTCCCATTAGATAACGTTCAGGATTTTCCCGTTGCTTCTGGAATCATACATGCTGAGTCCTTATCCAACGACCAGATGGCAGTTTATTTCCGGGATGAACAGATCTGGATTGTCAGTGGAGGAGACTCCGTTCTCAACCCTCCTCCGCCTTCGGACATAGCCATACGCCCAACGCGGCAGACTGTGGGTCTCTTCGCTCCCGATGCAGTGACTCCCTATGGCGGAAGCAACATATATCTGGGGAGAGAAGGGCTTTATCGTTTCCGAGGAATCGGGGATACTGAGCCTGAGCTGCTCTCGGAAACTCAAGGTGGCATCCTGGATGATATAGAGAATCAGTATTTCCGGAACAGCAAGCTGGTTGCCTTCGGCAGGGAGATCTGGTTGCTCATCGATAGCGATAACGATGGCGACCTGGATAAGATTCTTATCCTGGATCTTGAGAGAGACTTCCGGACACGCACCACTATTGATCGTGCGTGGAGGGGAAGGACCTATCCAGTAGCTCTGACAGACATGGCGGTACATAGCACTGGTGACGAGTTCAGGGAAGTGCTGGCTGCCGATGCCGTGGACGGCTGGATTATGAAGCTGAACGATGGCGACACAGACAACGGAGCCGCTATCGTAGGGACTGCTGAATCTCACGACATCAGAGCACCACACAATGCAATGATCTACCAGCTTCTTATGCAGCCTTTCTACAACGACGAAGACAATCTGCCTGATTACGATCTCACTGTGACCAGTCATGCAGGCGATACGTTTCAGACAAGCATTGTTGGTGCCGATGACATTATAGGAACCGAAGACATTCGCGGGCATACAATAGGGTTGCGTATGAAACGTCCCGTATCTGTTCGGCTGAAAGTTGTTATGACATCCACGAAAAGAGATGTGATTCGTGGGTTTACCTTTTCCTACGAGGTGGAGTGATGGGTAAATTGCGACGTGGTGTGGGACTGGGGCAGCTCCAGGATGACCTGGAACGTATACTTGGCGTTCAGGATACTAGTGATGAGGTTCCGGAGATGGAGCGGATGAGTGATAATAAGTTTACAATCGTCAACGGAACTGGCGAAATTGTCTTCAGGTCTGGTGGCAAGCTCTACAAGCTTACGGCTACCGAAATCTAAGAAAGGGAAAATGTTATGGCACTTGTAGATGGAACGAAGCTTGGTCTGATGTATCTACAGCCAGGCCCCAAGAGATACGCTATTGTTCGAGAGGACGCCATTCTTACCAACGCTTTCGTGGCTACCGATTGGTGGGATATGGCGAATTACAGTTACGCGGCATTGTTATTCAAAGTAACTCAAGGAAGCATAACTGAATTGCAGTGGTACGTGGAGTATTCAATAGACGGTACGGTATGGTACAGACAGATGGCTGAGGAAGTCTCTCTGACCGACATTGAAAATGCTGAACCACCAAATAGTTTGCCCATTGCTGGAGACGTAAACCGAGCCAAAGTAGTTCCGAATCTGGCGCGTTTCGTCAGATTACAGGTAAAGGCTCTTGGAACGGTAACAGCGAGCAGCCTTGAAGTTACCATCACGGGGGTTTAATCATGGCAGAACTAACAATCCAGAATCCCCAGGCAATAATATCTACCGGTGGTGTTGCCACAGAACTCAATTTGACTGGGCCGTTTAACTTCGCCCGGTATACTTTTGTCGATGGCGACGCCACTCCAGACATAAGCGCCGGAACATTCTTCAAGACAGGCAACACGGGTGCCACGCTCATCACTGATTTCGATGGCAATACTGATTGTCTTATTCACGTGAGATCCGGCGATGGGAATACCACTCTGGTCCATGACGCTGCGAAGCTGGTTTTGAAAGCTGGCTTTTCTGTTGCGTTCCCGGCCGGCGATGCGAAATGGTTTGAAGAGGACGGCGGGATATGGTATGAGACACCAACCCCGTAGGAGCTTATTATGCAAGCAAAAAAAATAGCAAGCCATAGCTGGAGCGGGGCCGTCGTTCTTGTTGTGTCTTTGGTGGTCAGCTTTCTGACTGGCAACGAGCAGATGATCGGTCAGATCATCGGTACGGTTCTCCAGGAGACCGTCATAGTGCCTGATGAGGATTCCCAGGATGGCGAGATAAGGACCCTGGTGATCTCTCAAGATGGGGATACTCTTCTCAATTCTGATAAACTCCAGCTTGCCGGTGGATTAGATTTTACAGGACTGAAAGGCGATGCCATAATAGTGCAGAAAATGGATGGGGTATGGGTGCAGATTGGCAAGCGATTGATTGAAATGGAGGGATTCGAATGAAACGTCTCACAGTAATGTTGATGATCATAATGTTGAGCCTGTTCGCTACCAGTGGATTTGGCGCTTACCGTCCTGCCGCAGTGGGTGATCTGTTCCACAAAGGGGATAGCGGCGAAGATGTGCGTTCCTATGGTGCAGTAGGTGATGGAGTCACAGATGATGAGCCTGCATTTGCTCTGGCTATAGCCGCCGCCGCTGGTGGTAGGGTCATAGTCACGGAAGCCACAACGAGCTACAAGCTATCCTCCCATGTCACCATACCTGCTGGTGTGACTGTTGAGTTCAGGCAAGGCGGCTTGCTGTCCATAGACACCTCCATCGTCTTCACAGTGAACGGCACAATAGAAGCAGGGCTGTACCAAATTTTCAGCGGAGCAGGCACAGCCGTACTTGCCGCAGGGTCATGCGAACAGGTCATTCCGCAATGGTTTGGTGCTGTTGGAGACGACTCCACAGACAACGCTACTGCACTGAACGCTGCGATGGTTGCGGCGCAGAACGTTGGTACAATGTTTATCCCTGCCGGCACCTACCAATTAAGTACCCCTATCAACACATGGGAATACGCCTCCATCGCACTTCATGAAGGTGGCCCCGATATAGTTGGCGCAGGCATGGAAGATACTGTCTTGAAGTACACCAGTGCTACGGGTTTTGCTATCAGTGTTGACAACCCGGATGATACTTCCGCCAACGCTCCAAGCTACGTCACTATCCGTGATCTCCAAATTACATGCCCAAGCTTGGTTGATGCGTCAGGGGATAGCGGCGGCGTACTTATTGCAGCATCTCAGTTCATCACGCTTGAACGTGTCGCGTTTCATGATTTTAATGACGATGGTGCTTATGTTACGGTGAGATCCCGCTGGATAGAAGATACAGAAAGCTCCATGACTCACGATACTGATAATGACTTTACCACGACTGGCGCGGGTGCGACAGAAAAGTATGCCCTTAAGTTTACATCTCGCGCAAATTACGCTACGTTTGTCCGTAGTGTAACGCTACAATTAAAGCGTACAGGCTCTCCTGCAGGAACGATTAAGGCGGCGATCTATACGGACAGTAGCGGCCCTGATACCAAGACAGGGACATACAGCGCTACCGTAACTAACACTGCGCTGAGTGCGGCTGCCGATGGGTCTGCTGTGGAGTTTGTTTTTGACAGTCTGGATGAGGACGCACTCCCCACACTTGTTGCGGCTACTGATTATTGGGTTGTGCTGGAGACGGAGGGGTACACTTATGCCGATGGGGTTACAGAGGTAATATTGAGGTCGGACGCAGGCGGCGGTGCTGCCGGCAGTTTTGGCATATTTGATTTCGGCGGGTCTTCATGGTCTACGTCCAACGACGGAAGTAATAACGAACTTGACTTTTCGTTTGGCATGTCAATTCTGGCAAAGATCATATCGTGTCAGGCACATGCGTCCGCAGGAAACAAGGCTGACTATGGTTTGCGAATGGAGCACTGGTCGCAGGCGGCGATGATCGGGTCGTCCTTTTATGTTGATGGCGTCGCTGGCGCATACAGTTACGGGCCTGAGAACATACTGTATGTGTCGGGCAATTCGCAGTTGAGTTCAAGCGCAACTACGCCGCCGATTGAGGCGCATGGTGGTGAAACAAATGTAACTCAATCTTATATCGAGGGGGGTAGTTCCACAGCGGGGCAGCGGCTATTGTTTGATCAGGGCTACCAACATACCTTAACAGACACTCATGTTGCGGCGTATTTGGATTGGACTGACGGCACACGTGTTAATTTTGATATGCCTTTAAACCATCCGTATTCGGATGATGGGCAATATGTTCCTCGCGAGTTCTTGTATAGAATTTACGATGTTGCAAATAGTACCGACGTAGAGCTGGTCGGTGATGCTGCGGCGGCGGCCGATGGCGACGCCCTCAATGATAGTGCGTTACAGACAAGCACGCAGAACAATGGTTTCTTTTTAAAGTGGGTAGCTGCCAATAATGATTTTCTGCCGCGTGGTTCATATCTTATTACGGTAGTGGCGAAGGACACCAATCAGGTTGCTGACGATTTGGTGTTGCAGACAGCATGGTTCAGTGCCGGCGGCGCACCGACAACGATGGCCTCGAATACTTTCACGATGACCGCAGGTTTCAAGTCTTACCAGATCGTGCATGTGTTGACCGAAGCCGAGATGCAGTTGGGCGGCAGCAGGCTACTCGTCTTTAAGGCCACAGCAGGAGCGAACACTGTTAGCATCAGTCATGTTATAGTGGAGTACATGGGGCCTGATATTATCCTAGAGAAGAACCTCGTGGCGTTTTCGTCGGACCAAGCAGATGGCGATGGCGACCGGGCAAGCGAGGTGACTTTTATAGGCCAACAGTCAGGAGCTGAACAGAGTGCTTTGGCTGCAATAAAAGCCAGCCACGATGGGGCAAGCGACGATGAAAAGGGCAAGCTGGAGATTTTCGTCAATGACGGTGATGATGGCTTCTCTCCAACTCTTGCGGTTGGTATTGACTCTGATGGCGACGTTGCGCTTGGACTTGCGACTGGTTCTATGGAGACAACATCTCAGTATCAGATTGAACTGGACGGTACTAAGAATATATTAGTGGATGGAAGAACCAATCCGCGCAATATGACGCTGGGGGTCATGAGATATGAACACACACCATCAATTGATGACACCAGAGTAATCCATATAGATATAGACGCAAATTCGCACCCAGATACGCATGGCATCTTTGCCAGATTGTTGGCTACTGGTATTGCTACCGGTGAATCCATCATGGCATATGAGGCAACGTTGGATAAGGCGGATTCGACCGGTGGTTGTGTGGACAATGAGCGCATAAATACTGGTGGGGCTGGCTCTGCTGTTGCTCATGCTTCTCACGTTGGCGCAGATGTTGTTGTTATACATCAGGAATCAGGTACTTTTGGCAATGTAGAGCAAGCGTGGGATGAAAACGGAGGCTTCACTGACGTTACCGCAGCGTTCAATTCGACGGTAACGGATGTAACAATATTTTCAGCCAATGCAGATATGGTGCATGTGGGTGATGCGGCTGACTTTGATAGTCTTCAAGTCAATCTCGACACTTTTGCATCAGGAGCAGGTGTTAGGCCTACGTTTGAGTATTCCATTGCAGGGCCAGGATGGACGACCTTTGTGCCTAATGATGGAACAAATGGCTTTAGAGCAAGCGGTACTATCTCATGGGACTCTACAGCTTTTGTAGCATGGGCGGCAGTGAATGTCAATGGTGCTACTAAGAAGTATATAAGAATCACCAGGACGCAGGTTGGTTTGGGAACTTCGCCAATCGAGGACACTATTCAGGTATTGGCATCAAATATATACGAGTGGGACGAGAATGGCGATGTAAGCATTAACGATCTCACTGCGGCTGGTGTTGTTCTTGACTCGGCGGGAAGGAAGATTTCCCACACTGAGATTATACCCGAAGGTGACGGCGGCGACAACGACACGGTAGAGTATGATAAAGCCGATACCACTAACAGGATGACTTATCTCAGGGTTACAGGCGTTCAGGATGGTCAAGACAACAACTTGTATTGTACGATATTAGTGAAGGGAACTCCCGCCACATTGACTTTCTATACGAGGGTCAGCGACAGGGGGAATTTGGCGGCGTTTACTCTGGATGTTGAAGACCGTGATGGCAACGCGGACGCCACCGGGCAGTTGGATGTAGAGCCTAGCGCAGATGCTACCTGGGAGTTGATGACGTATACTTTCACAGGCACATACACTAAGAATGAATGGCTCTGGTTGACCTTTATCGTTGACGGCATAGACACTGCCGACACAGCAGAAATATCTGACATCGCTATAACTTATTAGGAGTGAAGAAAATGGCTATAACAATCCAGCAGGCGGCGATAGCTTTCAATTCTGGCGCAAAAGTTTATTTTGCTCCTGACGAGTATTACGAATTTCTTTCGTGGGAACGTTCTACCATTCCTGGAGTTCCGTTTGGTAAAGACACCCCTATCCCAGGTGGAGTGATACGACAAATAGATTCTAAAATAAAAGTTAATCAAGACGACAGCATCGAGCACGTATACAAGATTAGTGTGTCCGGGAAGACATTGCCATTGTCGAGACTGTTCCCTACGGAGATGGCACTGAAAAACGCTTTGATTGCAGCCCTGAATAATAAGGCAAGTGAAGCTGCCGCCCTTGAGGATACGATACTGGCGATTTCAGATGGCGTACTTGATATAGGCGACGCCGCATTGGTGGTCAGTGAGTCTGTGTTGGACTTCGGGACTGTTGAGACTACGTTGACCTTTGAGATTACCAACGGCAATCCCAATACAAGTCGGTTGAATTGGTCAATAAGTACCGATAACCCAAAAGTTACTGTTGATGTAGAGTCAGGGAAAACCACAGATGGCGTGGAGGTTATAACGGTATCGGTAGACAAAACAGACGTACTGGCTGGCGATTACACCCCAACCATTACGATAGCTTCTGATGGTGGTAATGCGACTATAGGTGTGCTGGTTACAGTCGAGGAGTAAGCAATGAGAAAATATATACTCGTATCGCTCATACTATTGTTGCTTTTTGGCACTACCGCTATGGGTGCAGGCAGGTTTCGCCGCACAGGTAGTTTCCTGTTTCACGATGTATTAGACCTGGACGAGAAGGCAGTGTCTATATGGTGGGCAGACGACCTCCGGATCCCCTCTGGCTCTCAGTCGTTGAATAGCGACGTGGTGGCGGAGAACTGGAACGCAAACCAGATGACCATTCTCATGTGGGTGAAGCTGAACTTCACTCCGACATCTGGTACGCATTTTCTTGCGACCAGTCGGCCTGCAGGCGCAGGCATAAATAAGATTAGCCTTGAAATTTTTGGCAGTGACTTGTATTTTGATATTCGTGACAAAGACAGCGCGGATCATTTCGTAGTGGACAGTATTGCGGGATGGTCGGCTGGCGATTGGCATCAAGTCGTTGGGCGGATAGACTTTCCGAATAATGAAGTAGAACTATACATTGATGGCGTGTCGGTTGATGCTGTTCCGAGCAATCCACTTTCAGGCAACTCGATTGATTCTATAGAGTCGGTGGTGCATGTTGGCAGCGACAAGGGTGGTATATTTCAACTCAACGGCGCAGCAACTCTTCTCGTTGAGTCACGCTCATGGACTGACGCAGAGATAACGGCTAATTACGCGGCTGGCGCGGGTACTCCCTTCGTGGTATCACCTGACACGCTGGTAATGGGCAACTACTCAGATGGCGTCACATCCATCACCTACCACCACTCTGGGAAGCTGGTCAGCGCAACCACATCAGGCGGCGTACTGACCACAGCGGCGGGGGCTGACACGTCTCTGGCTGTTGGTGATGATACCACCATACAAGACGCCACAGGGTTCGCCAATAGCGGCAGGGCTGTCGTGGAGGCTGTGAGTGATACGTCTGTTACGGTGGGTAGTCAAATAGCACACGCGGAGCTGAATGGTTCAAGCCACTTCTTCTCTGTAGACGACGCCACGTTCCCCGCGACTGGGTTGACTGGCGCGCAGGACTTGACTATATATGCGTGGGTAAAAATCACCGATACAAGTGGGATGGATATTGTCTCAAAATATAACCAAACCGGTGATAAGCGAATGTTTGCTATGCTACAAGCAAGTGGCGAAATTCGGATGGAGATAAGTTCCGACGGTACTGCTGGAAATACATCAGACACACGATCTACTTTGATGGGGTTAGTAGCAGGCAGTTGGCATCATGTTGCTTGCGTGTACGATGCAAGTGCGGGGACTATAGACTTTTATAAGGACGGGATATTTATACAGCAAGTGGGGGGAGCAGAAAACACTATAGCGGATAAAGATCCAGACTTCATAATAGGAGGGCCGGTACGTCTTGGTTTTTATGAGGGCTCCATAGGCCCCACCCACCTCTTCTCCACCATACGCACAGCCGCGCAGATATACGCCGACGCTCAGGACTACGACAAGGATCTCTCAGCAGAGGGCAACCTGATATGCGGCTACACCTTCGAGGATGCCGCTGCAGCTACCGTGATAGACAACGTGGAAGGCACAGCCGCAGGCGATCTCACATTAGTCGGCGGCACAACCACCAACTACGGTACGCATACGAGGGAAACTGATGGTGCTTATGTGCAGGGGATAGAGAAGGTGGGGGTTCACGCCTCATTGGTATCTGGGCAACGGCTCCATGCCGGTGATAATTTAGATGTAGGAACAAACGATTTCTCGGTAGCCATTTGGATGCGTGATAGCGGTACGGGCAATCAAGAGTTAATTGGCAAGCATGACGGAACAACAGGATGGCGTATATATCTTCAACCCGGCGGTATTCCTGCATTGGAAATAGCTGATGCTGATTCAAGCAACGCCTTTGGGCTTACTGGAGTGATTAGGGATGGGGTATGGCATCATGTCGCACTAACTTGTGACCGTGACGGTAATTACCTATATTATGTAGATGGTACGCAGATAAGCACAGGAGACGTGTCTGGCGAGGCATTGACGCTTTCTAATGCGGCAGATTTTTCCATAGCTTCCGTTCTGTATGCCGGCACCTACACAGGCGATATATCGGATGTACGTTTTTGGGATAATGGTATATGGACTCCCGCAGAAGTTTTGGCTATGGCGACCGGGCCGCATGACAATGCTACAGGAGAAACATTAACTTCTTCTTGGCTTCTTGACGATGCCGCAAATGTCACGACATTAGACGATGCTCAGGTAGCGGCAAACAACCTTACTTTAGTCGGCGGCACTACTACCAATTACGGCACGCATAGTAGGTCACAGGAAGCCTACGTCTCCCGCAACAGACAGCTTAACCCAGGCGCAGAGAACGCCAACATAGGCCACATCCCTGACGCCAGCATAGACAGCACTATCACGGTGACTCCTGACAGCACAACAATATTAAGGGACTCATTCAGCGAGAAGGTAGAGTTTGCTTCGTCTAACGACGCCGTAGAGCTTGACTGGCGCACTTACTCACTGGCGGCTAGTATGGACATGGCGCAGTCGCTAGAGGTGAAGGTGGAGAGCATAGACGATAGCTCAACGCTGTTCCTTGACATTGACGGCGGTGCAACTCCCATACTGAGTCGTGAAATTGGGAAGTCACTTGGCGACAATGGTGTGTTTGCGCGGTCGTTTGACTTGGGTGGGACGTATTATGCCCAGGCGGCTAATAACACTATTCACCAACTCACTACGGAAGATGTTGGATGGTGGGCATGGATCAAGGTGAATAGTGATAGTACAGGTCAGCAATCTATTTTAGCTAAGGAGTCGGCAAGTTTTGGTCATGCTTTTTATCTGACCTCTGGTGGTTTACTGCGGGTATTTATAGGCGAAGCGGGGCAAGCCTTCTACTATACTGGGGCGACTGATCTCAGGGATGACCAATGGCATTTTGTGGTCGCTATACTTGATAGGAGTGGGAATGCCAACTGCAAGGTATATGTTGACGCTGTGGATGATACTGCATCATTAGTTGGTGATGTTACTAATGTGACTACAATTACCAGCACAAGTATTTTGACAGCAGGCGCACAACCAGACTTTAGTCAGAAGTTCGATGGTGAAATAACCGAAGCAGGTATAGCCTACCCAGCCGACATCATGGCCGCCAACGAAATGGGCGCGGCTGGCGAGATAGCCAACCTGTATAACAACCCGGGCGATCCAAGTCAGTGGCCCAATAGCGAGGACTACTGGCTGTGTAACGATAACGCCGCCAATACCACTGTGACAGGTGCGAATAACAACCTCACCGCCTCTGCCAACACTGACACCTTCGCCACTTACAACGTCAAGAGATATGACGTGACGTGGCAAGCTGACCAGGCGGCTATCACGGCTAAACTGCGTGTGACGGGTGCGGGTGCTGGGGCAAACGCGGCGACGGTGTACCTCGACCAGGGAAATATTCGCGAAAATTTAATAATAAATGGTTCAATGGAAGGCACATACGATGACGAGAGTGGCGGCGGTGGGGGTACTGTTAATGTCGCTCCGGGGTGGAATGCTAGTGCTGTTGCCACCGATGGCACGGATACGCTTGATAAAGAAACAACTATTGTTCATTCAGGAAGTGCCAGTCAGAAGATAGACGTTGATGGGCAAAATCAGGGAATAACACTCGCCGCCAACCCCGGCGTCAACGGTAAGTACTATACCATTTCGGCGTGGGTGTATGTTAATACGGGAGCGGTTTATATCCGCGTGTTTGGCGGCTCCATATCGCCAGCAGAAGTTGTGTCTACAACGACTGGTAGTTGGGAGAAAATAGAGATGACTCTGTTGTCGGCTGGGACTTTTTCTATATTTATACGCTCATCAGGCGGGGCGGCCACATTCTACGTCGATGACGTAGTGCTAACCCGCAACGACACGGCTGATGCGAGTACGGCTGACAAGACACCTGGGAATTGGCATAGAAGGGATCAGGTAGGTGGCCCGTGATGAATCCAAATAAACATTACGTAAAACAGAAAAGGAGCGAGGTGATAACATGCCGTTGCCAGCATTAGCAGCAATACCATTTCTATCAGGAGCAACAGCAGGAGGAGCAGCAGCAACAGCAGGAGGAGCAGGAATAGCAGCGACTCTTGGTGGACTTCTCACAGATCCTATATGGGGCGCTATTATATCGGAACTTGGGACTGGCGCTGTCAATAAGTTCCTGGGCTTTGGGGGTCAGTCTCCAGAACAGCAGGCTAATCAACAACGATTAGATGCGGCACAGGGCGTTCTGCCAGATCTGAGAAGAGCCGCCGCCGGTTTGCCTACCGCTTCCAGCAACGCCCTTATGCGCCAGGTGAGAAGGGAAGGCACATCTTTCCAGCAGAGCGCGGCGGCCAGTGCAAGGGGATCCGGACAGCTTGGTGGAACTCCACAGGGCGGCTCCATATTCAGGGCGCAGAGCGAAAGGATCCAGGGAGCGCAACAGGAAGCTTCAGCTCAACTGTTAGGGCAGCATCAACAGTCGGCTCAGCAGCTTCTTCTGGGACAGCTTCAGCCAGCAATACAGACAGGAAACCAGTTAGCCGCCCAGGATTCGCAGGCCAA
>Ga0255047_10000608_pt1 | contig 28986 bp, 40 predicted proteins | sample JV7_2_1_MG_FD_183640 | JGI IMG/M metagenome (GOLD analysis project Ga0255047, IMG submission 183640) | Seawater microbial communities from Jervis Inlet, British Columbia, Canada - JV7_2_1 | ecosystem: Environmental > Aquatic > Marine > Inlet | place: Canada: British Columbia | collected 2016-10-06
CTGCGAAAGCCCCTGTCATCGCGCCTGAACATATACTTATCATTGAACTTTGTTGTGTAGATAAATCCTCCAAACTCATGCCCCACTCCAGGACTCTTATATACATAACAGTCATAACGAGCATCATAAGCCTTGGTACTATTTTGTACTCTAGTATTGTTCTTGCACTCATTTCTTTCCCTTAAATTTGTCCAAGCCTTTAATGCCAAGTGCAGCACTGCACACCAAAAAAACAAGATACTGATACCAATCAGGTAACTCACTAAGCCGACTAAACCCATTTTCTACAACCTCTTCCATGCCTGGGATGAACACTAATACAACAGGTATTAGCACAACTATTGTGACGAGTTCATCCTTCCAAGAAGACTTGGTTGATTCAGCCATAATCAACTCCCACTTACTGTCATGGGTAGCTGCTGTTTTCATAATTTCGGCTTTGGCTTCCGCTTCGGTCTGTGCAAGTGTAGCTTTAGCTTTCTGCTTGCTAACTTGTCCTTCGAGGTATGAACTGCCGAGGCTGATTATAGGGCTTAATAGCTGAAACATCAATATTTACCTTCGCTAATTAGAAAATATAATTACTATAATACATACAAATATTATAACACCTGTTGCAATAGCACCGCTGTACTTCATCATCTGTGCAAGTTCGTGCGCTTTTCTATTCTTCTCTATCTTCTCTTTGCGTTCTATTTCTTTTTGTTCTTGAATGCGTCTGGCACGTTCGTTAATTATTCCAGCCCAAGTGCCGTGACCAAACCTATTATCAATCAGGTTCTTCATTTCTTGCATTTGTTCTTGCGCTAGTTTTGCGTTGATAGTTTCTTCAGCAACAGAGTGTACACTGAACGGGTCTTTGCCAGCCTTGGTACGCTTCTTCTGTATCTCTTGTTCACCGTCAAAAATACCATCGATATATTTTGCTATGTCACCAATGTCATTAATTGTGTTGATGTTTTGCTTGATAAAATCAACGCTTGCTTTAACCAAACTAATACCAGTGAGTACCTCGGCAACAACCATCAGATATCTTTACCGCGCTTTATCATTGCATAAATACGCATTGCGGCAAGAACAGCACCAAGCACTAGCACTACAAAAGTTAGCCATTCATTAGCACCATTAAGCCACATCGGTGTAGATATAGTTGCTGATGCTACTGCTAAGTCTGTTACTGTCTTGCTATCCATAACATATGTTCCTTATGCATTATGCTAAGTCTCCAAATAATCCACTTTTAATTTGAAAAAAGTTAGCAAAGTTATTATTATCATAAGTGCCAACACCATACGAACCAGAGGTACTTGAAAATATATCTGGATTATTCGTATAAATACTACCTGCCGAATCGTTTAAGTCTGCTTGTAAAAAGACAGACCAGTTAGAGTTTGCCATGTTGTTTGCTATGGTAACAGTATGATTTCCTGTGCTGTTGTCAGTGATTGACGTGGTGTTAAAACTGTCCCTTATGTTCACAGCGCCCCCGCCACTAAAATTAATCCATTGCTTACATAAGCCCTGTTGTACAGATGTCGTTGCCGCACCACCCTCGCTATCTACGACTGCCCCACTGCTGTCAATCCGCATACGTTCTGAACCACTGGCGTTAAAACTTAGTGTATCATTAGAGTGGTTGTAAGCAATAACACCAGCATTAGTCGCATCGGGGTCACCGAATTTAATTCGTGCAATACCACTATTAGCTGTTAAAAACGACATACCAACATTTGAGCTAGATTCCAGTACTAATTCATTAGCGTCAGTTGGGGCTGTAACTGTTCCAGCAGAACTGTTAAAAATATGCATATTTCCATCAGGCGAATCCGTCCCAATGCCCACGTTGCCAGACGAAATTCTTGCGACTTCACTGCCGTTTTCAAGAAACAGTGTTGTTCCACCAGCACTGTCAAATTTAATATTTTCGCCAGTTGAAGATGTTAATGTTAAATTGTCATTTGCGTCATCACCAATAGTGTGACCATCACCAACCTCAATACTGCCAGTGATATCAATGCCGTTGCTATCTATTATGTCAGCTAAATCTCTTGCTTTGGTCATTTTCTATTCCTTATGAGTAAGGGCTATCACCAAGTGTTGATGTATCCCAAGCCGCTTTTAGTTCAGCTATTGTTGTAGCATCTGTAATAGCTTGTGCGGCAGGTGCATCTCTTAGTGCATCCTTTGCTGTAGCTATAGAAGTTGTGCTAGTACCAGCCTCTAGTGCCTTCATTAACTCTACGTCTTTAGCCGCAAGTAATGGCTGACGAACCTCACGAATTTTATCTTTAAATATTTCTTTAGCTTTAGTTAAGTCTTCTGAAATTACTGTGCCAGATAGTGACCAAGCATTTCTAAAATCTCTGTTGGTTGGGACAGTAGCAGTTGAAGCATCAATCTGATTACCGTCCTTGTCTACGATATATGTTGTTACAGCCATTGGTTTCTCCTATGCCGCTAAGTCTTGATTGATGCGCCAAGCGTTACGCCAGACACGATGTGATGGTAACTGTTGTTTCTTACAGATAACCAAAGTTCTTCTATTGCCTTTGTCAAAGTTTGCTACAACGTCACTAGGACAGTTTTTAAGAATAAGATACTCTATCGCTTCTTCTTCTGTCATAGCATCCATAGGCTCAGTCTCATGTAGCAAGTAGCCTCTAGTGTGTTTCTTAAAATCAGGCTGTGCTTCGTCTTTTGCCAGTTCGTGATACACCCACACTGGCGGTAAGATGCCGCCCTGTAACGCGCAAGCCATCCAGTTTGGGTCTGCGATAATTATCTTGGCACATTCGTCTACGCTGTCCTCGTAAACTACGCGATAGTCTGTTTGCACAGGCTCAAGGTTTTCTTTAGCCCAACACAGTCTGTCAAATAAGTGAGTGCCTTTAAAATCAGGTGTCTGCATTGTTTATCCTATTGCCATTATTTCTATTGAAGGTCTATGCAAATGATTACCTGCTGTGCCATCCCAATAATACGTTTGATTAAGTTTAGCTTCATTAGTACTGAAATATTCTCTAGCTTGTATTTTTATAGTTTTTGCAGATGTCCAACTTGTAAGTGCGCCAGTGTTTAAATCTTGAGAAACAGCGTTGCATTGGAACGAAGCAACGACTGTACTAAGAGTGCCATATATGCCTACATCCCCAACAGTAAATCTACGATGAAGAATTTCATCGCTATCAAGATATACTTTACCATGCATCATCGCATTATCATCTCCTCTACTCATCAAGAAATTGTATTTGTAGATAACATTCTTTGTTCCTGCTGGTGGAGTATAAGTTATACTACTTCCTGTTATATCACCGTAAGCTGTAGTCAGGTTCTGCACACCAATTACATTCCCTAATGTATATGAACCACTTAAAACATCAAAAGTTTGTCCAGCACAAATGCCCCCAAACATCTCTAGTATTCTTCCAGTACCTGTGCCGTTATTCTGTGGCAAAATATTATCTACTTTTAAGGTACTCATGCTAAGTCTCCGTGTATTACAACATAGTTAAACACAGATGAATAAGCTGCATTACCAGCATGGTACATCGTATGATACGTTACAGTTGTGCTTTGAACTGCCGAATTAGTATATTGTGAACTTGCGGCAGAAGATGAATTTGAACCTGTGGAAGTTGGACACATATTGCTAGTTGCACTAAAAGCATTAGGGTAATTTACAGAAAACTGTGAGCTTGGTTGGTCTGTTACACTATCAATGGCAAAAGAACCATTAAGAGTATCTCCTGATTGATTGTAGTTAGCCCAAGCCTTTGCGCTACCGTTCACAACGTAATCAGTTGTTAGTGACCCTGCGGTTGAGTGGGTCAGTGTATCTGCCGCTATTGTCCCAGCCATTATGCTAAATCTCCATGAACTATATCATTAACCTGAATAATATCTACAGCGACCCCACCATTACTTCTTGTTGTTGTTCTAAAAGAAGAAGATGTAGGGGCAGTAAACATTTGGTCGTATAAACCATAACTGCCGTAAGCCGCAGCACCAGCATTCATTTGCACAAAAGAATAATTTGCATTTGCCATGTTGTTTTGAAAGTTAAATGTATAGTTACCTGTGCTGTTATCTGTAACATTATCAATATTTAAACTATCTCGTAGTGCTATTTCCCCTGTGCCATTTAAATTAGCCCAAGCCTTTGCCGCACTTTGCTTAGTAAGCGTAACAGGGCTAGTGCCATCTGACGCTACGATTGTATCTGCTTTTAACGTACTCATTATACTACCGTCCAAGTCTCACCAGTGCCAACAGTAACTGTTACACCTGTGTTTATAGTTATAGGTCCTGCTGACATGGCATTCTTCCCATTTGTTATTGTGTAGTTTGTTGTTACAGTCTGACCATTCTCATAGAATATTTGGTCTGAGCCGCCACCTGTTGCACCTGCCGCTATTCCTGTTAGGGCAGAACCATCAATCGCAGGTAGTGTTCCTGTTAAGTTAGCCGCAGTAAGACTTGTTAAAGCAGAACCATCAATCGCAGGTAATGTTCCTGTTAGATTTGCGGCTGGTATAGAACCTGTGCCTGTAATATTGAAATTATTAAGGTCTAGGTTACCGCCAAGTTGCGGAGAATCATCGTTGACAATATCAATAACACCCAAAGAAAATGTACCATAAGCAACAATATCTACTGTATCGTTTAGTGTTGCACCTGTAGTAAGAACTACTGTAGAACCATTGGTTGCTGTAAAGTCAGTACCAACAATCAGCTTAACACCATTAAGATAAACGTCTACATACCCTGCATCATAGGTGGCGTTAAATGTTGTCTGACCTGCTGTTGCTGTATAAACAACCCTGTTAGATGTGCCATTTACAGAAGAACCAGCATTAACAAAACCAACACCATCGTAAACTTTCATTATATCGTTAGTAGTATCAAACCATAAGTCGCCTTCACTAGGTGATGACGGTGCTGAAGCAGATACAAAATATGTATTAGCAAAACTATTAACATCAGCTATGTTTGTAGCAACTGTGTTTACGTTAGCTATGTCACCGCCCACTGCATTGACGTTAGCTATGTTTGTAGCAACTGTGCCTATGTCAGTAGCGTCTGCCGCTACAGCTTGGATATCTGCGCTATCACCTGCTACTGTTGTTACGTCTGCTGAAATACCAGCGACTGTGTTTATGTTGTTTTGATTTGCAACAGTAGGTGTCAGACGCAACCAAGTTGTAGTGCCTAAATCGTACACTTTCATTAAGTTGTTTGTTGTGTCGAAATACAAAGCCCCGTCTTGTAAAGCGTTTCCGTCATTATCAAGTGTTGGGTCTGATGCTTTTGCACCAAGGTACGCATCATCAAATAAATCGAATGTTGCTTCTGCCGCAGCTTGTGCATTTTGTGCAGCCGTTGCACTGTTTCCAGCAGTGACCACGTCAGCATTAGTAGATACAACATCTGCGTTTGTTAGCACTACATCAGCATTAGTAGATACAACATCTGCCGCTGTTAATATCGCGTCTGCCGCTGCATCTGCCGCACTAGCTGCCGCATTTGTAGCAGATGTAGCCGCACTTACAGCATCTACAAGTAACTGCCAGTAAGTTGTATTAGTTAGTAATGTACCTGAAGGTGAATCTAATACGCATATATATACGTTGTTCAACTGACCTGCTGTTGTAGACTTAACAATGTCACGCTGGTTATAGTTAGATGTTGTTGTCGTAGCATCACTGCCCTGGAATGTACCAATCTCTTGTGTAACTGCAAGCTCACCAGAGTCATCAAAAGCAAGTATCTTATTTGCCCTTGTTGTTGCACCAACCTCAAACTCTGTTGATGTCATTGTGTTAGTACGAGATAACTTTAAAGCCCTGTTTATTTCTTCCTGCTGGTCTTGCACAATCAGGGTCATCTTATCCAGCGCATCTTCATGGCTAGAAGCAGGGAATGGGTCGTTTGGAGTATAGTCAGTAGTTTGTGTCTGTGCAGTCTCTCTCAATAGAACAACAGTTATGCCACTAGCAGGGGGGGAAACAAATGTAATATTTCCTCCCCCAGTTTCACCAACACCAGACACACTGTAATTAGTTGTCTTTGTTTGTACAGCTTCAGAACCTGTAGTATCTGTTCGTAAGATTACTGTGATATCATCATCATCAAATATCTTAAACGTGTAAGCAAATACGGTTGTTGAATTATCACCGCTATAACTTACTTTTGTTGTTGTGCTACTGACTGTCATGGTATCTCCTGTCTTACTCTTTATACCCTATTTTGCGCTTGCTTTAAAGTGTTCAAAATTTTTGCGCGTATCTACTTGGCGGAAGATAAAACTCTTGTTCTGAGTCTTTTTTCATACGTCTTTCCATGCGCCTTAAATATCCTGGATTAACTTTTTCTGTAAGCCCATAGATAAATAAATAATCTAATGCCATTTTTGTATAAAATAAATTTGCACCAGGCGCGTTTCTAACAAGAAGATTGGTTGTGTCTTTAATAACTTTATCAGATTCACCTGCGACAACACCTCCGTACACCCTAGCTATATCATCAACAACACCAAATGTAGGACCTAATAATGACTGTGTTAGTGATTGCCCATACTTATTATACTCTCCAAACAGAAAATCACCATACAATCCAAAGCCGCCACCTTGTGTCATAGCTTTAATTAGCGTTTCTTTTCTCAGATAGGTGTCTTCACTAAATACTTGTAATGGTTCTTTACCTTTCAGTATATCTTTTAAGGACATAGAAACATAACCCATCATAGTCATGCCAATCATCATCTGAGCCAAACCTGCTATCCCACTTTGCCCAGCTTGCTTCTTGGCGTAGTATTGTCTCGTTAGACCTTTTGTTATCATAGTTATGGGAAACGCCTTTAACTGCATAAGAGTTCTAATTGCTTCTCCTTTAGGTGTTCCTCTTTCTAAACCCTGATTCATAATAGCAAGTTCTTTTGCGCCAGGAGTAGGTACAGCAGAGTCAGCCCCGTCTGTTAAATAAGTTCCATACTTTCTTATTAAATCTTCTTTATACCTATCTATCATATCAGGTGTAGCTGATTTAATTTTTCTTTTTCTGTTTAAGTTTTCTCTTTTTAATACAAGTCCCTCAATTACAGAATTTGGCAAATCTTCAACAGCCCTGGGCGTTAAATAATCCGTGCCATCCAGCGCAGTTTTTTCTATTTGTTTTAAAATGTTCCAATCTTCACTTTGTATTCCATACCTTTGTAGGTTAATCCTTGTTCTTGTAGGTATATCTTCAAAAGAAAGTGACGAATATGTCGCTAAATCAGCAGATAAAATAGCAGCCACACCCTCTTTTTGGGTTGAGTTCCACCAGTTCATTCCGTTTATTGTAAAGTAAGTCGAGTTAGCTTTAGACATAAATCCAGGCATACTGTCATCTGCGCTAAACCTAGAATGTATGCTGTTATTAATTCTATCAACGCCAACATTTAAAAGTAAAGCTAATTGCTTCTGTTCTTTTGGAGGAAACATCTTAAATGTTTGCGCTAAAGCAGTAGCGTATGAACCAAAGATACCTCTCTCCGTTCTTGTGTTAAGAAAAGATGCTTTTGATGCAATGTCTGAAAAAGAAGATATTGTAGCCATTCCAAGTTTAGACATACTCTGTACTATTCTAATGCCACCGCCAATCGCAGCTAAATCTGCGCCATAAAACTCTGTTGTATCTGCGCCTAAAGCCCTTGTAGAACCATCTAATTCTGCAAATTGATTCTTTAACCTTCCTTTTTTAATCTTAGTGCCAGGTCTTTCTTTGGCTATATCTTCTATATCTTTAACGATTCTATCAAACATAGCTTTCGGATTTGTTCCAAACTTTTCCATTAAAGCTATAGACTGGCTATCGTGGTGTATCCCCGAAACTATTGATTCTAATAAACTTTGGTTTTTATTATATTTTTTTGCATAATCATAAGCAGCTTTTCCTGTCTTAAAATGTATAAGCCTACTCTGGCTTAACTTCTTAGCTAAGTTAGCTTCTCCCTTAAACGCTGTTAATGGGTCTTCAGTGCCATCCATGCCTCTTTGTGCATCTACTTTTCTATGGTTTTTGGAAATTAAATTCTTCCACATATCCCCTAAAAAATCTTCTCTTGAATATGGCTTCCCATCTTTTGTCGGAGGTTTGCTATCAAATGTTCTTTCATCCAAACGGTCAGGTTCTAGCATATACGCAACCCAATCATTCTTAGCAGCTTCAAATTCTTCTGTAGTTTTTGCCCCAGCCTTCAACAACTTAGGGTCATGCCCTTGCCTTACAATGTAATTTTTTAATTCACGCACAAGTGCGCCATTTCTGTTCTTTGCTTTTAATATTTTCTTTTGACTTTTTTGTACTATTTCAGCTATTTCTTTTGCTTCTTTAGCACCAGCCCTATTTATATCAAAGGTGTCAATATCAAACATAGCTTCGTAAATTAACTCGTCTAACTCACCAGACTTGAACAAAGTAAGCAAATCATTTTCAAGTAATGCAGCAGCTAGTTCACCTTCATATCTTGTTGAAGTGGCTTTTTGATTTGCGTCTACGCTATCTAACCCCTCAAAAAATCTAATATCACCTACTAATATAGCGGATAAAGCCTCTGACTCTTTACCTGGATTAGCTTTAATTTTAGTCATTATTCTTGAGTATGCTTTAGCATTTAGAAGTCTACTTCTTCTTATAATAGCAGCAGAAATCTTAGCTTCTTTTGCTATTTTTTGAGCCAAGCTAAATATCTCTAGGTTTTCTTCAGAACCAGCCTTGAACACACGTTTTTTTAGACGTTCGTTTAGAACATCCAGTATTTCTTTTACTTCCTCATCATCTAATTTTACTCCTGCTTGTCTAGCAGCTTCTAGTATTTCGTCAGAACAACTCATTTTCTGCCTCCCAATAAACAAGCCGCACCAGCCCTAGTTAAATTCTCATAACTATCTGCTTTTTCTTTTGTCATAGAAACGCCTCTTATAGACAAAGCTATATCTTCAGGTATAAGACCCTGTGAAATTTCAGCCTCTAAATCTTCTTCCATTAACTGATTTTCAATTTCAATGTTCTCTATATCTATCTCTATATCGTCTACATTCTCAGCCTTTATTTCATCAACAGCATCCCTGTGTTCTTCAAAAACTCCTAGCCCACCTTTGCTGATAGACTGAGAGTTTTGCATTTCTTCTATTTGTTTTGGAGTAAACTCGCCTCTTTTTATTTGAGTAACTCTATCGGCTCTGTCTAGTTTACCTTGTAACTCGGAAAGTTTCTCTGTCTTTGCCATAAACTCAGCAGACTCTTGTGCTGTAAGTTTTGGTTTATCAAGACCAGACTCATCAGCTTTTGCTTGCATTTTTTTTATGAACTGACCGATTTCTTTCTTTAAACTTAAAATCTCATTTCGCCTAGAAACCCTTACATCTGGCTCTGCTGGTCTTTCTAACTCAACACCCTCTCTTCTGTTTTTTTCTAAATTAATAGCTTCTTCAGCAACCTCAACTTTATTAAGAGTAACAGTATCTCCAGCTTCACTTGCTTGATTTTTTACGTTTTCTAAGGAATTTAATATCTGTAAAATTTCCCCTGCCTTTGCATTTTTTAATCTTTGTTTTGTTATAACTTCGTTACCAATGCTTAACTCAAAGTCCTCATCGTATATAGATTTTCCTAAAGCATCGCTTTCGTCTAATACCTTAATAGTCCCATCCATTTCCCTTATGTAGATTCTTCCCTCTGCATCCACATCTAAAACATCTACTACCCTAGGTTTACCCTCTGCGTTATATACAATTTTTTTATCATCTTGCTGTAAACCTTTAGCAATTTTAACAGCGTCTGCTTCGTCAAATAAACTACCGACATTTATTTTTTGATTATTTATAGCTTGCCCAACAGCAGAAGAAAGTGCTTTGTCTCTTGTTGCTTGCGGTAATTTAGATATTCTGTCAGAAATAGCACCAAATCCAACATGAAGACCTGTACCTAAAACTGTGCCAATAGTCACATTTAAAAAACTATCCATCAATCCATAGTCTTTGTCTTGCTCTGCAACTGCCGCACCAATAACCAACGGTTCTACAGCAGTCGCACCAACAGCACCCTCAACCGCACCAACCCGAACCCTTGCACCTGTCTTGCCATATTTTGAAGCCATAGTAGCTATTCTTGCTGTACTGAAAACAGGAATAAAAGCAGATGCTACGTTAAGAGGGTCTAAAAAACTACCAGCTATCCCTACCCCAAACTTAGCGATGCCCATTCCTAGACCGCCCTTTGAACGACTTAGGGTTAAATTAAACGCATCTCTTTCGTCTTTTCTTTCAGCAAGTAATGAAGCAAGACCAGTTTTTATTCCGTCCTCCTTTACTTCGATGCCTTCTCTGAAATATTCGCTTTCAGCCCACTCTTCTTTTGTAAGTTTTTCCCCTTGCTTACCTTGAAAATGCGATTGATTTACAAGCCTCAAAGCAGCACTGCCTGGGTTGTAATATATAGTCTCTGTTAATGCCGCGCTGAGAACGTCTAAGTTACTAGCCTTTGAATAATTAAAGTATTCATTGTGCAGATTTTCACTGTATTCTTGCTCTGGAATGTAAAGACTAACCATTAAAATAACTGTCTTTCCATAAGAATATCAAACACTGTTTTGCTTCTTTGTTGTTGAACAGTTTTCGCTAACTCTTCCGCTTGTTCTACTGTTCTAACTCCAGCACCCATTCCAATATAACCTGTGTTATCGCCACCCATTCCACTTTCTTGGTGTACTCTCGCTAATGGAATTACATCTTCAAATTTAACTTCTATAAATCTTGTTTCCATACCAGGAACTCCGCCAACCAACTCTGGCTTTCTAGTTACTTTATTACCTGTCTGGTCTACTAAATAAACACCGTCTTCATTCTCATTTGTTACCCAATAAGATGAACTTATTATGTCTGATATGTATTCGTTATCATACATCTCTTGGCTTCCTGATGCCCCAAATGGGATAGGAGGCTTTTCTAATATAGATGACAAATACTCTTCGTTTCTAGTCAAGGATATATCAAGAACATCAGTTATATCTTGTGATATAAATGACAATTCGGATGGCATCCTTATCATTGATTTTCCGTTTGACTCATGGAACACATACCTATTACCAATAACAGAATTGTAAGCCTGTTCCACCGCCTCGTCAGCAGTCTTAACCCTAGAATTAGCCAGAAGACCAAGTGCTGTATTATATATAATGGAATCTATATCATTAACAAAACCTATGCGTTTTTCAGTTGTTGCTGGAGAAGTCACACCATCCGAAAGACCGCCTAACATACTGCTAGAAAAACTGGACATATTTTCATTTAAAGCTGTTCTTACATCCGTTCTCTGAACAGAGGTTGTTTTGTCTTTTGCATCCTTAATATTTTCTTCTGAATTGTATTCGGAGGCAAGTCTAAGATTTACATCATCACCGTAAGCCATAATCATATTTTCCATAACAGAAATACGATTAGTTTCTCTTAGATGCTTAGTAACTAAATATTCGTCTTCGCCATACTGAGAAAAGAATTGTTCAGATACATTATATTTTTCATCTAAAGACTCAGCAGAGTTATAAGCTGCCATAAAAGCATCTAACTCACCTTCGCTAGTAACTCTTATATTAGATGGCTCAATGCCAAGTTTTATTTGTAAAGATTTTAATTCCGCAACACTTAATGGGTCTTCAGGTCTTTGTTTATTGTAGTAACCTACAAAATCTTTTTCCATTTCTTTTCTTGAAGTTTGCAATTTTGTTGTTAATTTTTCGATTATTTGCTGTTGAACGAATGTTGGATTATCATCTAATATACGTTTTTGTTCTAAAATCGCTTGTTCCATTTGTGATGAACTGGCAAATTCTAATTCATTAAACAATGAATTAACTCCTCTAAGAATAGAAACGTCTTCTTTAAATTTTGCCGCTTCTGAAAAAAGACCAGCGTCTATTAATTGAGAATTAATCCTGCCTATCTCTTTCAAATCGTCTTCATTGATTTCACCATTTTGAACATTTATCTTAGCTGTTAAATTTGACATAGCTGTAGAAGTTTCGCTTATAACTTTTGGCGATAACTCGTCAATCTCTGTCTGGATTATTCTTTGTGCGGCATTTCTAAGCGCCTCATTGTCATTGCCTTCAAAAAAACCTTTGTTATTTTGGGCATCTTGCATCATTTGGTTAAGCTCAGAAAGACTTGCGTTATTAACCAAAGACCTTAACTCTTGTTTTTGGACTTTTATTCGATTACTCTCTTCTGCTTCAAAAAGAGTTTCCATTTGATTAACAAGTATAAGTCTTTTTTCTGGCTTTAATTTAGAAGAATCTATAGTTATCAAAGGACCATCAGGGTCATCTGGGTTTACTACGTTAAGGGGTTCGCCATTCAAAAGAGACTCTTTAGATTCTTGAAGTGCTTCTGGTGTTAATTTACTAAAATCAGTTCTTGCTATTGTCTCAAGAGTAGAGTCCAAAAGTTTATCTTGTATATCAGCTTCTATTCTGGTTTTTGCTGTATGTAACAAACTTCTGTTTTGTTGTTTTTCATCGGCATTTAATGTTACGTCATCCTCATTTTTCTTTTTAAGACGTTCTATATCCTCTACTGTTTGGGCAGCATTAATCTCAGATTCAAAGTTTCCTGCACTTAAATCTTTTAAAACTTTTCTTTCATCATACTCTAATGGTAAGCCCTGCGTCCTAGCTTCTGAAAATGATTGCGCTAAAGATGCTTGCAAAAACTCGTAAGTAGGGTCTGATGGGTCTAAGCCACGCATAGTTTCCATTGTAGCTTGAATAAACTCATCTTGCTTTCTGCCTCTGTTGACTAAGTTTCTGTTGTAAGAGGCTTGCTTTCCAGCCAAAGAAAAGCCAATAGATAGCTGATTAAATGATTGAGATAAGTTTGCTTTTTGACTTCTAGTAAAACCCTCATATCCACCTAGCAACTCTTCTTGTAACTGGCTTTGGAAAGCAGACGCTTGGGCTTCGTATTCTGGTACAGTTTGCGCTGTATTAGTTCTGTTAAACTCGTCCCATCTTTCTTTTGTTTTTAATGTTAAATCACTTCTAGCCTCAGTTGTCTGCGCCTCTTTTTCACGCAAAGCAAATTGCTGGGCAACATTACCTGCATCAGAAAATGTTTTCTGAAAACCAGCGTATGCCCTGCCTGGTGCAGTAGCCGTTGATATGCTAATTCCTGGGGATAATTTTCCTGACGCTATTCCTGCTGTTGGTCCTGCGCCCTGATTATATAATGGTATTTTAGGCATTATGCACTGATACTCCCTGCACTAGATGCTGCACCTGTAAAACCAGATAACAAAGATTGTTGTGCTTGATAGTTAAGTGCTGCTGATTGTGATGCACCCTCAAACCTTGCAATGTTAGCTTCACTTTCTTTTTGTATCTGCTCGATGCTAGATGCGTACTGTATTCTTGCCGCATCCTTTTCTGTATTAAAGTAACTATCCGCTAATGCTTGCATTGGGCTGCCAGACATTTGTATGCCTGAAGCTGCTGTAGCTACTCTCTGTGTCGCTATAAGTCTGCTAGACTGCCTTCTAAGCGCAACCTCTTCTTCTGTCTTTGCCCTTTGAAGTAAAACAGCTTCGTTTTCTGCTATTTGTGCATTATAATTTGCGGCTTGCTGGGCGGCATTTGCGGCTGCTTTAGCACCCTTTGCGCCCATAACACCGCCAAGAACCTGACCGCCTACTGCGGCTGCTGTTAATGGGTCCATTATCTTATCCTCGCAAGTCTATAATAATCATTACCATCAGGACCATACTTCTTCATTAAACCTTCAACCTCAAAACCTAACCACTTTGCAAAACTTATTGCCTTGGGGTCACTTGCGGAAACACTTGCTTGCATCCTTACTAAACTATCTTTTGACATTATATCATCAAATAGTTTGATTGTATATTTAGCAACTGTTAAAGGTTTTAATCTGCCTTCATTCGATAGCATAATCCAACATTCACCGACACCCTTCCATAATAGATGGACACCGCCAAAACATAATATCGTATCTTCATCAAACAATGTAACGCCAGTAACTTGACCATTAGGCATGAACGTGCTTTTTGTCTCATCAGATAATTCATAATCTAAATTTATCTGGTCAAGATGTTCTTTTTTAAAAGCCTCAATACTAAGCATCAAATGTGTTTGACCTTCTCATTACTGCTGTAATAGTCATAGGCAGTGGCTGGTTCTGCCTTACAACTACTCTTGCATTATTCTCATAACCAGATGGAAAAGATAATTCTTTATCGCCACTAAACAACGGCACAGCTTCATCCATTGCCATACTACTATCTCTAAATGGTATTCTATCTAAGTTGTTTGTATCTGGTCCTAACTCAGCACCAACAGTTTCTAAGAAGCGCACAGTAACACCATGCAATCTTTTAATCTTACCTTGTGATGTGCCATCCTCTGCACCAGCTTCTATCTGTAAAGTCTCTAATATAGATGTATAATTATATCCTATGTGAACCTTACTAGCACTTCTATCTAATGTAATAGAACCGCCACTAACTGTTTTGTCAGCGTGAGTAGAACCGTCTGCCAGTACCTGTACTGTCTCACCTTCTAAATGATTTAATCCTGATATAGTTGTTGTAGCTGAACCATCATAAGTCAAACCACTATCAAGGAAGAAACTTTCTTCAACGTCTGCTGCAAAGTAAATACTCTTCATAAAAACAATATGTCTTACTGTAGAACCATTGATAGTTCTCTTAACAGATAAATATACTTGGTCTTCTGTGCCACTTGGAATAGCCGTAATACTTTCAACAACAGCAGTACCACCTAATATATGGTCATGCCATGCAACCGTATTGTTTGGAGGGTCATAACTTAAACCAACTAACTCACCGTCTGCCCTGACAAACCATAGAATTAACTCTGGCTCTTGTTGCCATACCATATCTGTTAAGCCACCTCTGGTGATATGCTCGGCTAATACAGTTAAGTCTCGTCCTACAAGTCCATCAGCATCAAGGCTAAACGTGATTTCTTTTACTTTCTCTGTACCTTTTTGTACTAAGATTGTGCTAGTTCCTGCCCTAACTGGTCTTATGTCTGATGCACCAAAGGTTGTTTCTCTAAGTACGTTTACCGTGGTAGGTGTAACAGGCTGTGTTCCTGTGCCGCCAGATAAAGTAAACTCAGAACTGGTTGTCAGTATCTGCAAGAATCTACCAGGTATCATGTGCTTAATAACATTAACCTTGTCAGATGCGATTGTTATATTAATAGCGTCATCATCTTCTGTGCCAGGCGTATGGTTTTCAAAGTCTGCCGTTACAGAACCAAAGATTGATTGTGGTTTTCCTGTAGTCCCAGCAAAGTATAGACGTTCCTCATAAAAAGCTACTGCCCTTGGATAACCTTGGTCGCCACCAAATGCACCTAAAGACCATCTTTTAGTTGCGTTAGCCGCACCAATTACATGGTCTGGCAAAACAGAATTGGAAAAAGCATCCTCATGTACAACGGCTGTAACTACGGTTGCGCTAGTAAATGCAGTTATTCTTACCGCACCAAAACCGTCATGCTGATATTCCCAATCGATATTACCATAAGTTTCTGTACCTGATAAATGTACAGGGGGTGTATTCCCAGATGTTTCTGTTGAACCAGTTACTTGCTTGTAAACGTGTCCGTTGTAACGAACCGTCTGATTGTTTGCATAAGATGTACTTGCAGCCCACTCATCGTGATGCGTTTCTAATAACTCTCTAAAACGAACAAGCCTACCAACATCATCACTTGTAAATAAATCTGCCGAAGCAGTAACTGTAACTGTGCCAGTTTGCGCTGATGCGTACAATGTTATATCAGTATCATTCTCATCCAGATACGGACCATCAGTAAAATCTATATCTTCTAATGTAAATGAGGCGGCTGTTGTTCTTGTTACCTTTGCTGGTTCATGGTCTTTATGTGCTAAGTAAACTACGTCAGCAGACTGAACAAAGTTAATCTCAAATATATCTGTAACACTATATGTTGTGGTTACTTCTACTATCTTACCAGATGTTCCACCAGATGTGTACGCTGTAAAAGCACTGCCATCTATACCAGATAACTCAAATGTATTTGTCGTTTGATTGGCAACTGTAAACTCACGATTGTTTAATTCTGTCATGCCACCAACACTTGAGATAAATACTCTATCTCCATTGTTATAACCATGAGAAGTAACAGTAATTACAACAGGATTTGCGGCAGTTGCACCTGTAATAGCTTTAGTAGCTTCTGTAAGTATGCCACCGTCTTTAAAGAATCTAATGTAGTTAGCACCAAACTCAAGAACATATGCTTGCTCGTCACTAAATTCAAATGGCATAAGTCTTATCTTGCCACCATCTTTAGATGCCCCAGCATAGTAAGTGCCAGGTCGTCTAGTTATACCACCTTGTGGATACACTAACATATTCTGTATTGTTTGGGCTGAACCATTATAAAGCTGTGCATCTACTCTGCCATGCAGCCTAGGTGTAATCTCACCAGAAGTAAAATTAGTTATTATTGTGGATACTCTTGCCATCTTAGAACCTTATATTAATAAAGTCGTCAGCAATAATCTTCTCTGGATAACCTTCTTGTGCATCCATAGAACGAGCCTCTTGCAATGCTATCTCATATAATTGGTACATTTGTTGTCCAACACTATTACTTCCAGTAATTGCATATGCTGTTTCTGCCGCTAACTTAGTAGCGACCGCATGACGCAAAGAACTATCATATTGTTCTGTATCTGTAATCCTACCTACATAAACAATCCTGCAAGTACCTTCGTTAGAAAGAATTTTTCTGCCTTCAATCTTATACATTACTTGTGAGTCATAAGCAGATACATCACTATCTACATTAACATTCCAAAAAGATAACACACGCAAACAATAAGGATTAGTAGGTAATGTGTATTGATAAGTAAAACCAAAAGCAGGGGCTTCAGAATCCTGCGCTAACTGCTTTCTGGTAATTGCAATATTCCAAGGATGTGAACGAAGAACCTGGTCACGAACAGTCTCAAACCTTCTGTTACATAACCTAGCTTCTTTAGAATTTTCAGTTAGTGAAGTAATGGTTGCTGCACCTAGCAAATCCATAGCTTCGTTACATATATCAACTACCGATGCCATATTTCAGAACCTTTACTTTATTGAGGAGAAAGGGGCGGCATGACCGCCCCTAACTTATTAGTCTGGAGATTCGTCACAGTTGATTTGTACAACTTTGGCTTCTTCCATACGAACAGCACCGATACTCATGCAGTAGTAAACTTGAGTCGCGTAGCTTTTGTCAGCACGTTCATCAATTCTTGCAGAGATATCTTTACCAAGCCCTAGTGTGAGTCCATCCTCTGCCCATGCAAAGCAGTTACGGATATCATCAGTTTCTGAGCCATCGCTAGTTGTTAGGCGGTTAGTCATTATGAAGCGGAAGCCCATAAATGTGTCTAACTCACCTTGAACAAGTGCCTTAACAGTATTGAAGTCACTTGATGTTACGGTTGTGTCAGCAAGCAAAGATTGAATCTGGCTTGGTCCAACAGCAATGTAACGTGGGATTGATGGGTCAACATCACCTGAGTCTAATGTAAACTTAGCTTCACGCAGCTTTGCCAGCGTTAGGTTAGTATTACCATCAGCAATGGTGTTAGTTAAGGCTTGTGTGCCAGAACCAGTTTCGCCAGTTGAAGCAGTACCAAGAGCCGCAGCAATGATTACATCATCCATCGCACGACCCATACCAGCGGCTGCTGCTTTGGCGTAAGAGGATGTTGGGTCAATCAACATACGAACTTTATCTTGGTCATCAATCAAATCGGCATACTCATAGTCAGCCAGAGTTAGTCTGCGTCTGCTATGTGGTGTGTCGGTTTGTGGTGTGTCAGCGTGCCTAGTTGTTCTTATGGCGGCAGTGGCTGAACCTATTTGGTCTATGAAAGCATTTTTGCCAACAACATTCTCTATACGCACCGCTTCACGCAGACGGCTTCCCATCTGTTGTGAAAGCATCTGCACGTTAGCAGAATACTGTTGTACAAATGCTGTAGTTACTTGTGTAGACATAATATATCTCCTTTTGTCACACGATTACATTTATACATTTTGCGATGCGCTACCCTTTCGGACACTTCTAGGCTTTTTAGCAGCCATCAAGCTATCGTCTTTCCGATTGTCTTCAGGACGGCAAGAACATTCCTTACCGCTACCCTGCATGACCAAATCCCAATATTTATTGAAAAGTTGGTCTGGATTTATTACGTCACGCTGAGTACCAAACTCAATCGCAACGCGCAAAACTTGAATTCTTAGTTCGCGATAATCTAATTCATCCATTATAGACCATGCCAAATAAATCATTCATTCTTTCAATAGCCTTCTGCCTACCTACTATGTTTGTACTATCCCAGTAAGGATGAGATTTGTCATTCATTATGGCATCAATCTCATTTTGCGCTTCTGCTGGGGTCATAGCATTATTGTTTGGGGCTTCTGAAATAGTGTCTTCGCTGGTTACAGTTTGCCTGAAATCCGCTATATTTGCAAACGCTTTGATGAACTCAGGATGGTTGCCAATCATAGTTCCGTCAGACAAACGCATCTCTAAAATTTCTGGGGATGCAAACTCTGAAACAGCACGACCAGCAGCTTGCACTTTATCTTCATATGCCCTGCCCCATTCTTGCCTTAATTGAGTTTCTATCTGCCCACGTTCGTATTCAGCGTTCTGTGCGTTTTCTTCTTGACCAGTATTAACCATAGACCTGTAATACTCTAAAACACCGTTAGCTTGGTCAGGTGTTAGTCTAAGTTTATGTGCTACGTCTTTGTAACCATTAGCTACATCTTCTGTAACAATATTCCCATCTACAGATATTTCATATCCGTCAGAGGATTTTGGCGTACCTAGTCTGCTATAAATGCGGTCTAAGTCTTCATCTGTTGGATTAACTGGCATAGGTATTTTGTCTGCGCCAATTAGTCTTTGTGCGTTTACATATGATTGTGCCAGATTGCTTACATCCTTAATTGGGGATAGGCTTGGATGATTGCGTATTTCTTCTGGAATCATATTTAAAAAATCGTTACCAGAACCGCCCTGCGCTACTTCAGATGGTGTTTCCAACAAAGTACCTTGAGGCTGGTCTACCTGTTCGACTGCTTCTTCTGACATTATGTCTCCTTAATTATCATTTGATGTATGTGCAAGATTGTGGCACGTTTGCCTTCTTCATATGTAGTAGCGTTTGCATCACCAGCTACATAGCTTGTCCAGTGGTAGTTACACCGCTTTTCAAGGTCTTGTAACACTTTCTTTCCAGCTTCTGTGCTGAATATATCAGTGTACATTTGTTTGAGTTTCTCTTGTTCTTTTATTGGGTCTACCATTATTTCTGAACCATCCTAACTGCTTGCGCTGCCTGTGCTGTATCAGCAACGTCCTGCGACATTTCTTGACGTTCCATCTGCTGTTGTTGCATAGCCGCACGTTCCTGTCTTACCTGATTAACTTCACGTTGTGACTTTAATGTAGTCTTAGGAACGCCAAGTGAATCTGTAATATGTCTTACTAATCCATCAGGGTCTATATGGTCGCCAACGGGTAGTGCCTGTGATAACGGCATAAGTATCTCTAACGCCTTCATAGTATTATTAAGACTGCTAGATTTTTGCGCCCTAGCTAATGGGGATACATATTCAATATCAATATCTCTACCCTGTAGTATTTCTGGTGGAGGTGCTAACATATCTGCCCTTAACATTAACGCAAACACTCTGTCTATAAGTGGACGAAGCATCTCATTCATCAGCCTTCCAAGCACAGGACCAATCACTCTCATGCGTTCTTCCTGCCTTTGAATAACCTCGGTTGCTGTCATGTTTGGAGAACCACCAACAAGTAACTGGTCTACATAAAACGCAGAACGGATAGCTTGTCTTCGTTGGTCTTCCATAGCTAAACCAATATTTATATTAGAACCTGTATTCAAAGGTGTAATTGTATCTCTTGAACCAGCACGATAGAAGTTAAGACCGCCAGGGTTTGTTCTTACTGGTAGCATAAAGCCATCGTCAGGAACTAATAATGGTGGGTCGATTGTCTTTTGTGCTGCTTGTATAATAGTCTTAGACATTAAGTTAAGCATCTTAACATCTGGCAGTGCTACCATAGCAGGGCTTCTGCCCATAACTTCGCCAGTTGATTTCAAGAAACGTGGTACAGCATATGGCATTTCTTCAAAGCCACCCTCTGACATAACCATCTTGCTACCCATACAAATATAAATAGATGCAAATGGCATATTCTTATTATCACGCTTTGTAGTGTCTCTATCTATACGAGGTGTTACTGCGTGTAATATCTCAACTTGTTCGTCAGGTTTTTTCTCATAAACACGTTTAATACTGTCACTAACATTATCTATGCCAAAGCGTTGCACTGCTGCTACTGCACTTGTGTGATACTTTCTAAATACAGTATCAACCATTCCATACTGGTCTTCTTGCACATAGAACTCAGATATATGCCTGGTGCTAAACCTTAGATTATTATTATCTATCTCAGTAAACATACAAGCTGTGCCAAACACAGTTAAGTCTACATATGTTTCGTGAACCTCAGTCTCAAAATTAGATTGGCTGAAAGCCCTCATCATACGCATACTGGTATCTTGCAACCATTCACGCACATCATCATCACGATTAATAGCCGTGTCTTTAACATCTAAGTGAAACCAAGGCGATGCACCGCTTGTAAGCATACCATGTAAGGAAGCTGAAAGTAAGTCTACAGCCTGTAATGCAGTTCCATCATAGATAAACTCCATACGTTTTTCACCGCGAGAACGCTTCTTAACTATATCTGCTTTTCTAGGAAGCATATAGTCAGATAACTCTTGGTAATGAGTATCCCAGTTGTCTCGCTGCATCTGGATATATTCAAAACGCTTTACTAGACTTTTGACGTAATCATTCATAATTTATCCTAACAGGGTTGGTGTACCAGTTGTTGGTTCTTTTTGGTCGCCCAATGCACCAGCTACAATCGTAGAACCACGACCTTTGCGCTTCTTCATTTGTTCACTCATGTTTTCTTCTGCTAACACTGCTGCCCTAGCTGTATCTACTGGCGGTGGAGGCGGTGTCGGTGTTGGCATAACTGGTGTTCTTGGTGGACTCATGAAACCCATAATAATCTCCTATCGTATAAGTGTATCTATAGTACCTATCGCCCCACCAAATCTTTTAGCAATACCGCCTTTACCTCGGCTAAGGGTTCTAGTGTAAGGTGATACTGGCGAAGCATCTTGCGTGGTTGTGGTTGTGGTTGCGGAAGGTTGCGATAATACAGTTGTTGTACTTTTGACTGGGGTTGTTGTGCCTTTAGTTTTAGCTTTTGTTTTCTTTAAAGGGTTAAACTGTGGTCTACCAGTATATGTCTTAACATTACCACCTGATACAGCCCCGACAACTTGACCTGTGGAATCTCTGACAGGAGTACCGCCAGCCCTTAAAGTATTAATAATACTATTCCTACTTATAGATGATAACGCTGTAGCTACAGTTCCTATGGTGGTAGGTACTTCCTTGCCTAATATTTTTAAGTTACTTGACTTTCCTTGTCTCTCAAGCATCTCATTAATAGCTTTTGTTTGGTCTAGCTGACGGCTGCGCATTTCTTCACGCTTTGCTTCCGTTTCAGAAGCTGTCATGGTTTTGCCTCTGTCTTTATCAGACTTCTCTTTTTTGCTACCCATTGGACTTTACCTCATGCCAACCTATTTTATTCTTTAAATTTCTTAACCAGAAACACTGCCTATACCCTTGTGAACATAACACATCTTTGATTGTTCTTAAAGAACGGATGACATTCTCCTCATAAGGCACAGCTATGAAGTCAATAACCCAGAGACTGTCACCTTTATTATTAAATACATTCGGGTCTATATATCCATTCTTTAAGTAATCATCTATCTGTTTATTAGTTGGCGTTGCATAAGTGCAGAAGAATTGAGAACCCTCTCTGCTAATAATATACCGCCCCTTGCTTATTGGTCTGTTAATATATTCATTTAACCAACTAATATCCTGGTCTTTGTAATAATCTGAATCAGCCATTATGCTGATAAGCCAGTTGTAATCTTTATCTGTCATCACATACTAAAAGGGTTGTAGTCACTTACCGCAACTTGTTGAGGAGGTTTTGTATAATTTGTTCTATTCTCCAAGCCACTAGCGAGATACCGAAACGCATCTGCCGAATGTGACGTAAAATCATGGCGCGGATGGTCTCTAAAAGTTTTCTTACGTTCATCATATTCTTGCCTGTATTGCCTTAACATCTCCAATCCCTCGTGACACTTATCTCTATCAAAATAACATTTAGGTATAAGCATACGAGCCGCATTAATACCATCAGCTACTTTCATGCGAGGAATAACTTTAAATCTAATGCCTAGGGAAAAAGCAGTCTCAATACGGGATTTGCCGCTACCCAATTCACGAACCTCGATATCGTGTGGCGCAAGGTGGTCGCCATAGTTGTAGTCTTTTTTGTTGAGTACATCGGCATAGTGCTGTAAGCCAACGCCACCATTCTCGTAATAATCAATGACATGAATAGCACCTCCTCTGAATATCTGTGCAAACCAAATAGCCGTACTGTCATTAATACCTAAGTCCCAGGCAGTATGTACAGGATATGCAGGGTCATAAGGTACTTGAGTTATTCTACCATCATCATCTGCATTTGTTAATAACTTGGCGTAATACGCACCTATGATAGCGGCAGTAAAGGAACATTCATACTCCTGTTCGTACTGTTCTGGTGTCATCTGGTCTTGTGCAGCTTGTAACTCAGTATCTTTTACAAGACCGCTTTCAGATGCCTTAACAACTTTCCAGTACCACTGTTCAGAACCTTCTTCAGTCTGTTGCTTTGCCGTTTCTAATAAATCAAAAAAATGATTATGTCCTGCTGGTGTACCTAAGAATACTGCCGCACCCTCTCTGTCAGATAAGGCTGGGCGTACAACCTCCCCCCATACTCTAGGGTTCTGCATCCCAAACTCATCAAAGACAGCCAAGTCTAAATAAATACCTCTCAAGGCATCAGGGTTTTCGGCTGATAAAAGAGTTAGTCTAGCCCCATTTGGAAAATCAACACGCAGTTCTGTTTCATTAAAACCAACGCCTGGTATAACCCCAGCGTAAAACTTAACATAATCCCACGCTATTCTCTTAGCCTGTGTAAAGGTAGGGGCTATAAAGGCAACTCTTGGTCTTGGTAACTCACAAGTAAGCGCAAACTTAATTAAATGATTTACTGCCCAAACAGTCTTGCCAAAACGTCTGTGCATGACTAAAACATTCCAACGCTTTAGGCTGTTATGCATTTCAGCCTGAAGCGTACGAGGCTTATAAGGTATTGTTACTTGAGTCATTAACTCTCCCAGACAATACGAACCTTTCCGTCCGTACCTACTTCTACACCAGACTTGGATTTATTCTCACCGTATTGTTCTGGCATAGTTACCTTTGCCTTCCAACGTGTGTGATGCCCAAACTCTCGTAAAAGGTTATAATCATCTCTACGACTGCCCTGTATATTATCAAGCAGTATCTGCTCGTATGTCTCCATACGTTCCTCATTGACCCTCGCCTTGGTGTCGTACACTGCCTTCTTGAACTCTTCATCTCTATTCATAAGTCCGTAAAAGCCAGACACACTTATGCCAATGGCTGTGCAAGCATCCGCTACGGTTGCACCTTCGCCTAACAAGTCAATGACTTTGTCGGTGCGTGTCTTTGTTAGTTTCATGCTACTCCTGACTGTGTGTGGGATATGACTGATTAACACATATATACAGCGGTGGCGCGTCCTGGGGGTGTCGCCATGCAAAACAGCCCCCCGTCATGTCACGATTTGTGCTGCATACTTTGCATTGCCGCGTAGTTCGTTTCCTCATTGTGAGGTGATTCATATACACCCAAACAATCAATCCATTTCTAATCCAACAGCAGCCTTACATTACAGCCTAGCATGATTGCCAAAATACATTTCTTACATACAGCAAAAACTATTGACTCGCAATACCACACTATATAATGCGCCATGCTTTTTTATCTTTTCTAAAACTTTTTTTAATAAATGTGTTGACAACAGGCAATGGCTTCATTATCTATAATACAGCGGCAATGATTGCCTTAACAAACAGCAAGGGATTAAACAATGACTAAAATAGAATTTATGACAATCTGCGGTGAGTTACTAATTGATGTTGATATAGCATTATCGGACGATAATGTTGAAGCTATGTTAATAAGCCGTGAAGATGAAGAATTAAAAGAATATTTAACCACACAATTTTAAACAAACAAGGGATATAAACCAATGGATGACATGACATTACCAAGGCAAATACACGTTTCAAAACTTACAGGCAAGTTAAACGGCTTTCAATCGATTAGCAATAATACGACAACAAACAAATATTGTTATGATAGGTATGAACAAGCCAAGATTAAGAATAAAAAGGCTGGAAAGGTTGTTGATATTTGTGGTGTTTGTTATTCGCAATCTATGCTTAATGGAATGCGTAAGAATATGAAGCCAGCGTTAGACAGAAATGAATTCATAGCGGAGCGCATTTTAAACCCTAACGAATTACCAACAATACTAGCCGCCTTTCACCGCTTTCATGCGCATGGCGAATTATTAACAGAATTGATTAATCCTGAAACTGGAGAGACTGTTAAAAAATACGATAAGTTTACTCACATTGAGAACTTGTGCAGGATTGCCGAACATAACCCTCACTGTAATTTCGCGCTATGGACTAAAAGAACAGACATAATAAAGCCGTTTTTTAACCAACGCAAAAAACCTAGCAATCTGATTCTTATTTATAGCAATCCAAAAACTAACCATATATTGCAGAAAGTACCGCAACATTTCGACCGTACGTTCAATAATGTTGAGGCTGATAAGTTTACAGATAAACAAAATTGCACGGGGCAAAAATGCATAGACTGTATGCTATGTTACAAGCCGAATAATGGCGTTGATACTATTGTTGAAAAGATTAAAAAATACTAGTTTTTATGATTGCCCTGCTTATCACACTAGCAGGGCAATGATAAGCCGCTAGTACGTGCTTAAAACGCCAGCAATGGCATAATAAACAGAGAGGGTAAACAATGAACACAAAAATAAGAGAGTCATATTTAAAGTTTCTTGCACGTTATGATTTGCAAGATATGCAAGACGTTAGTCCAGATGAATTACTATATCACATTAGGGCTAATTCTAATTCAGATGAGGACGGTATAGAGGCAAAGTTGCTATCAAAAATAATTAAAGAGGGTAAACAATGAGTTTAGAATTAAGCAAAATCAAAAATAAATGGGCGGTTTCTGCTGATAAAAACGGTGGTGTTATAGTCACTGAAATAAACAATGAAATAGCATTGTTTAAATGCGTTCCAGAATCATTAGCAGAATTTAAAAATAGAAGTGCTTTTTTACAGTATTTTAAAACAGCATCAGCAAAATTAAAGGGGTAAACAATGAGTAAAACAGAAATAATTCTTGAAGCAATAACAGCGGCTATTTTTATGACAACAATATTAGGCGTGGCATGGGTTGCGCTAATTATATGGGGATGAAATGACAATAGAAAATATAGACGAATACTTGCAAGCGAGGCGCGAACAACGCCTCGCAAAACAAGTGGCAAGGCAAGCCAGAACAAGAGAAAGGCGTAGGCGTGTGATAACGAGGCGTAGGCATTGGCTCATCAAGTATAAACTTGAGAGAGGGTGTGAGTGTTGCGGCTATAACGCTAACGACAGGGCGCTAGTCTTTCAACACGTTAATCCAAGAGAAAGGGCGTTTAAGATAACAGCCGCCCTGCATTGGGGATTGCCAAAACTGTTTGAAGAAATAAAGAAAACGCAGGTCAAATGTATGAATTGCGTAATGATATCACGAAACGATTTATACAGAGAGGAGAAGAGAAATGCATCTACTAGCAATAACAATTAAACATCAAACGGAAGCTAGATATTACGAATATGAATCAGACTATTATATGTTTGATATGGCTGAGGAAGCGCAAGACTGGCTGCTTGGCTATCAAAATGAGGAATCTAAAACAGATGATTGGCGTATAGATAGCTGGCATATCTGTAAGGTTATGCAATCCAACGATGAGAGAAACTTGAATAACACGATGGGAATAGAGGATTAAAATGACAGGTGAAGATTTTAAAGAGAAACGAATGTTTCTTAATTACACACAAAAAACCTTTGCTACTAGGCTCGGACTGACAGAGAGGACGATACGTTACTACGAGGCAGGGGAAGTGCCTGTCTCTAAGACTGTGGAGATATTAATCAATTCAATTATGCTAGATGAGGGTTAGAGAAATGAAGGTACTTAGCTTATTTGATGGTATGTCATGTGCAAGAATTGCATTAGACAGAGCCAACATACCAGTAACAGAATACTATTCAAGTGAGATAGACAAATATGCAATGCAAGTTTCGCAAGCAAACTACCCAGACATAATACAGCTTGGGGACATAGAAATATTTTATTTACATAGACCGTCATTTAAAGAAGGTGAGATTGATTTACTTATTGGTGGCAGCCCATGCCAGGGATTCAGCTTTGCAGGTAGGCAACTCAACTTTGATGACCCCAGGTCAAAGCTGTTCCTTGACTATGTACGCATTTTAAGAGAAATAAAGCCCAAATATTTCTTGCTTGAAAATGTACGCATGAAAAAGCAATATGAATACTTTATATCTGATATATTAGGTGTTGAGCCTATCACTATTAATAGCAGTCTAGTTTCTGCACAGAATAGACAGCGTTTGTATTGGACAAACATACCCAATGTCACACAACCAGAGGACAAAGGTATTGTGCTACAAGACATACTAGAGGATGGATTTGTAGACAGAGACAAGTCACACTGTATTGATGCAAACTATTTTAAAGGCGGCAATCTCAAGTCATACTTTGAGAAGCATCGCAGACAATTAGTATTTAGCGATGATGGTCTGTGTCATGTAGGTGATGCAGACCTTAAAGGACATGGCTATAACAAGCGCGTCTATCATCCCAAAGGTAAAGCACCAAGCCTATGTGCTGCGTCAGGTGGCAACTTAGAACCTAAAGTTTGTTTGTCTGAAAAGAAATATAGAAAGCTAACACCTCTTGAATGCGAGAGATTGCAAACTTTACCAGATAATTTCACAGCCCATGTCAGCAATACACAGCGTTATAAGATGCTAGGCAATGGTTTTACTGTTGATGTGATAGCACATATATTAAAAGGGGTAGAGAAATGACAGAGATATACATAGTAACTATTCTATATTTTATACTTGTTGGATTGCTATTGCTTTGGCGTACAATGTAATACAATGTCGCGACAGTACAGCAATGCATTGTCATTGCATTGCTTACTATGCTTAACACAGCCTATGCAAAATGTTTTTTATATAAAATATTTTTGTATGTGTAATGCAATGAGCAAAGGCGGTGAACCACTGCTCTGTAATGCTTGCCGCACGACAATGAAAGCAATGAAGACTTAACTATCACAAATAAATATCTGCGTCAATGGGGTTGCAAGTAAGTATATAAATTATATTAAACTAACTTATTTGTAGGCAGCAGAATACCCATAGAGAAATTGCCATCACCGCCTTTAGCAGTCTTACCCTGTTCATAATAGTATCGGCACAAATCTTTTAGGAAATCTGTCGGTACTATTATCACCCTTTCCCCATTGAGAATGAAAGCCCAGTAGTCAGCCTCAGTAGTAGAAATGCCAGATGGCTTTCCCCTGCACTCGTATTCAACATAAATATTACCTGTCTTAGTGCTTTTAAAGTCGCGTTTGACTTCTAACTTTGCACCTTTCAGCAAATCACCAAGCCAAATTTCTTCTGCCTGTCCAATAGCCAAATCATATTTAAAGTTATTATTGTATTCCATTACATATGTTCCCTTACTAGCATACACCAAGTCTGAAAAGATATTGTGGCGGTGTTATCCTTACCAGCGTAATCAGGATTAATACTAGAGAGAAAGACTACGCACCTGACAGGATGTCTATCATATTTATAGATTAATACTGGCTCTGTTACAGAGGCATTAGCCGCCCTAGTTACTTGCGCCCACCACTCAGGCTTGTAACCGCCATCTGAACCGCGAGTAGAGGCATAACGCTTGCACTCAACAGTCCAACCATCAAGCCCAAGTACATCACCCCTGTCTGACTTTCTATACTGTTCAATATCTCTCTCGCATTTAATACCAAGTTCCTCATCAATCATCTTGATTACTTGATATTCAAATGAACGTCCTTTTATTCTTCCGTTTGTCATGCTTTACCGCCATTGCATAGCCGTTAGCACCATGATGCCCACCAAGAGGATGTTCTTCCCATCCCTTCGGCAGCTTAGTGCCAGAAACTATGTATCTAATTCTAATTGATTGTGAATACTTGACCGATTCCGTTGTCGTTATCGCCTTCAATGAACCCTTCGCCATCGCATAAAGGGCAAGGCAATTCGACATCAGCTTCGATGATAACATCTTCAAAAATCGTATCAACTGTTTCAATAGTCCAGCCCTCACCATCACACAGTGGACACATTATTCTGCTGGTTGGCTTGTGCTTCTTTCTGAAAGTCATTAGCTGTAACCACACCTTTCGTTACAGTAAATATTCGGATGACAGTTTCCTTTGACGGATATCGTTCACCCTTTATTAGCCTACAAATAGAAGCTGGTGATAGCCCAGACCTAATAGCAAACCTTCTCTGGCTTATGCCTTCTCGTTTTATATAGTCTATAAGTCTCATTATTGCACCTTTAATTTTGTATATAGTTATCCCTAGTTATGCCATTTCCAGGGGGGGGGGGGATTT